>VFQN01000621.1_pt1 | contig 64750 bp, 49 predicted proteins | sample 3512371 | NCBI WGS metagenome assembly VFQN01 (sample SAMN10412370, study PRJNA504923) | tailings metagenome | isolation source: Replicate 2 from Balatoc abandoned mine | place: Philippines: Itogon, Benguet | collected 2017-08-28 | reverse complement strand
CACCTCTCGGCGGTCATCGATTGGCTCAGATTCGGGGTTTGAAGACACACCCTAGAATCCCCGTTAAATGGATAGTACGCCACTAATCCATTGGTGAGCAACGCCGGTTGCGCATGCGCAGTCGCAATCCACAGAAAGAGCAAAACTAAGACGGCGAAGAGTAGTAGATAAACTTTGACGCGTGGCAGATCTCGGTAGAGCGCGACGCGGTGATCGTTCATTCGCCAGAGCGAAGAGGGTGGCACACACTTTATCAGGATTTCCTTGGGGATTAACGAACTAAGACGAAACAACAACCTTTGGTTAATTGCTACATTTCTCATATTCCTTGGGGCTCGTCTTCAAACTGTGTTGGAGTGAATAGCGCATTGGATTCGTGTGTCTTGGAGCTTGTTGTAGGTATGACGAATCCGTCTCGGTTCACCCTTACGGAGCCGCAATGGGAGCGGCTAAAAGAATTAACAAGGCCGATGAAACCACGATATCGATATCGGCTTGTGGTAACCCGCCGAAGGATCACCGCCTGATGATCGAGGCCATCCTCCACCAATTGCGGGTTGGATGCCCGTGGCGCGACCTGCCTCAAGGCCTTGGATTGTGGAGCAGCGTCTACACGCGTTGGGCCCGGTGGAACCACTCGGGCCTCCGGCAGAGGGTCCTGGCGGCGCTCGCAGAGGAAAGCGCGGTGGGTGAACTGCGCCACCTGGACGCCACCCACATCAAGGTCCATCAAGATGCCAATGCTTGCGGAAGCCAATGTTCTCAAGCCATTGGCCGCACTCAAGGGGGTCGCAACACGAAGGTGACGGCCCTCGTCGATGGCCCGGGTCTTGCGGTTCAACTCTCCCTGGCGCCGGGACAACAGGCCGACGTCAAGGCGGCCGAAGCGATCCAGACGCCGGAAGGGAAGTGCGTGGTCGCAGACAAAGGGTATGACAGCGACACCTTGCGGAATCGGTTTGCCACCGAAGGGGCCAGGACCTCCATCGCACCCAAGTCGAATCGCCGAACGAAGGTTCCATTTCATCGGGGCTACTATCGGCTGCGCCACCGAGTGGAGAACCTGTTCCAACGGTTGAAAAGGTTCCGTGCGGTGGGTACCCGCTATGACAAGAGCGATGTGCATTTCGGCGGCGGGCTTCACCTCTCGGCGGTCATCGATTGGCTCAGATTCGGGGTTTGAAGACACACCCTAGTCCGGGACGCCCTTGAAATGGAACGCGCCAGCCGGTCCGCCGTATCGATACGCAGCCGGCTTCGCCCCATAGACGGTGCCGCTGTGTCCGTGCCGACTCTGGTCGGCGATGTGCCCATCGAGAGAGAAATGCACAAGAAGACCATTCGCAGGCACACCCATGGATTGGGCAGGGGCGCTGGCAATGAAGGCAACGAATGCAGCGCACGTTAAAGGGATAAATGATCTGGGCCTCATGCTGTTCGGCAAAGTTCTCACTTTCTACGCTTACGTTGGACCACCCAATTGCTGAACGAAAGGCCCACGAAGTTTCGCCGCCATGGCTATCATTGAGGGCTCATGAATTCCCGTGACAAATAATCACCAAATTTCCACCTCACGCGCCACATTCGGTTCTCTGATTTGTAAGCAGAAACCGGGGTCAACTCTCGCGCCCAAAATGCCAGGCGATTGACATAACGTCCTGTCGCTATTCATGCCGCCTCTGCTGCTCGACCATTTGCGTCGTCTCCTTTACGCCCGTACCCAGCCCTCCCGCGAACCGCCGCCCCTACGGAGCGGTGATCCTCACCGTCGGAAGGGTCGAGTACCCGCTTCCCGCACTCAGAACAATGATCGCGTCCACGCCCCCCTCCGAAATTGTCGCCACCGCGGTGGCGCCGCTGCCATCGCCGAGAATCTCAACCGAAGGAGGTTCCGAGTAGCCCATCCCGGGGTCGGTCACCGTCACTGCGACGACAAAGCCATTCACCACGGTTGGCACCGCGGTCGCTGGCCTGCCAACCTTCACTGGGGATCTGGCTTGGTAGAACCGAGGTTCGCCGCTACCAACCGAAACCACCCATTGCGACTCGCCGTAAGCGTTGGTTAACGTGACCAGTGGGCCCCACGTTCGAAGATCCATGGATTCGACGATTGGGGTCAGTGCGTTGAATTCACCGTTCACTGACAGCAAAAGCCCATCCCCCTCCAGCGAACGAACCTGAAGCCGGGGACGTGTGGTAAACCGGGCGCTGATCCTCTTGCTTCCGTCCATGCGCACGACGATGGGGTTGTCGGTGCCGGTCACGTCGCCGGCCCAGCCCAGGAACTCCTGCCCCTCATGGGGAATCGCGGTGTTGGTCACTGCCTGCCCAATCACGTGGAAGTTCGCCCTGGGCGTCTGCTGGACGCGACCGAAACCATCGACCTCGGCCACAAAACTCGCCCGCCCCTCCGGAAGCTCGGCGAATGAGGCCGTGAGGACCGGGTGAGCGTCCCGCACCACCAGGTTCAACGGGTTCTCCATGCTCTGCACGCTGCCCGACCAGCCCGCGAAATAGTGCCCCGGCTCAGGCCATGCAACGACCTGCACGGCGCTACCGTACGGGTACACCTCGGATCGCGGTCTTGCTTCAATGCTCCCGCGGCCCAGTGAATTCGGAACGATACCCGTTCCAAATCGCGCACGCACAAACCGTGAATAGGTCATCCGCACCCTCACTACTGGGTTTGTTCCATCAACACTTCCCAGCCAATCAAGGAACTGCCAACCCGCCGCTGGCTGTGCGGAAAGAGTCACGATCGAATCGGGCGCAAAGCTGGATTGGAACGGATTCTTCCCGACCACCCCACCCCCCAGGGTCAGGTCGTCGAGGGTCCGATGTGGCAGGACCCTCACCACCAGGATCGCCGACTCGCTCCTTGCGGATCCATACGGACTCGAAATCTCCACGGAATAGGTTCCGGCGTCGCTGAAGAAAGCGGGATCGATAGTAAGCACCGTTCCGGTTGCACCTGGAATAACGGCATTGTTTCGCAGCCAACGGATGGTGAACGGCCCGGTGCCCTGAGGGACCACCGAAAAAGTCGCCCTTTCCCCTTGAAACACAGTGATGTCCTCGGGGCCGGCGAGGATCGCTGGCCGCACCGCAACCGTCAGTGTTGCAGGGTCGCTCATCACCGTCCCACCCGCATTGCTGACCCGGACTGCATATGTCCCAGCATCGGAGGCTTGGACATTGCCTATTGCGAGATCCGGGAGCGTTGCGCCCGAGATCGGCGCACCATCCCTGAACCATTGGTAGCTGAACGGACCCGTTCCCGAAACCCCAACGCGCAGAACCACGGCCTCACCATCGATGGCCGTCTGAGACGCCGGATGGCCTGTAATGTTCGGGGAGCTTAATGCATCCCCGAAGTATCCTCCGTGAACCCCTATGTCACTACGGGAACCATCGGAGTCGAATATCGAAGGATCTCCGGAATCAATGCCGGGAGAGCCCACCTGGAGCCGAAAGTCTCCGATGGCCGGCGCAACAAACCTGGGGTCAGCCGATAGGTTTCCTATTCCGGCAGCCCCGCCCTGCACGATGCTATAGCTAATATCTGAATGCGCAGTACTGTTAACTTGTTGGCCATTGTACCCGGAGTTTCCCCAGAGAATGCAGTTCACCAAGACCCCACCTGCTGCCCCCCCCGTGGTCCAAGGATTGGAAAGCACTCCGCCGGTGTTATTGAAGGCAACACAGTTTGTCGCGATACACAGCCCTATGACCGTCGGATTGTTCCATCCAGTGTTGTTGTAGAAGGCTGTTCTGACGACGGTCGCACCCAAGACTCCCGGCATATTCTCAGCCTGATTGTTTCTGAATATGCAGTCCGCAATGTAGGATTGGGAAGGCTCTACGATCGAATAATCCTCTCCGCCACGGGCATCAACGACCCCACCGTTGGCATAATTGTTCTCAAACAGGCAATCCTTCACTTCCAGCCGGCCGGAGATCCGGCGAATGGTCGCCCATCCCTTGCGTACGTCCCCGTTCCGGATGGTGAAACCATGAATCGCCACGGTTGCCGTGTCTGGCGCGGCAATTCGAAACACACCACCTATATTTTGGGCATCAAGCGTGGTCACAGATCTTCCACCTTCTGATCGGATCGTGACGCTTCTGGTCAGGGTGATACCATGCACATAGTGCACGCCCTCGGCGACCAGTATGGTATCCCCATCCTGGGCAACACCTACAGCGGCCTGAACTGTCGGCTGGTCAGCGGGCACCCGAATGATCGTGCTCGTATCGGGTCGAGGAAAGACGGGATTGTCCACGTTCCATACCGCACCCAGCACCCTTCCTCGAAGGGATGTCATCGAGTCGCTTATTGTCGTTCCGGATCCTTCGTCGAGCTCGATGAAGTTGCCGAGGCCGTTCGTATCCGCTGTTTCACCCGTTCTTGCGATCTGGTGAATCTCCGGCGCCGTGAGCGCCCGCTTCCATACCCGAATGCCATAGATCAATCCGTGATAGAAGGCGTAGTCCGGTGTCGTCCCAGAGTCGGCGTAACCGATGCACATGGGTCCATCCAAGGCACCGCCGTTCTGTGAGGCAAAGCTTAATGGACTCTGGATGGTGGTACTTTTCCCGACCAATTTTCCATCCACAAAGTATTCACCATTCGATCGGTTAACGGAGATGCACACATGTTGCCATCGCCCGGTTGTTATGGACCCCGCCCCCACCGGCTCCCCCCAGTACTGGTAAGGCCACGCCCCCCCAAACTGAATTGCCCCATTCTCGTCAAAGGCCAACCACCAGTCCTTCCAAAACTCGGCTTTTCCGATGATTTGCCCACCCCGCCTCGAATACGGTTTGATCCACGCTTCAAGGGTATATTCATTATACTCACCTCCATCAAGATAGTGACCATCCAACACCGCCCGCGAGTTCATCCCATTGAATTCCAGGGAACCCCGGACGGTTTGGCTCGCCAGCAGCACCGCACCAGCCAAACCGGTTGCCAACGTCGCGAGTCGGACGAGGTTCGAGGTACGCACCCGACCCTTTGCCCTCGGTTCTTTCGGCACCCCGATGGTTGCCGCTACCTGAATCCGCAGCCCCCACAGGCAGAACATGCCTAGGATCGGGGCCATAAGGTTTCGTTTTTTCATTGCCGTTCAAAGCTACGCTACTGGGGCTTCCCGCATTCGCGGGACCAGGACCCTGGACTCCACCGGCGGCCGTTCGGGTTTGCTTTCCGGGAGTGCGCACTGGGTCAAGGTCGTATAGGACGGCCCGAAAGCCGCCGTACCGTGGCGTCGTTCGCGGCTATGGAACCCCGCCAACCCATCCTCCCGGCGTATCCCTTCGCCCCACTCAGTGACCATGTGGTTCCATCCGCTGATTTTGGTTTGACCGATCCGGAGCCCGACGGCACAAACGCACCCGTCCACAACGCGGTACGCTGATCAGTCGGGCACTCATCAACCCCTTTAACGCGCCAACCGCCCTTCCCTTACGAAGATTTTTCCACCACGGATGTTCTACGACGAAACGACGGATCCCGGCCTTCTACAGGCGCTCCGCGATTGGAGGGCGGATGATGGCTGGCGGCAGTTCCACAACCTCTACGCGCCCTGCATCCGCCTTCACGCCTCCGCCTGCGGCCTGTCCGCCGCCGACGCCGAGGAGGTCGTCCAGGAGTCCATGATCAAAATCGCCCGCCACCTCCCGGGCTTCGAGTACGATCGCACCGTCTGCCGCTTCCGAACCTGGCTCAACCAGGTCGTTCATCAGCGGATCTGCGACGTGTACCGCCGGCAGCAACGCTGGCAGGTCCGGCGCGATGTGTTCACCAGGCTGCTCGGATGCCTCGAGCCCGACCTGACGATGCAGGTTCCAGGTATCCTGGAGAATGAGTTGGACACCGAGATGCAGCGTCTCGAGGTCTGCCTCGCCCGCGTCCGGCTCCGTTCCCGGCCCGAGCACTGGCAGATCTTCGAGGCCTACGCCCTGCACGGCCTCACGGCACCCCAGGTCGCCTCAAGATTCGGCACGACCGCCTCCAGAGTGTGGGTCGTCCACCACCGCATGGTGAAGACCCTTCGTAACACCTGGCAGGAGCTGCTCGATCACCCGTTCTGATGGCCCAATCCCCGCCAACCACGCCTCCACCCCTGCCGCCCGGCTATGAGGCGATCCGCGCCCTTCGCGAAACCGCGGCTTCACGCGTCCTGATCGTTCGAACCCCATCCCGACAGGCCGCCGTTCTCAAGCAGGCCTGGGGCATCGATGCCGCCACCGCGACATCACCCGCCGCCTGGCTCGAAACCCTTCGTCACCTCTCCCGCGAACCCGGCTGGATCGTGATCCAGGACGCCGGGCCCGGCCCCAACCCCGGAAGCTTCTGGTATGTCACCCCGCTGGCGGATTCCGTCGCCGGACCGGTGTCGCCGCAAGCCACGACCGTTCCCCAGGATTACCAGCCCTGGGACCTCCGAGCGGCCGCCCCGCTGACCACCCCAGCGGTACTCGAACTGGGCGCGCGACTCTGCACCGCGCTCGACAAAGTGCACGGCCTCGGGCTGGTCCACCGTGACATCAAACCCTCCAACCTGCTCCGGCTCCAAGGCGAGGTGTGTATCGCCGACTACGATCTCATCCGGGAGGTCTCGCCTGGCCCGATCCCCAGCGCCGGCACCGAGGGTTACCGCCCACCGGAGGGCGTGGGCACGTACGCCTCCGACATTCATGCGCTGGGACGCACCCTTTACGAGGCATGGACCGGACTCGGCCGCCTGGAGTTCCCCTCACTTCCGAGGGACTTCTGCCAGGCCGCGGATTGGCAGACACTGGGGGTCCACCTCAACCGCCTGCTCATCCAGGCCTGCGATCCGTCGCCCCGCTCCCGCCTCCCCTCCATGCGGGCCTTTGGCGAGGCGCTTCGCGACATTGCCGAAGGCCGCGCCGCGACCCGGTCACATCCGAACCGGCGCTGGTTTCTCTACAGCACCCTGACCGGAGTGGGCGCAGCCACCCTGCCGCTGTTCCTGGGCAACCCACTCAGGCGACAGACCCCGGGCCCGCGCGTCCGATGGCAACGACTCAGCTCCTGGCCGGGGCGGCCCATCATCCCCTGGGCCTGGACGATGACCCAGATGCACGTCGATCCGATCCGCGACGTGGCCTATTCCTGCCTAATCTTCGAGGACACCGCTGCGCTTTACACCATTCAACTCTCCAACGGAGCCGTGGATTTCAAGGTCCTCAGACCGCCCACCGAAGCGCGCCATGCCTTGAGTTGGTGCCTGAACCCGCATGACCGATCGCTGTGGGGGCCGGACCGCGGTTGCGGCTTGGTCTGGCGCATCGATCCGGGGACAGGTTCGTTCTCCCTTGTCGGGGGTCGCCAGCTCGAGGCCCGCTTCTTCCGGGCCTCCGCCATTTGGTGCCCGCACTCCGACCGGCTCATGATCCTGGGGGGATATGGGTTCTACCGGGTGCATAACTGGACCTGGTACTTCGACGAGCGCTCGGGGGAGTGGATCCAGGGCGAACCCAACCGGCCGGGGGCCGAACCCTGGCCCCGCCATGACGCCAGGCTGGTCGCGACCTCGGAGCCTGCGCGCCTCTGGATGCTGGGCGGCCTGGGAAACTCGTCCGGGGAACAGGGCGCGCCGGAACCCACCCTGAGCAAGTACCTCGGAAATTTCCCCGTGCTCGGCGACCTGTGGCGGCGCGACAGCCTGAACGGCCCATGGATCAAGCACGCCGCGGTGAACCACCTGTGCCACGGCACTGACATCGCTTGCGTGGCGGTCCGCGCCCGCGTACCCCAGGAGGTCGCAACCTTCATGATCCCTCCCCAGGGCAGCGATCATCCCAAGAACCCGTGGGTTCACGTGCTTGTGCCGGACCGGAGCGAGCACCTGCAGCCCGCCGCCAACGTCGGCGAGGTCCCCGACACCACCCGCGGAGGAGGCTTTCCGATCTACGACCCCAACCGCGACCGTTTCGTCGTGTTCTACGCCGAGGGCATTTTCACCTGCACCCTGGAATGGGCCTGAGCCCTCCGACGCCCCATGAATCATCCCGACCCGACACCCCACCCTCGCCGCGAGGCGGTGCTGCGCATCCGTTCCGTACCAGGGTTGGTGAAGCCTCCGTGGGGATGCGAGATCCTCAATGAATCCCACGGCGGCCCCGAGACCCTGCTTTCCTGGCTCGAATGCCAGCTCGGCCTCCCGATTCCTCGAGGGCACCGGGCGGAACGCATCGCCGCCTACGCCACCGCGCTCGACGAAGCCGCGCGCCCCGAATTCGCCGCCAGCCTGGCCGCGGACCGCTGGGCCACCGCGACCGGCCTGCTCGATCGCCGGGACACCCTTCTGCTCTCGGGGTGGAACGGCACGGCAACCGCCACGAGCCCGCGCCTGGTGCGGGCGCTCGCCGCGGTGGAAGCGGTCCGCGCGTTCACCCTGCCCGGCGACGCGGAGCGTCTCGCGCGCATCGCACAGTCCCTGGATGCCGGCCAGACGTTGCCGCCCCACCGGTGTCAACTCGAGGACCCGATCCACTCCTGGCCCGACGCCTGGCAACGCGTGCTGTCCCGATTGACCCTGACCGAGCCCGCGCGCGTGGAACCTTCGGCTGCGGCGGCCTCGGCCCTGGGTTCGCTCCAGGCCGCCCTTCTGGGCGGCGCGCAGACCGATCTTCAACCCGACACCTCCTTCCGCCAGGTGCGCACACGAAGCGCGGGCGCCGCGGTCGAGTTCCTGGCCGCAATCCTGGCCCGCGACGTCCCGCTGTTGGCTCGGACGGTCGTGGTGTGCGAGGACGACGACCTGGCTTTGCGCCTGGATGCCGCACTTCACCGGCTCGGGGCGCCGACCATGGGCGCCTCCGCCTGGTCCACCGCCCACCCCGTCCTCCAGGTGCTGCCGCTGAGCCTCGCGATGTGCTGGAGCCCGGTTGACCCGGAGGTGGTGCTCGCCTTCCTGACCCTTCCCGTCCTCCCGATCCCCAGGTTCGCCGCCCGCCGCCTCGCCAAGGCCCTTTCCGAAGAGCCCGGCGTGGGAAGCTCCGAGTGGCAGCGTGCCATCGCCGAACTCGAGTCGAAGGAACCCGGCCACGACCGCGACGACGGCGAGGCCGCGGCGAAGGGATCCCAAAAGGAGCCGCTGGCCGATCGCATCAAGGCGTGGTTCGAAGGCGCCAAGGCCCCGCGCGGCGGCACGATCCCGGCCGTGCTGGTGCGCCAGCGATGCTCCATGGTGGCCCGCTGGGCCGCCGCACGCGCCACCGCCACCGCCACCGCCACCGCTTCCACCGCCACCACCGATCCCGCCACGATCGAGGCCCTCCAGACCGTTGCCGGCCAGGCTGCCCTGCTCGGTGAACTGGCCGAATGCCTGGGAACCCCCCTGTCGGAACCGCAGTTGACCCGCCTGCTCGACGAGGTGCTCACGCCGGGAACCGAGTGCCAACCGCACCCCGAAACCGACGCCGGCCCCGTCCGGGTCCGCTCCCTGGCCGGGATCGGCGGTCCCGTCGACCGCCTGATCTGGCTGGCACCGGCCACCGGCGATGCCGTCGGAAGCCTGTGGTCGGCGAGCCAGTGCCGCGAACTCCGCGCCGCCTCGATCGACGTCGACGACGGCAGCCGCGGGTTGTCCGCCCTGCGCGACGCCGAGCTTCGCGGGTTCTGCCACGTCACCCGGGCGGCGCTTGTGGTGATGCCGCCCCTTGCCGAAACCCGGCGTTGGCACCCGATCTGGCTCGCGGCCCAGGGCCGGCTGGCCGCCGCGCACCGCGAGCAACCCCCGGTGCTCGAGGACCTCATCGCCGGCGGAAACACCGCCAGCCTGGAGCCGTTCACCATCCCGTGCTCCGTGTTCGACGCCCAGCCCCCGCCGCCACGCCGGGCGCTCTGGTCCATCCCCGCCGGCCTGATGAGCGAACGCACGGAGGTGTCGGCGTCCGAACTGGAGGACCGCCTCGCCTGCCCGTTGAAATGGGTTCTCCAATACCAGGCCCGCCTGCGCCCCGCATCCACCGCGGAGCTGCCCGACGAACACCGGCTCAAGGGCTCCTTCGCCCACCGCGTGCTCGAACAGGCCCTCGGTGCCGGAGGCCCGCTGCCGTCCGCCGACCAGGCGGTCGCGCGCGTGCTCGAGGTGTTCGATGAACGCCTGCCCCTCGACGCCGCACCCCTGGCACAACCCGAACGCCAACTCGCCACCCGCCAGTTCCGCCGCGAACTGGAACGCTCAACCCGGGCGCTGGTGGAAACCCTGGCCCGCGGCGGTTACCAGATCGTGGGCTTCGAATTGCCAGTCCAGGGTACCGCCCTGGACCGGCCCCTGACCGGCCGGATCGATTGCCTGGCACGCCGGAAAGCCGGCGGCGAGGCGGTGATCGACTTCAAGTACGGCGGACGTTCCAGGTACCCCGAGGCGCTCCAAAAAGGCACCGCCGTCCAACTCGCCACCTACGCCCACGGCCGATCCCAGGTCACCGGCTCCCATCCCGCCGTCGCCTATCTCATCCTCTCGGACGCCGTGCTCTGCACCCCGCAGCCCAACGCCATCGCCGGAGCCCGCGCCGGCGACACCATCGCAGGCCCAGCCATCGAGGAGGTCTGGACCCGGTTCGCCCACGCCCTCCATCACGCCGGCGACTGGCTGACCTCCGACTCCCCCGTCCCCGCCCGCCCCTTGCAGGAGCCGCCACTCTGGCCCGACGGCGCCACCCTCGTCCTCAATGACCGACCCAGGGACGACAACCCTCAGCACGTCTGCCGCTACTGCCATTACCCGCGCCTGTGCGGACTGGAGGAAACCCGATGAATCCCGGCCTCGAACTGGTCAGGGCCGGCGCAGGCTCCGGCAAAACCACCGACCTCTGCCGCATCGTCGCCGAAGCCGTCGACGCCGGACTCGACCCGTCCCGGCTGCTGGCCACCACCTTCACCAAAAAGGCCGCCACCGAACTCAAGGCCCGCATGCAGGCCCGACTGCTCGCACGCCCCGGCGACCCCCGACGGCGCGCCCGCGAAGCCGAGCGCCTGGAACTCGCCGCCATCGGCACCGTCCACAGCGTCGCCCACCAGATCCTCTCCAGGTACGCCCTGGACATGGGCCTGAGCCCCCGACTCGAGGTCATGGACGAAGCCGCGGAGGCGCGGATCCTCGGAGCCCTGCTCGGCTCCCTGCCCCGCGCCCATTGGGAACCCCTTGAAACCCTGGCCAACCGCCTGGGCATCCCCGAGGACGCCCTGAACCGCCTCCTCCTTTCCCTGCTCTCGGCCAAACGCGCCAACCGCATCGGGGACGACGCATTCATCGCACAACTCGCCGGCAGTGCCGACCGGGTCTGCGCCCTGCTGGCCGACGGAACGCCCCTGAGGAATGATCCGGAAGGCACCCTCGCCGAACGGATCCGCGAAGCCCTCGACGCTCTCGACGCCCTGTCCCAGGACAAGACGCAGGCCACCGAGGACGCCCGCCTGAAACTCCGCCGGCTCGCCTCCGAAAGCCTCCCGCTCTGGGGCGCCCACGCCGAGGCCGCCAGGCTCAAGGCCGGCAAACGCTCGGGCGCCGACGCCTGCCTCGACGCCCTGCGCAACCACGCCGCTTCCGTCTGCCTACAGACCCGCCTGCACACCGATATCCGCGACTTCACCCGCCGCCTCGGCGAAACCGCGCAGGCACTCGACACCGCCTACGCCCGGCACAAACGGGAACGCGGACTGCTCGATTTCACCGACCTCGAGATCCTCCTCCTCCAATTGCTGGAGGATCCCGACCTCGGACAAAACCTGGCCGGCGACTTCGACCTCGCGCTGGTCGACGAGTTCCAGGACACCAACCCCCTTCAGCTCGCCATCTTCCAACGCCTGCGCCATTGGATCCCCCGCAGCCGCTGGGTCGGCGACCCGAAACAGGCGATCTACGGGTTCCGCGGCACCGATCCACAACTGGTCGATGACCTCTGGAATCGCGCGCCGCACGCCACCCGCGAGCACCTCCCCAGAAACCATCGCAGCCAGAAGGGGCTCGTCCAATTGGTGGGCGCCCTCTTCGAACCGGTCCTCGGCCCCGATGCGCGCCAGCAACCGGTCCGCGCGGCGGAACCTCGCGGCGTGGAGCGCTGGTGCCTGGAAACCCGGAACAAGAACAACGACGCCAAGGCCCTCGCCTGCGGGGTGGCCCGACTCGGCGACGAAGGCGTGCGCTGGGGTGATATCGCCATCCTCGTGCGGACCAACCGCGCCCTCACCCCCCTGGCCCACGCCCTCGAATCCCTCGGCATCCCCTGCCTCCTCGAAACCCCCGGCCTCCTGTCCACCCGCGAAGGAGCCCTGGCCGTCGCCGGCCTCCGCCTCGTCGCCGACCGCTACGACGCCCTGGCCGCGGCCACCGTGATGCACCTGTCCGAACCCGCCGCGCAATCCACCCCGACCTGGATCCTCGACCGCCTTCGATCCCTTCGCGAACCCCGCACCCCGGAGTCCCCTCAACCTCCGCCCTGGCAGCACGACCCCCGCCTTGCCCGCCTCGAAACCATCCCCGGCGCGCAGTTGTCCCCGACCCAGGTCCTCCAGGAGGTGATCGAAGCCCTCGAACTCCCCGCGCGCATCGCCCACTGGCCCGATCCCGCCCGCCGCTGCGCCCACCTCGATTCCCTCCTCCGTCATGGCCGGGAGTACGAGGAAACCTCCCGCGCCAACGGCTCCGCACCCACCCTCGTCGGATGCATCCGCCACCTCGAACGGCTCGCCGCCGAACAACGGGACCTCTGCCATCCGCCCCTCGGTCACAACGCCGTGACCCTGATGACCTACCACGGCGCCAAGGGCCTCGAATGGCCGGTGGTGGTCCTCACCGACCTCAACGACGCCCGCACCCCGGACCTGTGGTCGCCCCGCGTCTCCGGCGGCGGTGCGGACATCGACAACCCCCTCCAGGGCCGATCCCTCAGGGCCTGGGTCTGGCCCTTCGGCAAATCGGACGGCGAGTTCCGGAAGCCCCGGAAAGGCACCGGCCTCGAAGACCGCGCCCTGGCCTCCCCCGAAGGCGGCGAACGCACCACCCAGGAGGCGACCGAAGCCCTCCGCCTCCTCTACGTCGGTTGCACCCGCGCCCAACGAAAACTGGTCTTCGCCGCCCGCACCGACGAGGCGGCCTGGCTGGAAACCCTCCCGGACGCAACGTCCCTCCTCAACCCCGCCCTCGGCGACGGCGAGCACGACCTCACGGGCATCGAAACCACCCTCCTGATCCGCACCCTCGACGAATCCGGCATCGAAACCCGCCGCCCGGCCACCGGCCCATCCCACGCCTGGATCCAACCGGCCACCCCCCCGGAATCCCGGGACGCCACCCCGCCGGCCGAGCGTTTCCACTCCCCGAGCGCCGCTCCTTCAACGCCCGATGCCGCGCCGGGCGAACTGCACGAACTTCCAGGAACCGCCTTCTTCCCCACCGGCGCCCGGGAGGACCAGTACCAGGCCGTCGGCCACGCCATGCACGCCCTCCTCGCCGCAGCGCCGTCCCTGCGCCGCCTCGACCGCCCGGCCCGGGAGCAGATCGCCGAACGCTGCCTCGCGGCCCATGCGGTGACCGGTATCCTCCCCCCCGCCGCCATGGTCGCCGCCACCGACCGCTTTCTCGACTGGGTCGATCACCGCTACCCCGGCGCAACCTGGCACACCGAGGTCCCGGTGACCGCCCCGCGGTCCCAGGGCGGCCGCTGGCAGGGCTTCATCGACCTCCTCCTCCGCCTGCCCGACGGCGCCGTGGTCCTCGTCGACCACAAGAGCGCGCCGATCCGGCGCGACATGTGCCCCGCCAAAGCCCGGGAATACACCGGCCAACTCGCCGCCTACCGCGAACAACTTGCCGCCCACGGCGAAAAGATCCGGGACACCTGGATCCACTTCCCCCTCGCCGCCGCCCTCGTCCGCATGTGACCCCGTCCCCGGGCGCCTTCAGTCCGGGGCCATCACCGGCCCGCGGCCCGATTCGGTGGCGATGAAGCGCCGGTGAATGCCGGACAGGGACAGGAGAAAACGCTTCATGGAGGCCCGGAGGTGGTGGTGGTGCTGGCGGAGTGGAATCGGACCACCGCCAGACCGGCAGGGAAAGGAGACCGGCAGGAAAGGATTCCGGGAAGGATGGGGTGGCCGACGGGATTTGAACCCGCGACAACCAGATCCACAATCTGGTGTTCTAACCAGGCTGAACTACGGCCACCGACCCGGGCGGACACCGTAGGTGGCGGCCTGTCCCAGCGTCAAGCCTCCCGGTTAGGTGAATCGGTTGGCGCGATTCTTGGATTCCAAACGTCTCCTCAGCAATTGACACCCATCGCCGAGGGCCCCTAGCCTCGGCCGTCTCGCATATACAGGAAGCCGTCATGCTGCGCATTTTCCTCATCCTCTCGCTCGCCGTCTCGCTCGCCGGCGTGGTGTTCTCGTTCGTGCTGAAGGACAAGGTCACCCAGTTGAAGGACACCCTTGTGGTGACGCGTGACGAACGCGACACCGCCCTCAATGACGCGTCCCAGGCCAGGGCGGCCGAGAAGAAGGCCGTGGCCGCGGAGAAGGCCGCGAAGGACGAACTCGAAGGCACCCTCCAGGAACTGGCCGCCAAGACCGCCGCCCTCAACGACACCGAAGCCCGCCTCACCAGCACCGCCCGCGATCTGGAGTCCACCAAGGAATCCCGCGATATCGCCCAACGGGAACTGGCCGCGTGGAAGGCCACCGGCGTGCGCGTCGATCAGATCATGGCGCTCAAGGCCGAAAGCGAACGCCTGCTCGTCGAACGCGATGCCTTCGCCGAAGAAAAGAAGGTCATGGCCCGCGAGATCACCCGCCTGAACGACGAACTCGACGTCTACCGTGGCCGGACGGCCGAGGTCCAGATGCCCGATGTGCGCGGCAAGATCACCGGCGTCGACGGCAAATTCCAGTTCGTCACCCTCGACAAGGGCTACGACGACGGCCTGCGCCAGAACGGCAAGATGATCATCACCCGCGGCGAAAACCTGGTCGCCAAGGTCCAATTGGTGCGCGTCGAACAGCGTTCCTCCATCGCCAACCTGCTCCCCGAATGGGTGCGCGGCGATGTGCAGGCCAACGACACCGTGATGACGAGTTATGAAGCACTCTCGAAATAAGTCGGTCTGGATCCTCCTGCTGGCCGCGGTGGTGCTCCCCCTCCTCCCGGGTTGCGCCACCAATGATGAAAACCTGTCGGAACGCCCCTGGAACACGCCGCGCAACTGGGAAACCGGCCTCCCGTCGGGCATGACCGACGAACGCCGCTGATCCCTCCGGCCCCGACCGCCGGTCCTCACCTTTCGCCCTCCACCCTCCGCCCGCCAGAGCCGCGGGCTTGATGACTCCGGGTCCCGCGCCAACCCACCGCGCAGGACCCTTTTTCTTTCCCGCTGCCCGGATCCTTCGTTTCCCTCCCCCCTGCTCCCCGCACCCGTTCCCTCCGCAGGCCTCGATCCCAGCTCGCGTGGTCCCGCCGTGATGCGTTCACTCCCGGGCCGAGTCGGCGGATGGGATCAGGCAACCGCGAATCGCTCGAACTTCCCGCCGAGAACCGGCTCCGACGGAGTGCCCAGCCAACCCTCGAGAATGTCGGCGTACACCCGCCTGAAATCGACCTGGTAGGCCAGATCGCCGCGCACGAGGTCCTCGGGTGCCAGGCTCGGGTACCGCCCGCACAGGAGTGAACGGGGTTTGCCGCCGGCAAGAAACAGCAGCCCGGCGGCGCCGTGATCGGTGCCGCCGCTGGCGTTCTCCGCAACCCGGCGGCCGAACTCGCTGAAGGTCATGAGCAGCACGCGGTCGAGGTTCCCCTGCCCCTTGAGGTCGTCGACGAAGGCGCGGATCGAATCCCCAAGGTCCCCGAGCAGTCGCGCGTGGGTTCCGGCCTGGTCGCGATGGGTGTCATAACCGCCCTGGGAAACGTAGTACACCCGCGTCGGAAGACCGCCGGCGATCAGGCGTCCGATGGTGCTGAGCGACTGCCCGAGCGCGCTGTCCGGGTAGCCCGCGACGGGCCCGCCAACGCGTCCGAGAATCTCGCGGACCCGCGAGGAACTGATCCGCGCGTCGAGCGCGGTGCGATCCAAGAAGTCGAGCACGGCCTGCGGACCGCTGGGGGCGCCGCCCAGGGATTCGATGGACGCCCCCGAGTCCTCGGTGTCATCCGGATCCTCCGCGCCGTCACCGGCGTCCATCCCCATGCCGCCGGCCGCCCCCATCATCGAGGCGTCGTTCCGTCCCGGAGCACGCCGCCCCAGCCCACCCGCGGGGCCGGCGAGGCTGATGCCCGTGGGGGTGCGGGCGGTGAACGCCTGGGGCATCTGTCGGCCAATATGCACGCCAACCGTGGGGTCCGCCCCCGCACAGGCGTGATCGAAGAAACGGCCGATCCAGCCTTCGCGAACCACCCGGTCGGCGTCGGAGGCGGTCTGCCAGATCTCGGTGGAACGGAAGTGGGACCGGTTCGGATTGGGATAACCGACTCCCTGGATGACCGACAGCCGCCCCTGGTCAGCGAGGCTCCGAAAGCCCTTCAGCGCCGGGTGCCACGCGAGGGAATCGTCGATCCGCAGGAGGTCGTTCTCCGGAAGGGCGAGGCGCCGGCGCGCGCGGTGGTAATGGTCGTTGCGATAGGGGACCAGGGTGTTCAGGCCATCGTTCCCACCGGCCATCTGAAGCACGACCAGAATGGTGGCGTCCCGCCCAGTCGGGGTCTGAACCGCCGCGTCGCGCGTCCGGGCGTCCATGGCCGCCCAGGTGGAGGTGAGAAAGGCGGGTGCGGACCCGGTCAGGGCCGCCCCGAGAACGGTGGTGCGGAGGAACTCGCGCCGGGTTCGAAGGTCGGGGTGCATGGGCGGAGAGCGGGCTGGGCGGGCGGGCCTGGGTCAGGTGAGTTGGTAGTCGGTGGATTCGAGCACCACACGAACGGCGGCGCGGAGCGCCCGGGGTTCGAGGGAGGCGTCGTCGCCGCAGGCGTCGGCGATGGCCGCCGCGAGTTCGGGTCGCATCCGGGCGTGGAGGAAGCGTCGTTCCAGGGCGGTGAGGAGGGTGGGGCGATCCTTGAGGTCGGAGGGCTGGAAGAGCTGGACGACCTCGGGGCCGGAGGTGGAGGCGGCGCGGGCTGCGGGGCCCCTGCCCCGGCGTTCGGCCATGCGCTGGCGAAGCCGTGCGGCGCCCGGGCCGGTGGCCTGGGCGGCCATGGCGGCCCGGCCTTCGACCAGGACGGCGGCGAACTGCTGACGACGGGTCAGGGTCGCGGTGTTGATCCAGGCCACCCCGCCATCCCAGCCCTTGACGTTGGGCGGGGCGAGCAGGTCCTGCCCGAGTTCGCGGAGCACCGCCAGGACCACGGGGGCGGGCGGCAGAGGTCGCTCCAATTCCCGGAGGGCGCAGACCAGCCATTGCACCGGGCTCTTGATCTGGGCGTGAAGGATGGCGGGCGAGTAGCAGGCCTCCGACAGGAACATCGCCCGAAGCACCGGGCGCACCCGGCCTTCAGATCGTTCGAAGACTTCGTACAGGTGGGGGGGAACGGCTTCGGCGGCGGATTCACCGGCAAAAAACCGCCAGAGCCGCCCCACGAGGTGGCGTCCGGACTGGGGCTTGGATGCGATGTGACGGATCACCGCCTCAGGCCCGAGCAGGCCGGTCCGACCCAGCACGGATTTGATGCCCGGATCGTGGAGGCGTGGCCGCCATTCGGCCTCCTGGGTTTCGCGGTTGAGTGTAAGGCCGGTGAGCGCGCGGGCGGTCTCGTGGATGTCCTTCTCGGAGTAATGGCCCTCGCCCAGGGCGAACAACTCCAGGACTTCGCGGGCGTAATTCTCGTTGGGACGCTCCCGGCGGCTCCCGGCCTGGTCCAGCCACAGCAGCATCGCCGGGTCGCGGGTCACTTCCCAGAGCAGGTCGGACCAGGAACCGAGGCCGGACCTCCGGAACAGGTCCAACTGGCGGTACATGAGCCAGGCGTCCCGGACCTTCTGGACGCTGGTGGCAAAGTGGCCGTGCCAGAACAGCACCATCTTCTCCTCCAGGGGTCTTGGCGAAGCGACCATGCGGTGCAGCCACCAGGCGCGGAGTTCCTCGATGCGCCGGCGCTGTTCGCGCTGTTCCTCCTGCCGCGCGGCCCGGCGCTCCTCCTCAGTGGCGTTCCGAAGCCGGCGTAACCGGTCCGAACGCGCCGGGTCGGGCCGCGCCCATCCGGGAGGATCCAGCGGCATCCCCTCCACCCCTTCCCCGCCCGTCCCCCCGACCAGGCGGTCCACGGCACCTTCCCATCCCAGCCGATGCAAGGCCGCGATTTCCCCCGGGGTGCCCCCGAACCCCGCGCGAGCCAGCAGATGGGCCGCACGCTCCTCCGTCCACCCCCCGTTGTCCGGGCGCGCCTCCATGATGATTGCTAGGACGGACCTTCGGCGGCGGGGTTACGTTCAATTTCGGTCCGGAGGTGACGCCGATCCTGTGCCCTGTCTGAATCGGGGCGTGGACGGCACCTATCTGGGTTTGGAGATCGGCGGCACCAAGCTTCAGCTCGTCGCGGGGGCGGGTGACGGGACCATCCGCCGTCGGTGGCGGCATGAGATCGACGCCGCGGCCGGCGCGGAGGGCATCCGACGGAGGATCGCCGACTGGCTGCCCGAGGCGCGCGGACTGAATCCCGTCGCTCTGGGTGTGGGCTTTGGAGGGCCGGTGGACTGGCGCGCGGGACGGATCGCCAGGTCGCATCAGATCGAGGGTTGGTCGGGGTTCCCGCTCGGGGACTGGCTTCAGGAACGCCTCCAGGCGCCGGTGCGCGTGGACAACGACGCCAACGTCGCCGCGCTGGGCGAAGCCCACCGGGGCCAGGGACGCGGCGCGTCCACGGTGTTCTATGTCACCCTCGGCAGCGGGGTCGGTGGCGGCCTGATCGTCGACGGCGCGATCCACCACGGCGCGCGCCCCGGCGAGTCCGAGATCGGCCATGTGCGCCTGGACAAGTCCGGCACCCTGGTCGAGCAACGCTGTTCCGGCTGGGCCGTGGATCGCCGGATCCGGGAGGCCATCGCCCTGCACCCGGGCAGTCCGCTGGCGGAACTGGCGCAGGGGCACGAACGCGGCGAGGCGCGGTTCCTGGGCCCAGCACTGGAACGGGAGGACGCACTGGCGCACGCGATTCTGAGTGAGTTCGCCGACAACCTCGGGTTCGCGTTGTCGCACGTGACCCACCTGATGCATCCGGACCGGATCGTTCTGGGCGGCGGGCTGGCGCTGGTGGGTGAACCCCTGCGGCTGGCGGTGGCGGAGGCGCTGAAGCTGTACGTCATGGAAGTCTTCCAGCCCGGCCCGGCGCTGTTCCTGTCCAGCCTGCGCGAGGACGCCGTGCCGACGGGTGCGCTGCTGCTTGCCGCGGGCGCCGGGAGTGCCGGCGCTTTTCCCGTGGAGCCCGCCCCGTCCGCCCGGTAGCCTCGCCTTCCCATGCAGGAATGGTTCCAGGAATACGTCCGACTTCAGAAAGCCACACTCGACGCCATCCCCGTCGCTCCGCTGGAAACGGTGCTGGGCATGCTGCGCGACGCCCTGAATGAGGACCGGCAGGTCTTCGCCATCGGCAACGGCGGGTCCGCCGCCAACGCCTCCCACTTCATGACCGACCTGGGCAAGGGCGCCTCCGACGCCCTGGGCCGCCGGTTCCGCTGCCTTTCCCTCAACGACAACGTCCCCTGGATGACCGCCATCGGGAACGACTACGCCTACGAGGACGTGTTCGTCCGGCAGTTGGAGAACTACGGGCGGGCCGGCGACGTGCTGATCGCGATCAGCGTCAGCGGCAATTCCCCCAACCTGGTGAAGGCCCTGCAATGGGCCCGGGAAAAGGGCCTGCGCACGGTGGCCCTGGTGGGGGCGAAACGCGGTCGCATGGCCGACATCGCCGAATGCACCGTGGTGGTCGGGGACACCCACTACGGCCGGGTCGAGGACGCCCAGATGGGCATTCTGCACATGCTCTGCTACGCCTTCATGGAGCGCCCCGAGATCGCCCGGAAGCCCTGAGCATCCGCCATCCGGCCGAGGTCCACCGACGCGCGCCGCGGCGCACGCGAAACCGCCCCGGTGCCGGTCGGGCCGCTGGATGACGCGCATCGCCGTTGCCGCCGTTGCGCCTTTGAGGCCGAGCCGGGTGGCGTGTGGGACGCGTGGCGGGCGCGCGATCCCTGAAAAACCGAAACCTCCCGGCGCGACGGGCGCATCGGGAGGTTTCGTGTTTCGGAGCGTGGGCGTTTTCGGGACCGGGTCAGGCCAGCACTTCCTCGCCTTCGAGGAAGCCCTGGAGCTGCCGGATGCGGGTGGGGTGGCGCATCTTGCGCAGGGCCTTGGCCTCGATCTGGCGGATGCGTTCGCGGGTGACCTTGAACTGCTTGCCCACCTCCTCGAGGGTGCGGCTGTAGCCGTCGACCAGGCCGAAGCGGAGTTCGAGCACCTTGCGCTCCCGTTCGGTGAGGGTGTCCAGCACGTTGTTCAGCTTGTCCTTCAGCAAGCTGTAGCTGGTCATCTCCGAGGGGTTCTCCGCGGACTTGTCCTCGATGAAATCGCCGAAGCTGGTGTCGTCGCTGTCGCCGACCGGGCTTTGCAGGGAGATCGGCTGCTGGGCCATCTTGAGGACGGCGCGCACGCGATCGACCGGCATCTGCATTTCGTCGGCGATCTCCTCCGGGGTGGCTTCGCGGCCGAAGTCCTGGACGAGCTGCTTCTGCACCCGCATCAGCTTGTTGATCGTCTCGATCATGTGCACCGGGATGCGGATGGTGCGGGCCTGATCGGCGATGGAGCGGGTGATGGCCTGGCGGATCCACCAGGTGGCGTAGGTGGAGAACTTGTAGCCGCGGCGGTACTCGAACTTCTCGACCGCCTTCATGAGGCCCATGTTCCCCTCCTGGATGAGGTCGAGGAAGGAGAGGCCGCGGTTGGTGTATTTCTTGGCGATGGAGATGACGAGGCGCAGGTTGGCCTCGACCATCTCGGTCTTCGCCTGGAGGGCCTTGCGGGAGAAGTCCTGCAACTGGCGGTAGGCCTGGAGGTAGCCCTCGCAGGACATGCGGACGAATTCCTCGAGCGCAGCCACCTTGCGGTGCTCGGCGTCGATCATCATCTGCACCTGGGGGATCTTCTTCTGGGGCTCGAGATCACCGATGGTCTTGAGGCTGAGCTGGAACTTGTCGTGGACGTTGTCCGCGACCAGGGCCATTTCCTCGATGACCTTCTGCTTGTAGTAGAACTTCGGGAACGACTTCTGGAGCTTGGCGTCCAGCTTCTGGAACTCCTCGCGCAGCTTCTCGCTCTTGGTCTTCTGCGAGGTGCCGATCAGGTCGCGGTACTTCTCGTCCACGTCCTGGTCGAGGCCGCGAACGTCCTTCACCAGCTTGCGCAGCGCCTTGAGATGGATGTCCCGGCTGTCGATCTTCTTGTCGATGATGACCCGGTCGAAGCGTTCCTTCGGGGGTTCGGCGATCAGTTTCTCCGCCAGGGCGATGTGCTCCTTACCGGCGAAACCGAAGCTGTAGATGATCCGTTTGACCTCGTTCTCGGCGTCCTCGATCCGCTTGGAGATCTCGACCTCCTGCTCCCGGGTGAGCAGCGGCACCTGCCCCATCTGCTTGAGGTACATCCGGACCGGGTCGTCCAGGATGTCGAGACGGGCCTTCTCGTCCTCCTCCTCCACCTCCGGCTGCTTGACGCGGTCGACCTCGGACTGATCGACGATCTCGATCTCCAGGTTGCGGAGCTTGATGTAGATCTCGTCGAGCTCCTCCGGGGTGACCATGCCGTCCGGCAGGGCGTCGTTGATGTCGTTGTAGGTCAGGTAGCCCTGTTCCTGGGCCAGCTTGACCAACTCCTTCACCTTGTCCTGGACGTTGAACTCGCCGGGACGCGACGGCGATGCGGCACCAGGCTCCTCCAGACCCTCCAGGCGATCGGGCCCGCTCAGCGGACCAGGCGGTTCGGCAGCCAGCAGCGCGGACGCAGGGTGGACGGGGGCGGAGCGCGGAACCGCGATCTCGGGCACAGGTTTCACCGCGGTTTCGGCGGCTTTGGAAGCCTTCGCTGGCTTGGCCGGCGCCACTTTGCGCGCCACTTTGCGCGCCTTGGGTTTGGTCATACGGACATGAAGGGCTGAATGAGCAGCAAAAGGTTGGAAACCATGTCTGGAGACCTTGGCCCCGTCAAGAAACCGTTTGATCCAATTGCCTCCTCCCGACCACCCCCTACATGACAACACGCAAATAGCTGGCCTCGAGTAGCTTAACCACCATTCACACCGCCCCTTACCCATCCCCACGCCCCCCCGCGCCCCGTGCCCCCGCCCAAGGCCCTTCGACCCCGCCGCCCACCGCGTCAATCTGTCACCACCCGGATCCGTCACCAGTCCGACAGCAAACCCGTCCCACCCGACGCAAGCCCCCTCCTCCACGACTCCACCGGCGCCCTGTGCGGCCAGACTCCCCTTGCCTCCGGCCGCGCGGAGGCTCAAGTTCGTGCCGGCGAAAGGATTCGGGTCAGGGCTCCCCCCACCTCACCCCCTCCAGCACTATGATGAACGTCTCGAACACCCACTCCTCCGGACTCCCAACCTCGTCCCGACACGGCTTCACCCTCATCGAACTCCTGGTGGTGATCGCGATCATCGCGATTCTCGCGTCCATGCTGCTTCCCGCCCTCGCCAAGGCGAAGACCAAGGCCCAGGGCGTGTTGTGCATGAACAACACCAAGCAGCTCACCCTCGGCTGGCGCATGTACACCGAGGACAATGACGAACGCCTGCCCGGAGCCTACGCCGCCAAAGGCGGAGCCAACGAACGGCAGGCTTGGTGTGTTGGAATCCTCGATTACAGCGGTGGCAACCGCTCCAACTTCGATCCCCAGGAGGACCTGGCCAAGAGCCCGCTCGCACCCTACATCGGCAACAGCTTCGGCATCTTCAAATGCCCGGCCGACAAGTCCACGGTCCGGGTCACGGCAGCGGGCCAATTCCAAGGCCAGCGGGTCTCCCGCTTGCGGAGTGTCTCGATGAATTCCTGGGTGGGCGGGAACTTGGAGGACGTCAGGTCCGGTGCCAATTCCTGGTGGCAGGTTCCGTCCACGATGAAGGTCTACCTGAAGAGCACCGACATGACGGATCCCGGCCCCTCCATGACCTTCGTCCTGCTCGACGAGCGCGAGGACAGCATCAACGACGCATTCTGGGTCCTCTCCATGGAGGGCTACCCCAACACCGCCGCGGCCAAGATCATCGACTACCCCGCGTCCTACCACAACGGAGCCGGCGGACTGTCCTTCGCCGACGGCCATTCGGAGATCCGCAGGTGGGTCGACGGCCGCACCCGCCCGGCCTTGAAGGCGAACGGCACCATTCCGCTGAACGTGGCCTCCCCCAACAACCGCGACATTTTCTGGCTGCAGGAACGCTGCACCCGGGTCCGCTGACCCCGAGCGCGGAACCATCGGATTCCCAACAGGTTTCCTCCCAGCGCCTCCACCGGCCGGGCTTGTTGCCCGGCCCTTTTTCTATCCGCCGCCGACATCCTGCTGCCCGAATGCGCCCGACCCATTCCGATCAGGACACCATTGCCGCGATTGCGACGCCCCTTGGCGAGGGCGGACTCGCGGTGCTTCGGCTGAGCGGCGCACAGGCGTTGGCGGTGGCGGATCGCGTCTTCCGTCCCCGGGGGCGGACCTCCTCCCTGCCCAGTCGGGCCGCGTCGCACACGGTCCATTACGGGCACGTGATGCGGGACGGCGAGGTGCTCGACGAGGTGTTGGTCACCGTGTTTCGCGCCCCGCGTTCCTTCACCCGGGAGCACACGGTGGAAATCTCCTGTCATGGCGGGGTGTTTCTCGCCCGGGAAGTGCTGGCAGCGGTGCTGGGGGCGGGGGCCCGTCTGGCGGAACCGGGGGAGTTCACCCGGCGGGCGTTCCTGAACGGACGCATCGATCTGGCTCAGGCCGAGGCGGTTGTCGACCTGATCCATGCGCGCACCGGTCTGGCGGCCTCGGCGGCGCAGGAACAGTTGGCCGGAGCCTTGTCCCGACAGGTGCAGGTCATCCGGCAGGACCTGCTCACAACCCTGGCGCACGTGGAGGCCCACATCGATTTCCCCGACGAGGACATCGCCCCGGCGACCCACCGACAACTGACGGATCGGATCGATGCGGCGGTCGGGCACATGGACCGGCTCCTGGCGACCGCCGGCGATGGACGGGTGCTCAGGCGCGGGGTGCGCGCCGCCATCCTCGGCCGGCCAAACGCCGGGAAGTCGAGCCTTCTCAACTGCCTGCTCGGACACGACCGGGCGATCGTCTCGCCGGTTCCCGGCACCACGCGTGACACCATCGAGGAGACTGCGAACGTCCGGGGCATTCCGGTGGTGTTCGTGGACACCGCGGGCCTGCGGGACGCCTCCGACGCCATCGAGGTCGAGGGCATTCGCCGCAGCCGGGCCGCGGCGGCGCGGGCGGAGATCCTGCTGCACGTGATCGACGCCAGTGAGCCGCTGGCGGAATTGGACCGTCAGTTTCTCGAGGAGTTCGCCAACCGTCCGCGGGTGGTGGTGTTGAACAAGGCGGATCTCGGCCCGGGGGTCTGCGTTCCGGGCACGATCGGCGGCGCCGGACCGGTGGTGTCGGTCAGTTGCGCCACCGGCGCCGGGCTGGACGGGGTGCGTCAGGCAATCCACGACCTGGTCTGGAGCGGGAAGGCGGGGGGCGAGATGAACGAGGTGATGATCAACGCGCGCCACGAGGATGCGTTGCGGCGGGGTCGGGAGGCGGGGGATCGCGCGGCCGGGGCGTTGCGGGCGGGAATGTCGCTGGAGCTGGTGGCCCTGGACCTCCGAGTGGCGCTGCAGGCGGTCGGGGAGATCGTGGGAGCGACCACCACCGACGACCTGCTGGACGTGGTGTTCTCGGAATTCTGCCTGGGGAAATGAGCCGGGGTGCGCGCGGGGTGGGCGACAAACCCCCGTGGTCTTGCGACGAGGACCGGAAGGCCTATGCTCGCCCGGTGAAGTTCAACGGGCAACGTCTGCTTCCTGTGTTGTTCCTGGTCGTGGCGGCGCTCACCCGTTGGCCCGGGGTGTTTCCCGTGAATTTCAGCGCGTTCTATGCGCTGGCGTTTTTCGCGGGCGCCTTCTTTCCCGGGGCGGTCGCCTGGTGGGTTCCGCTCGGCACCCTGCTGGTCACCGATCTGGCGTTGAACCTGTATTACCAACTCGCCAGGGGGATTGACGCGTTCCAGTGGTACCAGCTCATGAATTACGCGGCCTTCGCCGGCCTGATCCTGCTGGGACGCCGCTTCCGTTCGCACCGGACCCTGCTGCCGCTGCTGGGGGGCAGCCTCCTGGGAGCCTGCCTGTTCTACCTGTTGACCAACACCGCCACCTGGCTGCTGAACCCGTTCGCCAACCCCGAGTACACCAAGGACCTGGCGGGCTGGTTGCGGGCGCTGACCTTCGGAACCCAGGGGCATCCGCCGACCTGGGAGTTCTTCCGCAACACCCTGACCAGCGGCGGCCTGTTCACCGCCATCTTCTACGCCGCCCACCGGTGGTCGACCGCGCCCGAGCCCGAACCGGTCGAGGACCCCGAAGCCGAACCCGCCGCATCCCAGGAACCCGAGGCCGAGAACGCCCGGGTCTGAACCACCGCCTCCCACCGCCCCACCGCAACCTCCCTCGCGCGGGACGCCGGCCGGGACGCCGCTGCGACCGACCGGCCTGAGACTCGGACGGACCCGGACGCGAGGCGTCCTTCGCGCCGGTTATTCGCGCACCACGGCGGTCAACTGGCGGCGGAGCTGTTCCACCACCTTGCCATGTGCCGCGGTCACCTCGGCGTCGGTCAGCGTCCTGTCGGCGCCCCGGTAGGTGAAGGCGTAGGCGACGCTCTTGTGCCCCGCGGGAACCGAGCCGCCGCGGAACACGTCGAAAAGATCGACCGCCTCGAGGTCCGAGGCCTTGGCCTGGCGCACCGCCTGGAGGACCGCGTCGTGGGTGGTGGCCTCGGGCACGACCATGGCCACATCCCGGCGAACCGAAGGGAAGGCCGGCAACGGCTTGAACGACCGGGCGCTGTTGCGACGGTCGAGGAGCAGGTCGAGGTCCAGCTCGGCCAGGAGCACGGCATCGCGCAGGTCGTAGGCCTTCGCGAGACGCGGCTGGACCCAGCCCAACTGGCCCAGGGGCACACGACCCCCCAGGGCAATGGCGGCCGATTCCATGAACAGCTCCGAAGCCTCGGGATGCCGCGTGAACGCAATGCCCCGCATTCCGGCATGTTCGAGAAACTCCTCGAGCAACCCCTTCAGGTCCGCCAGATCGAAACGCGCGTCCCGGTCCTCGCCCGCCCAATGCGCGGGCTGGCGACGTCCGGTCAGGGCCAGCGCCAGCGACAGCGATTCCCGCACCCGGCCGCCGTCGCGACGGAAGACGCGTCCGATCTCGAACAGGGCGACGTCGCCGTTGCGGTGACGGAGGTTCTGGCGGAGGACATCCAGAAGTCCGGGCAGGAGGCTGGGACGCAGGACGTCCATGTCACTGCTCAAGGGGTTGGCGAGGCGGATGATTCCCGCGGGATCGATCCCGCGAACCGCGCCGCCGGACACCAGGGTCTGGCCCTGGGCCTCGTTGAGGCCAAGCCCGGTCAGCCAGCGCCGCACCTGCATCAGCTCGTCGTAACGGGCGTCGAAGGGATGCGACCCCTGCGCCTGCCGCGGCGGCGTGGAGGGAATGCGGTCGACCCCGTAAAGGCGGGCGACCTCCTCGATCAGGTCGACGTCGCGTTTCAGGTCCACCCGATGGGACGGCACGCTGAAGGGGATCGGACCGGCCGGGGTCGGGTCGTCCACGGACCTTGGGCGGCGCTGGGCGGTGCGAATGCCGAGGGGAGCGAGCATCGCCTCGATCTCGGCGGGCGAAACCGCCACGCCCAGGAGGGCCTCCACCTTTTCCGGGCGCAGGCTGATCTGCCGCGGCTCGGACGGCGCGGGGTGGACGTCCACGACGCCCCGGGCCAGCCGGCCGCCGGCGGTCTCCAGAATCAGCAGGGCCGCACGGCGGCTCGCCCAATCCGCGATCCCCTCGTCCGCGCCGCGCTCGAAACGGTAGGACGAATCGGTCCGCAGCCCCAGCGCCTTGCTGGTGCGGCGCACCTGGGTCGGGGTGAAGTAGGCCGACTCGAGCAGTACGTCGGTGGTGCCGTCCTGAATCTCGGAGTTCCGGCCGCCCATGATGCCGGCGAGGGCGATTCCCTTCTCCGGATCGGCGATGAGCAGGGCGTCGGGGCCCGGCTTGCGTTCCTGGCCGTCGAGGGTGACGAAGACCTCCCCTTCCCTCGCGCGCCGGACCACGACCGTCGGGCGTCCGTCGGTTCCGCGCACCACCCGCTGATAATCGAAGGCGTGCAGCGGCTGGCCGGTCTCGAGCATCACGTAGTTGGTCACATCGACCACGTTGTTGATGCTGCGCAGGCCGACCTTCTCGAGCGCGGCCCGGAGCCAGTCGGGGCTCGGGCCGATGCGGACGCCGCGGATCACCCGCGCGGTGTAACGCGGCCCGAGGTCCGGGGCTTCGAGCTGGACGGAGACGAGGTCGGCGGCGGCCTCGCCCTCGCCGACGTCCCGGTCGAGGACCCTGGGCAGGCGGAGGGGATTGCCGGTGACGGCGGCGACTTCGCGGGCGATGCCGATGAGGCTGTTGAGGTCGGGGCGGTTGGGGGTGACCTCGAGGTCGTAGACCACGTCGCGGGAACCGAGGCCCAGGTGGGCGGCGAGCGGTTGGCCCACCGTGGCGTCGGGCTTGAGAATCAGGAGGCCATCCTCCTTCCGGAGCCCGAGCGCGAGCGGATCCAGGCCCAGTTCGTCCGCCGAACACATCATGCCGTGGGACTCGACCCCGCGGATCTTGCCGACCTTGATGGTGAACGGCTCCTTGTCGCCGGGTTTCAGGGGGAGCGAGGCTCCCGGGAGGATGAGGGGGACCTTGTCGCCCGGCTGGAAGTTCTGGGCGCCGCAGACGATCTGCCGTTCGCCCTGGCCGTCGTTGACCCGGCAAACGGAGAGCTTGTCCGCGTTGGGATGGCGGTCGCGGGTGAGCACCTCGGCCACCACGACCCCGTCGAACGCACCGCCCACGGTTTCCACGCCCTCGACCTCCAGGCCAAGCATGGTGAGCCGTTCGGTGAGCTGGTCCGGGGACCAGTCGAAATCCACGTACTCCTTCAGCCAGTTCAGGGTGATCTTCATCGCACTTTCCCGATTCGCACGCCTTCGGTTGCCGTCGCCGGCGGCCGCATGTTCAAAGGATCCCTCCCGGGACCGGCGCGGCTTCCATGGTTTCCGGGGATTCCGCCTCGGTCAGGGCGCGACTCCGCCCAGGGGGATGGGTTCGGTTGCGCGCGGTGAGCCCGCGCGGAAATTCTCGCCGACCAGGTCGGCCACGGTCGCGGCCACCTGGGACTGCCGGATCAGGGGGGTGTCCCGGCGTTCGCCGGTCGCCGGAATGTCCGGACCGATGGCCGCAACCCAGATGTAAGCCGAGTTCTGGATCTGCTGTCCGTGATCCTTCCAGGCGATCGGCGCGGGCCCGCGGCCGTGGTCGGTGGTGATCAGCAGCGCCGTCCTGTCCCGGTAGCCGGGGGTGGACTGGACCAGGGTCCAAAGCCGGGCGAGGAACTTGTCGAACTCATGCGCGGCGCGGAGATAACGCTCGTAGCGTCCCTCGTGCGCCCAGTCGTCGGTCTCGCCGTAGGAAACGTAGAGGGCGCGGGGTTTGAGGGTGTGGATCGCATGACGCGCGGCATATCCGACGAAGGTGTCGAGCAGCACACCCGACCAGATGGTGCGGCCGGGGCCGACCATGTCGTCGAGGGCTTCCGGGACCTGGAGTCGGACCGTGCCTTCCGGCACATCGAATCCGCTCCAGACGGGAAACCCGGAGCGCGGGGCGTTGAGGATCCAGGGGAGGACGTCCCAGTTCACTGCGGCGGCGACGCGTCCCTGGAACCCCGGCCGTCGGGCGAGCCACTCGAAGACGTTGGTGTTGACGTTGAGCTTCTTGTCGTTGCTGTCGATCGCCGGGTCGGCGATGCCGGTGAGGAACTCGTTGTAACCCGGGTAGGAGAAGTTCCGGCCGTTGGTGACGCGGACGTCGCTCTTGAGGTCGCGGTTGCCCCAGAGCTGGCCCTGGGTGGCGAGGGTTCCCCAAAGGAACGGAAGCAGGGCCTGGCGGCGTTCCTCGGGGGTGGGCCGCCAGAAGTCCTTACGCAAAGCGTTGGTGTCGCCGACGTTGCCAAACTCGCGGCTGATCAGCGTCTCCTCGGCCCCGCGGAAGACCTCCTCCCAGCGCAGGCCGTCGGTGGTGATGAGAATGACGTTCTCGGTACGACGTTCCGCCGCCAGGGCCGCCGAGGACCACACCGCCAGCAGACCGCACCCGAGCGCGAGGCCCGCACGGAACGCCAGGGCCATCCGGAGGCGGAGAACACGGGTGACCAGGCGCGCCGCAGGGGATGCGCCATGCGGAGGTGGGTTCGGGGTTCGGATCTTCATGGGTGCGGTAGGCGGCGCGGGAGGTTCAGAATTGGCGAAGGAAGCGGGCATCGTTCTCGTAGAACAGCCGGATGTCGTTGATGCCGTAGCGGATCATGGCGATGCGTTCGATGCCGAACCCGAACGCCCAGCCCGTCCAAACCTCCGGATCGTACCCGACATTCTCGAACACCTGCGGGTGGACCATGCCGCAGCCGGCGATCTCCAGCCAGTCCTTGCCCAGCTTCTTCACCAGAGCGTTGCTGAAGTCGATTTCGAAGCTGGGCTCGGTGTAGCTGAAGTAGTGGGGCCGGAACCGGATGCGGGTGTCGGATCCCATGAGCTCGCGGAAGACGAACTCCACGGTGCCCTTGAGGTCGCCGACGGTGACGCCGCGGTCGACGTAGAGGCCTTCGACTTGGTGGAAGGTGGGGTTGTGGGTGGCGTCGGCGTTGTCCCGGCGGTAGACGCGGCCGGGAACGATGATGCGGATGGGCGGCGGCATCTTCTCCATCACCCGGATCTGGACCGAACTCGTGTGGGTTCGGAGCAGGCTGGTGCCGGGGCCGGCGTCGGCGAGGTAGAAGGTGTCCTGGGCATCGCGCGCCGGATGGTCCTTGGGGGTGTTGAGCGCGTCGAAGCAGTGGGTTTCGTCCTCGATCTCCGGTCCGTCGGCCACGGCGAATCCGAGGCGCCGGAACGCGTGGACGATGTCGTCGGTGACCTGGGTGAGCGGGTGGAGGCGGCCGAGGGGCCGGCGTCGGCCGGGGGCGGTGAAGTCGGTGGGGAACTTGGGGGCGGCGGCGCGGAGTTCGAGGTCGCCGCGGCAGGTATCGAGGGTGGCCTCGAGTTCGGCCTTGGCGGCGTTGATGGCCTTGCCGGCGGCGGGACGTTCCTCGCGGGCGAGGGTTCCCAGTCGTTTCATCAGGGCGGTGAACTGCCCGTCGGGACCGAGAAAGGCGCCCTTGGTCTGTTCGAGGGCGGGGAGGTCGGCCGCGGACCGGAGGGCGGCGAGGGCGGCCTGTTTCAGCGGTTCGATTTCGTCGAGGAGTGTGGCCATCGTGCGTGGTGTCCATGGGCCGGCCGGGGGGCCGGCGCTGCCGCCGTTGTCGATCGATCGGGGGATGGGTGGAAATGGAAAAGCGGGCAGCCATGGGCCGCCCGCCTTGAAAGCAGGTGATTCGACTCGGATCCGGTGCGGCTCGGATCAGGCCTTGGCCGCGGCCGCGGCCGCGCTGCGTTTCGAGTCGAGGGCGCCCTGGGCGAGCTTGACCAGCTCGGCAAAGGCGGCGGCGTCGGTGGCCGCGAGGTCGGCGATGATCTTGCGGTCGAGGGCGACCTGGGCGGCCTTGAGGCCTTCGACGAAGCGGCTGTAGGTGATGCCGGCCGCACGGGCGGCGGCGTTGATGCGGATCTGCCAGAGGGCGCGGAAGGTGCGCTTCTTGGTGCGGCGATCGCGGTAGGCGTACTTGAGGCCGTGATCGACGGCGTCGGAGGCGTAGCGATAGAGCTTGGAACGCTTGAGGCGGAAGCCCTTGGCAAGCTTGAGGATCCGCTTGCGGCGCTTGCGTGAGGCAGGTGCGTTGGTGACTCGCATGGTAGGTCGGGAGTTGGAGGAATCTGGGAGTTCGGATGGTTCAGCCCGGAAGCCGGGCGGGAACCTGGCCGGGTGTTCGAATCAGATCAGCGGGTGAACGGCAGGCTCGCCAGAACGCGATGGGCGTCCGTCGGCCCCACTTCCACCTGCTTGCGCAGGCTGCGGCGGCGGCCAGGTCCCTTGCCTTGCAGCAAGTGGCGCCGGCCGGCGCGGGAACGCATCACCTTGCCGGTGGCCGTGATCTTGAAACGTTTGGCCACCGATTTCTTCGTCTTGGGCGCACGGGCTCGTCGCATATTGGCTTCCCCTCGTCTGTCGAAAAGGAGCGCGGACTATATGGACCCGGCGGCTACCCAGCAAGGGGTTATTTCTTCTCTCGCGCCGGGTCCGCCCTTTTTTTCCCCGAACCGACCCCAACCTTGTTTCGCTCGGGCGTTCATGTTAAGGCCCCATCGCGTGGGCGAGGGGTTCCGGAACCGCCCGGCGTCACCGCCAGTCAACGGCGGATCCTCCCTGGCGCCGGTCAACCCCCTGGCCACCTCAAAACGAACCATGCACCCGAAATCCGCGATGATACGCCGTCTCCTGCCGCTGGCGCTGCCCGTCGCTCTGGTCCCCCTGGCCAGCGCGGCTCCGCTCTTCGAAGACAACTTCGACACCGACACCTCCGCAAACTGGACCATCAGGACCGGTTACTTCGAAGGCTCCAATCCCGAGGATTACTCCGTCGACTGGGCCTTCGACTACGGACAGCTCACCGTCCTCACCTACCGCTACGCCGGCGACCCCGAACCGGTCGAAACCCCCATCCCCCCCGCCCCGAACTCCAACGGCACCACCCGCGGCATCCGGGTCAACGTCAACAAACAGGACGACCTCGCCGAGCGCATGGCCGTCAACCTCTACCCGAAGGGCCAGTCCTTCTCCGGCGATTTCGTCCTCAAGTTCGACCTCTTCCTCGCCCACGGATCCTACGCCGACACCGGCGTCGGAACCACCGAGTACGCCCTCGCCGGCATCAACCACAGCGGCGAATACATGAACTGGTTCGTCCTCACCGGCACCAGCATCACCGACGCCTTCCGCAACACCGCCATCGGCCGTGACAACAGCGACGGCATCTACTTCGGCCTCACCGCCGAAGGCGGCGCGGCCCGCGACTTCGTCTCCATCCAGGGCGGTGGTGCCGGCCAACCTCCCGTGCCCAGGCTCGCCGACGCCTCCGGCGGCCTCATCGACCGCAACGGCAACGGCGCCATCGACGTCGACGATTCCGAGGCCTATTTCCACAACGTCTTCCCCTTCCCCCGCTTCGAAGCCCCGGGCATGCCCGGCAAACAATGGCTCGAGGTCGAGGTCGCCCAGCGCGGCAACACCGTCACCTGGAAGATCAACGGCCACGTCATCGCCCAGCGCGTCAATGACACCGCCTTCACCTCCGGCAACATCATGCTCGGCTACATGGACCCCTTCACCTCCATCGCCGATCCCCGCGAGGAAACCTACGCCCTCTTCGACAACGTCCGCGTCGAACCCATCCGCACCGTGGTCGTCGACACCGCCGACAACGCCAGCGGCGCCGCCGACGGCCGCACCAGCCTCGTCGAAGCCCTCGCCAACCAGCAGGAAAACGACGTCATCACCTTCAACATCCCCGGCGCCGGACCCCACGTCCTCGCCACCCCCATCGGCGGCTACCCCCTGATCACCAAACAGGGCATCACCATCGACGGCTACTCCCAGCCCGGAGCCTCCCCCAACACCCTCCCCTTCCTCTCCGGCAACAACGCCCAGATCCGCATCGTCCTCGACTCCACCAGCGACGCCCAGACCGGCGCCGCGGAGAAACCGAACCGCGCCTCCACCCGCCTCCCCTACCCGGGCTACGGCGACTCCGAGAACGCCATCCTCGGCATCGTCGGCGCCGACCACGTCACCATCCGCGGCCTGTGCTTCCTCGGCCGCCACACACCGGGCAGCGACGAAGACCCCTCCATCTACGGCGTCGCCCTGGTCAATGAAGCCCGCAACGCCCGCATCCAGGGCAACCGCTTCGGCGTCACCCCGGCCGGCGTCGCCACCAACGGCTTCGCCTCCGCCGTCGCCGGCTTCCGCCACCGCATCCAGGTCGAGGGCGTCAATGTCGACACCTTCTCCGGCGGCCTCATCGTCGGCACCGACTCCGACGGCCTCAACGACCTCGCCGAAGGCAACATCCTCTGCGGCCTCCACATCGCCCTGGCCCTCGAACTGCCCGAGGCCATCACCGCCGGCAACTACTTCAACGTCCTCCCCGACGGCAAAACCTTCCTCAACGTCGACACCATCCACGAGGATCAACTGGCCGCCGGCCGGGAATCCGGGGACTCATCCGTCGAGAACTACGAGAACGGCCGTCACACCACCGGCAGCGTCATCGGCGTCCGCGGCGACAACATCAACGACGCGAACGAACGCAACGTCTTCAACTTCGCGGTCTACGAACACCTCATCGAGTTCTACTCCAACGCCAGCAACGTCGTGGTCGCCGGCAACCACTTCGGCGTCGGCGTCGACGGCGTCACCACCGCCCCGGTGCCCACCTACCGGACCCCCGACCTGTTCGAAGGTCCGGGCGCAGGCAGCATCCGCTTCGGCTCCAACAACGACGGCGTCGCCGACGACCTCGAGGGCAACCTGATCCACAAGGTCCCCGGCGTCGGATTCGTCATCGCCGGCGTCAACGTCCCCATCGTCGCCCGTGGCAATACGCTCTCCGGAAACGGGTTCCTCGAGTTCCCGTTCGCCGACGGCGCCAACGGCCGGGCGTACAACCAGTACTACCTCCCCTACGTCACCGATCCCGAGAACGTGCTCCCGACGCTCAGCGGCTACGCCGATGGGAAGCTCTCCGGCACCCTGACCACACCCGCGGACCCCTACTTCGCCGACGTGGACGTGTACGTCACCGACCCGGCCGCGCCGGAGGGTTCGGTCATTCCCGGCCGTTACCTGGGCACCTACTTCGAGGGCGGACCCGAGGACGAGAACGGCAACCCGGGTGAGTTCACCTTCGACCTGAGCGCCGCCGGGGTGCCCGGCGGGAGCATGCTGTGCGTCGTGGTCACCTACACCGCGAATGACGGGTTCTCGGAGGTCGGAACCTCGGTCACCTCGCCCGCGTCCAACGCGGTCGAAACCGGCGGCGCGGTGAGCCAGCCGATCGGCAACGTGGCCGTCGCCCGCGACGGCGCCGGCATCCGCCTGACCTGGCAGACCGGAACCCCGCCGTTCCAGGTCCAGCGCCGGGGCACCGTCAGCGGCGGCACCTGGGAGAATGTCGGCGCGCCCACCACGGAGAAGACCGCGACGGTCACCATCGGGACCGAGCCGGCTTTCTTCCGCATCCAGGGCCAGTAAAAACCGCCCCGGAACACCCGGAAACCCTGTGCGAGGGGATGCCCAGTGGGCATCCCCTTCTTCTTTCCACCTTGCCCGTTGACACCTGCCGGATTCAGGGGGACAAGTGCCCGCCACGCGTGCGTGGCGCCGGATTCCCCCTCGCCGGCGCGACGACCCGACGCAGACCCGACGCCGATCCGATTCCGACGCGTAAGGACGCCATGAATGTGCCGAACCAGCCCTGCCAAAACCCTTCCGTTCCCCGTTCCTCCCCCACCCCCGCTCCGGCTCCGGTTCCGTTCCTCTCCCGCGCCTTCACCCTCATCGAACTGCTGGTCGTCATCGCCATCATCGCGATCCTCGCGTCCATGCTCCTTCCCGCGCTCTCCAAGTCCAAGGAGCGCGCCAAACGCGTCCTCTGCATGAACAACGTGAAGCAGATGGGCCTCGGCTGCCTCATGTACGCGGATGACGACCCCCGCGGCCGGTTCACCCCGCTCACCAATTACGTCGACGACGACATCAATTTCCTGTTCCCGCGCTACGTGCCCTCGGTGCGGACCTATATCTGCCCCAGCACCCAGAACAACGTCCGCACCAACCAGGCCATCAACCGCCGCAACGGCGAGGTCCTCGGCCTGATCGACCTCCAGGACGTCGCGCCCAACAAGTGGACCAACGGCTATTCCTACGAGATCTACGGCCTCATGGGCGCCGTCGCCCCGGAACCCGCCGCCACGGTCAAGACCGTGAACAACGTGCTCACCTACGAACACAAGAACTCCACCTTCGGCCTCAAGGGCACCATCCCCGGCCCCGCCAACATCTGGCTGTTCGTCGACGCCGATGAAGGCCCCTCCCACGGCCCGCGCGGACCGCTCTCGCCCCCGGGCCGCAATGACTTCCCCGACCGCTGGGACAATCACTACGGCGAGGGCTACAACGCCGTCTTCACCGACGGCCATGCCGAGTGGATCCGCGGTCGCGACTTCGTCCGACGCCTCGAGTTGTCCCAGGACATCGGACGCGCGGACTGACCGCCAGCGCCCCATTCCCCGCCTTCCGGCTTGAGCCGCGGGCCGCGACCCGCCAGACCGGCCCGTCCTAGGTCTCCACCGCGTCCCCGGGACCGGGGTCGATGACCCGCATGCGCGGGTGGCGAAGGCCGATCTGCTCCCGGAACCAGGCCCGGGCCTCGGGCTCCCCGTGCCCCAGCACCACCACCCGCGGCGACACCCGGCCCACGAAGTCCAGAAGCTCCTCCCGGTTCGCGTGCGCGGTGAGATCGAACTCCCGGAGGTCGCACCGCCGGGTCATCGCCCGGTCCTGGGGACCGAACCCGAAGGTCGAACCCGGGGCCGCCGCGCGCAGTTTGCCCGCCGGGGTGTCGGGATCGGCGTATCCGACGAAGAAGATGCCCTGCCGTTCGTCCTCGATCATCCGCAGCGCCAGTTCGTACGCCGCGGTGTTCGGGGTCATCATGCCGGAGGTCAGCACGAACAGCCGCCCGCCCCCCAGTTTGATGGTCTCCAACTGCCGGCGCTCGAGCACCTGGAGATCCAGCGCCTCGGTCAACGCCAGGTTGCTGTGATGCCGATGGGTGCGGTGCGCCTGAAGATCATAGATCTCGGTGAACACCCGGCCCAACCCCCCGATGTACACCGGCTGCCTCGGCAACCGGCCCGTCCGCATCAGAAGCGCAAGCAGCGCCAGGATCTCCTGCGTCCGCCCCAGGGCGAACGCCGGGATCAGCACACTGCCCTTCCGCGCCTGAACCTCCCGGATCGCCGCGGCCAACCGGTCGATCTCCGCCTCCCGGGTGAACCCTTCCGCGGCACCGCGGCCTCCCCGGGTGGTCTCCATGATCAGCACGTCGGCCTGCACGTCCTCGAACCGCGCCCCCTTCAGCAGCGTCTGGTCCTGAAACGAAACGTCCCCGGTGTAGAAAAGCGTCTCATCCGCACCCCGCACCATCACCCCCGCGGCCCCCAGGGCGTGACCGGCATCCAGAAACTCCAGGGTCGGCGAACGCATCCCGACCTGGGCCTTCGCAAACCCCGCCCATTCGATCTCCCGGTTGTACCGGAATCCCTGGAACACCGCCTCGATCTCGTCCACCTCGGTGTGGGTGTAAAGCGGATACTCGGTGATGCCGAGCTCGTCCCGCTGCCGCGACATGACGTTCACCGAGTTGTGAAGCACCCGGTCCACCAGGAAATAGCTGAGCTCGGTCATCATCACGTGCGCCCGCGGATGATGCCTCACGGCGACCGGCAGGGACCCGACGTGGTCGTGGTGGCAGTGACTGACAACGATCGCGTCCAGCTCCGCTTCCCCGATCCGGTCATACAGCGGCAGCCCGGCAAGACCCTCGCGCTTCGGATGGGTTCCCGCATCCAGCAGCAACCGGTGGCCCTCGAAGTCCACCACCCATCCGCTGGCCCCGATTTCATTGCCGGGGTTCAGGTTCGTGATGCGCATGCCCCGCATCCTCCCTCAGCCGGGGCGCGCCACCTAGGCAAAATCCTGGGGCCCGAAACCCCCGTGAAAAATTTTTTGAACAACATCCGACCTCGGTCGTCTGAGCTTTCGGAGTTGTTTGGGTTCGCCCGCGGGGCAGGATTCGCTGCCTGCCCTGCGGGCTTTATCTCTCAGCGACTCCATCATTGAGGTTGCTGTCTGGGTCGTTCGATGGGCCGGACATCCACGGGATCGCCCGCGGGTTGTTCGGCCCGTCCGCCTTCCCGGCCTCCCGGCCTTTCCGGGTCACTGACCCGCCTGCGCCGAACGCGCCAGCACCGCCGCCCGCTCCGCAGCCACAGCCTCCGCCTCCTTCGTCGCTCCCATGGCCCGGTAATTCGCCTCGGCCCGCTCCAGCAGTTCCGCCGCCTGCCGCAGGTCCCGGCCTTCCTCCGCCAGGCTCCCGCCCCAACCCGCCAGGGCGACCGCCACGCCCCGGACGTTGCCCTGCACCTCGAACTCCCCGAGCACCAGGACCCAAAGCGCCACCGAGTCGCCCAATCGTCCCATCCGCCGCAGGATTCTCGCCTGCAACACCCGGGCGGTCGCCTGACCGGCAGGATCGCCGGCGCGTTCGAACAGTCCGACGGCCCGGGTGGATTCCAACAACGCATCGTCGAGCCGGCCGGCGTTCAGCCAGGCACGCGCGCGTTCATGGGCGAGAACGGCGTTGAGCGCATCGCCGGCAGGCGCGACGGGTTCGCGATCGAACCGTTCAAGAAGCGCCGCTGCGTCGGGGTCGGGGTTGGCTCCGCCGCTGTCGTTGGCGATCTGAAGCAGGGCGATCTGGTTGCGCCACCAGGCCTGGGTCTGGCCAAGGGCGGTGTTGATCCGGGCGGCTTCCTGAAGGCTGCGCCGCGCCTCGTCGGGCCGGGCGAGGGAACGCCTCACCACGCCGAGATTATGATGGGCCACCGCCAGATTGGTGCGGTCGTTGAGCAACTGGAACTGACGGGCGGCACGTTCCCACCAGACCACCGCGCCGGCCCAATCGCCGTCCGTCTGGAGACGGGCGGCCTGACGGGACAACCGTTCGGCCTCCTCCCAGGCCTTCGGCGGAACGGGGGCGGGTTTCGCAGCGCACCCGCCGCCGGTGATCGCCAACCCTGCGAGCAGCACCGCCGATGCCGCGAGCGCCAGGACGCCGTCCATCACCCGCCCGAAGGCCCGGCTGAGGAATCCAAGGGCCGCCTTCGGCCGATCGGCCTGGCGCTCGACGGCGGTGTGGGACGTCCGGTTCATGGCAGGCAGGGTGGGCGGGGGCCGGGTCAGCGGGGCGAGAGTTCGAGACTGGGGAGCACGACGCTTTCGACGGGGGCGTTGGAGGCGGCGCCAAAGGCGGAACGGAGCAGCCAGTGGCGTTTCAGGCCCTGGACCATGTCGTCGGCGTTGACCACCAGGGACGACACCTCGCCGAGCATGAGGCTGTTGGCGTTGACCTGGGCGCTGAGGTTGCTGGTGACCATCGCGACGTTGTCCAGGGTGAGGGCGATCCGCCGGGTCAGGTCCTGGAGCTGGATCTCGCTGGTGCGGATCAGCGCGGTGGTGTTGGTGAGGGTGGATTCCATGCTGGCGAGGGTGCCGCCGACCTGTCCCTGGAGGTTGGTGGTGAGCATCATGCGTCCGATGACCCCGTCCTCGGTGCTCAGGCGGGCGGTGAGGGTCTGGAGGTTGGTGAGGGCGGGTTGGAGTTGGACGAGGCTGACGTTGACGTTGGAAACCGCCTGGGACGCCAGGCCCAGGACCTCGCCGACCTGGTTGGTGATGGACGGAAGGGCGGCGGCGAGAGAACCGACGATCTGTTCGACGCGCGCCGACATGGCGGGGGCTTCCTCGACGTTCTGCAGCCAGACCCCGCCGCCCTTGGCGAGCACGGTCCGCAGGGGGACCATTTCGGAGACCTTGGGATCATCGCTTCGCACGGTCCGGTCCTCCCAGCGACGTTCCTCGCCGACGGTGATCAGGCCCAGGTTGGGGTCGCCGGGGGTGATCTCGATGTATCGCGCGCCGAAGAAGTCTGCGAACACCACCTTCACCTTGGAGTCGGTGAAGATGTAGCCGAAGTAGGGGTCGAGGACGTCGAACCGGACGGTGACGTTGTAGTTGTTGTCGCGGAACCAGGGATCGAGCGGGTTGGTGTCGATCTTCACGATCCGGCCGATGATGCGCCCCATGAGGCGCACGGGGTCGCCGACCTTCAGGCCGGTGGCCTCCTTGGTGTAGCAGTAGTACGGGATCTTGTTCTTGAACCAGCCGCGTTCACGCCCGGTTTCGCGGAGGTAGTACGCGAACCCGAGCGCCATCAGCACCGCGGCAAGAAACACGAACAACCCCACCAGCCGTTCCACGCGGCTCATCCGCGTGCGCAATTCCGGGGTGAGATCCTGCAGCGCCATGGCCCAAGCATCAGTGTCCGGCGGCCGGACGCAACCCTTCGCCCGCGCCGGCGGCGGCGTCCACCCGCCACCGTCCGGCCTCCATCCAGGCCACGCGGCCGGACCAGTCCCGCGCATGGCCGGGGTCGGAGGACGCCACCACCCAGGTTCCAGGCGTCAGGTCCGACCCCAGAATCCGCGCCGCCTCGCCACTCCAGAAGGCCCGCCACCAGGCCGTCTCCTCGCCCGACAAACCCAGGGTCGGCTCGTCCAGCAGCAGCACCGAGGGCCCCAGCACCAGCGCACGGGCGAGCGCCACCCGATGGGCCACCGCGCGCGGAAGGTCCCCCGGCCACCCGTACGCATATCGCTCCACCCCCAGCCCCTCCAGCAGGCGCCCCACCCGCTCGCCTTCGGCCCGGTCCAGCCCCCGGCCGTGATACCTGAGTGGCAGAAGCAGGTTTTGCAGCACGGTCAGCATGGGAAACAACCGTCCGCCCCCGCCGAACATCACCCCCACCTTCAGCCGTTCCACCGTGCGCTCGCTCTCCCTGAGCTCCGACAAATCCTTCCCGAAAAGCCGGTGACACCCGGCGGCCGGCCGCATCAGCCCCGCGGCCACAGCCACCACGCTCGATTTCCCCGATCGCGCCGGCCCGCACAACAGCCAGCGGTCCCCGGCGCAGACCTGCCAGTCCACGCCCCGCACGGCCAGCAACGACGGCGCCCCGGCCACCGGAACATCCACTCCCTTGAGCTCCAGCACCGACTCCGGGCCCGCCTCGGATCCCCCGCCCACCCCGCCCCCCGGCGCCCCAGCCGCAGGCCCGGGCTGCCGGGTCGTCTCTGACGTTCTCAAGCCTTCGGGTTCCATGGGTCCAAATCTCAGCCGATCATCGACAACCCCACGAAAACCAGGTCCAGGGCCAGGCAGATGACCAGGCTCCACGTCAGCGCCTGCGTCGCCGCCGCGGGAACCTGCTCGAGCCGCAACGGGCTCGAAAGCCCCTGGTAGCAGGTCAGGATGGCAATGACCGCTCCGAAGCCGCCGGTCTTCAGCACCACCCACACGAAATCCTGCCACGCCAGCGCGCGCGCCATCTGGTCCACGTAGTCGGTCAGGGTCAGCGGCAGCCGCTCCAGAAAACAGAACGCATACCCGCCCAGCAACGCCCCCATCATGAAATAGACGGTCAGGCAGGACACGGACACCGCCATGCCGATCACCCGCGGGAGCACCAGGTAATGCACCGGGTCGATGCTCAACGCCTCCAGCGCCTCCACCTCCCCCGTCGCCCGCATGGTCGCAAGCTCCACCACCGTCGCCGTTCCCACCCGCAACAACACCACCAGCGCCGTCGCCACCGGGGCAAGCTCCCGGAACAACACCACCACCATCACCGTCCCCAGCACCCCCTCCGCGCCGAACTGCCGCAACAACACCACCGTCTGGCCCAGGATCACAAAACCCGCCACCACCGAAATCAGCCCCACAAACGGCAGCAGCCCCAGCCCCGCCCTCCGGATCTGCTCGAAAACCGCTCCCCTCACCACCACCCCGCCCCGCCCGAACTTCAGCACCGCCGTCCCCATCACGATCAGCCCGAACGCCAGCAACCGACGCAACGACCGCGCCACCGCCCGAAGCGGTCGCACACAGAGATCGGCGGTCGCGTCCACCCCGCGCCACACCCGGCCGCCAGCCGTCCTCGGTTCTCCAACGGTCGCCATGCGTCGCCCCGAACCTACCCGCGTCCCACCCACGAGGCGAGGCCTCGTACACCCCTCCCCGCCTCCGGCCTCCCGACTGCTCCGCCTGCCCGGCCGCCTGCCCCGCACAAGGCAAACGGGCCGCGCGAGATCATCGCACGGCCCGCCCGACAAACCTGCCTGCTTCCTGTCCGGTTCCCAGGCCTCACCCGGAGCCGCGCTCGACTCCGGGCCTTGCCCCGCCGACCGGCTCAGCGCCGCGTGGCCGGGGACGACCCGACAACCCGGAAGAATCCGGTCGCGCCATCCAGCGGCACAAGGTGTTCCCGGGTTTCGAGCACCACGACCTCGGACCAGGCCCCGTCGGTCAGGGAGTCACGGCGTTGCACGGTGAAGGGCGCGGTGCCGCCGGTCCATGAAAGGCGGAGCCCGCCTTCGGTGCGCGCGGCGACCAGGGCCGGAGCCGGCACCTGGGTCCCGGGTGCCTCCATCGCGTTCGAACCGCCGCGCGGGGACAGGATTCCGTACGCCGACAACGCGGTCCAGTCGGAGGCCCAGTTCCGGTCGAGGAAGGCCCCCTTGTAGGCGACCGGGGCGAAGAACCCGTCGGCCGGCAATGCGGGGGCGCCGCTGGCGGCCGGGCTGTCGGCGGCCAGGCGCGGGTCCAGGCCGAAGCCGGGATCCCGGCTGATGCCCAGAAGGCGCGGGTCCACGTCGGTGCGGTTGTCGTTGGCGGCGACGGTGAACAGGTCGTTGGTGAAGACCGGTGCGGCGAAGCCCCACCAGAGGTTGTGCGTGATGCGCGGCGCCGCCCCGGTCTGGGGTCCACCCCCGCTGATCGGCTGGCCGTTGAAGTCGGTGAAGATGCTGTGGTGCCATCCCGCCTGGACATAACGGCGCAGGAGCATGGTGTGGTTGTTGGCGGGACCGCCCGCGGTGGCGCCGGCGCCGATCAGGGTCGCGTTGCGGATCTCATAGTTCGCCACCGGCACGCCGGTGCCGTCGTTGCGCTCGTTGGGCTCGCCGTTCTGCTCCGAGCCGGTGTCGCGCCGGTCGTTGGACTGGATGGCGAACCAGAACTGGTTCCGGCCGTTCCACCCCATGTCGGTGTCGAAGGCGTCGTCGTCGTTGAACGCGGAGATCAGGTAACGGGTGTCCACCGACCCGCCGAAGAACTCGAACCCGTCGTCGGCGTAGGAGAGGACCTCGACGTGTTCGACCACGGTCCCGCGGCCGACGCCGCCGAGGGTAAGGCCGTTGATCTCCTTGTCGGGGCTGAGGCGCTGGCCGCCGTGCCGGAGCGAGACGTACCGCAACACGCCGGAGTTGTCCTCCGGATCGGCGCCGCCAAGGCGATGGACGAACTGGCCGGCGATCTCGCGGTCCTCGAGGCCCTCGAACACCTCGTAACGCGGCGTGGCGGCGTCGCCCGCGGCGTTGACGGCCTTGTTGATCGGCGCGCGCCCGAGCAGGACCAGACCGCCCCAGAGGCCGCGGTCGGTGATGAGCAGGTCCTCGACATCGTCCACGTCGTCGTCCTCGGCGGTGAAGATGATCGGGTTGTGCGGGGTGCCTTCGGCGAGGATTCTGCCGCCCTGGCAGACGAAGAGGCAGCCGAAGTTGGGTGCGGTGCCGTTGCGGCCCTTGATGACGGTGCCGGGCTCGATGCGCAGGGTCGCGCCGTTGAGGACGTAGACGTAGCCGGGGAGGATGTAGGTGTTGGTGGCGTACCAGGTGACCTCGCCGGTGATGGTCTCGGCGGTGACGACCACCTCGTTGGCGCGGCCGGGGACGAGGCCGCTCGCGGAGAGCGAGGTCCAGCCGCGAAGCCAGTTGTCGTGGGCGTCGAAGGCGCCGTGGTAGGCGACCGGGCGGTAGAATCCGTCGTCCGGGGCGGTGCGCGGGGAGGTGAGCGCCGGGCTCTCGGGCAGCGGCCTGGGATCCAGCGACCCGGGTTCGGTGCGCCCGATGGCGCGCAGGCGCGGGTCGACGTTCGTGCGGTTGTTGTGGGCGGCGACGGTGAAGAGGTCGTTGGTGAAGACCGGTGCGGCGAAGCCCCACCAGAGGTTGTCCTGGATGCGGGGTTCGGATCCGGTCTGGGGCCCGCCGCCGTTGAAGGGCTGGCCGTTGAAGTCGGTGAAGATGCCGTTGAACCAGCCGGCGCGGGAGAAGCGGCGGATGAGCATGGCGTGGTTGTTCACCGCACCGCCCGCGTCGGCGCCGGCTCCGACCAGGGTGGCGTTGTAGATTTCGTAGGTCGCGGCCGGCACGCCGGTGCCGTCGTTGCGTTCGTTGGGCTCGCCGTTCTGCTCGGAACCGGTGTCCCGGCGGTCGTTGGACTGGAGGGCGAACCAGAACTGGTTCCGGCCGCTCCACCCCATGTCCATGTCGAAGGCGTCGTCGTCGTTGAAGGCGGACACCAGGTAGCGGGTGTTCACCGTGCCGCCGAAGAACTCGAAGCCGTCGTCGGCGAAGGACACGGCCTCGACGTACTCGACGGTGGTGCCCCGGCCCACGCCGCCGAACGAAAGCCCGTTGATCTCCTTGTCCGGACTCAGGCGCTGGCCGCCGTGCCGGATGGACACGTACCGGAGCACGCCGGAGTCGTCATCGTCGTCCGCCCCGCCGTAACGGTGCACGAACTGCCCCTCGATCTGGAGGTCGTCCAATCCTTCGTACACCTCGTACTTCGGCGTCGCAGCGTCGCCGGCGGCGTTCACCGCCTTGTTGATCCGGGCCCTGCCGAGGATCACCACGCCGCCCCAGAGGCCGCGGTCGGTGGGAAGCAGGTCCTCGGGATCCTCAACGTCGTCGTCCTCGGCGGTGAAGATGATGGGCCGCGTGGGCGTGCCTTCGGCGAAGATCTTCGCGCCCTGGCAGACGTAGAGGGAGCCGAAGTTCGGCGCGGTGCCGTTGCGGCCCTTGATCACCGTGCCGGGGTCGATGCGCAGGGTGGCGTTGCTCAACACATAGGTGTAGCCGGTGAGCACGTAGACGTTGTCGGCGGTCCAGTGCACGTCGCCGGTCAGGGCTCCGGACACCTCGTTCGTTGCGGCCACGGCCTGCGGCGCCGCGACCAGGGCCGCGGATGCGGCGACGACCGTCAGCCAGGAGGGTAACTCGATTTTCATCATTCGCTGGGTTCTGGTTTCCGAGGATTAACCGAGGCCCCATCGAACCCGCCGCCCGCAACATCCCAAGGGCACCGCCGTTACGGTCCGGTGACAATCCCTTCACCCCCTGGAGCCCGCAGCCCCCGACGGACCCTCAGTATTCGTAGGTGACCTGAAGCCCGAACACCATGCCTCGACGGTTCCTCGAATAGAACCGCTGGTCCGGCTCGTCGCCGTAGGTCCGCTGATACTCCGGGTTCAACAGGTTCCGCCCGGTGAACCGCAGCCGCCAATGCTCCGAGAGCTTCTGCGACACGATCAGGTCGAGCAGCATCGGCGGATGCTCGAAGACGTCCGGGCCACCCACGTCCACGAGGTAGATGCGCGGCGCGGCCCAGTTGAACGCCACGGTCGCGGTCGTGCCCCACCGCTTGTTCTCCCAGGTCAGGTCGGTGTTCGCGATCCACTCCGACTGGTCGTAGAGCTGGCGCGGGTTCGGCGACCCCGGATCGTTGATCCGTTCCTGCTCGGTCAGGGGCACCTCCGAGATGACGTACGAGAAGTTGAAGCCGACGGAGAAGTCCGCGAGCAGGTCGTCGACGATGTCCAGCTTGTGCCGGGCCTCGAACTCCGCCCCGTACACGGTGGCCTCGGCGCGGTTCTCGAAGCTGACGATGCCGCCGCCGAAGGTGACGATGACCTTCTCGATGGGATCCTTGAGGCTCTTGTAGAAGCCGCCCACCGACAGGACCGCGCCGGGGCTGGGGAACCATTCCCAGCGCACGTCGTAATTGCGGATCGAACTCATCCCCAGGTTGGGGTTGCCGCGAACGATCTCGTCCCCGAACGGATCATAGGCCTCGTAGGCGGCGAACTCGCGGTAGGTGGGACGCGCCACGGTCTCGGAGTAGCTGAGGCGCACGTTCATGTTGGAACGGACCGCGAACACCAGCCCCGCGGAGGGAAGCAGGTCGAGCTGCATCACCGTCGAGTTGGTGTCGCCGCGGTTCGACCGCGAATCCATCCGCAGGTCGGTGCCTTCCGGACGCAGGCCGCCCACCACCCGCAGCCACGGGGTGACGCCCTGCTCGACCTTGAAGTAACCGGCGAGGATCTCCTGCGACCCGGCATAGGTGAAATCGCCGAACTGCTGGATCTGGAACCGGCGGGGAAAGATGTAGTTGGTCGCGCCCCGCGCGTTGACCTCGGTCCGGTACCGCAGGTTGTCCCGGGTGAAGAAACTGTTCGGGGTGCCGTCGACGGTCCAGGGATCGCTGGGCTGCGGAATGCCCTCCTCGAACCCGAACGATTTCTGGAAGAAGTCGCGCTGCGAATAGCTCACCGCGGTGCCGACGCCGAACACGGTGTCGAGATCCGGAAGCCACTGGAACCGGATGGAATCGTCGAAGCGCGCGTTCAGGTTCGCCTCCTCCAGGAGCCGCCAGGTGCGGGTCGGGACCGAGGGTTCGGGCAGCGAGTTGTTGTTGATCTCGTTCTGGGTGGAGTCGCCGGCGTGGGCGTAGTTGAAGAACCGGAGATCGGGCTCGTCCTGCCGCGTCCCGGCGACGGACACCAGCCAACTGGCGTCCATGTCCAGCCAGTCCGGAACCCGGTGGCGGCCAAGCATCTGGAAGTTGCGCAGGTCGCGCTCGGTCCAGTGCAGCATGCTGCGGTCGACGGTCCGTTCGGTGAAGTTCTCCGGGCGCTCGCCGACCTGCCGGCGCGCGATGTCCTCGGCGGCGCGGTTGTAGATGAAGTTGAAGCCGAACTCGTGGTCCTCGCTCAGCCGGTAGCCGAGGTTCACCACGCCGGCCCAGTTGACCTCGGTCAGCGAACGGGCGTCGCGGTAGTACTCGTAGGGTTCGGTGTCGACGTCGGCGTTCCGGTACTTCGCGGTGTAGCCGTCGTCGTAGAAGGTGAACCGCCGGCCGTAGTTGACCGAGGCCTGGTAGCCGAAGGTCCCAACCCCCGCCTTGCGCGAGTCCCCGACGGTCAACGTGCCCGAGGTGTTGGGCGGCGGGGTCCTCGTGCTCGGGCCGAATTCATACGAACCGAAGGCGTTGAGCTGCCGCTGCACCCGCTCGGCCTGCTCGCGACGCGCCTCGGCCTGTTCCGGGGTCTCCCGACTCACCCGCGGCGGCGTGACCAACTGGTCGATGCGGACATCAGCCAGCCCGGGCGGCAGCGCCCGCGTGCCATCATCGAACCCGGCCCAGTCGGTCGCCCCGCCCCGGTACGTCAGAAACCCGTCGTTCCCGGTCGACTGGGTGTTGTACTCCTGCGCCACCGACACGCTCAGGGTGAACTTGTCCGGGAACGACCGCGTCACGATGTTCGCCGCGCCCCCGGCAAACCCGCCGGGCAGGTCCGGCGTGAAGGTCTTGCTCACCAGCACCCGGTCGATCATGCCCGCCGGAATCATGTCCAGCTGCGCCGCCCGCCGGTACGGGTCCGCGGTCGGAACCTCCGCCCCGTTCAACAGCGTGATGTTGTACCGGTCCCCCAACCCCCGGATCACCGCGAACTTCCCGTCCACCACCGTGGTCCCCGTCACCCGCGTCATGATGTCCGCGGCGTCCGACACCCCGAGCTTGCGGAACTGCTCGGAACCGATGGCGTCCATGATGGCGCTCGATTCCTGCCGCTCCTGCAGAATGGCAACGGCCTGCTCGGCGAACACCTCCGCGGTGACCTCGTACTCCTCCATCTCGTAGAACTCCGGCCGCAGGGTCCCGTTCGCAACGGTGGTCTGCCCCGGCAGCACCCGGACGTCCGTCACCACCGCCGTCGCATACCCCGACCGGCTGAAGCGAAGCACCTGGTCCCCCGCCGGAACCCCGGTCAGCTGATAGCGTCCCTGCGCGTCCGAGGTGGTCGCCAGCGTCGTGCCGCGCACGGTCACGGTGACCCCCGCCAGCGGACGTCCGTCCCAGCCCTCGATGATCAGTCCCCCGACCGCGCCGGTCTCCTGGCCGCGCGCGCCCGACGACACGCCGACCCACAACAGCAGCATGGCCCAGAGAACCCGCCACCAGGCGGCCGGCCCGGTGGCGACCGATGGGACCCGCCCGCGCAGACCGGTGCGTCCCGCAGGATGACCCTCGGTTCGCGAGGGGCGTGTGCTCCGACCGGCGCTCAAGAACGGGCCCTCGCAGCGGCCTGCTCCACCTTCTCCAGGTAGCGCGCCACGTTGTCCCGCGGCTTCAGTTTCTGCGCCCGCCGGAGCAGTTCCACGGCCTCGGTGTACTTCTGCTGCCCCACCCTCAGCTGCGCGAGCTTCAGGTACGCGTCGGGCTCGAATCCCCCGATCTTCGCCGCAGCCTCGTAGCGGAACGCCGCCCGCTCCGCCTCACCGCTCCGGGCAAGGTGATCGCCCGCGAGCAGCAGCGCGTCGCCATCCAGCGGGTTCCGCTCGGCAAGGGCCTCGAGAATGCGCAGGCCCTCCTCGCCGCGCCCATCGGCGAGCGCCACCCGCGCCTCGAGACGCAGCAACCGCCCTTCCTCATCCCCTTCCGCCGACGCCGCCGCCCGGACCCGGGCCAGAAGCTCGCGCGCCTGCGGATACGCGCCCCGACCCACCAGGATCTCCGCCGCCCGCAACGCCCGCGAGGCCGCCCCGCCGCCTTCCTGGTCCAGCGAGGCCAGGTACGCCGAAAGCGCCATCTCCCGGTTCTCCTGCATCAGGTGAAGGTCCCCGAGCAACGCGAGCTGCGCCGCCCCGGCCTTCCCCATGCGCCGCAGGATCTCCAGGTTCACGATCGCCCGGTCCGACTGCTCGCGCTGGACGAAGACATTCGCCTGAAGCGCCCAGAGCGCCTCCTTCTCCGGATGCCGCCGGATCAGCTCGTCCAGCAGCGCCGCCGCCGCATCGAGCTGCCCCAGCCCGATCTGGCACTTCACCAGGCCCAGTTGGAAATCCAGGTTCCCCGGCTCGTACACCGCGGCCTGCCGATACGCCCCCTCGGCCGAAACCAGCCGCCCCTCGCTGAGATGCGCGTACCCCAGCAGACCCAGGATCTTCCCGTCACCGCCCCCCAGCTCGATGGTCCGGGTCAACGGCCCCACCGCCTCGCCCACCCGGCCCGCCCGCACCAGCGCCAGCGCCAGATTCCGCTGGGCGCGCCGGAAATCGGGGAACTTCACCAGCGCCTGCTCGAAATGCGCCACGGCGTTGGTGAAGTCCTCGGCCTGAAAACAAAGGGTGCCCAGGGTGAAATCGAACACCGCCGAGGCGCCGGGCTTCGCCAGCGCCCGCAGCTCGGGGATCGCCTTCGACGGATCCTCCCGAAGCAGGGGCAGCACCTTGTCCCGATAGGCAGCCTGCTCCTCCGCGCTCAACCGCGGCTCGGCGTCCGAAAGAAACCCGTAGCTGCCGGCCAGCCGCCGCGCGAACTCCGGGTCGTTCCAGACCGCGGCCAGCGGATGATCCTCCGGCACCGGCGCGAAGACCGGTGCGCGCCCGGACCGTTCCGCAGCGCCGGCAACCGTCGCGACGGTCACGGTCAGCACCACCCCCACCGCCCGGAGCATCGCCGTCACGCCGGCCCTGCCCTGCGGCGGGCACCCCCGTGGCCCTCGGGTTGTTCTGCTCGTCGTCATGCCTTTGCTCATCAGTCCGCGTTCTCGTTTGCTCGTTCACCCGCCCGCCACCCGGAACCGCATGGGAAGCCGCATGAACGTCCGAACCGCCTGCCCCTCCCGCATGCCGGGCCGGAACTTCCAGCGACGCACCGCGTCCAACGCGGGCTTCTCGAATTCCGGATGGGTGGAGGCCTCCACCCGCGGGTCCTCCACCGCCCCGGCTTCGGTGAGCAGAAACACCAGGGTGACGCTCCCCTCGATCCGCGCCTTGCGCAGGGCGGCGGGATACACCGGCGCAACCTGCGACACCGGCTCCGGCCGCTTCTCGAGATCGGACACGTCGAAGGCGTCGAGCGCGGCACCCACGCCGTCCCCGCCGATCCCTCCCAGTCCCATCGCCAGCGCACCGCCCGTCCCCACCGCGAGATCCAGGTTCACCTGCAGGTTCATCGGCGTCTCCGGCGCGTCGGCGAGCTCGGGTGGCGGCTCGTCCGGCTTGTCCTCGGGCGGCGGCGGCGGCACGTCCTCGATCACCGCCTCAGGCGGCGGCGCGGTCACGTCCACGCGCGTCGCCAACACCTGCCGCTGCCGCGCCGTCGACAACGCCGTGGTGAACGGAAGCACCCCGAACACAAACCCCAGCAGCCCGATCCCGATCAGCATGCTCCGCACCCAGTCCGACTCCATCCGCGCCGGCCGGAAAACGTCGCGCATAACCGGTGCCTCCCCCCTCCGTCAGGAACCGACCTCGGAAGCCAGGCTGACGTTCTTCGCCTTGCCCAGCTTCGCCTCGTCGATCACCCGCACCAGGATCCCCGCCGGCGTGGCCTTGTCGGTCTGCACGATCACCGGCAGGGGCTCCTTCTCGCACAACCGGCTCACCAGCGGGCGCACACCCCCCACCCCCACCTCCTTGCCCCCGTACACCACCTGCCCCGACGCCGTGACCGCGAGTATGATGCTGTTCTTGTCCAGCCGCGTCGCCGATGCCGCCGAGGGCTTGTCCACCTCCACCCCCGACTCCTCCACGAACGAGGTCGTGACGATGAAGAAGATCAGCAGGATGAACACCATGTCGATCAGCGGCGACATGTTGATCTCCGAGCTTTCCTCGGCCTCGGTCAGGGAGCGTCGGAACCTCATGACGCCCCCCGGCCCACCGCCCGCGCCGCCAACAGCGCATCCACCGCATCCACCGCGTCCACCGCATCCAGACCGTGCCCGCCCGCGGCACCCCGGCCGGACGCCACCGCGTTCCCCGCCCCGCCGGTCGCACCTCCGGTGGCGGCATCCTCCTTCAACGCCCCTCCCCCGTGCCCCGCCGCGAGGTCGGCCCGGGTGAACACCCGGGTCATCCCGTGCAACCGGACACGCAGATGCCGGAGCGTCAGCGATTCCAGCCGCGCGAGCAGTCCCACGTAATCGTTCCGCTCCCGCCGGATCATGTACGACAACACCATGCCGGGGAGGGCGACCAGCAACCCCATCTCGGTGGTGATCAGCGCCTCCGAAATCCCGCGCGCCATCGCGTCGACCATCCTGCCGCCTCCCGTCGCAATCGCCCGGAAGGTCACCAGCATCCCCAGCACCGTGCCCAGCAACCCGAGCAGCGGCGCCGTACCGATCAGCACGTTCACTCCGGCCAGCCGGCGGTCGATCTCCGGAACACGCGAGACCTCCACCTCCTTGAACCGGTTGGCCGCCGCATCCACCGAGGCCACGTCGTCCTGCACATAACGCAGCACCTCCGTGAGCTCACCCGGAGCAAGGTCCGGCCGTTCCACCCACCGCTGGAGCTCCCCGTCCTCGACCCGCCCCACCGACCGCCGCCGCAACCCCAGCCAGAGGTGGACCGCCCGTGCGTAAAGCACAAACGCCACCAGCGCGATCGGAATCATCGTCCACCCCCCGGCAACCCACGATTCCCAGATCCGCTGCGCCCAGGTCATTGCTTGTGTCGTCATCGCGTTCCTCCTCGTTCCGACCATCCCCTCAGGCGACCTCCGCGGCCGCCCGGTCGGGAATGCCGTTGATGAAGCCCACCGCGGTCTGTTCCATGCTCCCCAGCACCCCCTTCGCCTTCCGGCTGAGAAAGGCGTGCGCCATCACCGCCGGAATCGCCACGTACAACCCGAACTCGGTGGTGATCAGCGCCTCCGAAATGCCGCCCGACAACGTCTTCGGATCCCCGGTGCCGAACAGGCTGATCATGTTGAAAGTCGAGATCATGCCGGTGACCGTCCCCAGCAGTCCGAGCAACGGCGCCGCCGCGGCGGTCAGGGCGATGAACGGAAGCAGCGATTCCAGGCCGGGCTTGGCGGCCAGCATCCGCTCGTACAACACCTCCTCCAGGTACTCCTTCTTCTCGTCCGCATGCTCCACCGCCGTCGCCAGCAACACCCCCGCGGGCCCGGGAATCGTCCGCGCATGCGCCACCGCCCGATCCGGCGCCCGTTGCCGGAGATGGTTCAACACGAGCTGAAGATCGGCCGCGGACGCCAACCGCACCCGCGAGAGCTGCACCCACTTGGCCACCGCCACCACCAACGCCACCCCGGCCATGCCCAGGATCGGCCACATCACCACCCCGCCCTTCGCGATGTGCTCCCCAAGGCTCTCCTTCGTGGACGCGATCTTCGCGGCGTTCCCCAGGGTCGGATCCACCGCCAGCCGGCCCGCTCCCCCGGCGGCCAGCTCCCGAACCCCCTGCGCAAGCCCCGGCGGCAGGGGAAACGCCGTGGGATCCGCCTTGTTCAGCTCCTGCTGAATCACCCCGACCACCCCGCCCTCCCGGGCGGCAAACAGTCCGACCGGCCCCACCAACACAACCCGCCCAGGCTCGAGCCGCCCCTCGGGCGACAACACGCGCCCGTCAAAAACCTCGCCCCCCGCCGCCCCGCGCAGACGGGCGATCGCGGTCTTCACCAACTCCGTCCGCCGCACCAGCCGTTCCGCCGTCGAAAGCTCCGTGGAGGCCGCCGCGCCCGCCACCCGCTCGAGCATCGGCGCCCACCGCTCCTGCTCGGCAACGTGCGTCCGCACCCGGAAGGACCGCTCATACTCGGCGAGCAGAGCGTCGACGAACTTGACCTCGTCCGCCCGCGCCCGGGCCTGCGCCTTCAGCGCATTCAATTCCACCAGCGCGTTCTCATGGAACCGCTCGGCCTTCTGAACCGCCAGCCGCTGGTCGATGACCCGCTGCTCCAGGCCGGAAACCTCCCGGGCCAACGGCACCACCGCAGCCTCGACCTCCGCGCGCACCGCCGCCAATTCCGCCAGCGCGGTCTCCACATCCTTCCTTGCCTCCTGCGCCACCCCGCCGAGATCCGCATCCGCGGCAAACCCAACGCCCTCCCCGCCGCCGATCATCACCCAGGCGCACAACACCGGAAGGAGCCATCCCACGGTCGGCACTCCGGATCGCCGTCCGCGCCCCAGGGCGGGCTTCCCGGCCGGCACGGTCGCCATCCCCCGCGACCCGGGCGCTCCCGAAGCGGCGGAGGGTTTCGCGGTAATCCCGCGGATTCGAAAGGCAGGGCAACGGAATCTCATGGCTTCAGGGAAAGGGGAAGGGCCACGAAGGCGGCGGGCCTGGAGTTGCGGTACATCGCCAGGGCGGCAAGGACGTCCCGCCCGATGCCGGGTTTCGCCTCCCAACGCCAGCCGTCCTCCCCCGGCACCCCAACGCCGGCGACCTCGCCGGTGGGGTCGGAGTAGTAGGCGGCGCCCAAACCGAGATAGAGGGTGTCGACGGCGACCTCGCGGCCCTGGCCGTCGGGCCGGCGACCCGGCGCCACCGTCACCATCTGCTGAAACTTGTCGATCTCGCCCAGGAGGGTCACGACCGCCTGCAGCCGTTCGGTCACCGCGGCGCGGGTGGTGTTGGTGCCGCTGGGAATGCGATTCACCACCGGCCTGGCCTGCTCGAGCAACGGGGGAGGCAGGAGCGGAAGCAACGACCGCACCGAGGCCTCGAGTTCGTCCACCACCGTCCTGACCGCGTCGAGGGCGCCGGTGGACTCGGCGAGCTCCCGCTCCGCTTTCTCGCGCTCGGCGGTGACGTGGACGCTGTTGGTGGAGGACCGGGCCAGGGCCTCGTCGAGGGACTTCAGTTCGCGCTCATGCAGCGCGCGCGTCTGCAGGAGGACCTCCTTCGACGCCTCGCCGTCCGCCCGGGTGCGGGAGATGAGCTGGCGGGTCTGCACCCACTGGCCGATCCAGTCGCGGGCTTCCGTCAGCGGGGATTCCGCCGCCGTCAGATTTCCGCCGGTCAACAGGCCGGCCAGGGTGAGGACACGCGTCCAACGCATGCCCGCACGTTCAGGAGACCACGTTTCGGATCAGCGGCGGGTGCGTTACAACTCCGTGACAACCCCGGGGTGGGCGTCATCCACCGAACGCCATGAGCACCCGGACGAAGGCGTAGCCCAAGCCGGCGGTGACCGGGATGGTGAACAGCCAGGCCCAGAGCATGCGTTCGACGACGAACCATTTCACCGCCCCGACGTTCTTGGCCGCGCCGACACCCATGATCGCGGAGGAGATGACATGGGTGGTGGAGAGCGGGATGCCCCAGTGACTCGCGGCGCCGATGATGGTGGCGGCGGTGGTCTCGGCGGCGAAGCCGTGCACCGGATGGAGCTTCACCATCTTGTGCCCCAGGGTCTTGATGATCCGCCAACCGCCCGCGTAGGTCCCGGCCGCCATGGTGAGCGCGCAGATCACCTTGATCCAGGGAGCCACATAAAGCGCCTGCCCCTCGGTCGGAGCCGGCGACCTGAGGAAATGCAGGAACGCCGGAAGTTCATCGAAGGCCCCACCGCTGGTCGCCGCCACCAGCGCGAGCGCGATGATCCCCATGGTCTTCTGGGCGTCGTTCAACCCATGGCTGAAACCCATCCACGCGCTGCTCAGGAGCTGCGCCTTGCCGAACACCGAGTTCACCCGCCGCGGACGCCAGTTCCTCAGCGTGACATAGAGGATGGCCATGACCACGAACCCGATGAGCAACCCCAGGATCGGGGAGGTGAACATCGGAATGATCACCTTCGGCATCAGCCCACCCTGCTCCGTCACCGTCCGCACCACCTCCGCCCCGGTGGCCGGGTCCACCTCGGTCAGGGTCCGGGTCCGGGTCTCCACAAACTTGATGACCTTCCAATCATTGTGCGCCGCCGCCAGCGTCGAACCGATCAGCCCGCCGATCAGCGCATGGCTCGAACTGGAGGGAAGCCCCTTCCACCAGGTCAGCAGGTTCCAGGCAATCCCGCCCAGCAGCCCGCACAGGATCGTCGACGACGTCACATAGGCGATGTCCACCAACCCCTTGCCGATGGTGCTGGCCACCGCCGCACCGCTCAGCGCCCCCGCCAGATTCGTGACCGCGGCGAGAATCACCGCCTGACGCGGGGTCAACACCTTGGTCGCCACCACCGTGGCGATGGAGTTGGCGGTGTCGTGAAACCCGTTGATGTACTCAAACACCAACGCCACCAGGATGACGCAGAGGATGAGCGTCATGGCCTCAGGAGTTCTTGAGCACGATGTGCGACACGATCGCCCCGACGTCCCGGCACCGGTCCACCAGCTTCTCCAGGAGATCGTACAGGTCCTTGCGCGCCAGGAACTGCCCCGGCGGCAGGTTCGCGTGATAGAGATCCCGCACCAGACCGTCCACCACCTTGTCCGCGGCGTCCTCCGTCGCCTCCAGCCGGTCGTTCAGCTCCTTCACCCGCTCCAACGGCGGCAGCTTCCTCAGGTCCCGGATCATCTCCCCCAGAATCCCCACCGCCTGCTCGATCAGCTCCCCCTGCGCCCGAAAATCCACCCCCTGCACCAGGTCGTTCACCAACCGGTACCGGTCCGCGAACTTTTCCGTCGTTTTCACCAGCTTGTAGAGCGCCCGTGACAAGGCCTCGATATCCTCCCGCTCCAGCCCCGTGATAAACGTCCTCACCAACCGCTCCTCGATCTCCTTCAGCAGCTTCCGCTCCCGGCGCTCCGAGCCCAGGAAATCATCGAGCTTCGCCAACTCGACCTCCCCTCGCAGGATCGCCGTCAGGCGTTTCACGCTGGTCTTGGCCTCGTCGGCACAGGCCTCCAGCAGATCGAGAAAAACATCATCCTTGGCGAGAAGACGTTGGAGCGAAAACATGGTCGGCAGCGTCCACCCCCGCCCACGGAGGTGTCGAATTCACCCCTCAGGCGCCGGTTCGGACGCCCCAAACCCTAGCCGCCCGCCACCTCCGACGTCACGCGTCTGTCCAAGTTGTTTTGCAACCCACACCCCACAAGAAACTTGCGTCGCAATCCCCTCCCCATGCCAACCCCTCCCCCACCCTTCGTCACACAATCGACACATGACCGTCACTTCCATGCGACACCCCCGTTTCACGGTGGCCCCGACGTCATGATGCCGTCCATCGCCAAACCCGCCGCCCGGCCGACACCCCGCTCCACCCGCATCCGCCTCCCCATCCCCATGTTCCGATCCCAACACACCACCCTCCTCACCATGAATTTCACCCGCCTCACCAACACCCTCGCCGCCGCCATCCTCGGCCTCGGCCTCCTCGCCGCCAACCCCGCCGCCACCGCCGGCAATGTCACCATCAAGGGCTCCGACACCATGGTCATCCTCGGCCAGAAATGGGCCGAGACCTACATGCAGACCCACCCGGATACCAAAATCCAGGTCACCGGCGGCGGCTCCGGCACCGGCTTCGCCGCACTCCAGAACAAGCAGACCGACATCGCCAACGCCTCCCGCAAAATCCGCGCCAAGGAACGCGAACAGTGCATCAAGGCCTTCGGCCGCAACCCCCGCGAATACCCGGTCGCCCTCGACGGCCTCTCCGTCTACGTGAACGCCGCCAACCGCATCGAGGCGCTCTCCATCGAGGAAATCCGCGACATCTTCACCGGCCGCATCACCAACTGGAAGGACGTCGGCGGCAACGACGCCCCCATCATCCTCTACAGCCGCGAAAACAACTCCGGCACCTACGAGTTCTTCAAGGAACACGTCCTCCAGGGACGCGACTTCGCCGCCAGGGCCCAGACCCTCGCCGGCACCGCCCAGGTCCTCCAACAGGTCGCCCAGGACCCCAATGGCATCGGCTACGGCGGCGCGGCCTACGGCTCCGGCGCCAAACACCTCAAGGTCTCCGCCACCAAGGGCGGCCCCGCCATCGAACCCACCGAGGAATCCGTCGTCTCCCAGAAATACCCCATCTGGCGGCACCTCTTCGTCTACCTCAACCCCGAACTCGAAAAGGGCGAGGTCAAGGCCTTCCTCGACTGGGTCCGCAGCGACGACGGACAGAAGGTGGTCAAGGACGTGGGCTATTACCCGCTCCCGCCCAACCTCCGAAGGAAGTGAACCAGGCAACGGACGGCGCCCCGGACACCCCGCCCCAGTCCCCCCACCCACCCGTGCCCAACCCGGCCCCCACCCCCACTCCGCCATCCCCCACAGGCTGGCAGGGCATCCGCCGCGGCGCCCACTTCCGCCCCCTCGAGGCGGTCGCCGAAAAGGCCATCTTCGCGATCTCCCTCACCGCGATCGCTATGGTCTTCCTCATCTTCCTCTTCGTCGCCCGCGAGGCCTTCCCCATCTTCGCCGGCCGCGTCAACAGCGCCGCCGCCCAGGAGGCCCGCGTCATCCCCGTCGAGGAAATGGACTCCCTCCCCCCAGACCAGCTCCGCCAATACCTCGACCTGTCCCGCAAGGAGTTCGAGGCCATGGACCGCGAAACCCTCCTCGCCCTCATGGAGGTCCGCGTCGATGCCGCCGGCGAAACCACCACCGACCCCGACGCCAACGTCAACACCGTCGCCTGGCGCTACCTCCTCAAACCCCACCAGTGGAGCGACTACGACAAACCGGTCCACGTCTGGCAGCCCGTCTCCCAGATCCACAAGTACAACATCGTCCCCCTCATCGTCGGCAGCTTCAAAATCACCCTCGTCGCCCTCCTCTTCGCCGTCCCGGTCTCCCTCGGCGCCGCCATCTACGTCTCCCAGCTCGCCCGCCCGTCGGTGAAGGAATGGATCAAGCCGGCCATCGAAATGCTCTCGGCCATCCCCTCCGTCGTCCTCGGCGCCTTCGCCGCCATCGTCCTCGCCTCCGCCTTCCAATCCCTGTTCGGCCTCCAATACCGCCTCAACGCCGCCCTCGCCGGCGTCGCCCTCGGCATCTCCGGCATCCCCATCATCTTCTCCATCGCCGAGGACGCCCTCACCAGCGTCCCCCGCTCCTTCTCCCAGGCCGCCCTCGCCCTCGGCGCCTCCCGCTGGGCCGCCGCCTGGCAGGTCGTCGTCCCCGCCGCCCTCCCCGGTCTCTTCGCCGCCGTCGTCCTCGGCTTCGGCCGCTGCATCGGCGAAACCATGGTCGTCCTCATCGCCAGCGGAAACGCCGCCGTCCTCTCCCCCAGCCTCCTCGACCCCGCCAGAACCCTCACCGCCACCATCGCCGCGGAACTCGGCGAAACCGTCGTCGGCGGCCACCACTACCGCATGCTCTTCGTCCTCGGCACCCTCCTCTTCCTCGTCACCTTCCTCACCAACCTCGCCGGCGACGTCGTCATGCATCGCCTCAAGAAACGCCTCGAGGGCCGCCCGTGAACCGTCGCTTCGCCAAAACCCGGACCGACCTCGCCGCCGCCGCCGGCACCGGCCTCACCGCCCTCGCCACGGTCCTCGTCCTCGCCATCCTCGCCGTCATCCTCGCCTACCTCGGCTGGCTCGGCGCCGGCCAGGTGTCCTGGCGCTTCCTCCTCGGCGGCACCGACGCCGACATGTTCGACACCGAAAAAGCCGGCGTCTTCCCCATGCTCATCGGCACCAGCGCTCGCGTCCTCCTCATGACCCTCTTCGTCATCCCCGTCGGCGTCATCACCGCCGTCTACCTCACCGAATACTCCCACGCGTCCTCCACCCTCACCCGCCTCATCCGCAGCGCGGTCAACAACCTCGCCGGCGTCCCCAGCATCGTCTTCGGCCTCTTCGGCGTCGGCTTCTTCATCAGCTTCCTCGGCGGCAGCCTCGACTCCCTCACCGGCTCCCCCGAACCGCGCTGGGGCAAACCCGCCCTCCTCTGGGCCTCCCTCACCCTCGCCGTCATGACCCTCCCCGTCGTCATCGTCGCCACCGAGGAAGCCCTCAACGCCATCGCCCCAGGCCTCCGCGAAGCCAGCCTCGCCCTCGGCGCCACCAAACTGGAAACCATCGTCCGCATCGTCCTCCCCAACGCCCTCCCCGGCATCCTCACCGGCGGCATCCTCGCCGTCAGCCGCGCCGCCGGCGAGGTCGCCCCCATCCTCTTCACCGGCGCCGCCTACTACCTCAAGGACATCCCCCACTCCCTCGGCGACCAGTTCATGGACCTCGCCTACCACATCTACGTCCTCGCCACCCAGTCCCCCAACGTCGAACAAACCCGCCCCATCCTCTTCGGCACCGTCGTCGTCCTCCTCTTCCTCACCTTCGCCCTCAACATCGTCGCCGTCCTCATCCGCGCCCGCATCCGCCGCCAACTCCGCGCCTCCCACTGAACCCGCCCGCCCATCCCCTCATCCCCCTCATGCCCACCCCCACCCAAACCCCAGGCCCGTCCCACCCCCACCCCGCCCACCCCTCCCAGGGCTCCCAGGACCCCCAACACGCCCCGCACACCCCGCCTCTCATCCAAACCCGCAACCTCAACCTCGCCTACGGCAAGTCCAAGGCCCTCAAAAACATCTCCCTCGACATCCGCGAACGCCTCGTCACCGCCTTCATCGGACCCTCCGGTTGCGGCAAATCCACCCTGCTCCGCTGCTTCAACCGCATGAACGACCTCATCGACGGCGTCCACATCGACGGCGAATGCCTCATCGGCGGGGAAAACATCTACGGCCGCGATGTCGATGTCATCGAACTGCGCAAGCGCGTCGGCATGGTCTTCCAACGATCCAACCCGTTCCCCAAGTCCATCTACGAAAACGTCGCCTACGGCCTCCGCCTCCACGGCACCCGCGACCGCCGCACCCTCGACGAAACCGTCGAACGCTCCCTCCGCGGCGCCGCCCTCTGGGACGAGGTCAAGGACCGCCTCCACCAAAGCGCCCTCGGCCTCTCCGGCGGCCAGCAACAACGCCTCTGCATCGCCCGCGCCATCGCCATCCGCCCCGATATCCTCCTCATGGACGAACCGGCCAGCGCCCTCGACCCCATCGCCACCATGAAAATCGAGGAACTCATCCTCGACCTGAAACGCGAATTCACCATCGTCATCGTCACCCACAACATGCAGCAGGCCACCCGCATCTCCGATCAAACCGCCTTCTTCTACCTGGGCGAGTTGATCGAGTACGACGCCACCGTCAGGATCTTCACCAACCCCGCCCGCAAACAAACCGAGGACTACGTCACCGGCCGCTTCGGCTGATCACCCCCACCCCGCACCCCCAGCCGCACCCGCGCCCACACCCTCCCCAGCCCCGCGGCCCAAACCGCCCGCCATCCCCCATGACCCACTTCGAATCGAGCATCGACGGCCTCCGACAACGGCTGCTCACCATGGCCAGCTACGCCGCCCAGTCCATCCGCAACGCCGTCCGCGCCGTGGTCGAACGCGATGACGAACTCGCCCGCAGGGTCGAGGACGACGACACCCGCCTCGACGACCTCGAGAAGGCCATCGACGAACTGGCCATCCAACTCCTCCTCCGCGCTCCCCTCGCCCGCGACCTCCGCCTCATCATGGTCGCCACCAAGGTCAGCCATGACCTCGAACGCGTCGGCGACGAAGCCACCGCCATCGCCCGCCGCGCCCGCGACCTCAACCGCGAACCGCAACTCCCATCCCCGGTCGACCTCCCCAGGATGGCTTCCATGGTCACCACCATGCTCGGCGAAGCCCTCGACGCCTTCATCTCCGGCGATTGCTCCCGCGCCCGCGCCATCATCCCCAGGGACAAGGAAATCGACGCCCTCAACAAACAGCTCCAACGCGAACTGACCGCCCGCATCGTCGATTCCCCCGACAACACCACCCGCTGCCTCAACCTCATGGCCATCAGCAAACGCCTCGAACGCGTCGGCGACCACGCCAAGAACATCGCCGAGGAGGTCGTCTACCTCCACGAGGCCCTCGATATCCGCCACACCCAGCGCTCCGCCTCCCCTCCCGACCAACCCCAGGCCTGACCCGTACCCCCCCTACGGGAATCGGAACATCGCCGACGGCCCGTGCGCCCCCCGCACCCGTCCTCCCCCCGCCCACGCCCCACCCCCCACGCCCCGCACACCCCGGTTCCTCCAGGTGTGCGCAATTCCCCGCATCAGCACCGCCGAATCCAACTCGATCGTCCCCCCGGGAAACAGAGCGCCGTCCGAATACAGCCCCGACCACGCCTCCCGCACCCGGAGCGGTGTCATCACCCAGCTTTCCGGCTCCAGTTCCGCCCCCTCGAAACCCCCGCCGTCCGCGGTCGCCGACCACCCGCAGCACCCGGCCCGGAAGAACGCCGACGCCTCCTCCAGCGAACCCCACACCGACCCTGCCGGCCACTCGGCCGCATGCACCACGTCGACCCGCACACCCGCCCGCGCGTCCGCCGTCTCCATCGCCAGGTTGTAACCCTCCGCCGTCTCCCCGGCACGAAAACGCGCCCGTCCGTGAACCCCGGGAAACAACCGTCCCCCGGCCCACTCGTTCACCCGGGAATCGGTGTCCCGCCGCAGGATGTACACCCCGCTCCGCCTCACCCCGCCCTCGTCCCATTCCACCGCCACCCGGTGTGCCGCGTTCTCCGATGCCAGTCCCATCCACGCCGGCAACCCCGCCGGCCGCAACCCCCGCAACCGGATGAGACAGATGCCGGCAAGGCCCCAGCCGCCGACCTCCTGCACCCGGAACGGACGCGGCACCAGACGTTGAAGGACCTCCGGGCGCACCCGGTAGTTCACCAGGATCCGACGGTCCATCACCGCATCCACCGATCCCACGAAGGGCTTCATCGCACCCCTCCCTTCCGCCAGCCGGCTCCGTCGCGCCCGTACCGGTGACGGGCAAAGCCGTCGTACAACCACCGCCCCGCCTCGCGGAACCCGGGCACCGCCAGCAACGCCCCCAGGGGCCACAGCCACGGCACCGACCGGCACAACACCGCGAAGGCGTCCGCGTTGTTCAACACCCGCCCATCGCTCCCCAGCAGGTGCATGCGGCGGTCGAACTCCGCCGGTTCAACCCCCAGCCGCCCTGCCGCACCAGGGGTCTGGATGGGAACCCATCGGAAGCCGCGGGATTCGAACAACCGCCCGGTGGCACGGCGCCCGAGCCGGCAGACGCCGCAGTGATCGTCGTAGAAGATCCAACCTCGATGATCGGGAATTGCGTTCATTTTGGTTATTTCAGCATTCACAGAAATTCACGGTGAAAAAAAGGGAGGGACCGCGGTCAGTCCCCCAGGCCGAGCAGTTTGCGGGCCTTGTCGCCGAGTTTCATGAAGCGGGCGACCACCGGTGCCGGCCAGGCCCGGATCTGGGAGTACCAGCCGGCGGTGGTCTCGAAGAACGAGGCGAGTTCCCGGAGGCGGTTGCCGGTGTGCGCGTCGGTGGCGGGATCGGCGTCCGCCTCGGCGACGCATTCCCGGAGCACGGCGAGGGTGGGATCGATCTCGCGCTTCTTCCGTTCGTCGAGCACGACGCGGAACATCTCCCAGACGTCCTTCATCGACTCGAAGTGGTCGCGCTTGTCGCCGAGGACGTGGACGAGCCGGACGACGCCCCAGCCCTGGAGTTCGCGGAGGCTGTTGCTGACGTTGGATCGGGCCACCTGGAGGGTCTCGGTGATCTCCTCGGCGTGGAGGGGGCGCGGGGAGAGGAAGAGGAGGGCGTGGATCTGGGCGACGGTGCGGTTGACACCCCAGCGGGTGCCCATTTCGCCCCAGTGCAGGATGAACTTTTGTTGGACCGCGCTCAGGTTTGCCATGGTTCCGTAATTTCTGTCGCCAGAGAAATACACACCCCATGGACCGGATGCAAGCCCGGTTCATGAGGTGCGGTCAGGGGGAGGGGAAAGCGGGGAGCCGTCAGGCCGGCTTCACCTTCAGCCGGCGGCCCATGATCGGCGCGCGTTTCATCTTCGAAAGGATGATGGCGGCGTTGGCCTTCGAGACTTCCACGATGGAATGGCGGTCGCGCATGTCGATGCTGCGGACGGCCTCGGGTCCAAGACCGGTCTCGGCGAGAATGGCGGCGATGAGATCCTGGGGCTCGAGCCCGAGGTGCTCGCCGGCACTCATCCAGAGGCGGGTGAACCCGGTGGGTTCGGCCGCTTCGGCAGGCCCGGCGGATTCCGCCGCGGGAGCGTCCTCCCCGGCGGCGGTCGCCGTCCGCTTGCCGTGGCCCTGGCCCCGGGCTGGCGCAGGGGCGGGCTCAGGCGCGGGGGCGGCGGCAGGAGTGGCCGTCTCGGCGGGGGCTGCGGGTTGTTCGGGTTCAACCTCGGCTTTCGCCTCGGAGGCGGGCTCCGAAACCGGGGCGTGCCGGACGGTGTCCCTGGGCGCGGCCTTGACCGCTTTGGCGGAGGGTGTGGCGCCGGGGCGGGAAACGGCGGCGGGAGCGGCTCCAGCCTGCGCCGCGGGCCGGATTCCCGGGCGCGCGGCAGGAGTTGCGGGACGCCGGTCCGGCCCGGGACGGGTGGTGCTGGCGCTGGTCTCCTGGGCGATGTGCAGGAGGGCGGAGGCGATGTCGGTGGAGTTGAACCCCTCCTCGAGCAGGCGTTCGACGAGGTGATCCTGACGCTTGTAGTCGCCGCTCCGCAGGGTGGCCCGGAGCCGGTCGAGGAACACGGACGCCCGTGCCTCCTCGACCTCGCCGACGGACGGCGGGCGGCCGCGCTGGATGCGGACGTTGGTGTAACGCTCGATGTTGCGGATCTGGAAGACCTCGCGGCCGGCGGCGAAGGAGATGGCCAGCCCGCTGCGCCCGGCGCGTCCGGTGCGCCCGATGCGGTGGACGTAGTCCTCGGGATCGTAGGGGAGGTCGAAATTGAAGACCACCTGCACGTCATCGACGTCGATGCCGCGGGCGGCGACGTCGGTGGCGACGAGGAATTCGAGGCCGGACTTGCGGAACCGGTTCATCACCCGGTCGCGCATGGTCTGGTTCATGTCCCCGTGCAGGCGGTCCGCGGAATAACCCTGGGCGTTGAGGTGTTCGACGAGGTCGTCGACGGCCCGCTTGGTGTTGCAGAAGATGATGCCGAGCTTGAGGTCGCGCAGGTCGATGAGGCGGGTGAGGAGCTCGACTTTGAAGCGCCGGTCGATCTCGTAGTAGACCTGTTCGACGGTGGGGACGGTGACGGCGCGTTGTTCGATCCGGATGCTGCGGGGGTTCTTCGCGTGGCGTTGGATGAGGTCCTGGATGGGCCGCGGGAGGGTGGCGGAGAAGAAGACGGTCTGCCGGGTGGGCGGGGTGGCCTGGAGGATGGTTTCGATGTCGTCGCGGAACCCCATGTTCAGCATGACATCGGCCTCATCGAGAATGGCCATCTTGAGCGAATCGAGGCGGAGGGTGCCCCGGCGCATGTGGTCCATGACCCGGCCGGGGGTGCCGATCACGATCTGGGCGCCCTGGCGGAGGCCGTAGAGCTGGCGGTCATAGGACTGGCCGCCGTAGATGGGCAGGGCGTGAACGCCGCGCTTGAACAGGGCGAGCTTGTGGATCTCCTCCGCCACCTGGACGGCGAGTTCACGCGTCGGGCAAAGCACCAGCACCTGAACCGCCCGCACACCGGGTTCGACCTTCTCGATCGCCGGAATCGAGAACGCCGCGGTCTTGCCCGAGCCGGTCTGCGACTGGCCCACCACGTCCACGCCCTCCCTCAGGATGGGGATGGCTTCGGCCTGGATGGGGGACGCCTGCTCGAAACCGAGCTTGTCGATGGCCTTGAGCAGTTCGGGGGAAAGGCCGAGCTCGGAAAAAAGTTTGGAGGTCATTCAGCAGTCAACGAACCCCCACTATCCCCACACTCCCCCCGCACTGCGAGAGCCATTTCCAGGCCACCTCCAGCGTCACGGCGTGGCCAGCACCTCCGAAACCCCGAGACCGCCGTCCACCAACCCCCGCCCCTGCCCGCCCCCGGACCGCGCCGGCAGCGACTGAAGGTACTGCGCCACACTCACCTGCCCCTTCTCCCGCGCCATGTCCAACGGCGTCCGGCCCCCGGGCCCCGCCATCTGCACATCCGCACCCCCGGCCACCAGCGCCTTCACGATCGGCAACTGCCCCTTCATCGCCGCGAAATGCATCGGACCCCACCCATGCACGTCCTTCACGTTCAGGTCCGACCGCGCGGCAATGTGCTGCTGCACCAGCTTCAGGTCCCCCCGCTGCACCGCCTGATGAAGTGAAACCGCCGGCTTCTTCGGCCGGCATCCCCCTCCCGCCAAAACCAATGCCAACCCGGCGATCGCCACCCAGATCAGGGTCTTCATGCCGCACGGTTAACCCTTCCCCGCATTTCTGGCCAGCCGCGATTCCACCCCGTTCTCCACCACCGCACGACGGTTTCGTCGGGTCGAGGGCAGCAGCAGGCGGAGCCGGGGTAAACGGCTCAACACGCATCCGGGACCGAAACCGGCGTGCCGAGGGTCGCTTGGACTCCTTCGGCGCCCGTCATGTCGGCCCCGGGCATGGTCGCCCCACGCTTCAACCACCGCCGTTCCAGCCGGTCATGATGCTTCTCCTTCTCGGCCGAGGCCGGAGGGGGGAAAAGCCTGCGAGGCGAGCAGGCGTTCGGCGCGTTCGAGGATCCCGTTCTGATTGCCTTTGAGGCTGAGAGCCCGTCTGAAAATTGCAAGGGGTCCTGCGACGAGGGATTTTGGGCTGGGCCAAGGCGGCGAGGCCGGTGCA
>VFQN01000620.1_pt1 | contig 64864 bp, 57 predicted proteins | sample 3512371 | NCBI WGS metagenome assembly VFQN01 (sample SAMN10412370, study PRJNA504923) | tailings metagenome | isolation source: Replicate 2 from Balatoc abandoned mine | place: Philippines: Itogon, Benguet | collected 2017-08-28 | reverse complement strand
TGCGCCAGACAGGATTCGAACCTGTGACCTTCGGTTTCGTAGACCGACGCTCTATCCGACTGAGCTACTGGCGCGCGACTGGGGAGGTTACCAGGGTCCGGTGGGAGGGCACGCGGGCGGGCCGGGGGTACGTTCCCGATGATCCCGGGGAACCCCGCGACAGGAGCCGCGATGGAGCTGGCGATCCACATCCCGAACTTCACCCTGCCCGGCGGGCCGGAGGCCCTCCCCGGCCACGTGACCGACGTCGCGCAGGCGGCCGAGGCGGCCGGCTGCCGCACGGTCACCCTCATGGATCACTGGCTCCAGATCGCCGACATCGGGGCCGTCGACGAGCCCATGCTGGAGGGGTACACGACGCTGGGCTTCCTCGCGGGGCGCACCGAGCGCGTGACGCTCGGCCTGTTGGTGACCGGCGTGACCTACCGGTACCCGGCGCTGCTGGCGAAGATCGTCACGACGCTCGACATCCTCTCGGGGGGCCGGGCGCAGCTCGGGATCGGCGCCGCATGGTTCGAGCGCGAGCACCGGGCGCTCGGGGTACCCTACCCGCCGGTCGGCGAGCGGCTCGACCGCCTGGAGGAGGCGGTCGAGATCGTGCGGCAGATGTGGAGCGACGACGACGGCCCCTACCGCGGGCGCCACTACGACCTGGCCGAGACGATCTGCGCGCCCGCGCCGCTGCGACGGCCACACCCGCCGATCATGATCGCCGGCGGCGGCGAGCGGCGCCTGCTGCGGCTGGTCGCGCGCCTCGGCGACGCCTGCAACCTGATGCAGCTCGGCGACGACACCGCGCAGGTGGAGCACAAGCTGCGCGTGCTCGACCGGCACTGCGCCGAGATGGGACGCGACCCCGCACAGGTGCGCCGGACGGTGATCACGAACCTCGACCCCGGCGAGCCGGACCGGTTCCTGGCGGCGATGGGCCGCCTGGCGGCCGTCGGCGTCGACGAGGTGTACGCGATGCCGGCCGACGCGGTCGACCCGGCGGGGTGGGTCGCCCGCGTGGGCGCCGCGATGGTCCCCCGTCTGGCGGAGCTCGGGCCGCGGTGAGCCCGCCGCGCGTGGTGGTGTGCGGGGCGGGGGTGATCGGCGCGGCCGTCGCCTCCGCCCTGGCCCGCCGCGGCGCGCCCCCGCTGCTCGTGGACCGGCGGGGCCCGGCCGCCGCCGCGTCGGGGAGCGCCTCGGGCTTCCTCGCGGCCGACTGGAGCACGGGGACGCCGCTCGAGGCGATCAGCCGCGAGGGGTTCGCCATGCATCGCGTCCTGGCGGAGGAGCTCGGCGCCGGGCGCCTCGGATACCGGCCGCTCGAGGTGATCAGCGCGGCGGCCGCCGACGAGGCCGACCTGGAGCCCTACCGCCGGTTGCCGACCCCCACCTGGCTCGACGGCCGCGTGGTGGCGCACGAGGTGATCGGCACCCCGCGGACCACGGCGCAGGTGGACCCGCGCGCCCTGACCCTGGCGCTGGCGCAGGACGCGGTCGGCCGCGGGGCGCGCCTGGTGACCGGCGTCGTCGACGGGCTCGACCTGGCCGGCGACGGCACCGTGCGGGGGGTGTCGATCGACGGCGTCGTCGAGCCGTGCCAGGTGGTCGTGCTGGCGCTCGGCCCCTGGACCGACCGCGCCCAGCGCTGGCTCGCGCTCCCCCAGGTGTTCGGAACGCGCATGGCCAGCCTGGTGCTCGGCGCCGAGGCTCCGGCGCAAGCCGTCTTCAGCGAGTACCTCGCGCCCCCCGCGCAGCGGATGCAGTTCCGCATCTACCCCCGCCCCGGCGGCCGCGTCTACCTCACCGGCCGCCAGGAGCATGGCGCGCTCCCCGACGACCCCGCGGCCATCGCCCCCTCCGAGGAGTCGTGCGCCGAGCTGCGGCGGGTGGGCGCGCTGCACAGCAGCCTCCTCGCCGGCGCGCCCGAGCTCGCGCGCTCGGCGTGCCACCGCCCGCTCACCGTCGACGGGCTGCCGCTGATCGGCCCCGTCCCCGGCGCCCCGGGCGCGTTCCTGGCCACCGCCCACGGCTCGTGGGGGCTCCTCATGGCGCCGCCGACCGGGAGGATGGTGGCCGAGATGATCCTCGACGGCGCCTCCACCTCCCTCGACGCCGCGCCCTTCGCTCTCACCCGGTCGCCCGCGGGCCGCATCTGAGGCTCGGACACCGGTGCCCGGTCCGCCGAGCCGTGGCTCCTGGCGCGGGCGGCGACCGCCGCCGTATCGTCGCGGCACGGTACCGACGCGGAGGTGGGCGCGATGACGGAGTCGGCGGCGGAGCTCATCAGCGCCCGCATCGCCGAGCTGGGCGACTGGCGCGGCGGGACCCTCGACCGGGTGCGGAGGATCGTCCACGACGCGGTGCCGGACGTGGAGGAGGGATGGAAGTGGCGGGGCGTCCCGACGTGGGAGCACGACGGGATCCTCTGCACCGGCGAGACCTACCGCGACAAGGTGAAGCTGACCTTCGCCCGGGGCGCCTCCCTCGACGACCCCGCCGGCCTCTTCAACGCGAGCCTCGAGGGCAACGTGCGCCGGGCGATCGACATCGCCGAGGGCGAGGCGATCGACGAGGCGGCCCTGACCGCCCTCGTCCAGGCGGCGGCCGCCCTCAACACCAGCCGCCGGGCCGGCCGGAGGGGGTAGCCCCGGGGGCTTGCGGCGAGGCCGCGCGCGGCATCCGTGATCCGCCGGTGGGCGCACGGCGGGCGCCGGACCATGCTGGGCGCATGGCATCGGCCCCCTCCTCCGCACGGCTGCCGCCGCGATGGTTCATCCGGACCTTCTGGGCCTGTCACCGCGCGGTCTACCGCCTCACCCGCGGCCGCATCGGCCTGTGGGCGGCGCGGCCGGGGCGCTGGGGGGTGCTGCGGCTGCACACCACCGGGCGCCGCTCGGGCCGGGAGCGCATCGCGATCATCGCCTACATCGAGGACGGCCCCGATCTGGTCGTGATGGCGATGAACGGATGGGACGCGGCGGAGCCGGCCTGGTGGCTCAACCTGCGCGCGCGGCCGGAGGCGGTCGTGGACCTCCCCGGCGGGGCCGGGCGGGCGGTCACCGCCCGGGAGGCGCAGGGGGCGGAGCGGGAGCGGCTCTGGTCGCGCTGGCGGGGGGTCGAGAAGGGCGACCTCGACGCCTACGCCGTGCGGCGCGCCCACACCCCCATCGTGGTGCTCGAGCCGCGGGCCACCGCCTGACGCCGGGCCCTTCCCGCGGGAGCGGGCACGGGCTTATCCTCGCCGGACCTGCCCGAGCACGACCGACATCAGGAGACCCGAATGCCCACCGTGATCGCCACCCACGAGGTCAAGGACACGGCGCACTGGCTGTCGTCGCCCAAGCGCGCGGAGGTCTTCGCCACGATCGGGGTCACGAACATCCGCACGTTCGTCAATCCCCAGAACCGCAACAGCGTCGGCCTGATGATGGACGTTCCCGACCTGGACGCGATGATGGCGCTGCTGGAGTCGGACGAGGGCAAGGCCGCAGAGGAGTACGACGGGGTCCTCGCCGAGACCATCGTGGTCTTCATCGAGGAGTAGGCACCGCCCTACGAGGAGGGGCGCACTACTCGCGCCCCTCCTCAGGGGCAGCGGAGAGGGAGGGATTCGAACCCTCGAATCAGGTTGACCCCGATTAACCGCTTAGCAGGCGGTTGCCTTCAGCCACTCGGCCACCTCTCCCCGGAGGGCCGCCGTACTGTAGCGACCCGTCCGCGCCGCCCGCACGAGGCGTAGCGTGAGGGGGTGGAACGTCCCCCCGATCTCGGCGGGTTCGACGACGTGGACGGCGCCGCGAGCCCGGAGGCGCTCGCCGGCTACCTGGACGCGGTGCGGGGGATGGGCGCCGTGGCCGAGTGGAAGCGCCGCAGCCTCGACCTGCTGGAGCCCCGGCCGGGAGCCGCCCTGCTCGACCTGGGGTGCGGCACCGGCGAGGACGCGCTGGCGCTCGCACCGCGGGTCGCGCCCGGCGGACGCGTGCTCGGCGTCGACCGCAGCACGGCGATGATCGCCGAGGCGCGGCGCCGGGCGGGCGGGCGTCCCGGCCTGGAGTTCGCGGAGGGCGACGCGCTGGCCCTGCCGGTCGCCGACGGCGTCCTCGACGGCGCGCGCGCCGAGCGGGTGCTGCTGCACGTCGACGAGCCCGCCCGCGCGGTGGGCGAGATGATGCGCGTGTTGCGGTCCGGCGGCCGGATCGTGGTGGCCGAGCCCGACTGGGCGACCCTCGTCATCGACGCACCGGACCCCGCGACGAGCCGCCTCGTGGCCCGTGCCGCCGCGTCGCGGTTCCGCTCGCCGTCGGTCGGCCACACGCTGCGGCGCCTGCTGCGCCATGCCGGCGCCGCCGAGGTGGCCGTCGCCGCGCGGACCCTGGTGATCGACGACCACGCCACCGCCGAGCAGGTGTTCCAGATCGCCGACGCGGCCCGGCGGGCGGCCGACGACGGCCTGGTGGCGCCCGGCGCGGCGGCGGCCTGGCTGGCGGGCGTCGAGCGGGCGGGGGCGGCGGGTGACCTGCTCGTCGCGATGACGGCCTTCATGGCGAGCGGGTGTCGGCCCTGAACATCCCGTGACGCGGCGGTGCACGTCCGCGCGCGGCCTGCCGATGCACGTGATGTGAGCCGCCTCGCCACATGCCACGTCCGCATCGCCGCGGTGCTCGCGCTCGTCGCGGCCGCCGCGCTGGCGGCCGCCACCCAGTGGGCCGCCGGGCCGGCGAGCGCCTGGGCGGTGATCGCGGTCGAGCTCGCCTGCGTGGCGGCGCTCGCCGCCCGGGCGATCCGCCGCCGCGACGGCCGCCTCCCGTGGGCGCTCCTGGCCGTGGGCCTCCTGGCGTGGACGGCGGGTGACGTCGTCTACGCCGTCGACCCGGACCTCCCCGTGCCGTCGATCGCCGACGTGGGCTGGCTGGTGTTCTACCCGCCCGCGGCGGCCGCGCTGGTGATGCTCACGGCCGCGCGCTGCCGCGGGATCGGCCTGGCGCCCTGGATCGACGGCGCGATCGCGGCGCTCGCCGCCGCGGCCATCGGCGCCGCAGCGCTCTCGCCGGGCGCCGTGGAGACGTCGGGGGGCGGGCTTGCGACCGCCGTCAACCTGGCCTACCCCGTGGGCGACGTCGCCCTGCTGGCGCTCGTCGTGCTCGCGCTGGCGGTCGGCGGCTGGGCTGACCGGCCCTTCCTGCTGCTGGCCGTCGGCCTCGGCCTCTCCGCCGTCGCCGACGGCCTCTACCTCGCCCTGTACGCCCAGGACGCGTGGCCGGCGTCGAGCGGCCTCGACGCACTGTGGCCCGCGGCGACCCTGGCGCTCGCGTTCGCAGCCTGGCTCGAGCACCCGGCCACCGTGCCCCGTGCCGCGCGCGGGCTGCGCCAGGTCGCCATCCCCGGCGCCGGCGCCGTGATCGCCCTGGCGGTGCTCGTGCTCGAGGTGCCGCTCGGCCTGCCGCCGGCCGCGATCTGGCTCGCGGCCGCGACCCTGCTGCTCGTGACCGCCCGCTCCGCGCTGACGTTCACCGAGAAGGAGCGGGCGCTGCGCGAGCTGCACCTGCGGGCCACGACCGACCCGCTCACCGACCTGCCCAACCACCGCGAGTTCCACGAGCGCCTGCGCGCCGAGGTGGAGCGCGCGCGCCGTCACGGCCGCGAGCTGTCGGTGGTGGTGCTCGACATCGACCACTTCAAGCTCGTCAACGACACCCACGGCCACCCCGCGGGCGACCGGGTGCTGGCGCACGTGGCCACCACCCTGCGCCGTGCCCTGCGCTCGGGCGACACGCTGGCGCGCATCGGGGGCGAGGAATTCGGCTGGGTCCTCCCCGAGACCAGCGCCCTGCACGCCTGGCAGGCCGTCGAGCGGGCCCGGCAGATCCTGGCCGCCTCGCCCGCGCCCAAGGTCGGCCCGATCGACTTCTCCGCGGGAGTGTGTGACCTGGAGCACGTGGACGAGCCGCTCGGCGCCCCGGAGCTGCTGCGGCTGGCCGACGGCGCGCTCTACTGGGCCAAGCGCAACGGCCGCGGGGTCACCTTCCGCTACTCGCCCGCCGTCGTCACCGCCCTCACCGCCGAGGAGATGGCCGGCTCGGCGCTGCGCGAGCAGTCGCTCGCCACGGTCCGCGCGCTGGCCCGCGCCGTGGACGCGCGGATCCCGCACACCCATCAGCACTCCGAGCGGGTCGCCATCCTCGCCGTCGCGATCGGGCGCCGGCTCGGCTGGAGCGAGGAGCGCCAGGCCCTGCTCCGCGAGGCTGCGCTCGTCCACGACATCGGCACGATCGGCGTCCCCGACGACGTCCTCCTCAAGCCCGGGCCGCTCACCGCGCAGGAGCGCGCGCTGATCGAGGCCCACGCCGCCGCCGGCAGCCGCATCGTGGCCGGCGCCCTGAGCGCCGAGCAGGCCGAGTGGATCCACCGCCACCACGAGCGCCCCGACGGACGCGGCTACCCCGGCGGCCTGAGCGGCGACGCCATCCCCGACGGCGCCCGCATCCTCGCCGTCGCCGACGCCTTCGACGCCATGACCACCCCGCGCGCCTACCGGGCGGCGCTCTCGCCGGCCGAGGCGCTCGCCGAGGTCCGCGCCGGGGCCGGGACCCAGTTCGACCCGGACGCCGCCGCCGCGCTGCTGGCCTCCGCCGGCCGGATCGCCGAGGTGCTCACCGGCCCCTGACCCGGGCTATCCTCGCCCGGCGCTCCGGGAGGGGTGGCAGAGCGGTCGAATGCGACGGTCTTGAAAACCGTTGGCCGGGTCGCACCGGCTCGTGGGTTCGAATCCCACCCCCTCCGCTGATCCACTCCGATTGCCGCTCTGAGCAGGTCGTTTCTCTACTAGGGAGACCCGGGCCTCCAACCGCATGGGACCGCTCAGAACCGCTGAGGAGAGCGGCGCACTCTCCCATCTCTCTCCCGCAGATCCGCGCCGAGATCACGATGCCCCCGGCGTTCCCGAGGATCCCGCGGCCCGCCGGAGGTACGCGTTCAGCAGCGCGGCGGCCTCGCTCTCGTTGCCCGGCATGAGGTGCCCGTAGCGATCGAAGGTCATCTGGATCGACGCGTGGCCCAGATAGGCCATGAGTCCGCGCGCGTTCACCCCCGCCGCGATGCAGATCGAGGCGAAGGTGTGGCGGCACTCGTGGAGGCCGATGGGGTCGAGGCCGGCTTCGGCCCACGCGCGCCGCGCCCGCTTCAGGACCGACTCGTAGGCGAAGGGGCGAGCAGCGTCCCGCCCGAAGACGAGCCCATCGCGTCGACCGGTCCGCAGCAGGTGCTCGGCCAGATGCGCGCGCAGTTCGTCCACGATCGGGACACGCCGCCGGCCGCTGCGACTCTTGGTCTCGACGACACCCTCCACCGGGTCCCACGAGCGCTCGACGGAGATGATGCCCCGCTCCAGGTCGATGTCGCCGACGCGGAGGGCCTTCATCTCGCCGAGGCGGAGCCCGGCGTAGAGCGCGGTCGCCCAGATCGGACGATCCCGCTCCTGCAGCGCGGCGACGAGCGCGAGCGCCTCGCCGGGCGAGGCGACCCTCTCGCGCGTCCCGCGCACCGCGGGCAGGTCGAGGTGATCGAGCGGGCTGACGGGTACGTCGCCTGAGCGGAGGGCCCGCCGGTAGATGACCCGCAGCGGCAGGATCGCGTTGCGGACGGTCGAGGGGGAGAGGCCGTCGGCGACCATCCGGTCGCACAACCTCTGCACGTCGGCCCGACGGACTGTGGTCAGTCGCATGGCACCGAGGTCCGACAGCACGTGCCCGTCGAGCGAACGACGGTACGCGCGGACGACGCTCGGCTTGTAGGGGTCGCCCGAGCGGTTGCGCACGGACCCGTCGCGCATGCCGGCGATGAGCGCGTCGGCCGCCTCGCGCACGCTGATCGAGCGCCCGGCGCCGAGCGACCCGCGTCGTACGGCGGTCGTGGCCTCGGCGCGCCATGAACGCGCGGCGGCGAGTGTCGGGAAGGACCGCAGGATCTCGCGACCGTCCGCGGGGCTCCACACCCGGGCGCGGTAGGTCGGCCTGCACGAGCAACGCTTGCCGGCGAGCGACTCGCACGCCTTCCGGTGTCGGACCTCGATTCCCTGGGGCGTCACTGGATGCCCCGCTTCTCTGATGTGCGGGCCCTCGCCGCGCCGCGCTCGTTCACGCCGACCACCTCGCCGCCTCCCGTTCGAGCCACCGCTCGATCTCGGCCACCGGGACGATCAGGCAGCGCCCACGTCGGACGATCCGGAGCTCATCGCGGATATGACGATCGAAGGTGTCGCGCGAGACGCCCACCGCCGCAGCGGCTTCGTCGAGGGTGAGCCCGAGACGGGGTGGGCCGTTCACGACGCGCAGGCTCGGCCGGGAGTCGGCCATCGTCACTCGACCCCCGCCAGGGCGACGGGATCGCGCCGCATCACGCCGAGGTGAAGGTGGTCGGCGCCGTTCGCGGAGCCGGAGAAGCCGATGAGCTGGCCGAGGGCGACGCGCCCGCCCTCCCGGACGACAATCCCGGAGAGGTGCGCGTAGTAGTACGCGTCGTCCCGTGATTGCACCGTGAGCTGCGCGCCTCCGAAGCGACCCGAGAAGGCCGTCGGATCGCCGCCGATGCGCACGATGACGCCGGCGTCGATCGCATACAGGGGTGAGCCGAACGGCAGGTTGATGTCGACGGCGTGGTCGGACTGCCAGTTGTCCGGCCACGAGGCGTAGGAGTGAGTGCCCTCCCCCGGCCTGCCGCCGAGCGTTCCGATACCGCCGGTCGGCGTCGCCAGGCCGCCGTATCCGATCGTCGCCCCGGCACCCATGGCGCCGCCTTGGGCATCAATCGTGATCGGAAGGGCCGGGTCGCCGCCGAGATCGGAGTAGGTTCGGCCGACGGCGCCGAGCCACGCCGAGTTCAGACCGCCCGGATCGTTGGCCGCCCCGATCGGCGCCCAGATCGGCTGGATCTCGACGAGGGTGTCGCGGCCGCGGCCGACGTAGTTGGTCGCCAGGCCGCGGGCGACCGTGGCGATGTTGTCCTGCCAGGATGCGAAGGGGATGGCCGGTCCCCAGCCGAAGGCGTTGTGGATGCCGGCTCCTGACCCTTGCGTTCCGAGCACCGACTCGTGGCGGGCGATCGCGACGAGAGCGCGGGGGTCGATGCCGTTGCGGAGCCCCTCGGCGACGAACGCCGAGCCGAGGCCGATGAGCGGCGAGTCCGGGACCTCGTCGGCCATCCACTCGTCGAGCGCCGCGGCGTCCACCGGCGACGTCGCCGCCCAGGCGGCGCTCGACCAGCCCCCCGCGAGGGCCAGGAGCGCCAGGAGTGGAAGCGCCACGATGAGCGTCACCACGCCGGCCAGCGCCGCGATGCCGAGGCGAAGGAGGGGCATCCTCGGGGCGACGGCGGTGCTCACGGGCTCTTCCCGGAGCCGCGCTTGGCGCGCGGTGAGCGCCGGGCACGTGGCTTCGGCGCGTCGTCCTTCGAGCTGGTGGCTGGCGGGGGCGGAGGCTCCACCGCCCCGAGCACCTCGACCGTGAGCGTCCGGACGGACGGCGCGGGAACGCGACTGGCTCCGAGGGCGGCCGACACCTCCTCGGCCTCCGCGATAACGATCTCGGCGATCGCCGCCGTCTTGGCCCGCGGCAGGGCCGCCTTCGCGCCGCCGACGCCGATCGCGGCGATCACAGCCCCGGTGTGGTCGCGGACGGGGGCACCGACGGATCGCCTGGGTCCGTCCAGCTCACCCTCCTCGACCGCGTAGCCGCGCTCTGCGATCACGGCGAGCTCCTGCCGGAGGCGCTCGCGGTCGGTGATGGTGGTGGGGGTCCAGGCGTCGAGGACGAGCTCCGCGAGTACGGCCTCGCGCGTGGGCCCGGGGAGGAAGGCGAGGATCGCCTTTCCAAGGGCGGTGGCGTGGGCGGGAAAGGCCCGCCCGAGCGCCCTCTCCGGGCCACGGAACTGCTCGACGTAGATCGCCCGCCCCCCCGAGAGGACCGCGATCAGTCCCGGCATCCCCGTCGACTCCTTCAGCCCGGGGACCACCGGACGCAGGGCCTCCCAGGGGTTCAGGCCGACGAGCGCTCGCGCCGAGAGCTCGCCGAGGCGCTTGGGGGCCAGCCGGTAGCGCTTGGTGAGAGGGCTCGCCTCGACCAGGCCGGCCTCGACCAGGTGGAGGACGAGCTTGTGCGCGTTCGGGGTCTGGGTGCCGATCCGCGCGCCGAGCTCGGGGAGGGTCAGCTCTGGTTCCGCCTCGAGGACGGAGAGGATCTGGAGGGCCTGCTCGAGCGCGCGGACCCGGTACATCCCGGCCAGCGGTTCCTGATTCGGGCCGGTCACGACCGGTCTCCCACCGTCAAGCCTTGCGGCGGGGATCCCGCTCCTTGACGTAGCGCGTGGCCGAGTCGGGATCCGAGCGCAGGTATTCCCGGAGGGCGCCCTCGGAGGTGCGCCACTCCTTGCCCTCCTTCCAGGCGGGCAGCCGCTCGGCCATCGCCTCGTGGTAGATGGTGTGAAGCTCGACGCGGAGGAAGTCCGCCGCCTCCTGCGCCGAGAGGGCGACGGGCGCCTCGGGCACGGCCGGCTGATGGAGCGCCGCGGCCGGCGGGGCACCGCGGAGGCGTCGGCCGGGCGTCCAGCGGGCGGCGACCGCATCGGTCAGGAACCGCCATTCCTTGCCGACTCGGCGAGCGGGGAGACGACCCGAGCGCGCGGCCCGATGGACGCTGTTGGGGTGCAGCCCGAGCCACTCGGCCACCTCGGGCAGCGTAAGGACCTCGCGTGTCGGCGGAGCACTCATCGGGCGTAGCTTCTCCCAAATCGAGAGCCGTCGCTGACGCTACGAAACGATTTCGAGTGTCGATGCTCGTCATCGGTATAGCAATATCGTTCCTGACACACTTGACGTCAAGCGGGAGGCGCTCGAAAATGGACGAGTCCTGTCCCTCCCCCGTGCCGAGGTCTCGCCCGGTGAGCGACGCCCCTACCGACCCAGCCCCCTCCGAGGACGAGTCGGCGCTCGGGCTCGGCTGGCTCTTCGATGAGACAGCACCGGGCGACGAGGAGGAGGGAAACTCGGCGATCTGGCCGACCGAGCCGGTCGACATGCTTCCGCTGCCGGGCTTCACGCTCGACGAGGACAGCGTCCTCACACCGCTGCCTTCGGCGCCGGCGGACGAGGACGCCGAGGCCGAGCCACTCAGACTGGGATCAAACGCACCGCGCGTACGCGGCGGGCGCCTGCGGGTGGCCCTTCGCTCGCGTGCAGGCGCCGGGGCGGGCGTCCTCGGGAGCATGCTCCTCGTCACGGTGGCGGCCGCGGGGATCGGGCTCCCCGGCGGCGGCTCCGACGAGGAACGGCCAACGCCGTCACCGTCCAGGGACGCCCCGCCGACCGTGGCCCTCGACACGAGCTGGACCGCGGACCTCGTGCGCACGGTGAAGGTCGCCGAGCGACGCCAGCAGCTCGCTGAACGGCGGTCCGCGGCGCGCCGGGCCGAGGCGCGGGAGAGGAGTCGTCAGGAGGCCGCCGCCCGCGCAACGTCCCCGACGCCGACGGCGGTGTCGAGCCCGGCCGCGGAGACGGCGAGCCCGCCGGCCGACCCGTGGGCGGGAGTGCCCGGCCCGGTGCGGGAGTTCGAGCCCGGGCCCTGGAACGACGGCGGAGCGACCTCATGAGACGGAAGCTCCCCCTGGGCAGCGCCGGCCTGGCGCTCCTCTGCCTCGCCGGCCCGGCCCTCGGAACCGACGGAAGCCTCTATCGACTGGGCCCGGAGACCATCGTGTCCCACGTCGCCCCCGACGGGCAGTGCTCGAGCCAGTTCTCGGGCTCTGGCTTCGGGATCACCTGCCCGCCCCACGATCCCGTCTTCGCGGGGACGAAGTGGCAGATCGACATGCGCACGCCCTACGGCGGCACGGCGATCGAAGCGATCACGTTCAGCGCGCTCCGGTACCACGAGACGGCGACCTCCATCGCGCTTCAGGTGCTGGCCGACGGCGCCCTCGCCTGGGGGGTGGCCGAGGCGGACGTCCCGCGCTCGCCGGCCGCCCCGAAGGCGTACCTCGTGTCCCGAGGCGGACAGACCTTCTCGTTGCGGCTCCTCCAGACCGAGACGCGCAAGCAGCCGAACAGGGTATGGGCGATCCTCGACCCGGCCATCCTCGTCCGCGACCTCCAAGCGCCGACGGCTCAGCTCGTCGGGCCGCCGGAGGGTTGGATCCGCGATGCGAGCGCACGGATCGTATGGATCGCGAGCGACAACCTCGGTTCGGATGGCATCAGGGGTCAACGACTTCTCGTGGATGGCCGGGTCACCTGGTCCGGCGCACCGGGCGCTGGCACACACACCGTCGACCTGCCGCTGGCGGACATCCCCGACGGCACCCACGCCCTCCGCCTGGAGGTCGACGGCGACGGCACCCCGGGCGCCGGCGCACAGGGCGCGACCCTGAGGATCGACCGAACCGCCCCCACCGCTCAGGCGACCGTCTCGTATCTCGGCAGCGACCGCGCGCGCATCGGCGTGAGCGTCTCCGACGCGGCGAGCGGCGTCGCCCGCTGGTCGCTCGCGCCACCCGAGCCCGGCGCCGCGTCAATCGCCTCGGGCACCGCCGCCGGATCGACCGCGACCGAGGTGGTCCTCGCCGACTACCTCGCGCCCGGGGAGACCACCCGGCTCGTGCTGCGGGCGGAGGACGTGGCCGGGAACATCCGGACCGTCCTCACGCCGCCGATCACCCGCCAGCCGCCCGGAACCGTGGGCCTCCCCCCGGCGGGGACGTACGCCGGCCCTGAGCTCGGAGAGCCCGGACTGATCGAAGAGAGCGGCGCTCCGCTTCCCAACTTCGCCAGGATCCAGAGCAAGGGCCTTCGATCACCGCGGGCCCGCCGATACGCGCAGTCGGGCGGCCAGCTCGCCCCGATCATCGTCGCCACCTGGAGCCGGCCTATGGCCCTCTCCGGACGCTTCTTCCACCCGAACGGCCGGGGACTGCGCGGCGCGACCGTGTTCCTGCTCGACCCCCTCCGTCGCACCCAGGCGACGACGCTGACAGACCGACGGGGACGCTTCAGCTTCCGCGTCCGACCCACGATTCCCGGGACCTGGCGAGCCGTCGCGCTCGGGCGCCCGCTTGTGGTGGGGCTCGCCGAGGTAGCGATCCGTCCTCTCGTTCGGGTCCGTATTCGGGGTCAGCAGTTGCGGCCGGGCGAGACGCTCCGGGTCGCCGGCGTTATCCGTCCGCGCGCTCGCGTCGCCGGCAAGGCGGTCGAACTGCAGTGGCGCCGCGGCACCGAGTGGCGACCGCTGGCTTCGACGCGTGCCGACCGCCGCGGGAAGTTCGCCCTTCGGTACCGCGTGAGCGCCGCAGGCGGCAGTTACGCCGTCCGGATGAGGGTGGTCGTGCCGCGGGAGAAGGGCTGGCCGTTCAGCCCTGTCGTTGCCAATCGCTTCCGCGTGGACGTGGGGTAACCCACGGCCGAGATTCTGAAGGCTTCACGCGGAGCTGACCGGAACCCGAGCTTCACTCGATCTGACTTGGCTGGCACTTCCCGATCCGAGCAGGAGCGGCGGGTACGGCTGAGCGGGGTTGTCAGAGAACCCCGTCATCGTTGCGGCTGCAGGTCCTCCGCAACCGCAGGCTTGGGTTCAACGACCCCGAACAAGCCGGCGCCGCCGTTCATCCGGCGCCGCGCGCAACCCTGAAATCGGCAGGGTCTCCGTTCGTCGCTCCCCGCCGAACGGAACTAGTCCTAAGACGGAGGTCCGTCCAACCAGTCACTCGGGATGAGTGCGTCGCCTCCCCGCCAGCGCTGCACGACTGAGTTGGCGAACCATTCGTCCTCAAAGTCAGCATGATCGAGGGCAATCACTTGCAGCGCCCCGCCCAGCTGCTGAACGACCGTGAAGGTCAGCTCGTAGAGGCGGCGCGTGTTCTCCCGGTCGGTGTCGGTCAGTTCATTGAGATCGCCGCCGGTTTCCCGGTCAGGCGGGAAGAAGGCTTGACTGGGCTGGTCGAGCACGATGAACGATGGAACCGGGCGCCGCTGCTCGATGAAGAATTTCTGCAGGGCGAGGTATGCGGTGAGGTGATAGCCGACCCAGTTCATGCCGCTGCCGATGCCGCCGGCATCCATGTAGGCCGGCCCGTTGGGGGTGTCGGCGACGATCGTCAACCGGTCCAAATCGATGAGAACGCCGTCCTCGGCGTGCTCGAGGTCGAGTTGCTGCGCCCAGTCGGTCATCTGTCGGCTCACGATGCGTAGCAGCGACGTGGTCCGCGATCGAACGGCGTCGCTGTCGAGGGCCTCGGCCAAAGCTGCGACAGCCTCTTCGGCTTGCGCGACGTCGCGCCGAAGGCGTGCGAGTTCCTCATCGCCGGTCTCGGCGGAGCTGTCCAGGTAGAGCGCTATGCGTCCACGAACGTAGCTCTGCACGTTGATGGTCTCCCGAGTGCGCAGAACGAGTTCGTCCCGCGTTGCGAGTGCGTTCAGCGACTGGTCGAGATCACGGATCTCATCGCGTGCGGCCCGCTGTTCCTCGACCAGCGCCCGCCGCGCCTCGTCGATTCGAGGCGTGTCTCGTCGCGCGAGTTCCAGCCGACGCTCGGCTCGACCGAGCGCCCGCTCGATCACCGCCCGCGCTTCCGGGTCATCTTCGAGTGCCTGGCCGCACAGGGCGCATGTTGCTTCCGAGCCGTCCGCTGGGATCAGGCCGATCGAGGCGAGGCGAGCGTGCTGTTCGGTCAGCTCGGCGGCGTGATCGTGGTCGGCGGCCGCGAACTGCTCTAGGGCGCGGATCTGCTCGCCGAGGTCGCGAGTCTTGGAGCTGAGCTCCCGTCGTCTGTCGCGCAGTCGGTCGAACTCGCCTCCGGACTCGATCGCCTGGGCCGTCTCGATCGGGCTGTCGAGCACACGGCGAAGTTCGTGGCGTGCCGTGGCGAGGTCCGGGACGGCAGGGCGATCGGCGAGGAGTCCTACGTCGACGCTCTCGGCCAGGAGCGCGCCCGCCCGGTCCAAGCCGGCTGACCGCTCGGCTTCCGCGGCGCGCAGTCGCTGGCTGAGCCGGCGCAGCTCGCGACGGCGTTCGGTCAGCTCCTCGCGCCGCCGCAAGTCCTCTGCGCCTTGGGCGCCGAGGAAGTAGGGCAGCGTGTCGCGGATGGTCTGGGGCATCCACTCGCGGTTCTGACGATGGAACAGGATGTCGGGGTTCGCGATCTCGCCCTGTCCCTGAAAGCAGTAGAAGAGCGAGTGCACGAACGAAGCGGAAAGGGCGTGTCTCGTCTGCCCGACTGCCGGCTGGTTGCGGTTGTCCTCCAGTCCCAATAGGCCGCCGAGGTAGTCCCGCAGCGCACCGCGCGATGTGTTGTGCTCGAGCTCTTGGAGACTCGGTGTCGGGACGTTCCCAATCACGAGCATCGCAAAGTTGCTCTCCTGATCGCCAGGCGGCGCCTGCCGGGCGATGAAGAAGTGCGCGTCGCCCACGTGCGCGTGAACGGCGTACCAGGCAACGGCGCGTTGGATCGGCCCGAACGGCACGTTGGGGCTGCCGCCGCCGAGCAGGAATCGCAGGATGCTGATCAGGCTCGACTTACCGGTGCGCGACTCACCAGTGATGACGTTCAGGGCGCCAGGGTTGAGCGCGATCTCGCGGGTATCGCCCGCTCGGTTGAAGAGCACGAGCTTGTCGAGCTGCATCATGGCTGCAGCCCCCACAGCGCCAGAGTCGTCACCGGGTCGGGCTGCTCGGAGAACCACCGCCCGAGAAAGCCGGCCTTGTTGATGCACTCGTCGACTTCCGCGCTGCGTGGCATTCCTCGCGGGCGCCGCGGCAGCGTGTTCGCCCGCAGCGTCCCCGCATCGGCGGAAAGAAGCCCTTGAGTGAGGCCGAGGCGCAACCCGGCGGACACTAGGGAGCGCAATGCGCGGGCTCGCACCCCGAGGCCGGCCGCGGCCCCAGGGTGCGCCCGGATCCACTCGCCCATTTGCGCCGTGACGTTGCTCGGCAGCTGACGGCGTGTCGGCCCGTGAAGAGCCAGTGGGATTGCGAGGTAGGTGAGAATCGTGGGAAGCCCTCGACCGTTGGAGCGCCGCTCGTAGTCCTCGGCGGCTTGGCGAACCAGCAACACCACGAATGCGGCGTTGAACAGCGCCAGCTCCTCGACTGGCCGCGTGTCGGCCTCGGCGGCGCTCATGCTGCGGCGTCGGCCGTCGGGTCGTCTCGGACTTCGCCCAAGCGCTCGCGTAGATGTGCGAGCCATTGCGGATGCCAGCCGATCTCCAGCCGATCCGCGATCACGTGGAGCGAGCCGCGGGCAACCCAACCCTCGCGCACGTCGCGCCGGATCGGCGCGAGGTTGCTCCGATCTAGCTCGGCGAACCGCTCGCGGGCCTGGCGACGCACCGTGTCCTCATCTAGGTCTTGCTCATCGTCGCCGACGGGCAAGAAGAAGCGCTCCCATGCCTCCTTCAGCTCGCGGTCGTATCGACCCAGCTCGCCGACCTCCAGCAGCCGATCGCGCTGCCAGCGCGAGCGCTGGGCGAAGGCGCGATTGTGGTCGTAGATGCACTTGCGCAGCCGTTCGCTGCTCAGGGCGACGAGACGCAGCTGTGCGACAAATATCCGATCGCTCTCGGCGACCTCCTGTTCCGTTGGCTCTTCCATGTCGAGCACGTCGATCGGCAGGTTCTCATCCCGTAGGGCGTCGGCTATCTCTAGTAGCTCGGACTCGAGCTCGCCAGCACCGATGCGATCCAACTGTCCCCTGGCGACGGCATCGAGGTGGGCAATCGCGCGCTTGTGCCACCAGCCCCGCAGCCGGTCGATGAGGGCCGCACGGCGCTCTGGTTTGACGCTCTTGCGCACTGCGCGCTCCAGCAGCGGCTGGACTGCAGCGACCGGCATCATCCCATCGAAGATCTCAACCCGGTCAAGCAGGCCACGGCGCTGTTCCGGCGTCAGGCCGAGAAAGGCGGCGTAGTAGGGCCTATTACCCTCGTTCGCTGAGACGCGGGCCGTGCGTTCAAGTCGCTCTTGAGCACCTCCAACATCACGATCCGCTCCGGTACGGAGAAGAGCGGCGGTTGGCCCCGCGTCCGCCACGGCGAGAAGGACGAGCCGTGTGTTCGGGTTGCCGGGTTCGGCAATCCAGTTGGCCAGGGTCTTCCACAGATCGGCGCTGGCATCGGACAGGGACCGGGTCTGGCCGACCGTGTGCTTGCTCTGCCACTTCTCGGTCGCGTCGTCGTTGTCTGTGTCGTGGAAGACGATGTCGTCGAGAGTCTCGATGCTGACGGCGAAGTCGTCTTCGTCGTCCATCCGTTCCAGCGCAGCCAACAGCGCGTAGTCGACCTGCGCCAAGTAGCCGAGCGCCGGACCGGCGGCGCTGAACGCCGAAGCGGACGAACTGGACCCGGACACGAGGCAAACGCTACTCGCTGGCCACGACAGCGCTGAGGGAGGCTGAGACGCCGAGCTCTCCCCTCGCGTCCGCCGGCGACCGGGAGCGGCGAGTTGGCTGCGGATGACGCTGGCTACGCCGGACGGTGGGCACCCTCGCACCGGCGCCGACGTTCGAGCGGTTCAAGTGGTTGAGGCGCAATACGGATACATACTCACTTGACGGTACGTCAGCATCGGGCGAGAATGGAACGCAGTTTCTTTCACTTGCTGTTCTGCGTTGGAGGACGTCGCGGTGGACGTACTGAGGATGGTGAGGCTCCAAGTCTCTGCCCAGCCTGATCCGGCGGGCCTTCCCGGTCAGGACAAGCTGCAGGGGCTGGTGAACGGCCTGTACAGCTGGTCGTTGATCTTGGTACTGGCGGCGCTGGTGGTCGCTGCCATCGCGTGGGCGTGGGGTAGCCATTCGAACCATCACGGGGCGGCCTCGGCGGGGCGTCGCGGCGTCCTGCTCGGCTTCGGCGCCGCGCTCCTGGTCGGCATGGCGCCGCAGCTCGTCAACTTCTTCTACAACGTCGGTCGTCGGTAGCCCGGTGCCGGCCGAGCGACCTGAGCCTCGGCCGCGGGGCCGTCTTGCCCTCCTCGGTATGGCGATGCTCCTGCTGGCGGTCGGCCTTGCAGTCGGTCGTTGGGCGGCCGGTGCCGGCGAGCTTGCGGCTCCCGAAGCCGCTCCAACCTCGGCGCCTTCCGCTCCACCGCCCTCGTCCGTTTCGGGCACCGGGGAGCGCACCCGGTCGAGCGCGGTCGCAGCCGCTGCGTCGGCGATGACGGCTTTGGCACGCCCCGACCTGCTCTTCGACCCCGCTCGACGGCGCGTCGTGGCGAGCCAGGTCGCGGATCCCGCCTACGCCGGCGAGCTCGCTGACCTCTTTGACCGTGGCTACGGCCACATGGCCCGGGAACTGGGCGGCCACGATCCCTCGCAGGTGCTGCTGCGCCTCGTGCCCTTGGGTTATCGCATCGAGAGCTTCTCGCCCGCGCGGGCGCGGGTCGCCGTGTGGCAGGTGCTCCTGATCGGGGCGCCCGGTGGGCGTGTCGTCGCGTCGTGGTCGACGAGCCGCGCGGACCTTGTCTGGACAACGCGCGGCTGGCGGGTCGCGGGGTTCACGTCGGATGAGCCCGGCCCCGGCCCCACGGTGACCAACGCCGCCACCGCGACGTTGCCAGAGGTGTTCCTCGCCCGTCTCGACGACGTCGCGCCCTTCACGCGATGAGACGGCGTGTCGGCGCGGCGCTCGTCGCCGCCCTCGCAATGCTCGTCCTGCTCGCCCCCCAGCCCCCGCGTGCGGAGGCCATCCCGACCCCCTGCGACGTTCCCCTGATCGACCAGGGGTGCAACGCCGTCGGGGATGTCGTCGGCGCCGTCGCCGGGGCGGGGGCGGACGCGGCCGGACAGGCGATCCTCGGCACCCTCACCGGCTGGGTGGGTGACGGCGCCTCCTGGCTCCTGGAACAGGTGGCGGACGCGATCGACGACACGACCCGGGTGGATCTCGGTGCGGCCTGGTTCGCCGAGCACTACGGCTTCATGTTCGGGGTGGGGGCGATTCTGCTGCTGCCGCTGCTCTTACTCAGTGTGCTGCAGGCCCTTCTTTGCCAGGACCCGGGGCTGCTGGTGCGCGCAGCGCTCCTGCATCTGCCGGCGGCGATGCTCCTGACGGGGCTCGCGGTGGCGGTCACCCAGACGGCCCTCGCCGTGACCGATGCCCTGTCGGCCGAGCTGACAGCCGGGATCGCGGAGGACACCGGCTCCCTCGCGCAGGGGCTGTCGACGGTGAGCCTGCCTGGGTCCGGGATTCCCCTGTTCGCCTCGTTCGTGCTCGCGCTGTTCATGGCAATCGCGGCGGTGTTCGTCTGGATCGAGCTGGTGCTGCGGGCGGCGGCGATCTACATCGCGGTGATGTTCCTGCCGCTGTTCCTGGCGGCGATGATCTGGCCGGCGACGTCGGGGTGGATCCGCCGCCTGGTGCAGCTGCTGGTTGCGGCGGTGCTGTCGAAGCTGGTGATCGTCGCGACGCTGTCGCTGGGCTTGTCGGCGTTCTCGTCAGGTGAATCGCCAAGCGCGATCCTGGCGGGGGCGGGCATGTTCATGCTCGCCGCCTTCTCGCCATTCGTGCTCTTCTCGCTGCTTCCGCTGGTGTCGGAGGCCGCCGGGCCGCAGCGCGAGTCGCGGCACGCCCTCGCGGGGGCAACCGGCGCGGCGCTGGCGTGGAACGTCGCCCGCACCCGGATCGCCTTCGGCGCCGGCGGCGGGGCCGGGCGGGCGCTCGGCCGGGGCGGCCCGGGGGCCATCGGTCCGCGAGGCGGTCCCGGCCCGGGCGGCGGAGGTATGGCGTTCTCCGGGCGGGGGGCCGGGGGGCCGCCCGGGGGGGCCGGTGGCGCGGGCGCCGCCGGCCGGCGGGGAGCAGCGCCTATGACGGCACGCGCGGTGGTTGGCGGGACGGCGGCGGATCCGGCGTCGGAGGAGCGCCGGGTCTCATCCACCCCGGGCGCGGACCCTGAGCCGGGCGCGACGGGTCGGCGCCGTCCGCGCACCCCGCCGCCCATTCTTCCCACGCGGCCCGCCCGGGGCAGCCATGGGGCGTGACCCTGAGCGCTTCCGGTTTGGGCCGCTCGAGGCGGGAGGCGCCCTCGGCGGCTTCACCTGGGGCCAGGTCGCCTGCATCGCCGGCGGCCTCCTCGGCCTGGTGCTGTCCCTGAACGTCGCCCCCGGCCCGGCGGGCGCCCTCGTCGGCCTCGCGGTGGCGGCGGGGGGCACGGCGGCGGCCCTCACATCCTTCGCCGGCCGGCCGCCGGTCGCCTGGGGCGGGATCACCGGGGGGTTCGTGGCCCGGCGCCTGTCGGGGCGCCTTCGCCACCGGTCCGCCAGCCCGGGTCGCGGCCACCCGGCAGGCGGCGCGTCCCTGCCGGAGGCCCTCAGGAGTGTGCGAATCCTGTCGGCCGCGACGGCGGGGGGTGAGGTGGGGGTGGTACGTGACGGGCCGACCTGGACGGCGGTGGTCGCGGTCGAGCCGGGCGCGTTCGCGCTGCTCGACCTCGCCGACAAGGAGCGGCGCGTCGCGCGCTGGGGGTCGGTGCTCGCCGGGTTCGCCACCCCGGCGAGTCCCGTCTCGCGGATTCAATGGATCGAGCGGACGGCCGCCGAACCCCCGGACGCGCTCGGCCGCCACCTGCGCGAGGGCCTCGGCCTCGATCCGGCCGCCCCAGCCGTCCACTCCTACCTCGAGCTGATCGCCGATGCCGGCACACCCGCGCGCCGTCACGAGACCTTTCTCTGCCTGCAGGTCGACGGACGCCGTGCGGGCCGTGCGGTGCGCCGCGCGGGCGGCGGGGACGCCGGCGGCTGCGCCGTGCTGCTCCGCGAGCTCGCCGGACTCGCCGAGCGCCTGCGGGGCGCCGAGGTGCCGGTGCGCGGACTGCTCTCACCCGGACAGGTCGCCCGCGCCATCCGCCTCGGCTTCGACCCCGACGCCCGCTCCGCGCTCGACGCCCACCCCACGGACGGCGCCGAGCCGGTCGGCGTCTCGCCATCTGCGGCCGGACCGATGGCCGCGGAGGAGGCGTGGCGCTCCTACCGCACCGACGGCGCGATCCACGCGACCTACTGGATCTCGGAGTGGCCGCGAGTCGACGTCGGCGCCGACTTCCTGATGCCGCTGATCCTCACAACCACCGCCTGGCGCACGGTCGCCGTCACGATCGAGGCCCTCGATCCCGCCCGAGCAATCCGCCAGGCCGAGAACGCCCGCACCGGGGCGACGTCCGACGAGGAGCTGCGCGCGCGCCTCGGCTTCTCGGCCACGGCGCGTCGCCGGCGCCGCCAGGAGGCCCTCCTGGATGAGGAGGACGAGACGGCGTCCGGGCACGCGGGATGCCGCTTCTCCGGCTACGTCACCGTCTCGGCCCGCTCGGCCGACGAGCTCGAGGGGGCGCTCGCCGACGTCGAGCACCAGGCGCAGGGCTCGCGCCTGGAGCTGCGGCCAATGTGGGGCGAGCAGGCGGTCGCGTTCACCTACACGCTCCCCCTGTGCCGAGGTCTCAGGTGAGAACCCGCGCCCGGCGGCGCGCCCACCGCGCCACAAGCGCCCACCTGCAGGCGGCCTACCCCTTCATGGGCGAGGGCGGCCTCGGCGGACGCGGGGTTTACATCGGCCGCGAGGTCTACTCCGGGGCCGCCTTCTGCTTCGACCCGTTCGTCCTCTACGAGCAGGGGTTGATCACCAACCCCTCGGCGCTCATCGCAGGGCAGGTCGGCCTGGGCAAGTCGGCGCTGGTCAAGACCTACCTCGCCCGCCAGGCGGTGTTCGGGCGCCGGTCGATCGTAATCGACCCCAAGGGGGAGTACGGCCCCCTCGCCGCCTGGTTCGGCGCCCACCCGATCCGGCTCGTGCCGGGCGGGCAGGTGCGCCTCAACCCCCTCGACGCCGCCGGCGGCCGCGAGGAGCGCGTCGCCCTGCTGGCCGCCCTCGTCTCGGCATCGCTGCGCCGCGACCTCGGCCCCCAGGAGCACACCGCCCTCGACGTCGCCTACCGCGCCGCCGCCACCATCGGCTCGCCGACCCTGCCCGCGGTTCAGCACCACCTCCTTCACCCCGCACCCGAGCCCGCCGCAGCGATCGGCACCGATGCCGCCGGGCTCGCCACCGAGGGCCGGGCCTGCGCCCTCGAGCTGCGCAGGCTCTGCGAGGGCGACCTCGCCGGGATGTTCGACGGCCCCACCACGGCCGACGTCGATCTCGACACGCCCGTGGTGATCTTCGACCTCTCCGCCCTTCACGGGTCGCCGGCCCAGGGGATCCTGATGGTCTGCGTCAGCGCGTGGCTGTCGGGACGCCTCGCCCGGTCCGACGGGGTCAAGCGCCTCGTCGTGCTCGACGAGGGCTGGGCGGTGCTTGCCGACCCGGCCACCGCCGCGTTCCTGCAGCGTTCCTGGAAGCTCGCCCGGGCGTACGGCGTCGCCAACATCCTGGTCGTGCATCGCCTCTCGGACCTGCGCTCCGCCGGGGCCGAGGGATCCCGCGAGACCCGGATCGCCGAGGGCCTGCTGTCCGACTCGGAGACGCGGGTGATCCTGCGCCAGAGCCCGGCGGACCTCGCCGCCACCCGCGAACTGGTCGGCCTGTCGGCGACCGAGGCCGAGCACGTGGCGGGGCTCTGGCGCGGCGCTGCGCTCTGGAAGGTCGGGGGGCGCTCGTTCCTCGTCGACCACCGACTGTCGCGCGCCGAATGGGCGCTCGTCGACACCGACGGCCGCATGCTCGATCGCCCAGTCCTAGCGACCCACGACCGAGGAGTCCCAGAGTGAGCGACCCCAGCTCTCCGGGGGCATCCGCCCCCACTCAGCCGCCGCCGGCTCCGATCGGCGACCCCCTCCTTCCCCGCGCCGAGGAGGCGGAGCTGCCCCGCAGGGCCCGGGCCGCGGCGGAGCTGATCGCGGGATTCCAGGGGTCCGCGCGGCTCGACAACCGCTTCTGCCTGGCCGTCCGCGACCTCTCCCGCGCCATCGTCGGACTCGAGGGCATGCGGGCGGTGGGCTTCTCCTCCGAGATCGCCGCCGACGCCCTCCCGCGCCTCTCCGAGGTCCTCGGCCAGGTGGAGCGGGCGCTCGAGCGGGCCCGCCCCGAGCTCGAGGCCGAGCGGCGCCAGCGGGCCCAGGAGCGCCGCCCCGCGGCCCGGTCGGGCGCCCGACGCACGCCGGGCAGCGCGGGGGCGAGCCGATGACACCCCCGCCCTCCCGCCCCGCGCCCGAGGATCCCTGGGTAACCCTCGGTCTGATCGCCCTGGGGGCCGTCATCGTCGCCGGCGGCCTCGTATGGGGCGTCGGCTGTCTCGCGGGGGCGGCGTTCGGCTCGGGGGCTCCCGAGGCGGGGCTCTCGGCGATGCCCGGAGTGCTCGCGCGCCTTCCCGAGCGGCTCGCTGATCCCGGCTCGGCCTGGCCCGCACCTGACCGGGCACGACTGCCGGGCCCGGTCGGCTTCTACGGCGCGCTCGCCCTCGCGGCCGGGGCACTGTCGGTGCTCTCCATGGCGGGCATGGCCCTTGCTCGCCGAGCCGGTCTGGAGCCCGTGTCTCGCCGGCGGGCTCCGGGTGCGCGCTGGGCGCGGACGCGCGACCTCCGCGGGCTCGTCGTGGCTCACCCCCAGCCCGGCCGGCTCACGCTCGGCCGGATGGGGGCTGCGCTGGTGGCGACCGAGGCACGAGCGAGCACCCTCGTGGTCGGCCCGAGCCAATCGGGCAAGACCGCCGGTCTCGCGATCCCTGCGATCCTCGAGGCCACCGGACCGGTCGTGGCCGTGTCCGTGAAGCGGGATCTCCTCGACCACACCCTGGCGGCGCGACGGACTCGCGGCCAGGCGCTGATCTACGACCCGACGGGCGCCGCGCGGCTCGAGGACGAGGGGCTCGTCGGATGGGACCCGGTCGCCTCGTGCGCCGAATGGCCGGACGCCCGCCGGATGGCCCACAACCTCACGAGCGCACAGGGGGCGGCGGGCGGGCGCGACGCGGAGTTCTGGCTGCAGATGGCGGCGAAGCTGATCGCACCGCTGCTCCTCGCCGCCGCCGGCCGCGACGGCGGCTCGATGCGGGATGTGGTCGGCTGGCTCGACTCGGGGGAGCAGACGGCGGTCAGCAGGATCCTCGTGGAGCTTGGCGAGCCGGACGCACACGCCGCTTTCGTCGCGACCTGCCGCCGGGAGGAGCGGACCCTCTCGTCGGTCTACGCGACAGCCGAGGCCGTGCTCGCCCCGTTCTCCGACCCGGCGGTTCTGCGGAGCACCACCCTGCCGCAGATCAACCCCCAGGCGGTCCTCGACGGACAGAGCACGCTCTACGTGGTCGCTCCCGCCAAGGATCAGGAGCGCCTCGCCCCCCTCTTCGCGGGGCTCGTCGAGCACATCGTGGACGCCGCCTACGCCCGGGCGGCCGCCGGGCGCCCCTGTGAGCCCTCGCTGCTCCTGGTGCTCGACGAGGCGGCCAACACCGCCCCGATCCGCAATCTCCCCCAGATCGCCGCGACCGCCGCCGGGCAGGGCATCCAGGTCGTGAGTGTCTTTCAGGACCTCGCCCAGGCCCGCGGACGCTACGGCGAGGCCGCCGACACGATCCTGGCCAACCACCGGGCCAAGCTCTTCCTGTCGGGGATCAGCGACGCACGCACCCTCGACTACCTCGGGCGGGCGCTCGGCGACGAGGAGGTGGGCTACGAGAGCCACACCCGGGGCGAACACGGATCGGCCAGCCGCACCCGCGGCACCCGCCAGACGCGGCTGGCACCCGCCGACGCCGTGCGCGGCATCCCGCCCGGCGAGGCGATTCTCGTCTACGGGCACCTGCCGCCCGCGCGGCTGTCGCTCCGGCCCTGGTACCGCGACCGGGCGCTGCGCCGGGCCGCGACGACCGCCGAGTCCACGGATTGACCGACCCGCCGCCCGAGACCGACCGCCGCCGGGGCGAGGCGCGCCGCGAGGAGGCCCGCGCCCGCTTCGAGGCGGCCTGCGAGGACCTCCGGAGCTCAGAGGGTTGGCAGCGCTTCGCCAGGGCGCGGGCGCTGCTTCGCGGCTACTCGCTCACGAACACGCTCCTGATCCTCTCCCAGCGACCCGACGCGACGACCGTCGCCAGCTACCGGCGCTGGATCGCGCTCGGGCGCCAGGTGCGCCGGGGAGAGCAGGCACTGCGCATCTGGGCGCCCTCGGTGCGGCGCGAGCAAGACGAGGCGACCGGCGAGGAGACCGCCGCGGTCCGCAGGTTCGTGCTGGTGCCCGTGTTCGACATCTCCCAGACCGAGGGGCCTCCCCTGCCTGAGCCACCGCCGATCGCGCCGCTCACGGGGGCGTCCCACGCTCACCTGCTCCGCCACCTCGAGGATGATGCGGGGCGCGCCGGCTATCGGGTGGAGCGACATGACGCCATGCCCGGGCGATCCCAGGGGTACGTCGACCACCACCATCACCTCATCGTCCTCGCGTCGACGCTCGCGCCGAACGGACAGGTCGCCGTCCTCGTCCACGAGCTGGCCCACGTCCACGGCGCGCGATACGACCAACTCGGCCGCGCCGGGGCGGAGGTCGTCGCCGAGACCGCGGCCCACATCGCTCTGGCCGGCGTCGGCCTCGACACAGGACGCCAGTCGGTGCCGTACGTCGCCGGATGGGCGGAGGCCGCGCCGCGGACGCTCGCCTCGTACGCCGAGGCGACGCACCGCATCGCAGCGGCGCTGGAGTCGGCGCTCGGAACGGAGCTCGAGCACCCGGAGCGCTGGGTCGGGCCGCTCAGGGCGGACGCCTACATCGCCCAGGGGCCGCAGATCACGGACCAGCGCGCCTGGACAGCCGAGCGGGCCTACTGAGCGGCACCGCGCTGACCTCCCCTCCGGTCGCCGTTGACACCCCTTAGGATTCCAGGATGGCTCGCTCGATTGTGGCCGCAGTGAACCCGGAGGTCCTGCGCTGGGCCAGAGAATCGTCCGGCTTCTCCCTGGAAAAGGCGACCCAGGGAACGGGCATCCGGCCGAAGCGGCTCGAGGCCGCTGAGGAGGGGGAAGCCCCTCTCACCCTGCGCCAGGCCGAGACCTTGGCACGGAAGTACGGCCGACGGGTCTCGATTCTGTTCCGGGAGACGATTCCAGATGAGGAGTCGGCGGAGGCAGCGTTTCGCCGGTTGCCGGACGCTCCATCGCTGCCGTGGCCGCCGGAACTCCACATCCTCCTTCGACGCGCAGCCGTTCGACAGGACGCCGTCCGGTACCTCTTGGGAGAACTGGGACGAGAGCCAGCGTGGACGAACGCGCCCCGGCTGACAGAGTCCGAGCCGAACGAGGCAGCGACGTGGGCTCGCAAAGTGCTCGGGGCGGACTTGGCACAGCAGAAGTCACTCCGCGAGCGCGCTGGCTTCCGCTCCCTTCGCTACTGGCGCGACCTGGTCGAGCGCATGGGCATCTTGGTCATGCAGGACGGGTCAATGGCCGTCGAGGAGATGCGAGGGCTCGCCGTTCCGGACGCCGAAGTGCCGGTCGTCCTCTTGAACTCGGGTGATCACCCCTGCGCGCGCGCGTTCACTCTGCTGCACGAGTTCGGCCACTTGCTGCTTTCGGCCTCGTCCGTCGCCCCTGCCGACCACGAGGTCTGGGCCAATGCCTTCGCCGCCGAAACGATCATGCCGGCGGGCTCCTTCTCGGAGGACTTCAGGACGGCGACCTCGGCGGTAGCCAGCCTCCTCGAAGTCGTTGACGAAACGGCGCTGCGCTTTGGGGTAACCCCGGCAGCAGCCGCTGTTCGCTCCCGGACCCTGGGGTTGGTCGACCGCGAGTCCTTCGACCTGGTGAGGGCGGAGATCGAAGAGCGCCACGCGGGAAAGCGTCCGTCGGGAGGAACCCCGAGCTACTACACATTGACGGCGTCCCGGTTGGGCCGGGCCTTCCCGCTTCTTGTCCTCGAGGCCCTCGGCAGAGGCGTGGTCACGACGAGCGCTGCGGCAAGCATGCTCGGCGTGAAGGCCCCGAACATGCGTCGGTTCGAGGAACAGCTCGTGGGTGGACGGGACTGAGGAGGTGTTCGTCTTCGATACGAGCGCCTTCATCAACGGATGGAACGACCACTATCCGCGGCCTGCCCTGGATGGCCTCTGGGAGTTCATGGAGCGCGAGAACGCCGCGGGGAGAATCCTCATCCCGCGAGCGGTGGTCAACGAGACGGCTCGTGGGGGCGATACCCTGCACGAGTGGATCAAGGCCCGGGACCACACTCAGCCCTCCGAGGCAGCGATGGCGCGGGTCGGGCAGCTCGAGGAGCAATTCGACTTCGGCAAGCCGAATCGAAACGAAGCCGACCCGTGGGTCATCGCCGAGGCCGAGAGCCGCGGTTTTGCTGTAGTTACGTACGAGGGCCGCGCCTTCAGTGGAGGTCCCCAGGCAGGGCGCCGTCGCGACCAGCCGATGCCGGGTATCTGTCAGCAGCTGGGCGTGCACTGCGTGAATCCTGGAACGGCACTCGGAGAACTGGGGCTTAGGTTGTAGCGAGGACGCGGCCGTCGCGGCGGCCTTCACAGGCGGACGTGATCCTGGTGGCGATGGGCGGGAACTGCTGAAGTCTTGCTAGCACCGGGACAACGCGCGCGAGCGTTTCGCCACTCTGCGTCCGTCGGTCCTGCGCGCCCTTCACTTGAGAAGGAGGACCTCGTGAGTTCGGGCACCGACCAGGCTGGACCTCGGCCCGTGCGCTACCGCTACCAATCGCTGGGGACTTCCTCACTGCCCAGATGCTGACGGTGGATGGCGTGCTCGACGACGGTTGGGGGGCGAGCTTCCCAGTGAGGGGGCGGGAGATCGAGGCGGCGGTCCTCTTCGCCGATATCACAGCCTTCTCAGCGCGCACGGTGGATCTTCGAGCCGACCGAGACGCTGGCCTTCGTGAACCACTTCTTCGTCTGGATCAGCGCCGAGGCGCTGAACGGACGCCCTGGCATCGTGGACAAGTACATCGGTGACGAAGTGATGGTCGTCGTCTCGAAGGAGTTTGGCTCGGAGGACCCCTTCCTCGACGCCATCCAGGCGGCCCGGTGGATGGGTCGAAACGATGTCTATGCCTTCGGTCCGCGCGTGGGGATCGCCTGTGGCCGGGTCATCGTCGGTTACGTGGGCACCCCGCTTCGCTACAACTGCTCCGTTTTCGGGGCGCCGGTGGCCATGGCCGCCCGTTGCGCCGGCCTGCCGCCACCCGAGGGCACGCAGTCCTCGTGCACGATCACCTTTCCGGCGAACGACTGGGGCGAGCGGGACCTCGACGCCGTCTTCCGACCGGAGAAGGTGCAAGCCCCGGATGGAATGATCCAGGAGCAGCCGCCGAGCTCGCAGCTTCTCGACCCACACCCAGTTCTTGGGGAAAGGATCTAACCCCTTGAGGCGCCTCGCCGTCACGGAGGCGCGCCACCGGAAACGCGGCGACGCTGACGCCGGCTGACACCGAGATGCGCTTCCGCCGTCGGCATCGAACACATGGCTCGTGCGGCCGTGACCGCGAGATGCACGACCGGGGGATGATCGCGGCCCGCCTTCCGGCGTTCGGCGGTGTGGTCGATGGCCCCGAGTAGCAAGGCGCGGGCCTCCCGCTCCCCCAGGCCGCTGAGGTGCTCGACGTACCTTGTCGCCCGGTCCACGAGCTTCTTATTGGTGGGAGTCACGCACGCCATGCAGTTACCGATGACGCGCTCCATCCGCGCCATGACCGCGGTCGAAAGGGCGTTCAGGGCCATTTTGACGATGACGCGCGGGGCGGGTGCGAGGAGCAGGCCGTCCTGTGGAACGTGGAGGTGCGCGAGAACGCATGAGGAGGATTGTCGCGCGACCACGCCCCGGCCGTCTGAGACGACCAGAGCGCCTGTGCGCGGGGCGGTCGTGGACCGGCGGTCCACCTGCCTGGACTGCATTCGGCGCGACTCCTCACCGGAGAGCACGGACAGCGCGAATCCGCAGGGTCGACGAGCGGACGTCTCGCCGCAGATGGCAAGCCCGCGAAGGCCCCGCTCGGTGATCCCCGGAAGGACCGGCTCCATGAACGCCGCGAGGCCAGCCCCGGCGTGCGCCGCGACGATGTCCGGGGTCCAGTCGAGGCACGCCGGGCGACGACCCAGCATTTCCGTCCAGGGGTCCGCCGAGTCAGGGCGGGGAAGCACCCTCAGGAGGGCCCAGGGCGGATCCGCCACCTGGTCATCCACCCGCCCCAGGGGCGGGATCCCGAACGTCGGCGACCTTTCTGTGGTGTCCGTCAAGACGTCCAGCGCGAGATCGCCGGCGACGTAGTCGGCGAACGCCCCCTCCCGGTAAGCCTCGACCTCCATGTCCACCAGTTGGGCCAAGCGCGGTCTGATGGGCCCAGCGAGCTGCTCCCAGCCACGGCGGACGGAACCGACGAGGGCCGTCCCGGCGTCTCGCCCAGGCCTCGCGAGCAGGCGACGCAGCGCCGACTCGAGCACCAGCGAGAGGGCGATGAGCGAGATCGACGTCGCCTGGAGGCGCGTCGAGCCGCTCAACGCCATCGGGCCGGTGACGAGACTCCACCGCCGGATCCGGGGATCCGAAAGGAGGGTCGCGCTCCTGGTAACCGAGGCCAACTCCTCGTCGCGGTTGTTGTAGACGAATGCGGTTCGCGCGCCCTGAGCGAGACCCACGTGCGCCGCGCCGATCACGAAGGGGGTCTCCCCGCCCTCGCTCACGGCGACGAGGCAGTCCCCTGGACCGACGCCCAACGAGGCCAGCTGGAGCTCCGCAAGGACCGGGAAGTCCTCAAAGCCCTCGACGGACCGCGCGAGCGCGAAGTCGCCGCCCGCCGCGACGCCCGTCACCGCGTCCCTCACCGCCACGGCGCCGAGGCGGCCGCACGCCGAGCGCCACATCGACTCGAGCAGCAGGGCGAGGCGCCCGGTGGCGCCGCACCCGACGAGGATCAGCCGACCCCCGGCGCCGATCGCCTCCGCGACGTCCGCCGTCAGTTCCTGGAGGACCGGATCGCCTGGCAGCTCATCCGCTCGCCGCAGGACGTCCTCATCGACCGCGAACAGCATCGCCAGTGCGTCGGCCGGATCCCGCCGCGCCGCCTCGTCGAGGCCGGACGTGACGGGGTGGAACGCCTCGGTCGTCAGGTGGCCCAACCGGTGGTCGGCACCCGCGGAGCGTGGGTCGGGCTCGCGCTCGTGCGGTTCGCGGTCGGCGCGCATCAGCGACGGTCGATGTCGGCGAGGATCGTGTCGAGCACGAGTCCGCGCGCCCCGACGATGCCTTGATTCGCGCGTGTCGGATGAACCCGATTCGACAGCAGCGTCACAGCGACATCGCGCTCGAAGTCGAGGGCGAGGAGCGTGCCGGTGAAGCCGGTCAGCCCGACGGCGTCCGGCGACAGACGTGTGCCGAACAGGGGGTCGAGGCCGAGCCTTCGGAAGCCGTAGGTCCACCGCGGGTCGGGTACGTCCGGAACCCGGAGGAAGCTGTCGACGGTCTCCTGCGGCACCAGCCGGTACTTTGCCGGCGTGCCGCGCAGGAGGCTCCGGCCGAAGCGAAGGATGTCCTCAGCGGTCGAGAAGAGGCCAGCGTGGGGCGCGACGCCGCCCATGGCGTACGCGTTCTCGTCGTGCACTTCCCCGTGGACGAGCCGCCCGCGCCAGGGGTCGCGCTCCGTGGGGGCGATGCGGGGCCGCTCCGACGCCGGAGGCTGGAAGCACGTGTCGGTCAGCCCGAGCGGCGCCAGTACGCGGTTGCGCACGAGCGAACCAAACGCTGCTCCACCGAGCCGCTCAACGACCTCGCCGGCGACGATCATCCCGAGATCGCTGTACAGCGTGCGAGTGGCCGGCGGGAACGCGAGGGGTTGAAGGCCCACCGCCGCCCGGACCGCCTCGTCGCTTCCGTGGTCGAGGTGGAACGGCGCCCACGGCTCGTATCCCGCGGTGTGCGAGAGCAGACCGCCGATGGTGACGGACTCCTTACCGCCACCGCGGTAGCCCGTCAGCACCTCGCAGACTCGTGTTGCCAGGTCTAGGCGTTCCTCGGCGGCGAGCGACATCGCGACCGCCGTCGTGGCGATGAGCTTGGTGACGCTGGCGAGGTCGTACAGCGTGCGACCGGTCACCGGCGGGGCATCGGGTCCGTAGTCGAGGCCCCCGGCGGTCATGAGATCGCATTCGCCCGACGATCCGGTGATGAGGCCGACGGCGAAGCCCGGCGCGATCCGAGCGAGCGTGAGTTCCTCCAGCAGGCGGACGATCGATCGCCGGCCGGAGCATGAGAGCAGCGTGGTCACCGTCACGGACCGCGTCACGAGAGAACGGACGGCGCCGACCCGGCATCGGGAACGGCGCCGTCCCTTCCGGAGACGCTACTTGCCGCCACCGCCCTTCGGCGGCATGCCCGGGTTGCCGGGACGCGTCGGACCGTTCCGGTCGCCCTTGTCCTTGCCCATGTCGCTCCTCCTCGTCGCTCATGCAGGGGGTCGATCCGCCCTGTCGATCGTCCTACGGTCGGGGCAGCAGGACCTTTGCGATCCTCGCTGCGCAAGGATCAGGACGTTGGGACATGCCGCCTGTCCGCGAGCATGAGGAGCGCCCTGAAGGTGTTGCGGATCTCTTGCAGGTAGTTCGAGGCGCTTCGCAGGTTCGGCGACGCCGCACTCGGGTTCCACTCGATCGGGTGGCCGACCGTCTGGAGGGTGCACCCGAAGTCCTGGAGCGCCCTGACACAGACCGCGTGCTGATACGGAACGTAGATCGCCGACGTCGAGACCACGACTGCGTCCTCAGCACCGAGATCGAGGTAGGCGGCCGCATGCTGCACCTGTTCGAAGGTGTTCACCCTCTTGCCCGGACGCCGAGTGGGCGCCTGAACGGCGTCGACGGTGAGTCCCTCGACGTTCCAGGTCCACCATCGACGACGCTGGTGGACATCATCCGGTGAGAGGTCCTCGTCGCTGGCCTCGAGCGGGTGGTCCGGCCGGAAGCCCAACAGCGAGGTGCCTGCACCGACCATGAGGTCGAACTCGTTCGCCGCGCCCGGGGCGTAGTCGTCGGTGACCCCAGCTGGGCGCTCGACGTCGAGGAGGGGGCGCGAGCTTCCGAGAAGGACGAGTCGCCGGGGTCGCGGCCGGGGCCGTTCGTCTTCGTCCTCCAGCAACCAGCGGAGCCGCATGAGCGGCGCCCTGCGCGCGCCCCCGAGTGCCACGAAGATGCTCCGATCGCCCGCCGGTGGATCAGCCGCGGAGCGGAGCCCGAGTCGATCGGCGAGCTCTATGACCGAGAGCTGCCGGTCGTCGTCCTTCAGCGCGTCCAGCGCCTCCTGGCGCTCGCCACCACCCTTGTAGACGGAATCCCACAGCGTGTCGTCGACCAGCCAGTTGGAGATGTCGAGGAGGCCGAGGATCGTGGCGACGGCGTCCCCGCCCGTCGCGGGACGCGGTGGGCGCTCGCCCATGACCTCGAAGAGCTCCACCATCGGGGCGCTGGTCACCCACGCCGCGGCACCCTCCATGAACTCGGCCAGCCCGCCGGCCCGTGGATCGAACGTCGTCGGGAACGACACTCCATCAGCACTCATCCGTTCCTCCGCATGCCGTACCGGGACCCATCGTGCGCTCGCCCGCCCGGATATTCTTGACGCGCGCGGACCTGGTGCAACCCAATGCAGGCGATGATCCCCTCCCCCGACCTCGTCGCGTTGTCGTGGGACCCGGCGTGGTCGGAGACGCTCGCCCTCGCGGTCGGCCGCATCGGGCGGCGGGCTGAGGGACGCCCTGGATCGATCGCCGCGCGCGAGCTCCGCACGTACCTGGTCGCGCTGGCCCGCCCCGAGGACGACGACGTCCATCGCCACCGACTGGCGATCGCCGCTCACGGCGTCGCGGAGTTGACCGCGGCATCGCGACGGACGGCGGATGGCGCGGTTCGCGCGATCGCGGACTCATGCGTCCAGGCGTGGCGGGAGCTCGCCGACCGCGGCCAGCTCGCCCTCGGCGCCCATCTCGCGGAGGCGCTGCAGGCACTCCCACCGAACGGGCGGGTCCTGAACTCCCTCGTCGACGATCTCGTCGGGTCGCGTCAACGGCGGCTCGGCGCTCGCGCCGCGCTCGTCCGGTTCGGCGCGAAGGCGGCGCCGGCCACCAGACGCCTCGTCACGTGGCTCGACCGCGGGACCGGGTACTCCGTCGAGGTCCGCGAGGCGGTCCTCGATGTCCTCGCCGCGGCGGGCCCGAGTGCTCATGAGGCGTCGGGTGCGCTCCGCGAGCTCGTGGCGGGTCGTCGTCATCCCGTGATCACGCCGGCGGCTGCCCGCGCGCTGATCGCCGTCGTCCCTGAACGGGAGACGCTGCTCGCGGCATGGCTCGACGAGGTCTCTCGTCCCGATGCCACGGGCGCGCGGGCGGCGCAGATGCTGGTCGACGTGGGTACCGAAGCCCGTGCAGCCGCATCCACGCTGGCCGCACGCCTGACGGAGATCCCCGACGACTCCATCGGCGTGGTGGTGCGCGCAATCGAGCAGCTCGGCCCCGACGCCGCTCCCGCGATCGAGCCGCTTCTCATCCTGCTGCAGAGAGGGCGACGTGACGTCGCGGTCGCCGCCGTACGGGCGCTCGGAAGCATCGGGCCGGCCGCCGCCCCGGCGGTGCCCCTGCTTCTCGGCGCCGATGATCCCGCCGACCCCTCGCTGCAGGAGGAGCTCGTCCGCGCCCTCGAGGGCATCGGCCAGACCGGCGACCCGTCGGTGGCCGACTGGCTCCTCGGCCTCCTGACCTTCACGCCCGAGCACCGTCGCCGGGTCAGCGTCGCGGCGGCGCGCGCGCTCTGCCTCTCGCCGAGCTCGCGGCCGGCTGCACTGTCCGTCCTTCTCTGGCACCTGCGCAGCGGGATATCCAACGTCGAGACGGACGTGGTCACGAGCCTCAGGGCGATCGGACCCGCCGGTGCGGCTGTCGTTCCCGAGCTGGTGGCCATGCTCGACGACGAGCGCCTCAGGTCGCCCGCCATCCAGGCGCTGGGCGCGCTGGGCCCGACCGCCCACGCGGCGGCCGGGCCGCTCGCCCGGCGGCTCCGACAGGCCTCCGCGACGGAGGCGCCTGCGCTCCTCGCCGCGCTCACGCGGATCGGGGCCGCCACGGTCGTGCGGAGCGCCGCGTCGCGATTGCTACGGTCGCCGACCTCCGCCGTGCGCGTCGCCGCCGCCGCGGCGCTCACGGCGACCGGCGGGCCGGATCAGGAGGACGCCGGCGACGTGGTACGCCTGCTCGATGGATCACCGCCGCCGCCCGAACGGCAGGCGCTCGCGAGGGCCCTGGCCGCCGCGGAGGAGCACGGCCTCCGCCTCATCGGCTCACCGAGCCACCCGGGGGGAGTGGCCGTCATTCGAGCCCAGACGCTCGCCGAGCGCGCGGCCCGAGCGGCCACGCCCCGACGATCCGCGCACCGGACCACCGCGCAGCCGACCGCTGCAGAGGTCTGGTCGGCGGTCGACCGAGGCGCGTGGGCCCCCGAGTGGTCGGGGACGATCGAGCTCCTCGCCGGACGGCTCGCCGCACGCGACGCGACGCTGGTGGGCGGCCCCGAGCATCACGTGGTGCTCACCCGGCACCTCGCCGATCCGCAACGCGTCGACGACCTCTTCGGCCACCGCCTGCTCCTCGCAGCGGGGGCGATCGCCGAGACCCGGCTCGGTGACGCCGGGACGACACCCCTCGCGCGCCGCGTCCTGGACGAGCTCACCGCCGCGCGCCTTCACCACCAGAGGCTCGGGCACGTCGCCCTCGCGGCGCGCCTGGAGGCGTCGATCGACGTGCTGACGCGCCACGACCGCGCCGGTCCCGGCTCGCGTCTCCGAAGGAGCCTCCAGCCGGCGGTCGAGAAGGACCTCGCGCTCCGCTGTGCCCGCGACGATGTGGGCATCGAGGACGACGAGGAGATCGCGGTCCCGGTCGAGCGCCTCCTGATCCGCCTCGATGACGGACGCGAATCGGTGCGGCGCGACGCTGCGGCGGCCCTCGTCACCTCGATGGCCGCCGGGACCCGGGTGTTCCGGTGGGCAGCCGCCGGCCACAGGACCCTCGGCGATGTCGGCCCGGTGCTCGTGACGAGTGTCGCGGCCCTCGCCCGGCGGGGCGCGCAAGGCACCACCCCCCCGCACCCGTAGGAGGTCCAGACCGGGCGGACGACGCACGCCCGCGGGACCGGAGGACGAACAGATGCACATCGCCGACGACATCGGCGCGGGGCTCCGTCACATCGACGCGGTCTACATGTCGGGGACGACCCACGCCTTCCTCGTGACCGGCAACGTGGGGGACGACCACGGGATCGGGGATCACGTCGGACGGCTGCCCTCGGTGATCGGCGCCCACCTCGCCACCGAGTTGGAGGCGGTCGCCGTGTACAGCCTGGCGGACGGCCTCGTCACGGTCGACGGACCGGCCGACGTCTGGCCGCGGATCGGCACCGACATCCCGGTCGCCGAGGCCCTCCGCGCGATACGCGCCGCGATGGCGGCCCAGGATGCGCTCCGATGCGCCCTCGTCCTCGACGGCGTGGACGACCTCGGCGCGCTCGTCCCGCGCTTTCCCGGCGACGGCGCCGTCCTTCAGCACCTGGAGCGCCTCGCCGACGATCCGTGCCTCACCCGGCTCGACCACGTCGTGGTCGCGACGTGCGCCGACCCCGACGCGCCGCTCGGGCGCCTCGGCGGCGGCAGCTCCCGGTGGGCCCGCCTGGAGATCCTTCCGCCGAGCCGCGATGCGCGCCTCGAGGAGATCCGGGCGCTCGTCGAGGACGGCTCCGCGCCGGAGCTCGACGGGGTCACGCCGGAGACCGTGGCCGACCTGACCGCGGGGACCACGCGGCTCGACCTGCGTCGCGAGATCCGGTCGCGCCGGCGGATCGACCCGGCGGCGGCGCACGCGATCCGCGCCGCCGGGATCCGGAGGCAGGCGGGCGGGATGCTCGAGCCGCTCGCGCCCCTCGACGCGTGGCCGCCCGGCCAGGAGCACGTCCGCGGCGCGTTCGAGCGGGCGATCCGGCCCGACGGGACGTTCTCGCCGCACGGCGCGCGGGGGATCCTGCTCGTCGGCCCTCCCGGAACCGGCAAGACGTTCGCGCTCCGCGCGCTCGCGGGCAGCCGGCCGGTCCCCGTCCTCGCGATGCGCAACGTCAGGGCCGGACTGGTCGGCGAGAGCGAGCGGAACCTGGAGACCGTCGCCCGCACCCTCCGCGGCTGCCGCCCCGTCGTCGTCTTCATCGACGAGATCGACCAGATGGTCGGCCGCCGCGACGACGGCCAGAACGGCGACGGCGGGGTCGATCGCCGCCTCATGGGACGTCTGCTGGAGCTGATCGAGGAGACGCGGCGCGAAGGGAGCGTGCTCTGGGCCGGCGCGACTAACCGCGCCGCGGCCCTCGACCAGGCCGTGCGGAGCCGCCTCTCGCGGGTGATCCCGGTCCTGCCGCCGGGGCCGCGCACACGGGCGCGGGTGCTCGCGGCGATCGCGGCGACCCTGCACGGCGTCGTCGTCGACGTCCCGGACTGGGACGCGCTCGCCGCCCGGATGACGGACATGAGCGCCCGCGACCTGGAGGGCGTGGTGAGGCTCGCCGCGGAGCTCGGGGACGGGTCGATCACGTCGGCGACGCTCGAGGGCGCCCGCGCGGCGCACCGTCCCGGCGATGTCGCGTCGATGCGGGCGGCGGCCGCCGAGGCCCTCGCGGAGGCCCGCTTCGCGACCGACCTGCCGGACGACCTCCCGGAGTTCCTCGCGCACTGAGCGTCCGCGCAAAGGGACCGGGCGGCAGGCCGTATGCGTCGTGACGGTCGATCGAGCGCAGGAGGAGACGATGATGGACCTGTTCGCCGGGCGTCGTGACGACGGGCCCCGGCCCGTGCCCGAGGCCGGGCGCCGCGACCTTCGCAGCGCCTGGCGCCTGGGCCAGGAGGCAGGGCGCTTCGCGGACCACCCCGACCCGCGCTTCATCTCTCAGCACGACGGCGCGAAGGCGACGACGGTCGCCCGGTTCGACGAGGACTTCGCCGACGCCTCGACGAGCTTCTCGGAGGCCGCCCGGGACCACTCGGACGATGGGGGCCGGCTGCAGGACGCCATCGACCGCGAGCGCGAGACGGCGGCCGCCGCTGCCGCCGCCGGCCCGGTGTCCAGGCTGATCCTGCGCCGCGTCGGGCTGTGGTTCATGATCATCTTCGCCGGCGTGTTCGACTTCGCCGGCGGGCTCGAGGTCATGAAGCGGTTCCCGTCGCCGGGGCTGATCAGCGCCGACGCCTTCCGCTTCCTCGGCGCCGTCGGGATCAGCCTGTTCATCATGGTCCCCGCGTCCTTCGCCGGGCGGGCGCTGCACGACGCCTTCATGGTCCCGGCCGCCGCGACCGCCGAGGAGCGGCGGGCCGCCCCCCACGGCGCCCGCCGGCTCAACCTCGCCGCGGCCTGGCTGACGGTGGCCGTGTCCATGGTCCTCGTCGTGGCCGTCGCCCGTGCGACGGGTGACGCCGCGCCGTTGAACCTGGAGCAGACGCCCGAGGCCGTCGAGGCGGTCAGCGTCCTCCGGTGGGAGCTCCTGCTCGGCATCGGGATCGTCACGATCTGCGGCGGGACGGTCGCGAAGTTCATCCTGGCCCGGGACGACGTGTACTGGGAGGCCCACCGCGAGCACTTCCTCGCCCGCGCGGCGCTCGACGGCGTCCGGGGCATCGGGGGGATCCGGCGGCGCCACGCCGACAGCGCGAAGACCCTCGGCGAGGCCGTCGTGCGGTGGACGGAGCTCCGCGCGCGGGAGGAGGCGACGATCCGCTCCCTCGGCGTCCGGTACCGGAGCCTCCACGACGCCTTCACCGCGGGCGTCCGCACCATCGTCCCCGACCACCCCGTGCTGATCCCGTGCGGCGTGGCCGTCATCCCGCTGCCCGCCGACGACCTCGGCGCGGCCGAGCGCCGCGCGGTGCGGGCGCTCGAGCGGGAGGCGGCACGCCGGCTGCTGGCCCTCGATCCGCTGGCGCTCGTCGTGCAGCCGCGCGACATGCCCTCGGAGATGGCGCGGGTCGCCGCGGCGCTCCGCGGCGAGCGCGCCGCGTGAGCGAACGCGCAAGGAGCTGGGCGGCCGGTCCGTACGGGGTGTGGCACCCGGCCCGGCCGCCCAGACGAGGGGAGCCCGGAATTGGCAACGCTGAGTGAGACCCGCGAGCGGATCCGGTTCATCATCACCGACGCCCTCGGCCCGGTGCTGACGGATCGGACTGGCGACCTGCTGCTCGACACCATGGGCGGACGGATGACGGTCGCGGTGCGGCCGTTCGCCGAGACCCACGTCGTCGATGTGGCCTGCGTCGTCGGACGGCGGCTCGAGCCGTCCGCAGAGCTGCTGGAGTACGTGGCGCGCAACGCGGACGCCTTCATGATCGGCCACCTCGGCGTCCTGCCGTCCGGCGAGGGGCCCGCCGTGACGGTCGTGCTGGCCCACAGGCTCCTCGCCGAGGGCCTCGACCCGGAGCACCTGCTCAGGGTCATCAGCGTGGTCTCCGCCAGCGGCGAGGAGATCGCCGTCGACATCCGCAGGGACGTCGGCAGGGAGCTCCAGGGGGACGGCGATGCGCCCGCGTGAGCGACGGGCCGATCCCGGCCTCGAACGCGACGGGCGGTGCCTGTCCTGCGCCCGCGGGTGTGACCTGGCGACCGCCGTTGGGCACTGCGGGGTCCGCCGCCGTGTGCCCGGCGCCGGCGTGGTCGTCGACGAGTCCGTCGACCTCGTCGCCGTCCAGCCGGTGGAGACGAAGCTGTTCCACTTCACGCCGGGGGCGGCCGTCCTCACGGCCGGGTCGTGGGGCTGCGGAACGCGCTGCGGGTACTGCCGGAATGCGGACACCGCGCTGCGCCGCAGGCCCGGGCGCGACGCCGGCATCGACCCGGACGACCTCCCGGATGCGTGCCTGCGCGACGGCATCCCGGCCCTGGCGTTCAGCTGGAACGAGCCGATCGTCCGGACCGAGATGCTCGTCCGGGTCCTCGGCCGCGCCCGCCGACTCGGCCTCGACACGATCGTCGTCTCGAGCGGGTGGGCGACCGACGCGGTGGTCGCGCGGCTCGCCCCCGTCACGTCGGCGTGGCGGATCGACCTGAAGGCCGGCGTGCGCGCGTCCGCCGGCGTCGTGCTCGGCGAGGGCGCCCCCTGGGGGTCGGCGTTCCGTACCGCGGCGTGCCTCCGTCGTCTCGGGGTCCACGTCGAGCTCTCCGTGACGATCGCACCCGCGATCCACGCGGAGGAGGAGCTCGGCCGTATCGGGCGGTTCGTGGCGGAGCGCCTCTCCCCCGAGACCGCGATGCACCTCCAGGCGCTCCTGCCCGCCCACAGGATCACCGACTTCACCCCGCTCGACACCGACGGCGCGGACCGGGCGGCGGCGGCGCTCCGCCGCGGCGGCCTGCGGCACGTCTACGTCGAGCACCCCCTCACGCCCGACGCGGCCCGCACCACCCGCTGCGCGTGCGGGACGGCGCTTGTCGAGCGCGGGATCGGCGGGGTGACCGTCCACGTGGGCGACGACGCCGCGTGTCCGGACTGCGGCCGGATCGCCTCGTGGCTCGAGCGCGGGATGCGCGCAAGGGTCGCGGGCCGTGCCCCGTAGTCGTCGCATGCACGCCGATGACGCACCCGACCGCGACGCCCTCCCGGGCTCCGCGGCCCCGGCGCCGATGCCGACCCGTCATCCGGTCGTGGTCCAGCTGGAGCTGGACACCGGCCGGGTCGTGATCCAGGCGGCCCGATCGCAGGTGGAGGCGATCGAGGTGGCGCTGGCACGCCGCGGGCTGACGCTGACGGTGACCTCGGACGGGCTCTGCGGATGACCACGATGACAGGAGCACCAGGATGAACTGGCAGACGATGGACCCCGCGACGCGGGCGCGCGAGCTCGCCGCGATCACGGACCTCCTGGACCGGGTCGCACGCGGGGGCTCGGCGCCGGGCGCCGCGCCCGGGCACCGGGTGCCTGCGCCGGAGCCGCAGGTCACCGCCCCTACGCCGACGCCCGCCGCGCCCGCGCCCGCGCCGGCCGCCGCGCCGGCAGCCGCGCCGGCCGCGACGCCGACGGCATCACCGAACGGGTCTCCGCGGCGGCGCGGCCGTCGCGACCGGGGCATCCTGCGATGAGCCGGGAGACGCGCGGGGTGGTCACGCCGCCCCGCCTCACCCGCGCCGAGGTCGCTCGTCTCACCCGGCAGGCGCTCGCCGCGCGCCTCGCCCGTGCCGAGGCGCGGGCGCGCGCCTCGGCACCGGCCTCGGCGGCGCTGATGACGGTGCTCGCCGAGGTGCCGACCCTCGCCGGCGTCACGGGGGCGGTCCCGGCCCTCACGACCTCGCCTCCCGCGGACATGCTCGCCGACGCGCTCGCCCGGGCGGCGACCGATCTCGTCACGCTCGTCTCGGTCGCCGTCGAGTCGTCGCTGGCGTCGGCCGGCTTCACCGCCGACGCCGCGCACGCCGGCGCGGACGGCCGGATCACCGTCGTCGGCAGAGACGGTGGTCGGCGCGCCATCGTCCGGATCGATCCCGACACGGGTGAGGCCCTCGTCGATGTCAGCCGCGGCGGCTTCGTCGTCACCGACGAGTGCGGCGTCCGCCACGACGAGCTCCTGGCGGCGCTCGCCGCGCACGGACTCGCCGTGGTCGACGCCCCGCCCGCCGGCCACCTCGCCCAGGGCGTCCGCGACGCGGTCGCGGAGGCGCTGCCCGGTCACGCCCTGACGAGCACGACCGACGACCGCACCCTCCGGATCCTGGCCCTGCCCGAGCGCCAGCGCGTCGACAACCACGATTCCAAGGAGTCCTGATGCTGACCGTCACGCAGGCGATCCTCGTCGCCGCACTGCTGCTCGTGGTGGCCGTCGCCATCCCGACGCGGCGGCGACGCCCGAGCACCATGCGGCGGTTGATGCTCCTCGCCGCCGCCGCCGTCGTCGTCCTCGCGTTCGCGTGGCCCCGGCCGACGCCGACGCGCGACGGCATCGCCGTGGGCATCGACATGAGCTGCGATGCGACGCCGGTCACCGGCGAGACGCGCCAGGCCATCGAGACAGCCCTCGCGGAGGGGGTCGACGGGGACTCCGCGGTGGCGGTGTTCGCCTTCGGCCCGGACGCGTCGACCGCCCGCCGGGTTCTCCTCGACCTGACCGACCCCCGGCCGGAGTCCACGAGGGGCGACACCGAGGCGTACAACCGGTGGCGTGCGCCCCGGATCGACGCCGCTCGGAGGCTCATCGACGACGTCCAGCGGACGCCGTGCAGCCGCGCCGGCACGTCGGTGGTCGGCGCGCTGAACGCGGCGGGCGACCTCCTCGACACCGCACGCGTCGACGGCGAGCGGACGATCACGCTCATCACGAACGGGGTCGAGCACTCCCCGACGCTCGTGATCGACCCGAAGACCTTCGGGCCGGAGAACGTGCCGAGCGCATTCGCCGCCGTCAACGACCTCCCCGCCGAGCAGCGCCCCCCGCTCGCGCCGGACACGGACGTGAACGTGCTGCTGGTGGCCCGCGTCACCAGGGCGGGCGTCACGACGGACATGCCCGAGGCGGCGGCCGCCGCCGTGCGCACCTGGATCACGGACGTCGCCCGGAACGTCCTGCGCGCCGACGAGGTCCGGGTGGAGATCCTGGCGTCATGACTTGCGTCCTGTGGAAGAATCCCGCCTCCGGCGTTTCCCGGGGCGGGAGGACGACGTCTACAAGCCCTATTCCGAGCGGGACATCAGGCAGCTCGTCACCGACCTCGAGCGGAAGTACGGCCTCGGGCTCACCGGCGAGGACGGTCGCGATCCCCGGCTCGAGGTGCAGGGGATCGTGGAGGTCGGCTACATCGTCGCCCGTAGGAAGGCGACGCCGAGCGAGCCGATGCCCGAATGGCGGGAGTTCGTGGGCATGTGCGAGGGCGACGCGGCGTCGCGGTTCCACGACCGGCATGCCCGCAAGGTGCACCGCATCGTCCGCAGGAAGTTCCCGAATCTCGCATCCGACGAGTGCGGCGACGCCGTGAACAAGACCTACGCCGACGCCGTCGAACTCTGCGAGCTGGGCCGCGGTGGACGTCTCTTCGCGTTCTGGATCCAGCGGGCCGTCTGGAGGTGCCTGGACGCGCTGGACACGCTCGAGACGAGGGAGACCCTCCTGAGCGCGCTCGCACTCGAGGCTGGTGCCTCGCCATCCACCGGTCGGCACGCCGGAAGCGAAGGGACGGCACGAGCCCCGAGGCGGTGGGAGGCTTCCGCGCCGCCCTTGGCGAGTCAACTGGAGGCGATCGAGGGCCGGATGGCTGATTTCCGTGCGGTGTTCGAGCAGGCCTATGCGGCGCTCACTGATCGTCAGCGTGAACGACTGGCGATGCATGACCTCGGCTTCTCGGACGAGGAGATCGCGATGCGGGAGGGCGTGAGCCCTTCGACGATCTCGGAGGATCGGAGCAGGGCGCGCCGAGCGGTGAAGGACGACTGCGCGCTCCGCGGCTATCTGGTCGTCGGCAGCGACGCCACCGAGCCGGAGGACTTCGTACTCGAGCCGATGGGCGAGAAGCACGTGCGCGTCTATCGCAGATCGGGGGACGTCCGTGAGCGGTGAGCACATCCCTGATCTGATCGCCTGGGTCGGGAGGGAGAGGTCGGGCGGTGCCCGTGGACCGCTCGGCGAGACCACACACTGCGTGCCGCTCTCGGAGCTCGTCGACCGGGCGGACGACCTCTGGAATCTGTCCGAGGTCGCGCAGGGCCACGTCCGGGACTGCCCGGTGTGCCAGAGCCGGTTGCGGACGGCCTACGAAGCGGTGGACCCGTCCGTGGCCACCCTGGCGGCCAGCCTGCGCGAGGGGTTCGCGGGGGCGTCCGCGGTGGAGTCGGTGGTCGCGCGGTCGCAGCGCCTGCGCGTGTTCCGCCATCTGGTCGGCGCGTCGCGGACGGCCCGGGATTGGATCGACCGGACCCTCAGCGGCGCAACCGCGGTGGTCGTCCCCGCTCCGGCGCGCGGCTTCGGCGCGCACAACCCCGGCCCCGTGCTGGACGAGATGCGAGGCGGCTTCGCGGTCACCATCGAGCGCGTCGCCGAGTCGCGCGAGATCGTCGTCACGGTGCGGACCGATCGTGACGTCGGCGCCGTGGACGTGCTCCTCGGCGGCGAGGAGGGAACGCCGTCGGAGGTCACGGTCATCCTCCAGCCGGCGGCGGCCGGTTTTGTGGGCGAGGGCCTGCTCGGTACAACTGACGAGATCGCCGCCCACTGGACGGGGCGAGACGACGGCGAGGTCGGCGTGGTCGTGATCCCCGTGACCGGCACGGGGTGACCGGAGGCCGCCCCGAATCGCTCGACGAGAAGCTCGAGCGCATCGCGCGGCACACGCCCACCCAGTGGCCCACGGTCGCGCAGAGCCTTGAGGCAGAGCTGCGGAGCGTCGCGCGGGAGGGGGCGGCGGACGACCTCGACGCCGTCGTCGGGGTGCTGGAGCGCGCGGAGGGGTTGTTCCAGGTCGCCGCCAGCAGGGTCTACGCGGGCGCGAGCGATGCCGAGCCGCGGCATGTGGCGGCGGCCGACGAGCACCTCCGTCGATCCGCCCTCGCCCTGACGCTGTGCGCACAGGCCGCGGCGGCCGCCCGCGACGGCGATCCGCGCGCGAGCGCGGCCTCCGCCCCGCTGGAGCGCGCGGCCGGCCTGATCGGCGCGACCGGTGCGGCGACCTGGATGGAGTGGCTCACGGGACGGACCGAGGCGCCGGGCGTGCGCAACACGCTGATCGTCGCCTCCTGCCATCCCCTCAGGGGCCTCGCGGGGCACATGACGACCAGGAGGATCGACTCTCCGGGTCTGGTCATGCACCCGGCGCTCGCGCTCCGCCCGCTCGGCGCGGAGCTGGTCGCCTCGGTCCATGCGGCATGGGCCGTGGCCGCCCGGAGGTACGGGCGCGTCGGTCCAGGCGTCGTGTGGAACCTCGACTTCCAGGACGCGGACGGCTATCGGGGCGATGGGGTCTCGCTCGGGCTCGCCGCCGCCGTCGCGATGTGCGCGACGCTGGAGGGGCTGCGGTGCGACGGCGACGTCCTGGTCACCGGCGCCCTGTGCCGCGCATGCGCGGGCACGGGAGGTGACTGCTGCCCGCCTGGGGGGGTGCGCTTGGACGAGGTCGGCGGCCTGCAGGAGAAGGCCGATGCGGCCAACCGGACGCTCGACGCACGCAGGCTGGTGACACCCGGATACCGGGACGCGGCCGAGCCCGCCATCGTCGGCGGGCTCCACGCCTCGTACCCCGGGAGCCTCGAGGCCGCCGTCGACGAGCTGACCGGCATCCGCCGCGACCTCCGCGGGTTCTTCGGTGTGGTACGAGCCGCGCCCGACGAGTCCCCCTCGCCGTTCCTCGGCGGACGCCGACTGAGCGACGTCTTCATCTGGCAGGACCTGCTCCTCGAGGAGCTCGAGCCCGAGGACGGGCAGGTGGACGAGCAGGAGCCGCCCGTCGGGACCGCCGGCATCGCGAACGCGAACCGCGACGTGGACGAGGGGCGGTCCGTCGAGCCGACGGCGCCCCGGCGACGTCCGTGGGAGGAGGTCGAGGCGCGCCTCATCGCGCGAGGCGGCGCCCGCATGATCGTGATCCAGGGCGCAGCCGGCGCGGGCAAGTCGTCCCACATGGCGATGCTGGCCGCCCGCATCGCCACCCGCGCGGAGGCCGGCCTGCAGGAGGCCCCGCGCGTCGACGAGGTGGAGCTGGTCGTACCGGTGACCCTCGAGTCGTTGACGCGAGGCGATCCCAGCCTCCCGTCGCAGACCGAGTCGCTCCTCGCGGGGCTCGTCTCGGGTGATGACCCGCTGCTCGGGCTGCGCCGCCGGTTGGTCCATCACCTCGTCGGCAGGGGCGCGACGGCCCGGGCGGCGGCGTATCTCGCGGCACGGGTGCACGAGCACCGATGCTGGCTGCTCCTGGACGCACTCGACCAGTCGGACATCGGGCGGCTCGACCGCCTGCTCTCGGCGCACGGTCCGGCGAACGGCTCGCCGCTCGCCTGCCGCATCGTCGTGACGTCCCGTCCGGGCACGCCGATCCCCCCCGCGCTCGCCACGGCGACCCGCGCACGCCTCGCCGACCTCAGCCCCGGGCAGGTCGAGTGCTACGTCAGGCAGCGCTTCACCGGGGAGGACCGGCGGGAGCGCGTGCTGGCGATGCTCGACGCGCCGGCTGTGGCCGATCTCTGCCGCAATCCCTTTCTCCTGACCTTGACGTCGTGGGTCGCGGACGGGGATGGGCTCCCGGGGGATGTCACGCGCAACGTGTTGCTCGAGCGGGTGCTCCGGAAGCTCCTCGGATGGGATCCCAGGACATCGTCGGAGGACGCGGACCGCGCCGATGCGTGGCTGAGGACCCTGCCGCGGATCGTCTTCGCGATGCTCCGGCCCGATCCGAGCCGTCAGAGCGTTCATTGTCAGTCCCTCGCGGAGGCGATCGCCGCGAGTGGCCGCTATCCGCGGGCGCAGACCCAGCTGGCGCACCGTGCCCGGAGGATCGACGAGGCGGAGGCGCTCGTCACCGAGCTCGTCCGGCGGGGGGTACTGATCGACGACGAGCCCGCGCTCGACGGGCGCCGGATGCTCCGATGGCCCCATCGCCTCTTCGCCGAGTTCCTGGCGGCGGAGGGCATGGCCCAGATCATCTGCGGCGAGAACGCGCCGGAACCCGGCTGACGCCGGGGAGGCGCGGCCAGGCGTGTCCACGATGACCTAATCTGGCCGCAATGCACCGGGATGAGCGCGACGACCTGCGGGTGTACCGCTTCGGGTCAATCCCGGCCGACCGGCTCGACGTCCTCGTATCGACGCGGCTGGGCGGCGTGAGCGAGGGGCGCTGGACGTCGCTCAACCTGGGCCTGCGAGTGGACGACGACGCGGACCGGGTGCTCGAGAACCGGCGCCTGCTGTTCGCCGCGTTCGGCCTCTCCCTTCACCGGTCGGTGTGGTGCAAGCAGGTCCACGAGGACGCGGTCACGATCGTCGACGACGCGGACGCCGGCCGGGGCGCGCTCTCGGAGGACGGCATCGTCGACCTGACGGACGCGCTGATCACGAGCGTGCCCGGCCTGACGCTGTGCGTGACCCTCGCCGACTGCGTGCCGGTCGTGATCTACGACCCGGTGCACCACGTCGTCGGCCTCGCCCACGCCGGCTGGGGAGGCACGGTGAGGCGGATCGCCTCGCGTACCGTCGAGACGATGCGCGCGCGCTGGGGAAGCGACCCCGCACGCCTGGTCGCCGCGGTCGGGCCGTCGATCGCACAGGCCGACTACGAGGTCGGCGGCGATGTGATCGAGCAGGCGACGGCGGCATTCGGGGCGAGTGTCGACCGCGTCCTGCGCCGGGGCTCGGGCGACGGGACGGCGCACTTCGATCTCTGGCAGGCCAACGCGATCGATCTCGAGCAGGCAGGCCTGCCAGGGGAGAGCATCGAGATCTCCGGAGTGTCCACTGCAGGCGCCCTCGACGAGTTCTACTCGCACCGGGTCGAGGGGCATCCGACGGGACGCTTCATCGCCGCGGCGACGTTGCGACCCCGAGGAGAGCGCGCAACGCGATGATGCTCCTGCGCGTCTCCTGCAGGTAATCGTGGGTCTTGGGCGTGTATTCCAGCCGGGCGTCGTACTCCCCGGGCAGGATCCCGAAGCCGTCGACTTCGATTCCGAACGGCAGCCCGATCTCCCGTATGGCATCGGCGAGCTGGAACAGCCGGTAGTGGAGCGTCGTGACGATGAGCATGGACTCGCCGCGGTGGAATGTCTGCCAGTTCGCCGCGAGCCAGCGACACGTCTCGGCCGTACTCGCGCGCTGGCCGGGCCGCACGCTGGGCGCTGCGACGATCTGCACTGGCGGCCGGCCGCTCGTACCGTGGTAGCGACTGACCCGCCATGACGTGAACTCATCTCCGTCCTCGCCGTAGACCTCGTCCGGTTCCGCGAGGTCGAATGCGAGGCGCATCCCGGAGCCAGTCACGTCAACCTCGGAGCCGGCGCCCTCGATGGCGAAGCGCTCGAGAATCGACCGCTCCGAAACGTTGAGAGGGCGAAACGACGTCAACGCGGTAACAAGGCGTGCATCGACGCCGTCGGACAACACATCCGCCGCGGCCAGGGGTCGCGAGATGCAGCCGCGCGCCAGGCCTCCCAGGATGACGAGGTGATCGTACGACCGCCGGGCCGGTCGAGCCGTGTCGCGGAGCCCGAGATCGGCCGTCGCCCATCGCACCAGCTCGTGCTGCTCAGGCGTGAACTCGGGCTCCGGGACCTCGTTTCGTTCGATCATGCGGGCCGGTTCGCCGGGACTTCGAGCGGCCCGGAACCTCCAGACCTCCGAGAAGTCCTCCAGCCACGCCAGCAGCTGATCGGCCGGGAGGTCCGTCGGGAGCTCCCCGCCCCATCCGCGAACCAGCGCCGCCATCGCCGGCGAACCCGACCATCTGCCGCAGAAATCGGCGACATGGGCACCAGCGCCGAGGCGGGTCATGTCAGTCATTCTGCCCGAACGCGTGGACGGCAGCTTTCTGGTGGGAATGTCCGGATCGCCCGGAACGAGATGGCCTAACCCGAACGCCGACCACGGACGCGAGCGCGACGGCACATCGCCGCCGGATGACGATCGACCAGACGAGGAGGCGCCCGAGTCGGATCCGCCCTGCGACGTAACACCGCCGAGCGTCACCGGGGCGCGCTCCAGGACGGGTGACCACACACTGCTTCCGGAGTCGAGCTCAAGAACCTCGGCCAGGTCGAGGTCCGGCACGCGGTCAGGACCGCGTTCTGGCTTCCCTCCGAGTCCGCGACTGAACGAGCTCGAGACGCCGTTGCCGACATCGCCCGCGCGGGCCGTCGCTGGCGGCGGCGCAGCGCGTAGGAGCTGTCAACCGCGCCTCCCGTGGGCCGTGATGCGCGAAACGCGCTGAGCAGAGTTCACGATCGGGCGCGGACCTGGCCCTCCAAGTCGGGCTCGTGCCTAGAGATGCCTCCCAAGTCCGCGCTCAAGCAAAGGCGGCGGGTCAGGCGCGGGCGACTCGGCCGGCCACCGATCCGGATCCGACATCGCTCGTCCGGCACGGCCCTGCAACCTCGACCCCGCATGCGCACTTCGGCTGAGTCGTCCGGCCGACTCCACCTCGATCCCCCGATCGCCAGCCGCGACGAGGTCGACCGCAAGTCTCTTCGCCTGCGTCCGCGTCCACGCACGCTCCAGGGCAAGCCCGAGGGCCTCGGGGTCTGGGTGGATCGCGTAGACCTCGAGATCAATGCGCTGGCGCGACGCTGCTACGTACGCCCACTCCTTGCCGCCCCGCTCTGGTGTGGCGAGCAGGTAGGTGCGGTCGACGGTCGTGCCCTGGCTGACGTGGCCGGTCATCGCGTAGCCGTGCTCGGTGTGGCGCAGGTAGCCGGCGGGAAGGGTCACCTCGCGCCCATCGTCGGTCCAGAGCACGAGCGCCCGCTCACTCTCGTCGAGTCCGATGACGACGCCGCGGGTGCCGTTGCGCACGTCGAGCCGGTAGTCGTTGCGCCGACAAAGCAGGCGATCGCCGATCGCCCACTGGCGCCCCTCAGCCACGAGGCAGCGGTCCGACAGCCGTCCGGCGCGGTCGAACTCGGCCCGGGCCATCTCGTTCAGCAGGCGCACCTCGCGTCGGTCGTGGGCGAGGATCACGGCGTCGGCGGGATCCGCGAGCGATGTCTGCGCCCACGAGCGGATCAGCGCGCGCCGGGCGTCGGCGCCGTCCTCGAACGCTCGCAGACGGCCGTGCTCGGCGAGGAGGGAGATCGCATCGCCGGCGCGCCCCTCCGCGAGCCGCGCGGCCACGGCTCGCTGCAGCTCGGTGCGCTGGCGGCGGTTCTCGGTGAGCTCGACCGCGCCGAGTCGGTCGCAGAGGGCGGCGAAGCCGCCGCCGGCGTCGACCGGCGGCAGCTGCGCCCTGTCGCCGACGAGGATGAGTCGCCCACCCTGGGCATCCACGATCTGGACGAGTCGCTCGAGTGCGCGCGTCGGCATGGTGGAGGCCTCGTCACAGACGACGACCGCGCCCGCGGGGATCGCCTCCTGCTCACGCGCTGCCCGCTCCAGGATGAGCGCCGTCGTCTGGGAGACGATGCCGGCGTCGCGCTGGAGCACCTCGGCCGCCTGGGCCTGCCAGGCGGTTCCCACCACCGGCACGCCCGATGACTCGTATGCCTCCCGCACGGCGTCGAGGGTGAACGTCTTGCCGGAGCCGGCGCGCGCCTCCATGAGCCGCGTGCGCGCCTCCCCCGAACAGAGGTGGCGGATGGCCGCCGCCTGGTCCTCGCCGAGCGAGGGCCTGGCGACGATCGCGCGCTCGACCTGGAGGGGACGCGCCAGCCGTGGGTCGATCGGCGCGGCGCATGCCGCGTCGATGAGCCGAGTCTCGACGTCGAGCATGTCGGGGGTCGTGTAGCGCGCCTCCTGGTAACCGCGCCCGGGCGCCGCGCCCGCCGGCGTGAGGGGCACGCAGCGTGCCGCGAGGAAGTCGTCGGCGAGGCGCTCGAGGGCGTGTGCGTCGATGCCCTCGGGGTGGGCGTCGGCGAGCTCCTGGATCACCTCGCGGCGGGTGAACGACGACGCGCGCTGGGTGAGCCCGGCGGGGCTCTCCATCCGACGTCGACATTCGCGAAGACCCTCGATGTACGCGGCCGGCGAGCACGGCCGCGCTGCGCCGATGGCCCGCGCGATCTGGCGATCACCGAACCCGTGCTCTGCCGCCCGGGCGCGCCACTCGGCGGCCGCGCGCTCGCGGGAGACGACGCGCTTTCGATCGCGGGTCTCGCGCTGGATCGCCTCGATCGCTGACGCGCCGGTGTAGCCGCGTGCGTGTGCCAGCTCGACGATCTCCGCGTGGCGGGATGAGAAGTGCTCGCGCACCGACGCGGGCACCGCCACGAGGTCGATCGAGCCATTGGCGGTCTGCTCCCACTCGACGCCGAGCACCTCGCTGAGACGCGCGCGGGCCACGGCCTCGGCGATGAAGCCGGCGGTCTTGGCCTCGGCGAACACCGGGCGCATGTCCGGGGCGGTCCAGCGCCCGTCCTCGCCGCGCACCCGGTTGGCGATCACCAGGTGCGCGTGCAGGTGCGGATCGCCGGAGCGGGCCATCTCGTGGAGGTACATGGCGCCGACGAATCCCTCACCGCGAAGGACCCTCACGCCGTTGTGGCCGCGCCGCACGAAGCAGGCCCGCCGCTCGAGGTAGTCGAGCGCCGCGCGCACCCCCTCGGCGTACGCGGAAAGGACCGCTGCCCGCACCGCCTCGTCACCGACCGCGGCGAGCACGCTCACCCCCTTGGGGGCGGCGAACGTCAGGTCGAAGGCGACGTTGCCCCCGCGGCGGGTGCGCCGCCCGGGGAGATCTTCGCCGGTCATGGGATCCCGTCCCTCGAGAAGCGCACCCAGCGCGCCGTCCCCCGGCCTGTGGGTGAGGCCGAGCGCTTGGGCGCCGCGTCCCTCCCACGTCCCGCGCACCTGCCCGCGCTCGGCGTAGTAGTCGTCGCGCGCGAACTCGGCGCGCTCGTAGTAGTCGGCTCCCTTGGCTGCCCGTAGCGTCAACACTGTCGGGTCGCATTATAGATGCAAAGGTGCCCGGCTCCTGATCGAATCGAGTCGGTCGCGCGGCTGGCTCTGTCGGGCCGCTCAGCGGGCAGTGGTCGTCTTGGTCGCAGGGCCTCGCCTCGTCCAGCCCCGAGAGCTTGCGGCGATTCGCTGATCGGGGCGTCCTTTCGGAGCGCCGGTATCCGCATCCTGCGGCGGGTGGCGCAGCCGCCGGACCCCTCAAGAGGTCCGGCGGCGTTCCGGCGAGGGTGCACGGATCGAAGACCGGGACGGGTGCCCGGCTGCGCGCGACCCCCGTGCAGCGTCGCGCCCGTCCCGGTCGGTGTCGCGAGTGCTACGCGGCGAGCGCCTCGGCGTCCGGGAGCTCCCGCAGGCGCGCCGCGAGGCGCTCGGGGAGCACCTCGCGCGCGAGGGCGTCCATGACCGTCGGGAGCCCCGCCGCGATCCCGCCGCCGTAGCGGCCGGGCATGGTGGCCGGGCGCCGCTCGGACTGCGGCAGTGCCTCCTGGTCGGCGTAGAAGGCTCCTACCAGGGCCTGTACCGCGCGCCCGATCAGCTGGGCTGGCGTGCGCGCACCCTCGATCCATTCCAGGAGCGCCGCCTCCGCCTCGTGGCGTTCGGGGTACCGGACCCGCTCGCGCGTCGCCCCGGCCTTCGTGGTCGTCGTCTCGGTCCGTTGCAGACCCTCATGGGTGAGCCGAAATGCCTGGGCGGTGTCCTGGGCGTGGTGGTGGAGGGCGACCAGGACGACGGCCTGCGCCATCTGCATCGTGATCTCGGCGGGCTCTTCGTAGGGAGTAGCGCCCGCCGTCCGAGGTCAAGGTTGGCAAGGCGGGCGGCGCGCCGGTTCTCCTTGGCCTCCTGGCGCTCCCGGCGGCGTCGTTCCTCCTCCGACTCGCTCGGGCGGTCCGCATCGCCCGGTCCGTTCTGGCCGTCCGCGGCGTTCATCGTCCGGCTGCGCTCGACCTCCTCGCGAGCCCGCTCCTCGGCCCGTTCGACCTGCAGGGCCACCCGGTCCGCCACCCAGGCGGCGTCGGCCACGAAGCCCCGGTGCCAGTAGCGGTCCTCACCACTCGTGAACTCGATAAGGCAGCCGAAGGCGCGCGCCGCGTCCATGTCGTCGGCGGAGAAGCTGACGCTGTGGACTCCGGCCGCCTCGGCGCGCGCGGCGAGGTCGGCGGGCAGCGCGAGCGCCCCGAGGTCCTGGTAGCCGGGAACCGCGACGATCGTCGGGTCCTCGCCATGCACGGTCTGCGCGAGCTCGGCGAGCGCGCTCTCGGGATGGTCGCTGACCTCGGCGGCCGTGATGGTGCCGGTGGCGAGGGCGGCGGCCAGGGCGTCGGCGACGGCGGGCGCGACGGCTGCGATCGTCTCGACCGTCGGCACGGCCGAGAGCGGCAGCACCCCTTCGCCGATCGCCTCCTGAACGCCGTCGGGCAGCCGCAGCAGGCGCAGCCGCTGGGAGACGTGGCGCGGCGAGCAGCCGACCGCCTCGGCGATCCGCCGTTGCGGCCACCCGGCCTTGGCGGCGCGTTCGTAGGCGCGCGCCTCCTCGATCGGGTCGAGGCCCCGGCGGCGCATGTTGGCGGCGAGGGCGGCGGCGAGCTGCGGCGCCTCCCCGCCCTCCCCGCTGCGCTCGATCACCGGGACGTCGGTGATCCCGGCCGCACGCGCGGCCGCGAGCCGTCGGTGCCCGTCGAGCAGGACCGCGCCCTCGTCGGTGCGCTCGACCAGAAGCGGCTGCAAGATGCCCTGCGCGCGCACCGAGTCGGTGAGCGCTTGGTGCTCGACCTCATCGTCGCCGCTGCGCGGGTTCCAGCCCTCGCGGACGCTGATGGCGTCGATGGGCAGCACCGCGAGGGTCGTCGTCGTGGTGTCGCTGGTCATGCTCTGTCTCCTTCGGTGTGCGAGCGCCCGGGACGCGGGTCCCGGGTGCTCGTCGGGATGGCCGCGCCCGGCCGGGAGGGCCGGGCGGCGATCGCGCAGAGCGCGGCGAACTCGATGTGGGCGACCATCGCCGGGCTCATCCCGAGGGCGGCCCCGGCCTCGTCGAGGCTCGCCCCCGGCCCCTCTGGCGGGAAGCGCCGCTCGAGGACCGCCCGCACCGTGTCCTCGAGGCCGTCCGCCGCGATGGCGGCGTGTACGGCGGCGCGAAGGCCGGCGCCCCGGTGGTCGGCGCCGTTCATGCCGCGTCGGGTTCGTCGGTGACGGTGAGGCGATAGCCGATGCCCCACACGTTGACGACCGCCGCGCCGGGCGCCCCGGCGGCGTGCAGACTGCGGCGCAGGCGCGACGCGTGGGAGTCGACCGTGCGGGTGCGGGCCTGCCCGGCGTAGCCCCACACGCGCCGCAGCAGGTCGTCCTTGGTGAGCACCTCGCCGGGGCGCTCCGCCAGGGCGACCAGCAGGTCGAACTCCAAGCGGGTGAGGCCGAGCGGCGTGTCGGTCCAGAAGGCGGCGCGCCTGGCCCGGTCGATGGTGAGGTCGCCGAGAACGATCGCCCGGCGTGGGTCGGCGGGCGCGTCCGGCGGGACCTCCGGGACCGCCTGGGCGGCCGTGCGAAGGCTCGCCTCGGCCCGACGGGCCGATGTCGCGGCCGCCTGCCAGGCCGGGTGACCTGCACTTGCGGCGGCGCGCTCCAGATCGGCGGCGACGCGGGCGGCGCGCCGCGCCGCCGCCATGGTGTCGGCGTAGAGGCGGTCGGCCTCGGCCTCATCGAGCCCGGGCGGCTCACCGGAGGCCGGCTCGGGCGCGAGCGCCAGCGGCGGTCGCTCAGAAGGGGATGTCGTCGCCACCGGCGGCCCCCTTCCCGTTGGTCCCCCCCAGGGGCTCCGGCGCGGCATCGTCCCTACGCGGCGCGTCGAGGTACTGGACCGATGCGGCGACGATCTGGACGGTCTCGCGGCGCGAGCCGTCCTCGGTCGTCCACTCACGCCATGTGAGCCGCCCGGCGACGCCGACGCGCCGCCCCTTGGTGAGGTGCTCGGCGGCGGCCTCGCCGCCCTTGCCCCACACCGAGACGTCGAAGAAGTTCGGCCGGTCCTCCCAGCCCTCGTCTGCGCGGCTCCGGGTCGAGACGGCCAGGCGCAGGCCGCAGACCGCCTCACCGGCCGCGGTGTACCGCAGCTCCGGGTTGCGCGTGAGTCGGCCGACCAGGCCGACGGTGTTGAGGTCAGCGGGCATGGATGGCTCCGCTTCCTCGGCCGGGCGCGGCGGCGCGCGCAAGCGCGGCCGATCGCCCGTTGGTACGGTCGAGACGCATCCGAAGTCTCCCTTCGGTTGCCACGGCCCGGGGCGTTCGTAGCGCCGCCGGGCCTCCTTGGTTGTGCGGCCGACCCTAACCGCGGCCCCGCACTTTTGTCAATCTATGGTGCCGCGCGTTTCTTCATTCGCGGAGAGCGATGCAACGGTGCCGCCCGGCTCTTGCTTGGCCTCGGCGCGACGGCGTCGGATCAGGTTGTGCAGGACCTTGGCTTCCATTCCGACGGCTCGTGCGATGGAGCCGATTGGGAGGCCCTCCTCGGCCGCGGAGACGATGGCCACATCGCGCTCGCGGACAGCGAGTCGCCGGTCTTGGGTTGCAGCGGCAGACAACTCTGACGCGTTCCGGACCACAGCGAGGGCCGCCTCGACGCCTCGGCGCCGCTGGTAAGGCCCACCTCGAGCAGGCCTCGCAACCAGGGTCTTGCGCGCGATCGCCGAGACCGCCGCCCTGGTGATACCCGCGGCGATCGCGATTTCATCGAGGCGGGCGCCGGCGCGAACCCCCGCCACGACGGCCGCGTCGCGTCGCTGAAGCGCCTCCCGCTCGACGCCTTTCGCATCCGCTGCGCTCCGAGCGAGGGAGGCGAGGTCACCGGACGTGGCCGATTGTGAGCGTTCGTCCGACACGCTTCGTACCGTAGTCCGCCCGGCGCCGCTCATCCGGGGGTGCCTGCTTGGCTCACGAATCCGCGCGAAAACCGCCACATGTGTTTCGTCGTTCGTTACACCTGCTCGTGGACGGGAAACCGCTGGGACACCCCGAGGGTGCCACGACCCTCGCGTGGCCGTGGCGACGTCAGGACCGGTCCGTCAGCTCGAGCTTGAGCCCCAGCGCCTGGGCGATCTTGGCGATGGTGGCGGTCGTGACGTCGTTGTTCGCCTCGACTCGAGCGATGGTCGGACGGGAGACCCCTGATTTCTCACCGAGTTCCGCCTGCGACCACCCGCGCTTCTTGCGAGCGTCGCGTATGGCCTGCCCGAAGCCCACATGCTCGAGCTCCTCGTTCATGACCCCGACCGCTCCGGGTTGGCCTGAGGCGCGTCGACGCCGCGGTGCTGGGAGTGGAGCGCGTCCGCCGCGATGTCTGCGATCTCGGCGAGGAACGCGGGGTCGGTCATGTAGGAATGAACCTCCTGCGATGCGCTGACCGTCTTCAGCACGGCGAGTCCGACGGCTCCGCTGAAGCCCTCGGATGCCTTGAGCTGCGCCACGGTGTTGTTCTTCGCCATCGCCACGGCCTCCTCGTTCGCGTCGAGGAAGCCCCAGAACGTCGTGATGAAGCCTGAGACACTCTCCGGGCTCACGTCGACGCCCTTGGCCTGGAACATCTCGTTCACCTTGTCGATGGCTTCGTTGAGCGGTCCGCGCTTGGGGGCGTTCGCCGACTTGTGCTCGCCGTCGAAATCCGGGAGCTTGATGCCCCCGCTGCTACCCTCGCCCAGCGAGTGGTCCTCGTTGATCGCTGACGGCACGAGCTTCACACCCGAGAGCTGAACGCCCTCGAGATAACTGTCGTCGTGGTCGTCACCGTCGACGTGCAGGTTGCGCCCGAGCAGCGTCGCCAGGATCGCGCGACGGTGCAACTCCGGGTCCCGGTAGTCGACGATCTGGCTGAGGAACTGCCAGGCGTTGCGGTAACTGAGCACGTCGGCCCGAAAGTGCTCCAGCTCCTCGCGCTTGGCCTTGTCCTTGCTCAGCACCGCCTGTCGCAGCTGCCCAGTCCAGCGGTTCTTGATCGGCGACAGCGCCTTGGCGATCGCCTCTCCCCCAGCGTCGGAGAGGAACGCATCAGCCACAGCGTCCATCTCGTCGTGCGAGTAGAGGTCAGCCGTATCGAGACGGTCACCGATCGTGTAGAGCGCGTTCGGGTCGACGTCCCCCTCGACGTGGGCGTCGGAGTAGTAGAGCTTGAAATCCTCCTGAATGCTCGCCGGCGAGTTGCGGAAGTCGACGACCATCGGGGCGGTCTTGCCCGGGTAGGTGCGGTTCAGCCGCGAAAGCGTCTGGACGGTGGCTACGCCGGAGAGCTTCTTGTCGACGTACATCGCGATGAGCCGCGGCTCGTCGAAGCCTGTCTGGAACTTGTTGGCGACGATCAGCACCCGGTGGGCGTCCTCCTCGCGGAACGCCTTGGCTACGTCGCTGCGACCGTTGAGCGAGACCTCTGTGACGGACTCGCCTGTGTCCTCGTCGGTGAGCGAGCCGGAGAAGGCGACCAGAGTGCTCAGGTCGATGTAGCCCTGCGTCGCGATGTAGGCATTCATCTTCTTCGACCAGCTGAGCGCCTCGATCCGCGAGCTCGTGACGACCATGGCCTTCGCCTCGCCGCCGAGTAGGCCCATCACGTTCCGGCGGAAATGCTCGATGACGACGCGGACCTTCTGCGCGATCGCCGTCGGGTGCAGCCGGGCGTACCGGACGATGTTGGTCACCGCCTCGCCGGTGTTGACGCGCATCTCGGTCTCGTCCTCGTCGCCCTCGAGTGTGTTCTTCACCCGGAGGAACATGTCGTACGTCGAGTAGTTGGTCAGCACGTCGAGGATGAAGCCCTCCTCGATCGCTTGGGCCATCGTGTAGGTGTCGAACGCCTCCCAGCGGCCGTCCAGCTCGCTGCCGAACAGGCGCAACGTCTTCGCCTTCGGGGTCGCGGTGAGCGCGACGAAGGTAATGTTGCTGGACGCGGCGATGGCCGAGTCCTTCGCCTGCAGCAGGTCGTCGGCGCTGATGTCCTCGTCAGCCTGGTCGAGTTCGACGTCGGCGAGCAGTGCCTTGAGCTGACGCGCCGCGGACCCCGACTGCGAGGAGTGCGCCTCGTCGGCGACCACGGCCCAGCGGCGGCCGCGCAGCTCTCGGGTGTCCTCGATCAGCTTCATGACCTCGGGGAAGGTCTGCAGGGTGCAGGTGATGATGTGGTCGCCCTCGATCAGCGCCTTCCTCAGCTGCGGCGACTTCGCTCCGGACTTCTCTCCCACCGTGACGACCAGGCCCTTGCTGGACTGCACGAGGTTCATGTCGTGGCGGATGTTCTCGTCGAGGACGGTGCGGTCGGTGACGACGATGACCGAGTCGAACGTGGACTTCGAGTTGGCGCTCATGTGGCGGATTAGCCGGTGGCTGAGCCAGGCGATCGTCTTGGTCTTGCCGGAGCCCGCCGAGTGCCAGATCAGGTAGCGCTTGCCCGTGCCGCTCGCCTCGATGTCGGCGACGACGCGCTCGACCGCGCGAAGCTGGTGGAACCGAGGGAACACCAGCCGGCCGTCGTCGTTCTTGCGGGACTTGCTCGACTCGAAGAGCGCGAAGTCCTTCAGAATGCGCATGAAGGTCGGGCGGGCCAGGATGTCGCGCCACAGGTAGTTGCTCGACGAGCCGGTCTCGGACGGCGGGTTGCCACCGTGGCCCTCGTGGCCCTGGTTGAACGGCAGGAAGACGGTGTCTTCGCCCTGGAGCTTCGTGGTCATGTAGACGAGGTCGTTGGACACCGCGAAGTGCACCAGCGCGCGACCTGGCGCGAGCAGCGCCCGGTTCCTGCCAGGGCGACGGTCCTCCTTGTATTGGCGGATCGCGTGGTTGACCGTCTGGGTGTTGTCGGTCTTGAGCTCGAGTGTCCCCACCGGGATGCCGTTGGCCGTGAGGACCACGTCGATGGTCTCGTTGGTCGAGGTGTCGAAGCGCACCTGGCGCATGACGCGCAGGCGCACCGCGGCGGCGGCCTCGACGACCTCGGTGAGGTTCGGGTTCGCCGGCGGGAACGCCATCATCGGCCCGAACTTCGCGGCTGGCCGGCCGACCTGCGCGTAGGTGAAGCCCTTGCGCAGAAGGCCGAGCAGCCCGCCGACCGGATGGCCGGTGCTCGGGTCCATCCGCGTCGTCTTGGCGAGCTCCTTGGTGACGTGCTGGAGCAGCTTGCGTTCGGCGTCGTCCGTCTGACCGGTGACGAGATCGTCCGGGACGGCCTTCTCGTACTCCTCCGGGTACTGCGTCGCCAGCCAGTGTAGAACGTCGGCGGGAACCAGAGCGAGGGCGACGTCCCAGCCGGTTGGCCTGCCGTCGTTCTCGTACAGCCAGCCGCGCCCTGAAAGCTCGGTGCAGAGATTACTCTCGAACTCCAGCTCCATGAGCTGTGCGTGGCTCATCAGACGACTTCCTTATGTCCGGTCACGACGTCGGTGATGAGGGCCGCACGCCGCTCCAGGAGGAGCTCCTTCAACACGGCGACCTTGGCGAGCATCGTGTCGACCTGACCCACAGCCTTCTCGAGCTCGTCGGCAATGCGGATCTGCTCGTCAATCGGTGGTAACGGCACTGGCGTCGCGTCGAGCACCGTCTTGGTCACACGCTGGGCATTAGGTCGCACCCCGTTGGCGACGGCAGCGAAGTAGTCTATGTACCGTGAGCTTCGGAGGAGGTGGTGCACATACCGCGGCTCGAACCGTTTTGAGATCCAGAACGCCTTGTAGTCGGGGCTGATGTAGCCGACGAGGTCAGAGACCCCGAGGCCGCCATGGTTGAGCCACATCATGTTGGCGGCAAGCTGGCCCGGCCTGACGACCCGGTACTTCGATACGTCAAGGGACGCCTGCTGGCCGTCAGTCCGAGTGTTCAGCTCAACACCCCTGTATTCAGAGATCGAGAGGAGCGGACCGGGTGGGTCGTCTCCATTCCGCTCGGTGCTTTCGAAGAAGTCGTAGCCGAACTTAGTGCGCGCCCAGTGCTCTGGGATGCCGGCTAGTGGCGAGTGCGAGTCGGATTCGCTGTGACGCTGCCCTGCTTCGAACCCGAATACCGCCCGCGTGACAATCTCGCTTTGGCGGTGACGCAGCAGATGACCGAGCTCATCGAGCCGTCCGATTATCAAATCGATTCCGTGGGTCTCTCGTTCGAGGTACGCGGCGATGGCCGCTTGCGCCTCAGCACCATGGCGGGCGTAGGAGACCTCCCCGATATGCCAGGCGGTAATCGCGTCGAACGTACTCCCAGTCGATTCGGCTTCAAGGAAGCCTTCAGCTGCCTCAAGGACCCAGCGAAGAAAGCCTGGGTGGATGTCGATGGCGCGGACTGCCGCGAGCCCCCGGCCTAAGCCGTAGACCTGATCCGCGACGTTGACGCTTCCAACCGGCGCGCGCACCGAAATCAACAAGTCTCCCGGCTCGCAGGTCTTGGTCGCGACCTCGCACTCGTAGCGTGGTGTCGGATGCGAGCGCCCGAACTCTGCTTTGCCCTGAAGGAAGGGCTGTCCTCCGTTTAGGTCTTTGACGTCGCTGGAAGCGGGAGATTGGCCGGCGACGATTCTGACCGAGAACTTCAGCCTGGGTAGGGTCATTCCCCACTGACCTCCCTGAACATCTCGCTGAGCTCGCTCATGAGCTTCTCGACGTCAGAGTCGATCTCGGAGAGGGGTCGCGGCTCCTCGGGAACGAAGAAGATCCGGGTGAATGGGATGGCAGTCCCCTCCCTCGCCTTGGCCTCATCCCACTGCGCGTCGGCTGCGTAGGGCAGCACCTCTCGAGCCATGTGATCCGCGACGTCCTCGCTCCGTGGGACCCGCTCGGTGATTTTCCAGCCGTCGGCGATGACCGGGCTTCCCTTCCGATCCACAGCCAGCGGCGCGCCGTCCTCTCCCTCGGCCATCGCCTTCATCACAGCGTCGACGAGCCCAAGGGGGGCCTTGAGGCCGGCAGCCTTCGCGGCCCGCGGGAACGACGTCGGCAACTCGTTCCACGGCGTTCCGTCGAGAGACTTCAGCACCTCGACATGTCCGTCGACGAAGTCGCGGCGGATCCGTAGGGTTTCAACCCTCTCGTCGCTGAAACGCGTCGCGAGCCGCGCCTGCTTGTAGACCGGGATGTCCTGGAACTTGAAGTCGTCGGTGGTCATCACACGGGAGATCGCCGGGTCGGCGCCCTCGAAGGCCTTGTAGGCCTCGAGCACCACATCCCGGTTGTCGCGGCTCATCTCGCGGCGCTTGTCACCCATCGGCTTCCGCAGGGACTCCCATTGGCCGGAGCCGTCAATGAGCTGGATCTTGCCCACGCGCTCTGGGTCCTTATTCGTATCGAGAAACCACACGTAGGTCGCGATGCCCGTGCCGTAGAACATACTTGTCGGTAGCGCAACGATCGTGTCGATCATGTCCTTGTCGAGCAACCACTGGCGGATCTCGTTAGGGCCCTTGTCGCTGTTGAAGAGCGGGGACGCGTTGGAGACAACAGCGGCGCGGCCGCCCTGGCCATTCCGCGAGGCGGGGCTCAGCTTCGAAGCGCAGTGCGCCAGGAACAGCATCTGGCCATCGCTTGTACCTGGGAGCCCGTGGCTGAAGCGCGAGCCGTGCACCTTGGCCTGCTCGCGGACCGACTTCTCGTCAGCCGACCAGTCCTTACCGAACGGCGGATTCGAAAGCACGTAGTCGAATGTCTGGCCCTCGTAGAGATCCTGCACAAGGGTGTTGCCCTGCTTGATCGCATCGGGGCGACCTCCCTGGATGAGCAGGTCGGCCTTGCCGAGGGCGAACGCCGCAGGCATCAGTTCTTGGCCGTAGAGCGTCACGTCGATCTTCTCGTTCATTCGCTTCAGCGCATCCTGGGCGACGAGAAGCATGCCACCGGACCCCGCGGTCGGGTCGTAGATCGAGCGCAACGCACTCTCGCCGGCGAGGGTGTCGTCGTCGTTGGTTATCAGGATGTCCACCATGAGCTTGATCGCGTCGCGCGGGGTGTAGAAGTTGCCCGCTGCCTTCCCCTTCTTGTTGAAGGCCCGGTACATGACGTCCTCGAAGACGTCGCCCATCGCGGTGTTCTCGAGTTTGCTCGGAGCGAGGTCGAGAGTGGAGAAGTGCTTCACGACCGCGTGTAGGCGGTTGGCGTCGGCGAGGACCTTCGCCCGGCGCGCAAACTCGAAGGCGACCCAGATATCCGCGAGGTTGTGGGAGAAGCCGGCGATGTAGTTCTGCAGCGACTTCTCGACGTTGTCATCCACCGAAGCGATCGTGGGAAGGTCCAGCGGCGAAACGTTGTAGAAGCTGAGCTTGAAGCGGTCCTTGACCGCGATGTCGATAAGATGCGGCGGCAGGTTGCCCAGCGAGTCCACGAACTTGGTCACCTGCTCCTTGGACCCGGCGAGCATGCACTCCAGGCGGCGAAGGACGGTGAACGGGAGGATGTAGTCGCCGTAGTCTTCCTCCTCGACGACGTCCCGCAGGAACTTGTCCGCGGTGTCCCACACAATGCGGGCGGTGGTCGCGTTCGTGGTCGCTGCTGCAGGTTCTGCCATGCTCGCTGGTTCCTCGCTAAGGCCCTTGGCCGGTGTATCAGGAACGTTACATGCTCAGTGAGCATGCGACGGTCGGACACGGCGACCCAGAGGCGACATGGCCTTGGCAACGTCGCAATGAATCAGTGCAGAGGCAGCACGTCGTGACCGACTGAGCGACGTTGGGAAGTCCGTCCCCTTTGCGCGCCCGACCGACCGCTGGACGGCCCTCACCGCGATTTTGAGACGAGGTGCTGGCACGAGGAGTCTGGGGGGCCGGCGCCCTTGCTCACGGGGCGCTCGGGCCATCCGGTTCGCCTTGAGTGACCGGCGGGCGGCGCCCCGCCAGCGCATGCAGCCCGCGTGCAGGGCTCCATCGTTGGGTGTCGAGGCGGCGGCGCAGGCAGAACCGGCTCGACGCTCCTCTTGGCGTCGGCTCCGGCCCCTGCGCCGGGGCGCCGGGACCCGGCGGCCGACACCTGCCAGCCTGAGATCCGAAAGGTCGTTCGGACGCGCCGCGCCGATGTCGTCGCCAAGGACGCAAGGGCGGGCGAGAGCGCCGTCAGTCGAGCGCGGGGCGCGGAGGGCCATCGGAGTGGTCACGCTACGAGCACTTCCCTTTCGACCAACTCCGAGAGGGCCGCCGTCGCCGCATCCGTGGTGGCTGGCACGCGCAGGAACCTCGTCCGCTGCCCCGTTCGGGTCATCCAAGGGCCGTGGACGTCGGCGTCGGCTTTGTCGCCGTGGTGAGGCGGGTACGCCAGCGCACCGAGCGGCACGTCGTGCCCCGAGAGGTAGGACGCGAGCTGGTAGAGGTCGCCCCGGTCGACCCCGCTCGGGGTGGCCCGGCTCTCGCTCAGACGCTTGTACTTGGCGTCGATCACCGCGCGAACGGCACCACTTGCGTCGCGAACGATGATGTCCGGCTTCAGCCGTCCGAGCCGACGCCCGGGTTCGGCGATCGAGGCCAACAGATGGGCGCCCTCGCGCTCCGCGGTGCCGTGCTCGACGCGCGCCGGCCCGAATGCCCGGCGTGCGCAGTGAACGAGGAAGAGCTCCCAGAGCTCGGCAACGTCCACGAGCACACCCGCGACGTCTGCGCTGGTGGCAGAGGTCAGGTGCCCGCGGCGCCGGGCGATCTCGTACGAGAGCTTCGCGATGGGGTAGAAGCGCTGGGTGATCGGTGTGTACCGCACCCGCCGCAGGTCGGTTGCCTGCGGAAGCTCGGGACGACTACCGACCACGCCGCGGAGCTGACCTAGGAGCTCCCCAGTCCGTGGCGGGCGCCAGGTCGGGGGCTCGGGCAGAAGAGAGCGGAGCGCCCGATCAGCCAGCACGATGACCCGGGTGACCGGGTTGTCGAGGTCGCGCTCAGTGCGGATCGAGGCGACGAGCGGCCGCCGACCCGCGCGATGGCGCACCGTCGCCGGCACGTCGATCCGCCCGCGCACGAAGAGGTCGTCGCGGTGGAGGACTCGTCGAAGGCGCGGGCCGCCGTGGCGCGCGGCGTCCGCGACCCCCGCTGACCAGACGCGATCCAAGAGCTGGACGATCAGTGGTCCGCTCGAGGCTGTCGTAGCTGTGAGCGGCACGATGGTCAAGTTGAGTGCGTGAGCGAGCCAAGCACCGATGACGTCGATGCCGAGGCGGGGCTCGATGCGCAGTTCGCGGTCCTCGAAGCGCAGCTCGCCGATGAAGCGGCCAGCCCACCAGCTCCCGTCGGGACCGCGGTGGAGCGCCGGATCATCCTCGTCATCGACGCGCGCGTCGCAAGAAAGGTGCAGGACGTGGTCGTCATCCTCGAGATGAGCGGCGAGGCGTGCGAGCCACTGGTCCTCATCGGCGTCGGCCGGCGGTAGTGGCGAGAGGTCGCGGAACACGACTGGGGCGTTCACCCCACGACTCCTCTCATCAGTACATCGCGCAGGCGGGTCAGCTCGGCGCTCGCCGTATCGGCCTCCAGCCCGCCAAGGTATTGGGCGAGGAGCGGCTCGATGGAGGAGCTCCACAGGTCCTTCAGCGACTGCCGCGGAGCACCCCTCGCGGTCCAGAGCACTCCGCCAGAGAGCTGCTTGCGGCCCTTCAGCTCCTCGAGGGCGAAGAAGGTCGCGTCGAAGTAGTAGGTGTGCCCGAGCTCGTACTGTGGGCCGAGGTGGGGCGAGCTGGCGATCTCCTGGTTGAGGAGCATCGCGCGCTCGGCAAGGCGCGCCATGTCGGGCTCCGCGCGGTCCCAGCCCCACTTCTTCGGCGCGCGCGCCTCCCAGCGCTGGCGGTTGACCTCGATGATCGGGGTGGGCTCAAAGCCGACGGGGCGCCAGAAGAAGCGGCGCCGGAGTGCGAAATCCAGCTCCTCCACGGATTGGTCGATCAAGTTCATCGTGCCGATTACGAAAAGGTTCGCCGGAAGCGCGAGCTCCTGCGGTCCCACGTCGTCGATTCCTGGCAGCAGGAGCGGGGCGTCGCGGTTCTCGAGCAGGCTGAAGGCCTCGCCGAAGAGGCGGCTGAGGTCTGTGCGGTTGATCTCGTCGAGCACGAGCACAACCGGCAGCCGGTCGTCCTCAGGCACCGCCGTCATCGCCTCGACCAGGCGCGGTAGGAGGCCGTTCACGTAGCCGACGCTGCCGTTGGCGCCGATGCGCATTCCCCGGATGAACTCCTCGTAGCCGTAGCCGGGGTGGAGCTGAACCCAGTGGACGTTCTTCTCGATGTAGTCGTCGAGCTCCGCCTGCGCTGCGAAGAAGCGGGCCGCCTTCCACTTCTCGAGCGCGACCCGGCGGATCAAGCGGTCGGCCAGCTCGCGGGTGCGATGAGTCTTCCCGGTCCCCGGGGGCCCGTAAAGCACGATCTGCCGCTTGTACAGCAGAAGGTCGAGATCACTCGCGCCGTCGGAGCGGTGCGAGCCCGTGAACCAGATGTCACGGAGCGGGGGGTAGTAGAAGTCGAGGACCCCTCTTGGAGCGTTCGGCTGCGCATTGAGCGCAACGAGCTCGCTGCGAATCAGGAGCAGCTGCTCGTCGAGATCGCCGGGAGCGTCCTCGTCTGTCAGGAGCTCACTCGCGAACGCATCGACGATGTTCTTCTTGTGCGTGCGGCTGGACATGCGCTCGAACTCGTCGGGGCGCAGTAGATGCAAGAGGATGTGCCGCATCTCGCGAACCTCGATCCCCTCGCCCGCGGCGTCGGCGAAGTCGCGCAACGCCCAAGGATCGGCGAGAAGCGCGCGCCGCTCGTCCTCGCCAGGGAGGGCCTTGAAGCGGAGCGCGAAGTCGATCAGGTAGCCGATCTGCAGATCTCGGCGCACGTTGTAGCCGAGCCCTGGATTGCCGATCCCCTCGTCCATCGCCTCCATCAGGCGCGTCCAATGTGCGGGCGGATCGCCACCGATCGGCTCGATGATGGCCTTGAGGATCGCTCGCTTCGCGGGACCTCCAATGGCCTCCCGAGCGAACAGGAAGTAGACCCCGAGCAGCTCGGTCACCAACCACCGGGTGTCCTCCGCCGCGGTCTCGAGCTGCGTTGAGAGCTTCTCGCCGAAGCTCGCCTCAGTCCCCAGCAAGGGGTGATCGAGAAAGCGCCGCCGGAAGTCCTCCAGGTTGCCGACCGTCCATATCTGGCGGTCGTCGAAGAGGAGGGAGCCAGCGTTGACCAGACAGCGCTCCTTCCACACCTCGACGAGCGCGTCGATCTTCGTCCGGCTTGAGCCGGGATCAGCAAACCGGGCCACGACGGGAAACCCTAGTGTCGGGCCCGGTCGCTGAACCGTCCTGGGTTCGGTGGAGGCTCGGTTAGGTGGCGGACACCGTTGCTCCG
>VFQN01000046.1_pt1 | contig 64904 bp, 53 predicted proteins | sample 3512371 | NCBI WGS metagenome assembly VFQN01 (sample SAMN10412370, study PRJNA504923) | tailings metagenome | isolation source: Replicate 2 from Balatoc abandoned mine | place: Philippines: Itogon, Benguet | collected 2017-08-28 | reverse complement strand
AAAAAAACAACCGGTGGTGGATCTCTTTATGCTGCAGAAGGTGAAAATCAGTATTACACCAATTCATTCGGCGGAACTTCGAGTGCTTCTCCAATTGTTGCGGGAGCGATTGCATTGCTTCAGTCCCTGCACGAACAGCATACAGGAGAGAGATTATCTGCCAATGTAATCCGGGATTTATTGGTGAGTACCGGAAAACCACAAACAATGATAGATAGCGTTCCCATTATGCAAAAAATAGGTCCGTTACCCAATGTGTTTGCAGCTGCAAATCTGATGATGGATCATCTTGGAATCGAAGCATTTCAAAAAGACGGATTCAGTATTTATCCGAATCCGAATCAAGGCTCTTTTGAAGTGTATGTTCCGAATCAATTTGTTTCAGAATTAAAATTGCGGGATCTTACCGGGAAGGAAATTTCATTGAAATCCGGAAAAACGCAAATGGGATTTTCCGTTTCGGGTTTGAATCTGGCACCAGGAATGTACTATTTGTCTTTAACATATGCGGATGGACAAATTGTTACAAAATCCATTCACATAATTGGTTAACTGATAAGGAATGATTTGAGAGATTGAATCAAAAAAGATTACTGCTTATGTCTTTCAAAATACCTTTCCCTCAATATTCCGGTAATTACACATTTTATTTAAGAATTGTTAGGAATAATTCACTAGCATTGAGAAAAATAGACTTATGAAAGGAATACTACTAGTCCTGATATCAACAAGCTCCTTTTTTGTTTTAGCACAACATTCCGGCAAGAAAATTTTACACGTCAAATTTGAAGATCAATTCACCGTTTCTGCCAGTTCCGGGAAATTATTGATGGAAAATGAGACACATCCCAAATCGGAAGTTTTGCAACAATATGGTCATTGGGAGCCATTTTATTCGATAGATCCGCAACTTTTAGCTCAATATTACGAAAAAGCGAAGCAACGACTCAAAAAAAACCTGTCGAACCCGTTTACATTGTTTGAGTTTCACGTGAATGAAGGAGTAGATCCTGAAATGGTGAAAAGAGAATTAAAAAGTCTTCCGCATATTCAATATGTGACCGTTCCGCCAAAATTGGATTTACCGGCTGCGCCGGATTTTCAAGCGACACAGCTTTATCTTTTTGACCAAAATCCCGGGATTCACGTACAGGAATTCTGGAATGTTTATAACAATCACGGAGCAGGAATCAAGATCTGTGATGTCGAATACCAGTTCAATGCGAACCATGCGGATTTACCTGTTGTAACAATCATTGGTCCCACACCGGAAGATCCCGGATATGGAAATAACCACGGAACAGCTGTTCTGGGTGAAATTGCTTCTTTGGATAATGGAAACGGAACAACCGGAATTGCCCATGAAAGCCAATTGTTTTTTGCGGGAGCTTATGTTGATTTGGTTTATTACTTAGAAGAAGCTTTGATCAGCACCTTAACGGAATTGGGTGAAGGAGATGTGGTTTTGATTGAGCAGCAGATGATGGCTTTCGACGGAACTCCTGATGAAGGATATGCTCCCGTTGAATGGTATCCGCCATTCTACGATGCGATTCAGCTCATTTCCGGAAATGGGATTATTGTAGTGGAAGCTGCAGGAAATGGAAACAGAGACCTGGATCACCCAATGTTTACTGTCGACAATGAAGGACATTATCCTTTCCTGGAAGAAAACTGGTCGGAGGCCATTATGGTTGGAGCAGGAGCAGTTGGTGTGAGTGATATTCCGCGCTCCAGGATGTGGTTTTCCAATTACGGAAGTAGAATTGATGTCCAGGGAAATGGAGAAGGAGTGGTGACAACCGGCTACGGAACGGCTTATTCTGCGGAAGGTGAAAATTATTATTACAGCAATTCGTTCGGCGGAACTTCCGGGGCTTCGCCTATTGTAGTTGGTGCTGTGGCCTTACTTCAGTCCTTGAGACAGGAACATACAGGAAACAGGTTGTCCGTAAATGAGATCCGGGAGCTGTTGATAAATACCGGTAAACCACAGGTTGGAGGAGATTTGCCCGTAACAGAGAAAATAGGCCCGCTCCCAAATGTATTTGCAGCCGCAAATGCGTTAATGAATGGCGAATTGGGCGTTGAAAAAATTAAAAAAGACGGATTCAGCATCTACCCGAATCCGAATCAAGGATCTTTCGAAGTGTATGTTCCGAATCAATTGGTGCAACAACTGAATCTGAGAGATCTTACCGGGAAAGAAATTCCGGCAGCTTATACGAAAACCCAAATGGGATTTGAATTTTTAAACGGAAATCTGGCGCCTGGAGTGTATTATTTAGCAGTGATATACACAGACGGAACCGTTGTTACAAAATCCGTTCAGATTGCGGATTGATGCTTATAGTTGGTAAACCTCAGAAAAGCTGTTTGACTTCGGTTGGACAGCTTTTTGTTCCTTTGCGTTTAGAGAACCACATAGGACACATCCGTTCACATAGTATTTAGGTTAGAATCGCCAAGAGTAAGTTTCTAATAAAAACATCTGCGATCCACTGCGGGAGACAATAAAATGGTTCAGTCCTTTGTGCTCTCTGCTCCATTGCGTTTCAATAAAAGAAGTAATTTCATATTTGTGGTGTTAATCGAAATCACGATCTGCAGTTAATACTATTTTGCAACAACAGATAAACAAAACAATGAGCGACAACGATACAAAACGACTTTCGCGCCTGACGGCGATTATCACGCAGCTGCAAACAAAACGGCTTCTGACAGCGACAGAACTGGCCGATAAATTTTCAGTGAGTGTCCGCACGATCTACCGCGATATCCGTGCATTGGAACAAGCCGGAATACCCGTTTTTACCGAAGAAGGAAAAGGCTATTCGCTGATGGAGGGATACAGACTTCCGCCGGTGATGTTTACCGAAAAACAAGCCAACGCGCTGATCGTTGCAGAACAATTGGTTCTGAAAAACAAAGACGCCTCTTTTGTGAAAGACTATTCGGAAGCCATTGAAAAAATCAAAGCAGTTTTAGGAAGCCCGATCAAAGACAAAGCCGATTTGCTGGCAGGAAGAACGCGTTTCAGTCAAAACAATAACCGCGACAGGAACAGCAATAGTTTATCGGATTTGCAGTTTGCGCTGACCAATTTTTGTGTTGTGAAGATGGAATATACCAACGAAGCTGAAAAAACCACCAGTCGTTTGATAGAACCTTTTGCTTTGTTGAGCACGCAGGAAAATTGGTTGCTGCTTGCCTGGTGCCGTTTGCGTGGAGATTTTCGTTTCTTCCGGCTCGACCGGATTAAAAACCTTCATGTTCTCGGAGAAAAGTTCGAACCGCATCAAATGACCTTGCAGGAATATTTCGACAAATACTATTAAAACCGGCTTTTCACCCCTGACATAAGGCTGTCACAACCCCGATTTAGCTTTGCATCATAAACATATAAAATGAATGTAATGATGAATCAATTGACAAATTTGAACTGGGTGAGTGTTTTAGCAGCCTTTGCAGCGTATTTCGTATTGGGAGCCTTGTGGTTTACACTTCTCTTTGCGAAACAATACAAGATTTCCCTGGGAAAAGCAAACGAAGAATTAAACAACAAAGCTCCGATTTTCATTTTGGGTCCGGCACTTTGTTCTTTGGTAATCACTGTGGCGAATGCGGTTTTGTTTTCCGCGCTGAACATCTCTACATTTAATGAGTCCCTGGAATTCTCTTTCATCGTTGGTTTCGGATTTTTGGTCGCTAATACCATGAATATTGCCATTAACCCGAATATTCCGCGTCCGATTCACTATGGAATCATCAGTGGAGCGTACCATTTAGCTGGTATTTTCATGGTAAACACTATTTTAGTTGCAATGAAATAAAAAGCCGGTTTCGGAATGAAAATCAACGATCAGGAAATAGACACTTTTTATCCCGAAAGCCAGGAGGATTGGAGGCAGTGGTTAATGGAAAATCATCAGTCAAGACAATCCGTCTGGCTTATTTATTACAAAAAGAAATCCGACAAACCGAGTATTTCCTGGAGTGATGCGGTAGATGAAGCGCTTTGTTTCGGATGGATCGACAGCACCAAAAAAACCATCGACCACGAATGCTTCATCCAGTTTTTCAGCAAACGGAAACCGAAAAGCGGTTGGTCAAAAATCAACAAAGAAAAGATCGAAAAACTGATCAACGAAAAGCGAATGACTCCTGCCGGGTTGGAATGTGTCGAAAAAGCAACGCAAAACGGTTCCTGGAGCATGTATGATGAGCTGGAAGAACTGGTAATTCCGGAAGACCTCGAAAAAGCACTTGAAATGCAAGCCGGTGCGCTGGAATTTTTCTTAAGTTTAAGTAAGTCTGTGCGAAAAGTGATGCTGCATTGGGTTACTTTCGCAAAACAAGCTGAAACGCGGCAAAAAAGAATCAATGAATTGGTCGAATCTGCTGCGAAAGGAGAGAAACCGAAGCAGTTCAGGTAACAATACGTAACGAAGAAACGATGATGGACGACTATTTGAACAGTGTGCGAAAACAATTTGAGTATTACAAACAACTCGGAGATAAAACGTTTTCACAGTTGCAGGATGAACACCTGTTTTGGACATATAACGACGAAAGCAACAGCATTGCGACGATTGTGAAACACCTTTCGGGAAATATGCTTTCCCGTTGGACGGATTTTCTGACAAGCGACGGTGAAAAGGAGTGGCGGAACCGCGATTCGGAATTTGAAGATGTGATCACAACCAGGAAGGAGTTGATCGACCAATGGAACGAAGGATGGAAGTGTTTTTTTGACGCGCTGAATGCATTAAAAAACGAAGATCTGGATAAAATCATTTATATCCGGAATCAGGGACATTCCGTAATAGAAGCAATCAACAGGCAGTTGGCACATTATCCGTATCATGTTGGTCAGATCGTTTTTATTGGAAAAATGTTGTCCGAAAACGGATGGAACTCACTCTCTATTCCCAAAGGAAAATCCCGGGATTTCAACACGGAAAAATTTTCAAACCCGAAGCAAAAGCAGCATTTCACGGATGAATTTCTGAAGGATCAGACAAAAGAAGAGTAAAGGTGTGGAATTTGGGATGAATGAGCATCTTTGACATATGAAAGCAAGAATTCTTGGTTCTTTATTATTGCTGGCAAACCTCCACAGTCATAGTCAATCTGCAGATTCGGTGATTGTCTTTGATTTTGAAAAGCGCTGCGATCCGTTTTTTAATTCCAAAAAAATAGATTCCACTTTTTGTCATTTCTACGTTTCTGAAAAAAAAGACACCGTTTATTTTTCAAACCTGGAATGTATGGCTTCCAGGCAAACAACCAGCCCGACAACATTTAAATATTATCTTCAAAACGGTTTGGCAAACGGATCTGTGCGGATTTTTTTTGATTTCGGGAGTTATTCCTCGGTTTTGGACGGACAATTTCTGAAAGGTTCCTTAACAGAGGGAGCCGTAAGAGAATATTACAAAGACGGAAATCTGAAATCAACCGGGCAGTTTTTGGGCGGTCATCGTTATGGAATCTGGACCTGGTTTTATGAAAATGGTCAGTTGCAAAGACTTATCACGTATGATCTGGGTGAGCCGACTGATGAACAGGTTTTCAGAAAAAAAGCGGAGCATGCAAATGACAAACTTGGTGATACGCTCTTGTTTTCCTACTACGTCGGGTGTGATTGCAGCAAAACCATTCAATCAGAACTACTGAGAGGAGGTTGTGAAAACTGGCAAAAAATGGAATATCGCCGGAATGGACGAACATATAAGATAAAATCTGCTGTTTTCAGGGAAAGCTTCCGTCCGTGGAACGGTGGCTTTCAGCCGAACCTCATAAAAGATAGCATTCATAAACCAATGATTCTCCAAAACAGGAAACTTTCAACGAAAAAATTGGAGGTATTTCTGAAGGAAATCAGTTCCATTTATTCCGATACCGTTTTTGCTTACCGGATCAATGAAGTTCCGGAAAAGTTCCGAAAGAAAAATGACTGGTCGGAAGAAAAGAGGGATTCGCTGCAAATAGATGCTTTGATCCGCTCATCGCTCCAATTGGTTGTGGTTTCCTCGGTTGTAACACACTTCACTATTTCCTATCAGTTGGGAGGAAAGCAGTATAAACTCTATAAAAATTCCAATGATTCCGGCTGGAGTTTTTATGAACCCGGAAAAGAAGGTAGTGAGATCCGATTCATCTATTTTGGCTTCGACACCTTTCTTTTTGAAAACCTTCCCAAAAAATTTTCGGGGAAAAGGATTTTAAGGAAGCAGTAGTTTTCGTTGTTTCAAACCTATTTGTTTAACTCATAATATTTTACGAAATTTGGGTAATGGACATTAGAAAGTACATAGAAATCAATTCGGAAAAAAGATTTGGAAAACCGGTGGTCAAGGGCACACGGATTTCAGTGGCCGACGTACTTAATTGGTTGGCAAATGGAATGAACAAAGAAGAAATAATTCAGGATTTTCCGGAATTAAATGAAGAAAGCATTCATGCTTGTTTATTCTTCGCCGCATCGAAAGAGGGGCATTTGGGAATTGCGTCATGAGGCTTCTATTCGACCAGAACATCTCTTACAGATTAATCAAACAAATTCTTGATATTTTTCCAGAATCAAAACAAGTCAGGGATTTAGGAATTGAAAATCATTCTGATAAATCAATTTGGGAGTTTGCCAGAAACAATGACTACACAATTATTACTTTCGATAGTGATTTCTACGACTTTTCATTAGTTTGGGGGCATCCTCCTAAAATAATATGGCTCAGGATTCAGAATCAAACCACAGGAAATATTGAGAAATTGATTCGAAAACACCAGGAAACAATCCATGAATTTATAAACAATGGAGAGCTGGCTTGTTTGGAAATAATCAATATTGATTAACTCAATTCACAACTGTTAAAATACTGCGCTTTGCTGCCAGATGGCGTTCGACTAAGCTCAACCGAAACCTGTCTGATCACGTTTAAGTAAAGAGAATAAATGCGAAAATGCGCAGGATTCTTCCGAACAAATCATCAGAATAAATAATCCGGCTAATTTTGCGGATGCCTGTTCATCCAATGGGGATGAAGCACCTGGAACAAAAATCAATTTAAAAAAAGCATGAAATCATTTTCGATCAAAACCACCTTGTTTTTTCTGCTCGTTTTCGCCGGAGGAAAAGTACTTGCACAAGATTACGACCTGGATTCTCTGAAAAGAGTGGCCGAAAATGAAAAAAACGCTGATACGGTTCGCCTGCTTGCAATGGCAACGTTTGTGGATAATACGTATGCAACTGATGAGAAAACAGTGTTTTACACGAATGAAATCGGAAGAATGGCCGCTTTGGGAATAAAAAAATCCAAAAAAGGAACCAAGCTTTATAAGACGTATGCCGGTTATATGGCTATTTACTATAACAACAAGTGTCATTTAATTCAGAAATCAGGCGATCCAAGGGTATTTATATACCTGGATAAGGCGATGAGGTATTCCAAAGAAGCCGGAAATGAAGCGGATTATTACTATTTGCTGATCAATAAAGGGGGAATGTACGCCAGGCTCAATAAATTTAAACAGGCACAGGAATGCTATTTCAGAGCGCTGTATTTTTTTGAAGTAACCGACAAAAAAGACGATTTTGGAATAGCATTCTCATACATCAATATCTCTACACTTTACAACTGGCAGAGTGACCACCGTACCAGTCTTTTTTATCTCAAGAAAGCACTTCACTATCTCAACAAGGATTCTGTAGATAACATGGATTACACGATTCAGAAAATTACCTGCCTCACGAATATGGGAAGTGATTACATTTTCCTGAATGAATTTAAAAAAGCCAGGAAATACCTAAAAGCAGCTTTATGGGTTGAAAAAAAGAATGAATTGGATCTTTTTTCAGGAGTACTGTATTCCAAAATCGGGCTAACCTACCGGGGAGAAAAAAATGCGAAAGAGGCTTTCCGCTATTTTCAGAAAGGATATGAAATGGCATCGGATGAAACAACACTTGCCTACACGGCGATTAACCTCGGACAGGCTTACCTGGAGGAAAAGAATTATAGCAAAGCCCTGGAGTTTGGGAACGAAGGCTTAAAAAACAGCGAATCTACAGATAAAGATTTGCGGGAGTCGGCATACAACCTGTTGTACGAAGCCAACAAAGGAGTCGGGCAATACAAGCTGGCGGTGGAATACCTGGAAAAAGCAAAAACCCTCGGGGATTCCATCAACTCGATAGAAAACACCAAAGAGCTCAAAAATCAGCGGGAAAAATACCTGTATGAGAAAAAGGCCATTCAGCTTAAATTGGATGCAGCGCAAAAGAATGCAGCGAAAAACAAAATCCTTTTCGGCTTATTGATCACACTTTTGGTATTTCTTTTCGCAGGTTCTTTCCTGTATGTTTTATACAGAAACCGTCAGCGAACCATTACCTACGAGAAAAATGAGTTGAACCAACGCTTACTCCGCAGCCAGATGAATCCGCACTTTTTGTTTAATTCTCTGAACGCGATTTACAATTATATGGACAAAAACCAACCGGAAGAAGCGGGAAGATACCTGACTTCTTTTGCAAAAATGGTTCGGTCTATCCTAGAGAATTCCAGGGAAGAAAATGTGGTACTCTCCAAGGAACTTTCCTGGCTGCACAACTATATGAAATTACAGCAATTGCGCTTTGAAAGTCCGTTTACTTATACCATTGATGTGGATCCGGAAATTGTGCCTGAACTGACACTTGTTCCACCGATGCTGGTGCAGCCTTTTGTTGAAAATGCCATTGAACACGGGTTTTCTGCTGACCGGGAAACGAATTCTCTGGGTGTTTCTTACCGGAAAAATGGCGATATACTGGAAATTGCAGTTTTTGATACCGGTTCCGGATTTCAGAAAAAAAATCTTGAAAACGAACAACGCCAATCATTGGCATTAAGCATTACGGAAGAAAGGTTGCGCCTGCTGACCAGTAAATACAAGAAAAAAGCTAACTTTAGAATTGAATCCCAACCGGAAAAAGGAACGCGTATTTTCTTTTCGGTTCCCTTTCAAACACTTGCATGAAAATGAAGATATTGATTGTTGATGATGAAACCAGTGCGCGTGAAATCGTTCGCAGGGCTTTGGAAAGAGACAGCTTGAGTAACTACGCAATCCGGGAGGCAGATTCAGTAACGAGTGCTGTTGAACAGATCAGAAATGAGCGGCCGGATCTTTTGTTACTGGATATTCAGCTGCGCGAAGAAACCGGTTTTGAAGTGCTGAACCAAATTGGAGAACCATACATTCCCACGATTTTTATTACGGCATACAATGAATTTGCATTGAAAGCATTCCAATTTTCTGCACTGAACTACTTATTGAAACCGGTTGACGGATCAGAATTGCTGGATGCAGTGAAAAAAGGGCAGCAAAAAATAGAAAAGGAAAAACTGGCAGATCAGATGGGGGTTTTTCTACAGCATTTTTCCGGCCAAATCAATAGAAATCCGAAACAAATAACGCTGAAAACCCTGCATACCATCCATTTTGTTTCGCTGGAAGAATTGGTGTATTGCTCAGCAGATGGTTCCTATACCAATTTTGTGTTAGCGAGCGGTGAAAAGATAATGGTTTCCACTTCCATCGGTGAGTACGATGAGTTGTTGCGGACAAACGGGTTTTTAAGAACCCATCAGAGCTACCTGGTTAATTTGTCATTTTTGAACCAATTCGATAAACGAAAAAGCGTCCTTCAATTAAAGAACGGAACGGAAATCCCGGTTTCTTCCCGGAAAAAAGAAGAAATCATGGATCTTTTTAAAAACTGAAAAACACTTAAAACTTCGCGCACTTAGCTTCTTTGCGTTTAAACAACCACATAGGGCACATCAGTTCACATAGTATTTATTAGATTAGGAAAGCCCAATAATTGTTGTATGAGTCTTCTTATCTATTAAATCTGCGTGAGAATTTAATCATTCCTCAACCGAAACCAATTCCAAATCAATCGTGCGTTTTCTCGGACTCACTTCTGAGATTTTCACCCGAACCGAATCTCCGAAATGGAACGTTCTGCCGGTTTTCTGTCCCACAATGGTCATCGTCTTTTCATCGAAAGAATAACGGTCTCCCGGAAGAGCTTGTAACGGAACCATTCCTTCGCACGCATTTTCGTTCATGCGCACAAACAATCCGAATTCAGCCAAACCGGAAACAATTCCGTCAAATTCTTCCCCGATTTTATCGTGAACAAATACCACCTGGAAGTATTTATTGGATTCGCGTTCCGCTTCCGTTGCTTTGCGTTCCGTGCGTGAAATGCGTTTGCAGATATCCTCCAGAACCTGGTTGTACTTGTGCGGTTTGTTTTCCAAACATTCCAGCAAAATGCGGTGAACCATCAAATCGGCATAACGACGGATCGGTGAAGTGAAATGTCCGTAATATTCGAAGGCCAAACCGTAGTGACCGATGTTGTCCGTGTCATAAGTTGCTTTCGCCATGCTTCGGATTGCCATTTGCTGAATGATGTTGTACTCATTCTTCAAACGGATATCGTTCAGTAATTTATTGATGCTTTGAGCTGCTTTTTCAGGACTTGTGAACTCCAGTGAATAACCGAATTTATCCAAAAATAAACTGAATAATGCGATTTTCTCCGGATCCGGCTTGTCGTGAACACGGTAAACAAACGGAACAGGATCTTTGCCTTTTTGCGGTTTTCCAACAAACATGGCCACGTGTTTATTCGCCAATAGCATGAACTCTTCGATCAGCTGATGGGCATCTTTCGAAACCTTCACAACGACGTCAACCGGTTCTTTGTTTTCGTCCAGTTTGAAACGGATTTCTTCCGAGTTGATCATCAAAGCACCCTTCTTAAACCGCTCTTTTCGATAGATTTTTGCGAGTTTATCCAAAATGTGCAGTTCTTCTTTGTACGGACCTTCTGCTCCTTCCAAAATTTCCTGCGCATCTTCATACGTGAAACGATGATCGGAATGAATCACGGTTTTTCCGAACCATTCCTTGTAAATTTTCCCTTTCTCATCGATTTCAAAAACCGCTGAAAAAGTGAATTTATCTTCTTTCGGTCGCAGGGAACAAACCATATTCGAAAGCTGCTCCGGAAGCATCGGAATCACGCGGTCAACGAGGTAAACAGAGTTTCCGCGTTTAAGGGCTTCCTTGTCCATCGCAGAATCCGGTCTCACATACTGACTCACGTCCGCAATGTGTACACCGATTTCGAAATGCCCGTTTTCCAGTTTTTGAATCGACAAAGCGTCATCAAAATCCTTCGCATCCACCGGGTCGATGGTGAAAGTCAGAATATCTCGGAAATCGCGTCTTCTTGCTACTTCTGCCGGATCGAGTTCCAAAGTAACCTGTTCGGCTTCACTCATGACATCTGCGTCAAATTCGATCGGAATTCCCTGGCTGACCAAAATGGAAATCATTTCGTTGTCGTGGATCGAGTTTCCGCCCAAAGTCTGGATCACTTCCCCGAAAGGAAACTCAGCAGATTTCGGCCAAACGGTGATTTTCACCAAGGCCTTATCCTTGTTTTTGGCTTTGTTGAGTTTTTCAAACGGAATGTAGATTTTTACACCCGTTTTGGTATTATCCGGAATCAGGAAAGCATGTTTGTCATATAGGTGAATCGTACCCACAAATTGAGTCCGTTCGCGGGAAATAACTTCCATGACTTTTCCTTCCGGTCTGTTTCCGCTTTTTTTGATCAGTGCCACACGGACAATATCTCCGTGAATCGCCTGTCCGATATTATGAGGCGCGATGAAAATATCTGCCTGATTTTTTCCCAGGTTTACAAAACCGGAACCACGCTGCGTAAGCTCCAATTCACCTTCAACTGTTTCTGTCTGATTGGAAAATTGATACGTTTCGTGCCCGCTTTTACGCAAAAAACCTTCCGTTTCCAATTCCCGCAATAAAGCGACTACCAATTTTCGGGATTCACTCTCATGAACATGCAATAAGGTACACACCTGCTTATAGTTCAAAAGCGCATCCTGGTGTTGTTCAAAAAGTTTTCGAATAATGTGATATAGGCCGGTTTTTAGTTTTTTGGTTGATTTATCTTTTATTTTTTTTGGTTTTTTCTTACCCATTTTTTTCATTGTGTTTAACAAAAGTACGAAATGACTTTCAAGGTTTTAGATTCTTTTATAAAACAAAAACAGGGAGGTGTTAATCCTCCCTGCTTCCGTCTTCGGCCATTCTGACCATTTTTGGTGTAAATCGTGCAAGAATATCTACCAGGTCTTCCTGCGATTTCATGACTTCGTCGATGTTTTTGTATGCCATCGGTGCTTCGTCCAAACCGGCTCCGATTAAGGTTACGCCATGTGTTTTCAGAATTTCTTTCAATTCGTCCCGTTTGACGGTTTTGAAAGCCTGTGTCCGGCTCATTTGTCGTCCTGCACCGTGCGAAGCAGACGCTAAAGCTTCCGGCTTTCCTTTTCCTTTCACGAGGAATCCCGGTGCGGTCATACTTCCCGGAATAATTCCCAAAACACCAGCTGCTGCAGGCGTTGCACCTTTTCGATGCACAATGTATTCTTCTCCGAAATGAACTTCCTTCCACGCAAAATTATGGTGGTTTTCAACCCGCTTCAAACACGTTGCGCCAATGGCTTTGGTAATCCGGTCGTGAATCACATGATGACAAGCGGAAGCATAATCTCCGGCGAGGTTCATCGCGGCCCAGTATTCTTTTCCGTTGTCGGAGTTTAAATCCAAATACGCCAGGTTCCGAGCTTCATCGGGCAACACACAGTTTTCTTTCGCCACTTTGGTGTAATGTCCGGCAACGGTTGCCCCCAAACCTCTTGATCCGGAATGCGTCAGCAAAGCCAGGTAAGTTCCTTTCGGAATGTTGATGCTTTCATCTTCCTGCAGCACTTCCAATAAACCGAATTCCACGAAATGGTTTCCACCTCCGGAAGTTCCCAATTGCGAATGTGCTTTATCCATCAGGGTTTTCAACATTGGAATTTGCTTGAATTCATCCCGTTCCAGAATGGCGTGATCTGCTTTCATTCCTTTCGTCCAACCGGCTCCCGCTCCGAATCGGGAATAGGCGATCAATTCCCGTTTTAATTGTGCTTCGTTCCCGAAATAGAAATCTCCCGGAATATCGTAGATACTCAAACACATTCTACATCCGATGTCGACACCAACTCCGTAAGGAATGATAGCATCTTTCGTTGCCAAAACTCCCCCGATCGGCAATCCGTACCCTTGATGTGCATCCGGCATCAACGCTCCGAAAGCGGTAACCGGCAATTTCATGGCGGTTTTCATCTGGTCAAAAGCTCCCTGTTCGATGTGTGTTTCCCCATAAACCGCAAATGGTAAAGCTTCTTCTCTTAAAGGAATCATGTATGCTTTTCGTGCTTCAATGGCAATCAATTCGTTGGCAGTATCTGCCCATAAGGCGTGTCCGGTAAAATCAGCCGGGTTCTCCAACAACAATTTCACTTCCGCCAATAAATTTTCCAATCCGTTTCTTTTCGCGTTTTTCTTCAGCACTTTCAATGCCTTTCCAAAAGCTTCGTTGGATGGAAACCCAATCTCAACCAAAACAGAACCGGTAATATTTCTCATGATTTCAAATTTAATGTTTTATAAAGCTGCTGCACCAATCTGTCAGCAGCAGCTGTGATTCTCCGTTGACAGTACGGAGTTGATCCAGGTGAATCGGATTATTTTGAGAACAAGGTTTTCAACTGATCAGAGACATTTGCCCCGGCATGAACCTGGATTCCGTCAATTTTATCGGCGATCCGCTCCACAAATTCCATTTCTTTCAATTTGTACAACATCTCGTTTTCCTCCATCAAGCGGGCGGTATTCAACAAGTTCCGCGTGGTTGCTGTTTCCTCCCGACGCATGATCATGTTTGCCTGCGCTTGTTTTTCGGCTACCAAGACTTTGTTCAAAATCTCTTTCACATCGCCCGGCAAAATGATGTCTTTCAAACCTCCGGTAATCAATTCCAAACCGATGTTTTCCAACAAGGTATTTGCGCGTTCCACCAATTGATTCGACAATTCGGTTTTTGTTTCCAACAACTGATCTAAAGTTTGTGAACCGATGATCTCGCGGATTGCCAACTGGATTGCTGCGTACATCTGGGCATAATAGTTGGAGTTTTCAACCATTGCACGGTGAACGTTTACCATTTTGTACTGTCCGGAGAAGTTTACACGAATCGACGTTTTATCTTTCGTCAACAATTCCTGGCCCTGAACTTCGATATTCAATGTCCGCAAATCCACCACTTTGAAAGAGAACACATTGGCATTCTTCCAGAAGTAATAGGTATCAGCCGGCAACATGTATTTGTAAGCTCCGTTCACGAATACCACCAACTGGTTTCCTTCCGGAACAACTACGCGGTGCACACGCTCAATCATGATGGCGGATTCCAACACCGACCGGTTAAAGGTTGTAATGTTTTCAGTCGATGAAATCTCAATCAATTCGTAAGAAATCGCCATGTCGGATTTCCAGAACAAGTAGGTTCCGACACCATACGTTTCAATGATATTCTTTCCTAAGAAACGCAACAATAACTGGTTCGAATCTACCTCGTGACGAGTCAGTAAGTTCGAAAACTCGCCGTTCTCCAACTCAGCAAACAAAGCCGACTGGGCAGTAATTGCAGGTTGTGCAGAAATCACCTGGGCAGTTTTACCCCAGAACAAGTTGTGTGTTCCGGCTTTCAAAACGTCCGTCAATTGTCCGTTTTTGTAAATGATTGCACGTTGGTTTTTTGTTACAGTTATTGTTTTCATATTTTTTATTTTCTATTTGTTATACCCCCGACGCCCATTCGTCGGAGGATATTGTGTTTCATTCATAAAAGAAGCAACCGGCTTTCCGGATCGATCTGCGGAACAAAGAAGTTGTTGCTTGGAAAACATCGGGCACTTATAGGAATCAAAGCGTTGATGTTGTTCCGCACAAGCCGTTCAAAGCTCTGGCGTCACATTCCGGTCAGTTATTTTGTACTGGACAAAATCTCCGACACGAAAGCGGGTTTACTCCTTTTGGTTGTTGTTAAGCGTGTTTAAAAGACACGTGCTTGGTATATACCCCGAAGCGGTTTTACATTACTCTACCAACTGAGTTAAGTTATTTTTCAGATAACTGCCGGATTCGAACCGACGACCCATGTACTAGAAGAAACAGCATTCTTTGCAACTGGATACATTTCGACAAAGTCTGATGCACAATGTGGCGGATAAACCAACAACTCGTTTGCAAAGCGCGAATTTCCGTATCAAACAATTTCAAAGAACGTTTTCTGTTTTGTTTGATGAGACAAAGATTTAGACATACTACGCAATTGATTTGCGTAAATAAAATATTTTTATAAAAATGTGTGGTTTCCTTGAAAAACAAGAAGTTGTATTTGAATTTCATTTTGAAATAAATAAAACTACGTAACTAGATTGCGTACATTATTTTCTTCTTTGCACAGAAAAATGTAATTTTCGGGCATGCCGGTATCAAAACACGCGTTAATTCGCTATAAAACCATCGATAAATGTTTGCAAAACAGGTTTCGGAAATGGACTTTGGAAGACTTGGTTGAAGCTTGCGCAGATGCTTTGTATGAATACGAAGGAGTTGGAGGTGTTTCCAAACGCACCGTTCAGCTCGATCTGCAAAACATGCGCAGCGACAAACTGGGTTACAACGCCCCGATCATTGTGGTCGACAAACGTTATTACACGTACGAAGAGAAGGATTACAGTATTACAAACATTCCCCTGAGCGAAGGCGATTTGGGAACTATGAAAGAAGTGTTGAATGTTCTCAAGCAATTCAAAGGCTTCGGTTATTTCCGTGAAATGCAGGAAATGGTTTCGAAACTGGAAGGAAAAATCCTGTCTTCAAACGGAGAACAACGCGAGATCATTGAATTGGAAACCAATCACCGCCTGCCGGGCCTGGAATGGATCGATCATTTGGTGAAAGCCATTCAAAAGAAAGTAGTTCTCGATATTCACTACCAGAGTTTCAAGGCAAAAACACCGACGGTGATGCAGGTAAATCCCTACAAACTGAAGGAATTCCGGAATCGCTGGTTTTTACTTTGCGCGACACATAACCAGGAAAAGGAATTCATCCTGGCACTCGACCGGATGAAATATGTCTACGAGAATTACCGCTTGCCTTACCAGGATCCGTTTTTTGACGTGGACAATTATTTCAGACCGTGTATCGGGGTAACCCGTTCACTGAGAGACAAACCGGAGCAGATTGTATTCCGGGTGAACAGTCGTCATGCACCTTATGTGATTTCCAAACCTTTGCACGAATCGCAGCGAACGTTGGAAGAAGATGAACGCGGAGCAACATTTTCGATGCATGTCATCCATAATTTTGAGTTGGAAAAGGAAATTCTTTCGTTTGCTGATGGCATCACTGTTTTGAGTCCCAGAAGAATCCGGAAATCCATTGAACGGCGCTTACGAATCGGTTTGGAGCATTATGAAAACATGACTCTGAAGAACAGCAAGGAACACAGCAAAACGAATGACGGCTCTGCAGATTTTATTTCCACCTAACTCAGGTTTTATTGAAAAAATGCAGATCCGAAAATGATATTCTAATACTTAGTCAACCGGCTGTTTCGAGAAAGTCGAAATGAGCGGCGAGTCAGAATCCGGAAAGAATTATTGTTTTATAAACTGTACAGGTTTTGTGTTTCCGGATTGGATAAAATAGACGCCTGGATTGAGCATGTCGGTATTTAAAACAGTTGTTCCCGCTTTCAAATGAAACCCTTGAACGATTTTTCCGGAAATATCCAAAATAGTTCCATCGAGCTCCTCCTTTAGAGTTATAGATAAATGATCTGAAGTTGGGTTCGGAAAAACAGATAAAATAACTGGTTCAGAATCAGCTGTTCCCAAAGTTGTAGTAAGTTTTAACACGAAATGATCATTCAAACCAAAAGAAGTTAAATTAAAAGTTCCGGCTCCGGGATCAAAATCCACTGTTTGAGAGAAATATCCTGTAGTATAGATGTTTCCTAAATGATCTAAATCGATAGCAGAAATCTGATCAACACCATCGCTCCCTATTTTCTTGGCGAAAAGAAAATTTCCGTTTGGATCCAATTTTTGAATAAAACCATCAAAATTTGCAATGCTGGTCAAATTAAAGGTTCCGGCTCCGGGATCAAAATCTACTGTTTGAGAAAAGTATCCTGTTGAATAGATATTTCCAATCTGGTCCACAATGACTGATTTTGCCCTGTCGTGACTAGCTCCTCCGATCTTTTTTGCCCACAGAAAGTTTCCACCGGAATCCATTTTTTGAATAAAAACATCATCATATCCAGCAGCACTAAGCTCACTGAGTCCATTGCCCGGATTAAAATCTACTGTGTTTTGAAAAACACCTGCAGAAACAATGTTTCCTAAATGATCTATTTGAATAGATAATCCCTGGTCGTTCCCGGGACCTCCGATTTTTTTTGCCCAAATAAAATTTCCGGCAGTATCCAGCTTTTGAATAAAGACATCTGCCAATCCATTGGAAACAAGATTGCTTGTTCCACTTCCCGGATCAAAATCTACGGTATCAATAAATGAACCTATTGTATAAACATTTGCATTTGAATCGGTGGCTATATCAACAGCAAAATCATGGTCACTTCCGCCCATTTGCTTTGCCCAAATAGCATTTCCATCTAAGTCTAATTTTTGAATATAAGCATCCATGCCTCCGAGAGAAGTTAGACTTACACCGTTAAAATCTGCGGTATTGGAGAAAACACCGGCAGAGTATAAATTGTCATGAGAGTCAATGAGAATAGAAAGACTTTGATCAACTCCGACACCTCCGTTTCTATTGGCCCAAACAAAATCCCCATTCGGATTCAACTTCAAAATGAACATATCGGCATTTCCTGCAGAAACAAGATTTTGAGTGCTGGTACCGGGATCAAAATCAACAGTTCCCTCAAAGTATCCGGTAGTATACACATTTCCTGAATTATCGGTTGTAAGTGACACACCAACATCATTAGAAGTACCGCCTAATCGGATTGCCCAGACAAAATTTCCGTCAGAATCCAGTTTTTGGATGAAAACATCACGGCCTCCCAAAGAAGCCAGGTTATTTACACCAGTTCCGGGATCAAAATCTACGGTTCCTTCAAAGTATCCGGTAGCGTATACATTTCCGTTATGATCTACACTGATTGATGTCCCTTCTTCATTATTGCCGGAACCGGATTGCTTTACCCAGTCAAATTCTCCGGTTTGAGCATAAAGAACATTCTTGTTTACAAAACAGCTTGCAAAAAAAACGCACAATAAGACGCTTTGTTTCATATGAAATTCATTTTGGTGGTTGTCATTTTTCAAAGATAATTATTCCGATCTATTTTCAAAAAGAAGCTTTTAAGCCAAATTCACACGAATTTTTTTCAAAAAAAGAGTTATTAGGACTGAAAAGACGCAATCTTAAATCTTAAAATGGTAACTTTGATAGAAACAGAACAAAAATTACAGCAATGAACAAGCGAATTGAAGCGGCATTAAATGACCAAATTCAAAAAGAATCTTCTTCTTCTCAATATTACCTGGCAATGGCTTCCTGGGCTGAAAACAACGGGTTGAACGGAACAGCAAAATTTATGTATACGCATTCGGACGAAGAGCGTTTTCATATGTTGAAGCTGATTAAGTTCGTGAATGAGCGTGGAGGAGTTGCGATTGTTCCTTCGGTTCCGCAGCCTCCGGTAGAATTTGATTCTTTGGAGCGTGTTTTCGAATTGTTGCTGGAACACGAATTAATGGTTACTGAAAGTATCAATAGCGTGGTAGATGTTTGTTTGACGGAAAAGGATTATTCCACACATAACTTTATGCAATGGTACGTTTCCGAGCAATTGGAAGAAGAAGCATTGGCACGTGGAATTTTGGATAAATTACGCCTGATCGGTGGAGATAAAGGAGGACTTTATTTGTTTGACCGTGACATGGAAACGGCAGCTGCGGCGGCAAATAAAGCAGGAACTGCTGCTGACAAGAAAGCTTAGGCTTTGATAATGAAACCTTTCAGCAATTTATTCGTTGAATAAACGAAATGAATAACAAGATGCTCGTTCGACTAATAGGAATTGGAGCTGTTGTTGCGTTCACTACTACTAGCGCGATAAGTCAAGTCTCGTATCGTTTTAGAAATTTTTCTATTAACGATGGACTCTCACAGAGTTCCGTGACGACTATTGTCCAGGATGAGGTGGGAACTTTGTGGCTGGGAACACAAGATGGGTTGAATCGTTTTGACGGTCAGCAGTTTGAAGTGTATACTTCAGACGACACTCCCGGCTTGGCGAGTTCCTATATTCATTGCGGTCTGAAAGATCAGTTCGGGGAATTGTGGTTCGGAACTGCCGATGGAATTTCGGTTTACGATCCGAAAAAGGAAAATTTCCGCTCGCTGTTGGCGTCAGACGATAATAATCTTTCCATCGAAGGGATTTCGGAAGAACAGAATGGAAATATTTGGGTAGGATCTTCCACTCACGGTTTGGCGAAATACGACCGGAAAACCAAAAAGATTTCGTTTTTAACCGGATCCATTCCATCGAAGCGGATTCATTACATCAAATTCATTACGAAGCAGGAATTACTGGTTTCCTTTGAAGATGTGGGTGTTTACATCTACAATGTCAAAACACAGAAATGGAAATCCCTCGCTCCGCCAAAAATCCGGAAAACCTGGCTGGTTTCGGATGTGGAATTGTTTTCCGAAAACAGCTACATTTTATCCAGTAACGAAGGCTTGTGGTTGTTTGATGTCAAAACTCAAAAGCTGTTTCCTTTTTTGAAATTCATCGGGGAAGATTACGGAATCGAAGAGTTTTCGGATGTGTACGTGAAATCCACGGCAGAATTCTACATCGCGACTGTGAATAACGGATTGATCAGTGTGAATAGCTCGCATGACGGATACCGGATTACATTCAGCAAGAAAGATATTTTTCAGAAAAACGGAATCCTGTTCAATGAGCTCAACGAACTATTTTGCGACGGAAACGGTACGATCTGGATCGGAACCCTGCGCGGATTGAGCGGCTTCAACCCGAAAAACGATGAGTTTTTTGGTGTCGGTCCGGCGGCAAATCTGAGTTTGGGTTTACCTTCGGAAAGTGTTTGGGGTTTCGCGGAATCACCCGATCTTTCCAAAGTGTTTATTGCAACCGATTTTGCCATTTCGGAACTGGACCGGAAAACCGGGCTTTTCAAGCACTATTACATTTCCAAGTCGGATGATTACAACGAGAAAAGCATTGTTTCCGTTCATTTATTGGACAAAGAACATTTGCTGGTTGGCGCCAATGACGGTTTGTATGAATTGGTGATCAAAAACGGAATCGGTACGTTCAAAAAAATCAATTACAAAGGGATTGCGAATCCTTCCGCTTTTCAACGGGTTTATGAAATCACTCCTTACAAAAACGCGCAGTTTTTTCTTGCTACAAAAGGTGGAGTACTGTTGTACGACAAAAAAAGCGGAGATTTCACCCCGTTTGTTTACGACCCTCAAAAACCGAAAACAAGCATTGGAGCCGGAGTGTGTCGGGTTGCATACAAAGGATTAAACGGAATGTATTATTTCGCTACCGGCGTTGGAGGAATCAACATATTAAAAACGGACAAAAACGGCGAAAAGCAAATTGTTCCGTATGCACAAAACAAATCCATTCTCAAGGCCAGCCGGGATGTCATTTCCAGTATTTACCAGGAAGATGAATCGACGCTTTGGCTGGGTTCTTCCGGATCGGGATTGCTGAAACTGGATCTGAAAACCGGAAAGGTAGACGCGTTTACACGAAAACAAGGTTTGCCGAATAATTTTGTTTACGGAATCCTTCCGGATCAGAAAGGAAACCTGTGGCTGAGTACCAATAAAGGATTGTGCAGGTTTAACATTTTGCAGGAGAAATGCACCAATTATTCCGAAGTAAACGGATTGATGAGCGACGAGTTTAACACCGGCGCTTATTTGCTTTCGGGAACGGGCGAAATGTATTTCGGGGGAATTGAAGGATATAATTTCTTTAGCCCGATTTCACTGCAGGATCGCAATGAAGAAGTTTATGTGAACTTTCTGAAATTCCGCTTTGATGATCAGTGGCTGCGACCGGGAGATAAAGACGCTCCTTTTAAAGATGCGTTCTCCTATCAATCGGATATTAAACTGAGATACAATCAGCGAAGCTTTACCATCCGTTTTGTTCCGACTGATCTGATCAACCGCGATTTGCTGCAATTCAAATACGAATTGGAAGGCCTGGACGAAGGCTCCGTGTTTTTGGGTTCGTCGAGTGAAATTCACTTCACGTCTTTAACTCCGGGATCGTATGTGTTGAAAGTATACGTTCGCAGAGTAGACGGAGATTGGGTTCAGGCAAGTACGCAAATGAACATTGAAGTGGCTTCCCCGTTTTGGTGGAAATGGTGGTTTTGGGTGACCGTATTATTGGTTCTCACCATCGTGATCATTGTTTTTATCCGGTCGAGGATTGATTTGGCACGCAGAGACCAGGTTCGTTTGGAAATGAAAATTGTGGAGCGGACAAAAGAGATTCGTGCTCAAAACATGAAGATCGAATCCCAGAAGAAAGTCATCGAAGAGGAGAAAAACAAGGTTGAAGAACAAAGAAGGTTACTGCAAATAGAAAAGGATAAAACGGAGAAATTACTGCGAAACATTATCCCGGAATCAACGGCGGAAGAATTGAAAACAAAAGGTCGGGCATCTGCAAGAGCTTACAAGACAGTTTCTGTATTGTTCACCGATTTTGTCGGATTTACCAAAATTGCGGAAGGGCTCAAACCGACAGATTTGGTTAACAAACTGGATGTTTACTTCCGGAAGTTTGATGAAATCATTGTCCGGAATAACCTCGAAAAGATCAAAACGATCGGCGATGCATACATGTGTGCCGGCGGAGTTCCCGTTCGAAACAACACCAACCCGATTGATGCGGTTTTGGCGGCGCTTCAGATCCAGGATTACATCGCGCAGCTGAAAAAAGAAGCCATTGATAACGGAACTGAATATTGGGAACTGCGTTTGGGAATCAACACCGGAGAAGTAACCGCCGGAGTCATCGGGTCGGAAAGATTGGCTTACGATATCTGGGGAGCAACCGTGAACCAGGCGCAGCGGATGGAAATGATGGGAGAACCGGGAAGAGTAACAATTTCCGGATCGACGTTCAAACTGATTGAACCGTATTTTGAATGTACTTACCGCGGAAAGGTAAAAACGAAAAGCAAGGGCTTGATTGAAATGTTCACGGTTGAACGCATCAAACCGGAATTGTCTGTGAACGGAGAAGGTTTGTATCCGAATGAGCGTTTCCAGCAGATCGTCAACCTGCATTTATATAGTAGTATCAATTACTACAAAGCAGAACGCCACATCATGAAAGTGTTGGAAAAAGGTTTGTCGCCGATGCTTCATTATCACAGTATCGAGCACACGAAGGATGTGGTACGCGCAGTGGAACGTTATGCTTTATTGGAAGGTGTAACGGATGAAGGTCTATTCCTCTTGAAATCCGCAGCAACTTATCACGATGCAGGATTTGTGGAAAACTACGAGAAAAACGAACCGATCGGGGCGCGGATGGCAGAAGAAATTCTTCCGAAATACGGATATTCCGATCAGCACATTGCACAGATCAAAGAACTCATTTTCGTCACGCAAATTCCGCACAAACCGAAAAACAAACTGGAGCAAATCATTTGCGATGCTGATTTGGATTACCTGGGAAGAGACGATTTCCATGAAATTGCGGACCGGTTGAGAAGGGAACTGCGCGAACACGGAAAAATCGACGGCGATCGTCAGTGGGACAACATGCAGGTGGCATTTTTGAATATGCACACGTATTTCACTCCGACAGCTATTGCCAGCAGACAAGCGAAGAAAATGCAGAACCTGAAAGAAGTGGAAGAGCGTTTGTTGCGAGATGAATACAAGGATTAATCCAGAGCATAAAACAAAAAGCTTGTAAACCTGTATACTTTTTTTTCTCCCGCAGAGGAGCGCAGAAAATTTACTGTATTATTCCGGACTCTTGCACAATGCTTTAAGAAACACCAAAAACAAAAAAGTCTGCAAACCTGCAGACTTTTCGTTTAAATATATGTTTAATCTTTTTAGCTGAACAATACGCTGCTTCCGTATTTCCCTGCAACCGGGTTAACGATCAAGGTCGGGATTTGAGCATCATTGGTCAGAATGTATTGCTCGTGATTTGCTGTGATCACTCCAAGCATGTTGTTACGGTTCAGGTTCATGATTGCAATCAGATCCGCATCTAATGAAACGGCATGCTTCACCACTTCTTTATCGAAACCGCTTGTAGGAACCACTTTCGTCGTTACGTCAATTCCTCTTTCGTGGAAGAAGCGCACGGCAAATTGAATGTTGGCTTTAACCTGGTGACGCAAAAATTCATCCGTTTCGTCAGGAGTAATCACATGTACGCGGGATTTGAAATACGTTGCGATATTGGCAACATACGCCAGTTTTTGTTTTGTTTCTTTATTCAGATCCAAAGGAACTACGATATCATCATAACCTGTTTCCTTGATCGGTTTGTCCTGAACGACAATAAAAGGAACGGTTGAATGCGTAATCACTTTCAGTGCGTAGCTACCGGTGATATGCTGCCAGCCTGTTTGTCCGTGAGTTCCCATGAAAATCAATTCTGCCTGGTTTTCGGATGCAAAATCGCCGATATCGTCAAAAATATTCCCGACACGGATATATGGAGTAATTTTTATCTCTTCTTTATGATTTTCAATAACAGCCTTTAATTTCTCTTCTGCCTCACTTACAGCCTTTTCTTTAGCTACAACATGAAGGAGTAAAATCTCCGCTCCGGTTATTTTTGCAGTATTAATAGCATGATTCAGAGCGTTTTCAGCCACTGAAGTGAAGTCATGTGGAACAATAATGGTTTTTTTTTCCATAAGGAGTTTTTCTGGGTTTTATATAGTAGTGCAAATGTAATCAAAGCTTTAGATGCACGAATCCATTTCTTCGTTCAATATTAAAAATAAGACGTTAATAAAACAATAAGTCGTGGTTTTTTCTCACTTTTGCTTGGATTAAGCTACTTTTGTAGCTACTAAAAAATGGAGAAAAGATGCCAATAATCGGGAAATTGCTTAAAAAGACTACCGAGTTTTCTGCACGGAGAAATGCACTGAAGGGACTGGATTTTAAAGACCAGATAAGAGTATTGACGAAGTTGTTGAAGTTTGCAGAGGAAACAAAGTTTGGTTATCACTATAATTTTCAGTCGATTCTGGAATCTGAAAATGTGGTAGAGAATTTTCAAAAATCCGTTCCGATTCGCGATTACGATCAATTGTATCAAACCTGGCTGCACCGTTCCCTGGATGATGAAGCGGATGTAACCTGGCCCGGAAAGATCAAATATTTCGCCCTTTCTTCCGGAACAACCGGTTCGCCGAGTAAACGCATTCCCGTAACCAAACAAATGATTCGCTCTTTCCAGCGAAATACAATCAAACAATTCACCGCAACTGCTGACTTGAATTTATCGGATGGATTTTATCAAAAGTCATTAATAGCTGTTGGTGGTTCATCCAAACCGGAGAAAAAAGGAAAGCACTATGAAGGTGATTTGTCCGGAATCTTAAAGAAACATACTTCCGTTGTACTGCTTCCGTTGACAAAACCGGATGCTGAAACTGCTGCGATCAAAGACTGGAATAAAAAACTGGATCGCATGGTGGAAAAAGCTCCGGAATGGGATATCAGTACCATTGCAGGAATTCCGAGTTGGTGCATCATGTTAATGGAACGTATTATTGAGAAATACAAGGTAGATTCTATTCACGACATCTGGCCGAATTTAGAATTGTATTTGTCCGGAGGAGTTTATGTGGAACCATATTTGAAACGCTTCGAAAAAGTGTGCGGTAAAAAAGTGCACATTTTGAATACCTACCTGGCTTCGGAAGGATATTTTGCCTACCAGAAAAGAGCAGAAAGCAACGGAATGCAGCTGTTGCTTAAATCCGGAATTTTCTTCGAGTTTGTGCCGTTCAACAGAGACAATTTCGATGAATACGGAAACCTGAAACCGGAAGCAAAAGCACTGACGGTTGATGAGGTAGTGACAAAAGAAGATTATGCCCTGGTGATTTCTACCAATGCCGGTTTGTGGCGCTATTTGGTTGGAGATCTGGTGCAATTTGTAGACCTGGAAAGACGTGAAATCCGCATCAGCGGACGCATCAAGCAATATTTGAGTTTGGTAGGAGAGCATTTGTCGCTCGACAATATCAATATGGCGATCATGAAAGCCGGGGAAAAGCTGAATGTTGCTATCCCGGAATTCTGTCTGTATGCAAACACCGAAGAACAAAGACATTACTGGTGTTTCGGAACGGAGAAGCAGATGGACAGTGATTTGGTGATGCAAACTGTGGATGAATTCCTGTGTGAGTTGAACGATGATTATGCTTCGGTGAGAAAATACAACACCTTAAAGTCCCCTGTTTCCTATCAAACAGACGTGAACAACTTCTACACGTTTATGGAAGAAAAAGGAAAGTTGGGTTCACAGAATAAATTCCCGCGGGTGATGAACGAACATCAGGCGCAGGAGTGGAGATTGTTCTTGGGACTGTAAGATCAAGTCCTTTTTGAGTTAAAAACCGATTGAGCCGGGAGCTTAATTGGAATCATTCGATCATTCCCTTTTTCAATTCCCGTTCGCGTTGTTTTGCTTTGTAAATCGCATTTGCAATAACTACCAGGATAATCATAGCCGAACCGGCGTAGAAATTTCCATTCAGCAATTCGTCCTCGTGCAAAATCGGAATGGCTAGCAAAATAGTATAAACCGGTTCGAGGTTAATACTCAATGAAACGGTAAAAGCTCCCAGGCGTTTCATCACTTCAATGGTTGCGATGAATGCGAACGAAGTACAGCAAACACCCAAGAACAACAACCATCCGAAATCACTCCAGGTCATTTGGAACAAACCGGCATCCATTTTTCCGTTAAACCAAAGCATTCCGGAAATGAATACCAACCCGATTCCCATTTCGTGGAGTGTGATGGCAGAGGACGGAACTTCTTCAGCCAGTTTTGCATTGAAAACAGAAAAAAGAGCGGCCAAAAGCGCAGCCAGCAAACCGATTCCCAAAGCAAGATATTGTTCCTCGTTGAAATTATCCGATACAAAATAGATTCCGAAAATAACCAGCAAGCCAAAGAGAAACTCAACCGGTGAAAAACGCTTTTTGAAAACCAGCGGTTCCAGCCATGTAACGTGTAAAGTCGTGGTGGATAAGCATAAAATTCCAAGGGAAGCCGTAGATAATTTAATGGAAGTGTAAAAACCGATCCAGTGCAAAGCCACGAGAATTCCAACGCCGAAAACCTTAAGCATTGTTTTCCGGTTGCGGATCCGCATGGGCATTTTCAGGAAATACAAGCCGATTAGCAGCGAAACGAACGCAATCAAAATTCGGTGCCAGACAATGTATTGCGCGTCAATGTGAATCAATTTTCCCAAAATCCCGGTAAAACCCCACATGAAGATGACGAGATGAAGTAAAATATGGTACCGGAATTTTTGAAACATGTTGCAAAGTTAGGGGTAATTTGGAGCTTTGCTTTGTTTCGGCAAAGAATTTCCCGCAAATTTTGAGTGATGTGAATTGAACAGGGATTTGGATTACCGTTGAACCGTTTTCCGGGTGGTTCCACCCAATGAAAAACAGAACGTTTCACGGACAGATTTCGTGTACTTGCGAAAGTTGTGAAAAGGAGAAATGATCGTGGAATTCACAAGGAGTTTATTTCCGTTCCGGTTGTAATTCAGCAAGTCATTTGCCCGATAGCTTCCTTTGTGGCTTTGAACGGCAATCCAATCCGCATGAAGGATTGTTTGCCGCTGTTTATCAATCGTAAAATGATACATGCGGAAGGTTTGATGATTCCGGTCCATGCATTCGATGATGGAACAAAAAAAGATGGAGTCCGAATCCCTGAAATCGAAAAAGTAATAGGAATCTTCCGGCGAAAATCGGAAAAGAATCTGTTCGTTTTCGGAGATGTTTACCCAGGTTTTATCAAACCACTTTTTGAAGAAAGAAGATTTGATCCGCGTTAGTTCCGCGGGATTGATTTTACTCAGATCATAACGTTGTTTTCTCTCCCTGCAGTTTTGAATAATGTAATGAATTGGAACAGAATCGGTTGTTCCGGCAGTTTTTTCTTTTTGAAAGGAAGCATTTTTCCGGACGTTATTTTCGCTTTTATTTGCAAGCGGATTGGTACAGGATAACAAGAAAAACACCGGTATGAAAACAACTTTTCGGGAATTTATTTTGACAAGGAACAGCTTCTTTTTCATGGACTTCATTTTAGATGTTCCTTCCATCAATTTGGGCCGAGATACAGGGAACGGGTTAAATATTGTTGAAATAAAGATATAAAATTTACATAAATGAGAATCATATGTAAACAACCGTACACAACAAAGTGCAGAATTTTACCCTATGGTACATCGAGGAGAGATTGTTGAAAAAGTTGTTCGTGATAGCGGAATCCCGCTAACTAAGGTGGCGAAGAAAATGGGTAAGAGTCGCCGGTGGATTTACAATGTGTTTGAAATCCCCGATTTATCGCTTGAATTAATTCTCGAATTTGGTAAAATTCTGCATCATGATTTCTCCAATGAAATTCCGCAGATTGCAAACCGGAGATCCATTACCAATGATGAAGCGGCTCCTTACGGAGAAAACAACCTGGAATACTGGAAGAGCAAATACTATGGTCTTTTGGAAGAATACAACGAGTTATTGAAGAAAGACACGAAGGAAAAATAATCTCTAAGCAACAAGCGTTTTATTTTTCCGGTGATTGTGAATAATTGGAACTTATCTTTTTCAATTATTCCCTACCTTTGTGCTATAAATCTTTGTCTATGTCACACATCATCACACTGAGCGATTTTATTATGGAACGTCAAGCGGAATTCCCAGGTTCTTCCGGAGAATTATCCCGCATCTTAAATGATATTTCAATTGCTTCTAAAATCGTAGCCAGAGATGTTCGCAGAGCCGGTTTGGTAGACCACATTCTGGGAGCTCAGGGAGATGTGAACATTCAGGGAGAAGAGCAGCAAAAATTGGATGTGATTGCAGATACTCAGTTCATTAAAGTATTTGAATCCAGTGGTGAAATTTGCGGAATCGCATCGGAAGAAAATGATGACTTCCTGGCGTTTACTGCTCCGCGCGCTCAAAGTGGTAAATACATTGTGTTGTTCGATCCTTTGGATGGCTCATCCAATATCGACTGCAACGTTTCGATCGGAACGATTTTCTCCGTTTACAAACGGGTTTCTGAAAAAGGAACACCTGCAACCCTGGAAGATATGCTTCAGAAAGGAACACAGCAGGTAGCCGCCGGTTATGTGTTGTATGGTTCTTCAACGATGCTGGTTTACACAACCGGACACGGCGTGAACGGTTTTACATTGGACCCTTCCATCGGAGAGTTTTGCTTGTCGCACCCGAATATGCGCATGCCGGAAACGGGACGCATTTACGCAATGAACGAAGGAAATATTCACGAATGCGAACAAGGAGTAAAAGATTACATTTCGTTTTGCCAGGAAGTACATGCAGACGGAAAACCATATTCCGGAAGATACATCGGTTCATTGGTGGCAGATTTTCACCGCAACCTGATCAAGGGCGGAATCTACATTTACCCGGTTACCAACCAAAGTCCGAAAGGAAAATTGCGTTTGCTGTATGAATGCAATCCATTGGCATTTGTAGCTGAGCAGGCGGGAGGAATGGCAACAAACGGAACCGAACGCATTTTGGATATCCAACCGAATCAATTGCACCAGCGTTGCGGATTCTTTACCGGATCAAAACAAATGATGGAAAAGGCGATTGACTGCCTGGAAAAAGCACGCAAAGCTTAATGCTTCGATGTTTTTGGATTTTCGCAAAATAGAAAACCTTCATATTTTATTGTGGCTGCTCAAAGATATTTGTTGGGTTGCCGATTTGAAGTGGCTGGGAACGTTTATGATTGTTCCCACTATTTCTGTGGCTATCTGGCTCACGTGGAAAATGCGCAAATCGTATTCCGAATTGATGCACAACCTGGCTGTAATTGCATGGATCCTGGCCAATTCCACCTGGATGATCGGGGAATTTTTCTTTGACGATGGAACCCGTCCGCTCGCACTTATATTCTTTGGTTTGGGATTGGTGTTGCTGTTTGTGTTTTATGGGCGGGAGTTGGTTTTGAAATGGGGTTCGAAAGAAACGGATGCCGAAAGCGGAAAACCGGCAAATTAAAAAATGGACGTAATTCCGCAATATTACGTCCGGATATTCACACATTTGTATCCTTCTTCACTATTTACTTCATGGTATTCACCATCGTAATAGCCGGCAGAAATTGTGTGGTTTGGTCGTCCTTATAGGACAAGCTTCTGCTTTCAATCAATTGCTCATTTAACACCGGCAAAACAATCGTATTTCCTGCTTCAAGCATGCGGTTTTCCTGTTGTTTCAACACGTATTGAACAACCGTAACCGTGTCTCGGATCACTCCTGAAGCTGCCTGTAAAACAGGAACTTCTTTCGTAATCGTATCATGGATGATCTGAACGGAAGAAGAGCCAGGAAGCGAGATATTCAGCGGATTTCCGGCAAAATTCATCTTCAGCTGCTGTGATTTTCCGGGCCAGACTGCAACAAATACAAGAATCATACAAGCTGCGCCGATTAACGCCTGGTACAAAGGAATGCTGCGGGAGAAAAGGATTTTTCTTTCCGGCTTAAGAACCAATGGAAGCGGCTCTTCGGTTTCGTATTCCAACTCTTCGGTTGCAGCAAGAATTTTGCGTTGAAAAGCATACTCTTCCATACTGAGATGCTTCAGAACAAAACTCTTTTCCTCTGCGGAAAGTTCTTCAAATGATTTTGATTCAATGAGATCAAATAATCGTGCGTGCTGCTCTTCCATATCAAATCAATTTAAATAAGGTTGTTTCAAAACTGGGGTCGTAGGGTTTTAATTCTTCGGTAATTTTCCGGGTCGCATAAAACAGGCGCGATTTCACGGTTCCCAAAGAAGACTCCGTGATTTCTGCAATTTCGTTGAGCGAAAAATGCTCCAGGTAACGCAGAACGAAAACGGATTTGTGGTGATGTTCCAGGTTGTCAATACTGTTTTCCAATGCTTTTCGAAAAAGACTCTTTTCCAGTTCGTTTTCTCCTAAAACACCTCGTTCGATCACCTGCGTGTGTAGCGAAACGGTTTTTCCGTGATGACGGTAAGCCGTTTTACACATGTTGGATGCGATCGTAAAAATCCAGGAATAGAATTTCTTTTCCGGGTCGAACAAATGCTTCTTTTCGAGCAGTTTCAGAAAAATTTCCTGGACGAAATCCTGGGCTAACTCCGTATCCTTGTTCAGCATTTTGATAAAATATCCCAGCAATTTTTTGCTGTATCTTCGATGCAGTTCCACCAATGCCAAATGAGAGTGATGGTTCATCACCTGAACCATCAACTCCTCGTCGCTTTGTTGTTTATGATGTAAACTGCTCACGTATTTACGTTTATAGCTTCTTTATTTTTGTTGTAATAACCACTGAATCAGTTCCGGATTATCCACAATGCTCCAGGAATGCGGATGCCTTCTGTTATCCGGTTTTCTGAAACCCTTGTTTTGCGTTGTGATCAGAACGGCCTGCTGATTTCCTAATCGATTCAGTTCGTTGATCATTGCCGAGCAATCCGTAATATTCATACTGGTAAGATCGGCATTTCTTTCCTTCATCCACCACGCGATATCCGGTTCCGAATAAATCCGGAGCGGCACATCAACCAGTTTTTTGACTGCAGTTTGAGATTCATCCGTGAAAGAGTAGGGAGAAACCGCATAGTAATTTGCCAGGGCTGTTTCGGGAGTTCCGCCCATAATTTCCATGATTCGTACTCCCATGTATACATTTTCCTGGTTTTCATTTCCATCCGTGGTCAATCTCAAATCACGATAAGCGGAACGATAAAACCGTTCGAAATCAAGTGGCGGATCAATGGCAAAAACAGCTTTCGGCTTAGTCTTCGCATTTTCTGCAAATTTAATCGCTGTGCTTCCACCGATCGAGAATCCGCCGATGAAAAAATTCAGCGAATTTATTTTCTGTTTTGCAGCGACATCGTCTACGATTTTCTGCAAAGTCTGCTGACTCAGAGAATCCACTCCGAAAGACAAAACACCATCCTGCAATGAAGGAATAATTGTCAGAAGACCACTTTTTGCGGCTTCAAGCGGAAGATTTGTCTGCAACAACACGCGCTCGGCATTTTCTCCGAAACCGGGAATCAGGAACAAACATCCTTTCCAGGGCAAAGCATCCGGGTAAATAATGGTGTAACAACTCTTTGTCGGATCATTTTTGTCGAGAGAAACTGTTTCCGTTTTTTGAGCGAAAGCCGTATTCAGGAACAGGATCGTTACGACGCTTATCAGGGTTTTCAACATGTGTGATTCATTTTTTAATAAGATGAAAGAATCGGATTATTTTTTCTTTCCGAGTAATTCATATACTTCGTTTTGCTGCCCGTTTTGTTCTGCAATTTTTAAAAGCAGCACTTCCAGCTCCTGTTTTTTGGAAAGCTCTTCACTTTCTTTGTATTGCTGATACAGCTTGATCATGGAAGGAAGATACATTCCGTTCAATTGCTCGCCTTTCAAGTCAGAAATATTGTAAGAAAAGATCTGTTTCAGGTAATCCAATAAGTAGCGCTTTTCATAATTTCTGCGGATGATGCTCACATTGTCGAATTCGGATTCGCTGTATTTATAAGCCAAACCGGTGACATACAATTTACTTCCGAATTCCTTTTCGAAAAAGCTGATTGCTGTGGCGGAAACATAAACCGGTCTTTTTCCTGAGAAAAAATGTTTGTAAATCCGGATTGTATTTGCGTCATAATCTTCTTCGGTCTCAGGAGTTTTTATTTTGAGTGGTTCATAACCCAATTCCTTCAACAAGCGGTTCCGGTAATCGTCGATCATAATCAGGGAAGTGTTTACGATGGTTACGTCTTTCCGGAAGTTTTTCACCGCCTGGATGATCCATGCACCATACGTATCATTATCACCACAAGTGAAAAGAACGGCATTTTCATCCAGCTCGGAAAGAATATTGTATCCCCAGTTGAGGATTCCGGTAGAAAATTCGTTGGCTTTAAAGACTTCTTTGCAATAGCGTTCAAATTCCGGCTGATTAAACGTTAGCAAATGATGGATCACCATCTCGTCGAAAAGACGCTCATCGTTCGGGTTGATCTCAGCAGCTTTCAGTAAATTATCTGCCGTTCCGGTAAGTCCCTGTTCAATGTAAGCCAGATAATAGGATTCAAAACTTCCGGGATATGCTTTTTTTACATCGGCAACAATGGCATGACAAAGATCATCGTATTTCTGCCGCATTTCCGGATTTTGATAGCTGCCGTGTCTGAGTGCTCTTGCCGCCATGTAATAATTGGTCCAGGCAATTCCGTTTTTTTTGTTTTTATTGATTTCACCTTTCCACGCTTTGAGCTGCCCTTCATACCAACTATCCTCGCGCTGTTCCTTAGCAATACTGTAAACGGTTTCGGGTTTTTGCCCGTATACTGCGAATGAACTCAGAAGAAGAATGCTAAAAAGAAATTTTTTCATGTTTACAAGTTAAATAAATCCGTGCACGTGATTTTGGTTTCTAAAAGGATTACTCAACCGGAATGAAAAGGTTCAATGAAACGGAAAATTTTTGTTTTTTTCTTTCGCAATCTTTGCGAGCTAAATTAAAAAATACGGATAGACATCCCGCAGTGGCGGGACAAGTTGTGTCTATTAGCCCAGTGGTGACAAGGGATTCTTGAAATAGTTCAAAAGGTTAAATAGTTCAAACGTAAAGCGTTTTCTTTTGTGTAAATGCGCGAGCTTTTTTTAAAGATTATCTCAATTCCCGGACAAGGCAAAAAACAAAAGCGACTCCTTTCGAAGCCGCTTTGTTTGGTGATCGTAAATTAAAGTTGCAGAGAGAAAACAACGTTTTTAATGGCCATCCTTTACAAAAGATTTTCTTCCACCTTTTCCGTCAGAAGTAATCTCGATCATATAGTAACCGCTTTTTAGAAAATCAATACCGATGATCGGGTTTTCAAGATTTCCACTAGAAACTTCTTTCCCTTCCAGGTTCAGAATGCGGTATGTTCCCGAGTTCAGACCTTCTACGTGCAGAAATTGATCTGCAGGATTCGGATACAAGGAAAAGGAAAGATCCCCGTATTCAGGAAGCTTTAGAAATTGTGTTTCGCAATAGAAATCCTGGTTGTCATAAAAATCCTGAATGTGATCAGCAACCAAAAACAAACTGTCTACACTTGCGGTAATCGTTCCTTCCATGCTTCTTGCGAAAATAGCAGCATGATTGTAGCACAAAATTTTCCCCGGTCCGAACGTTTCTCCATCAAGACTTGCAACACAAAAACGATCTCCGGAAGGATTACCTACACCGGAAAACTCATTCCAGCCGGTATTCGGGGTAATGTCATTGTAAATGTATGTTGTTACCTGGTTGTTTCCATCCAACAGCGGACTTCCATCTGGCAAAAGACCAGATAAGGTATTGTGATTCGCAGCCGGGCCATTCAAACTTGCGAAGTTCGGAAAGGATATATTGGAAGCCATTTTTCCGTCTAGATTAATGAACCCGGCAGCGGGAGGATTAATTCCATAACCCCGGTTTCCGGAGAAATTTTCATCGTTCAGATCCCCGTTATAAATGTAAGCCAGGTTTCTCCCCGGTTCCGTCCCGATGTAATCATCATACGGATTTCCCAAATCGAAATCAATTAAATGCCCCAGGTGAAAATCCTGTAAGGTAACAGTTCCCCTGTTGAAAACGGTTGTTTGTACAAAAACGGTATTGGTCAGCAAATCATCTGTCGGAACTTCGTATTGATAAAACATCATGTGAATTTCCATTCCTACCCGGTCAATTCCGGAAGGATGCGGATTATTTTTATTGTCGTTGATAATGGAATAGATTGCTTTATATCCGCGAATCAACGGATAATCTCCCTGTTGTGGTTCGTAAACCTGGTCTCCGTCCTGGTCATGGAACGGAGCAAGTAAATGACTCTCTCCGTTTCCTGAATTTCCGTTTCCGGGCCAGGAAGCAATTGTTCCAGGAACCACATAACCCGGATCCATCCAATGAGCCATGTGATGATCAATCTGAGATTGAAAAACCATCCAAATAGAAGAATAATATTTGTTGATGTAAGATGAATCGTTGTAACCCGCCTGGTTTGATAAATAAGGTCCGGGAGAAAAATCGGAATCCATGACCCGTGCAATAGCGCCTTTGATATTTCCATTTGCATCTTTTCCAGTCGCCATGGTAAACGCTGCGTAAATAGCACTTACGGTACTGTCTTTCGGAACCACATAACCTCCCGGTCCTTCATCATCGTCCGGAGCAGGATTGTGAAAGAACGTACCGTTGTTGCCGACAAAAAACTTGACATTTGAATTGGTAGTTGAAGCAGTAATGGAACCTTGTGCAAGTGCTGCGCTCATCAGACTCAGACTGAAAATCGAAGTAATCATTGTTTTCATAAATTGAGTTTTAAAGTGAATAATAGCATAGAACGACAAGGATGTCCGGGTGGTTAGTAAAAGCAGTGATTCATTGATGGAACAAGTTGCTTAAGCAACTGACCGGGATAATCGGCTGATTGAATGAGTGACAAAAATAAAAAGGTCGTGAATTTCACGACCTTTTTATTTAGAACTGGGTTTAGCTTCAATAAAACACTTAAATCGGATCTATAGAAAGCACTTTGATTACTGGTTTTAATGAATAACTTCCGTTTCCTTGAGTAACAATACTTTTCTGAGCATCAAAATCCAACAAGACCTGGTAAGCCTGGTTCGGAGCAAAATCTGATTTGAGATTGATCTTTAATCCGGATTGTTGCGCGGACGGCGTTGCCAAAGGATAATACGTGCTGTCTACCATGACTGTATTTTCATCTCCGAGAATTAATCGGAGTTGATTCAATTTTCCGGCAGGAAATTCACCCGTATTTACCAGGGTTGCCGAAACGTCATTTTGAAGCGTTAGCAAATCATAAATTCCCGCATTGGTAGGCAAAGCTACCCAACCGTCTCCACTCACATTCACCTGAACTTGTAGTACTTCCACATTCACCTGTTGGAAATCGCCGGGCGCATCTACCATCTTCACAGTCATACGACTTTTTCCTTCTTCCTTTTTGCACCCGGCAGAAAACCCCAACATCCCCACTGAAGCCAACACCACAAAATATATCGTTTTCATAACTTTCATTTTGATAAATACCATATAAAAGGTATGCCAGAAATGAAATCACCTGATTTTAAAGGGTTTTAAAAAAGAAGACACTTCCATTTTTTTCGTTTTGAAAATAAATGGTTTCAATTTGAAAATCGGGAACTCATTCAACTCCGAGAATCAATTCAAATTCAAAGAAACCTTCCTGGTATGCTTTGTAATTCGTATGCCAGTAATTATTGAAAACATACAAAAAAAGCAAGGAAATATCTCCCGGTTCTCTTTTCCAAACTTTGACCCCGTTTACCAGTTCTTCGTTGATGATTCCGCCTACCTCAAACAAATTGAGTTGAGGGGAATAAATGCGGAACGCCGGCCCATTGGTTTTTACCAGCACTTCCTTGTCAGTGCAGATAAATTCCCGGTTTGAGCCCGGTAGCTGATCCTTTGAAAAAGAAATCAAATTTGCTGAAGAACCATATAAAAGATCCTTCGTTTTTCCGGATAAAGGAAGTGCAATGTGCATCGACTCTTTGTTTTTTACAAGCTTCTTGTCAACCCGGTATTTCACATGCAGCAATCGCGCCTTCTTATCAAGCAAATAATTGATTTCCAGTTTCAATGATTCGCCGATCATCATTTTTACCAATACTTCTTTTTTTGTAGCGTTGTCGGCGATTGTGCTTATTTGCACAGCATCCGGAGTTTGAAGGATTTGCGGATTGATACCCAAACTGTATAAAGGTTCAAAAGAATAAATACCATCGTTTCCATTGAAAAGATTCTTCCCGGAAGAAACTAACCCGGAAATTCCACCCGTTTTTGAATCCACTTTGAAATCATCAAGTGGTAAAACTCCGGGAGCGAATACCGTTTCGTTTGCTGCTCCGATGATTTTCTCCAAACGTTGATACTGCATATTTGCCGAATCAACAAAACCCTTTTTGATTTTCCATTGCTCAGTAGTAAAGTAGGCTTCCGGATCGGAAATACTGCACCAGGCTCCCCAGGTATGTTCGTTGAACAAAAGAATATTCCGATGGAGTGCATAGAACAACTTTTCGTTCGCGGAATAACTTCCTTCTTTTCTTGCTTTTGCTTCCAGGATGCTCGTTTTTAAAGAAAGCGTTCTGTTCAGGATTTCTTCAGCAACTGTAGAAAAAGCACCGTCTTCCCAATACGGGGAAATCTCTCCTGTTTCAACCGGAAGTGTTGCCCCATGGCGTTTTTCAAACTCAGCGAAAAGCACATTTATGGAACTCAAAACCAGTTTGGGCGTACTGTAAACAGCATTCCAGTTATCAATAAACGTGCAGATGTTCGTGTCTACCGGACCATTGTCAGCATTCTTGGTATAGCGAAGCTGCACAAAATCATAGGGGTATTTTTTCTCGTTTAATTCAATACAGTAATCGGATATTTTCTGTTCCCAACGTTCCTGTTTTTGCTTCTCACCGACATTGTGAAAGTAAGAATAGCCTTTTCCGGCAGTCCAGACCAACACTTTTTGGTCGGAATTCCGATCCGGTTTCCAGTAAAATGCTCGATCGCCCTGTTCTTTGATTACACCGCCAACCCGGTCTCCGTGATCCGGGAAAGCTTCTACATAGTTTGGTCCCAATGAAAGATAGGGAATCTTGTTTTGAACATACGCTTGCAAGCCGGCTGAAGTAATTCCGGGAATGTCCGTCATCATCGCGCATTGCACCTTGACTTGATTGTTTTGCTCCAGTTGTTTGGAATATTCCAGCATCCAGTTCAGTTCTTCCGGGCGTGACAATCCGCTGAGAATATTGGCGTAATTAGCTGAAAGAACAATGTTTCCGCTTTTTACCAAAGAAAAAAATGTGTGCTTTTCCGACTCCGATGCTTCTTTTATAAAATTCTCTACCGCCCATAAAGATTCAATGTGCCAGTAAGGCCGTTGAGTTGGTTTGGCATCCTTGATCCATTTCATCGCAGTGCGGATATTTTTGGTTTGAATCTCCGCCACTTCGGTTTGCAGATGCGAATACCCGATATCGTTATGAGAATGATGAATAATGTGAAATTCAAACGACTTCAATGGCTCGATGTCCAGTTTCACTTTTCTTCCGCCTTCCACACCATCGAGCAAACAATAAATTTCATCAGATCCAACAAAATCAACTGGATAAACGGGCAAACTGAGCTTGTTGTATCCATGTGAAACCGGAAAAGTGGTATCAAACAGGTTTGATTTTACATGCAGGATGGTGGGTTTTGATAAGGGCTGATCAATATACAAATTCAGTTGCCGCTTGTTTTCTTTCCGCGTTACGAGCTGAGTGGATTCAACATCCACCTTGAATGTCCGCTGATATATAAAAACCATCAGCCAATCACGCGAATTGGCATCAACTCCCAAAATGGAAAACGTTGCTTTTTGCTTTACGGAAGCTGCAGGAACGGTGATGTATAATTTTCCGAAACCGTCATTGTTTGCATCATATTCCATCCATACAAATTGTGCGAAACCTTTGTTCTTTTTCCCGGTTGAATAACTGTAGCTTCCTTTTTGTTTCGCTTGTGTCGTTAATGTTCCGATCTCGGAATTGTTGAGGGAAATCCTGAAATTTCTGCTTCCGGAACTCGTTCCGGTTGAATGCCCGACTAAGAGTTCATACGTCACGAATTGTTGTTTCCCGTGAAACGGTGCAGCATTCCATTCAATCGGAGATTTCCCGTTACAACGCGTCAAAAGAGCTGTTTTTGCAAAACGATCATAGGGAGAATAATACACCAGTTCTTCACCGGAAAGTTTCGACTGAAAACCGGAAATGGTATCTGTTTTTTGACCGAAAGAGAAGGAAGTCAGAAGCAGCAAAGGAAGCCAACGCATAGAGTAATTTTTTGGTAAATGTAAACAACGCTGAATTGAATTATAGAATAAGAACAGGTGATCTCTCAGAATCCTAAATAGGGTTTAATTCCTTGAAATCGAAACGGAAGTGAATTCCTTGCTGATTTTTATCCGGATCAGGTTGAAGTATCTTACCTTTGCAACAACTTTTTCAGGGGCTCCGATTGTATTGGTGCCCCTTAACGGTTTTGGTACAATATGGAACAGACACAATTTTTACAACTTTTCAAAAAACTCAAAGGACTCGACGAAACGGCAAATTTGCTGCAACAGGCTGAAATTCATATTCATTGGAAAGGACTGATCGGTTCTTCCAAATCGATTGCGGTTGCTTCAGTTTGTGAGCAGGTTCCCGGAAATCATTTATTCATCCTCGAAGACAAAGAATCCGCGGCCTATTTCCTGAATGACCTGGAGCAATTATACCCGGAAAACAAACACATTTTATTTTACCCGGCGTCTTATCGCACGCCCTACCAATTGGAGGAAACCGACAATGCGAACGTGGTGGCCAGGGCAGAAGTGCTGGAAAAAATCAATTCCGGGAAAAACACCTGGGTTATCACTTATCCGCAAGCGTTGTTCGAACGTGTTCCGACACAAAAAAAATTGTCAGAAAACACCATGCGCGTGGAACGCGGAAAAACATATTCCATCGATTTCTTCAATGAGTTGTTATTGGAATACGGTTTCGAGCGTGTTGATTTTGTCTACGAACCCGGACAGTTTTCCATTCGTGGAGGAATTGTGGATATTTTCTCGTTTTCCAATGATCAGCCTTTCCGTGTGGAATTTTTCGGCGATGAGGTAGATTCCATTCGTACATTCGATCCGGTTTCGCAATTATCGATCAATACGCACACGCATTTTTCCGTTGTTCCGAATGTGCAGCGCCAATTGGTACTGGATGGAAACGGAACCTTCCTGGAATTTATCGGAAAGCAAACCACGTTTTGGTTGGCTTCCAATGATTTGGTGAAAGCTGCTTTGGAAAGAGATTATGAAAAGGCAGTAAAAGTGTACGATCAGCTGCCAAAAAACACGATTAAACATAGTTTGCCGAGTGAATTGTACATGCATCCGTCCGATTGGAAAGAACAAGTTCAGCTACATTCCATTGTTGAGTTCGGTCCGGAATATGCTTTTAAGGCGAATGACACAATTACATTCGAAACACTTCACCAACCGACGTTCAATAAGGATTTTGACTTGTTGAAAGATGATTTGATCGCCCGCAAAACTGCCGGAGCAACAAACCTGATTTTCTCCAACCAGCCGAAACAGATTGAACGCTTATACCAGATTTTTGAAGACATCGGTGCAGAAGTGGATTTCCAACCGATGAACATTGCGCTGCACGAAGGATTCATTTTGCCGAGCCTGAAATTGGTTTGTTATACCGATCACCAGATTTTTGAGCGTTACCACCGTTTCAAACTGAAAGAAGGATTCCGCCAGGCAAAACAAGCGTTGACTTTGAAGGAAATCTATAACCTGCAGAAAGGCGATTACGTAACGCATATCGATCACGGAGTGGGCCAGTTTTCCGGCTTGCAAACCATTGATGTAAACGGAAAACCGCAGGAAGCCATCCGTTTGGTGTACAAAGACGGCGATGTGTTGTATGTGAGTATTCACTCTTTGCACCGCATTTCGAAATTCACCGGAAAAGACGGAGCTGCTCCGAAAATGAATAAACTCGGAACGCAGGCCTGGGCAACCTTGAAGCAGAAAACCAAGAAACGCATCAAGGAACTGGCTTTCGATTTGATTCAGCTATACGCAAAGCGCAAAAGTCAACCGGGATTTGCGTTTTCCCCGGATTCCTACCTGCAAAATGAGTTGGAAGCATCCTTTATGTATGAAGATACTCCCGATCAGTTGAAGGCAACTCAGGCCGTGAAAGAAGACATGGAAAAAGCCATGCCGATGGATCGCCTGGTTTGTGGAGATGTTGGTTTCGGAAAAACAGAAGTGGCTATTCGTGCGGCATTCAAAGCAGTTGCAGACAGCAAACAGGTGGCAGTTTTGGTTCCGACGACGATTTTGAGTCATCAGCATGCGCGCTCATTCGCCGAGCGTTTGAAAAATTTCCCTGCGAAAGTAGATTACATCAACCGCTTCAAATCGGCAAAAGAAATCACCGTGACTTTGAAAAAAGTAGAAAGCGGAGAAATCGATATTTTGGTTGGAACACATAAGATTGTGGGCGACAAGGTCAAATTCAAGGATCTTGGTCTGATTATCATTGATGAAGAACAGAAGTTCGGAGTAGCAGTGAAGGATAAGTTGAAAACCATGAAAACAACGGTTGATACGTTGACTTTAACTGCAACACCGATTCCGAGAACACTTCAGTTTTCGTTGATGGGTGCACGCGATTTAAGTATTATCAACACGCCACCGCCAAACCGCCAGCCGGTTTTGACGGAAGTAATCACGTTCCAGGAAGAAGCGATCCGTGATGCCATTTCATACGAAGTGAGTCGGGGCGGACAAGTGTATTTTGTACACAACCGTTTGGCGAACATCAAAGAAATGGCCGGAATGATTTCCCGTTTGTGTCCGGGAGTTCGTGTGGCAATTGGTCACGGACAAATGGAAGGAAAGCAGCTCGAAAAAATCATGATGGATTTCATCCAGGGCGATTACGATGTTTTGCTCGCAACGACAATTATTGAGTCGGGAATCGATATTTCCAACGCAAACACGATTATCATCAATGACGCACACAACTTCGGATTGAGTGATTTGCACCAGTTGCGTGGTCGTGTTGGACGTTCCAACAAAAAAGGATTCTGTTACCTCATTTCGCAGCCGATCAGTTTATTGACTTCCGAAGCGCGTAAACGCTTGGAAGCTTTGGTTCAGTTCTCCGATTTGGGTTCAGGATTCAACATCGCGATGAAAGACTTAGACATTCGCGGAGCCGGAAACCTCTTGGGTGGTGAGCAAAGCGGATTCATTTCCGAAATCGGTTTTGAAATGTACCAGAAGATCCTCAACGAAGCCATGGACGAATTGAAAGAAGAAGAGTTCAAGGATTTGTACGACGATCGAAATACCGAAACGATGGGCGCTCACTTCGTAAAAGATTGTGTGCTGGAAACTGATTTCGAATTGCGCATCACGGAAGATTACATCAACAATGTTTCGGAGCGTCTGAGCATTTACCAGGACCTGGATAATCTCACTACAAAAGAAGAAATCGAAGCATACAAGCAACAACTGATCGATCGTTTCGGTCCGCTTCCGCGCGTCGTGAAAGAATTGTTGCGTTCCTTCGAACTGCGCTGGCTGGCCCAGGAAATCGGTTTCGAAAAACTGGTGATCAAACAAGGTTCTATGATTGGCTACTTCGTTGCAAACTCGCAATCCAAATACTACGATTCCCCGATGTTCACGCAAGTACTTCGCTACGTTCAAAGCAACCCGAAAGATTGCAAAATGAGTGAGAAAAACGATCGCTTGCGTTTGCTTTACAGTCACGTGATGAATATGGATCAGGCATTTGAGCGCTTGGGGGAGATTGTGGGGTAGTTTACTAATTTAACAATTATTGTATGTCGGATGTTCACGACAATGAGACAAGAAGTTTTAATATGAGCCGGATTCGTTCCAAAGATACGAAGCCTGAAATGCTTGTTCGAAAATTTTTGTTTTCCAAGGGATTGCGTTACAGATTACATGACAAGAGCTTACCTGGAAAACCGGATTTAGTCTTTCCTAAATATAAAACAGCGCTCTTTGTCAATGGTTGTTTTTGGCATGGTCATGAAGGGTGCAAATACTTCGTTGTACCAAAGACAAGAACAAAATGGTGGTTGGAAAAAATTAAAAAAAATGTGCAAAATGATGATAAAAATATTTTTAAACTCTATCAATTGGGTTGGTCATCATTGATCGTTTGGGAATGTGAGCTCAAAAAGAAGGATGTAAAAAAGACATTAGGGGAGTTATTTATAAAAATTACTCAATGACTTCCCTAAAATAATCAGTCAAAAGCTTTTGGACTTCTTATTACTCCTGCATGATTAAATAACCCAAAAATATTTTCTTTGTGGTATTTCAAATAAGAGGCATCTGGTTTAAAAAAGTTCTCTACGGGAAGATATATTTTCTTTCCATTGTATTTACCAAGCAATGTATCTTTTAAACTTTCATGTACAATAACACAAAAATTCTCGTCAATTGAAAACATCCCTCTATCAAATGCCCAATGCATGTCTCTGGATAAAGCAATTCCATTGCATGGTAAAAATGATCCTGAATGGGATTTAGGCTTGATATGCGCAGCCTCGAGATTTATCAGCTTTTTGTAAAAAATTGATTCTCCGGTAATCGCGCATTTATTGTCATAACCTAACAATACAAAATCTCTAAAACTCACAGAGTTGAATAGATTTGCTCCCTTAGTTATTTCAATTTCAGAAGAAGAATCCTTTTTAACGATATTTTGTCTTTTTTCAACATCTCTTTTAACCTCTTCCGGAATAATTGTTTCTAAATATTCTGAATCGAGAATTTGATACTTTGTAATAAAATCTAAGTTTTGTGAATATGTTGCATGACCTCCCCGTAGTTCCGATTCAGCGATTATATTATCCAAAAATGAATAATGCTCATTTTCATTTTCAAATCGATGCATTTTATATAAATCGATTAAATCTTCCGTTTGGATCTTTTCAAAGACAATAATATCGTTAGGTTTAAAAAAACGATCAGGATCAATTTTTGTGTTCAAGTAAAGTCTCAGTTCATCTCTTGGCTGTTTTGCCGTACTTCCATGATATTTATCATTGTGATAAACAAATGTGCAATAAATCTTTTCATCAGAAAAGGGAGGTACGATTGGTATTAATATCGCATCATTTAATTCAGTTGTCGAAAGTGGAGGGAAAAAACCTTCATTGTTTTTAGAAATAAGCATATAACGCCCTCTTGAAACAACGCCTTCTGAAGTAGGGCTGCCAAGTTCCTGAAATTGTAGCTTCTTAATGTAGTATCGAATCATTACTAGACACTTAAATTCATGCTATAATTTCTGTCATCAATTCGTTCAATAGTGACAGAGGTTCTACCATAATTAATTAAATGTTCCATGGTAAATCGTTCATTAGTTTCGATACCAAATCGCCGTCTTAAGTAAGCTCCCAGTGTGTTTTTATGAGGAGTTGAGCTGATCTGTTTGGGAAATTCACCCTCACTATTACCTTCAAATTTTACGTTCATAATGACACCATCATCCCAGTGTAATGTGTAAATGAATGTGATGGGACCTTTTATGTCAATTAATCCTGGATTCTGATTTATAAATTCTGTATGTATTGGAATATATGCATCTATAGGTGTAGTATGATTTTCCGGATTTGCTCCCCAGTTTAATCCCCCAGTTTCATGTATTTCACCATGGGCGTCTAATAAAGTAATTTCTGGCATTGTTTCTCTTCTGTTGATTGGTCATTTATTAATTGCTCATATATAGTTTCTGCAATGATTTTTGCAAAATGAGGTGGAACCGCATTTCCAATCATCTTGTATTGATCCCCTTTGGATCCTAAAAATTCAAAGTCATCATCAAATGATTGTAGGCGAGCAGCCTCTCTTACGGTGATAGAACGCGCCTGTTCAGGATCCGGATGAATATGCCTTAATCCATCTTTGTATAAGTGTGCTGGAATAGTATTACTAGGTTTATCTTCCCGAATAACATTGTATTTATGAAATTTTGAAGTTTTTCCTGTTTTTTCTTCATAAAGCTCGATTAGGGCTTTACTTGAAGTGAGCTTTTCTTCACCACTTTTTATATCTTCAGCCAATAGCTTAAAAATTTCAATATCTCTTTCATTATGCATCCGGGGTTCATGGTTCTTTGGAAGAGGAATACCGTTTAACTTTACTGAATGTGAATGATTTGGGTTTGCTTTATCCGGAAATATTTTTGGCAAAAACTCAAATGCAACCTTTGACTTCAATGGTTCTAAGCTAGCTTTGAGTTTCATTTTCAAATAGAATTCTTTAACTTTTTCCCGACTATCTTTGCTTATGGGAACACCAAAGATGATTACTCGCTTTCTCTTTTGAGGAACATCATAATAGGAAGTATCAAAAAGAGCATTACCCCTCAGGTTGTCAATTATTTCGTAACCAATATCTTGAAATGATTTTTTTATTCGCTCAACTATTGATATACCACCGGGTTTTGCAGACAAAATGCCTTCGACGTTTTCAAAAACAAAGGCTTTAGGCTGATAATGTTGAACGAGCTCAACATAACTCTCAAAAAGATAATTTCTATAATCGTCCTGCATTCCATTTTCATCTCTTACACGACCCGCTATGGAATATGCCTGACATGGTGGACCACCTAAGATTAGATCTACGGATTTATTACCAACGATCGAATCCAATCCATTACTAAATCCAAAAACAGGGTCATTATAACCATTTATTAATTCATTCGTCCGTTGAATATCAAAATGCAATACGTTGACATCACCAAGCTGATAACTCCATTTGGTAATTAAACGTTTTTTTAATGTTTGTACGGTCTGATATTCCCAATCAACTGCAGCAAGAGTTCTAAAATTACCTGTTTGTAAAACTCCATCTGTTAATCCACCACAACCAGAAAATAAATCTATTACATTAAATTTCATAGTTCAAATGTTTTAAAAGCTGTTCTCCTAAGACTTTTCCTAATAATGGTGGGACTGCATTACCTACTTGTCTATATTGTTCGGTTTTATTTCCTAAAAATTCAAAAGCATCAGGAAATGATTGAAGTCTGGCATTTTCTCTTACACTAGGAACCCTGTTCCATTTATAATGAAAATGATTTCTGTGTCCGGTATCTATAGTTTTAGAAGGTTTTTTACTATGATATCGTGTCCATGCCTCATTGAATTTTCTGGAGTCTCCTACTCCAAGTGGCAAGTCTTTATGATTCCCCCCTTCTGGCACTTGAGAAATAACTTGTATTACATGATCAGTATGTTGGGTTCCTAAGTGATTTTTTAAAACCTGATTTCCATTACGCATCATCATTTGATAGTTGCTCATGGCCTTTTTGTCATACTTTAATTCCTCGTTCCCCAAGTTAGTCACTAAATCTGGCAGATCTCCAATAGCGTCTTCGCAACCAATGTATTCATCTTCATTTAGAATCGGTTCCGGAAAATTAAACATTCCATATTCTTTTTTCATCGCAACAAAAAATACGCGTTTGCGAATTTGAGGGACACCATAATCGGGAGCGAAAAGTAATTGAGGATTGCAGGTATAACCCATCTCATTACAAAGACGAATAATTTCCTTTTTAGCTTTTCCTCCATATAAATTAAGTAACCCAGGTACGTTTTCGATAATTATAGCTTTGGGATTAAGTCTTTCGGCAACACTAAAGACGGAATAGAAAAGAGAATTTCTTTTATCATTTTCATCACGTGTTCCGGTAAGTGAAAATCCTTGACAAGGTGGACCCGCAATAATGACATCAATTTCTTTGTTTTTTATTTCGTCGACAATTTTAGTAATAGAACTCTCTTCATGTAAATCAAGTAAAAGGGATTTTGAATTATTGTGATTTTTTTCAAAAGTTTTTAAAGCAATATCGGTGTTGTCAACCCCTAGAATAACATGAAATCCGGCTTGCTGAAAACCATAAGAAAACCCTCCACATCCGGAAAATAAATCTATCGCTGTAAATTTTTTACTCATTATCAAAATTGAATATACCTTGTTTAGAATTAATACTTTTTAAGTAGTTAGAGGTGTCTTCTGCAACCGAAAAAACAGAGTCTGAGCATTTGTATTTAAATGCTTCTCGGGCAAATTTATCAGCAAAAAACAAATCAATAATCTGTTGTAACTCTATCTCAAATAATTCAGAAAGTTTTTTGAGTTTGGATTTGCTAAATTTTTGATTTCCATTTTCAATGCGACTAATAGCACTTGTGTTAATTCCGATTTTAGTCCCAAATTCGGTTTGAGTCCATTCTCGTTTCTCCCGTTCTGTCTTTATAAAAGACCCAAAACTTACCATTTTAGTTTAGATTAACAAAATAACTTGATCTGTTTTTAGCAAATGTAAAACAATTTGTGATTTTTTCATCAAGTCAGATGATTTTTTATTAAAAACAGGAAATACAAATCACACTTAATGATTTAATAATTGATTTCGCACATCAAAAAAGTTGAGTCTCGGAATATAAAATCAATCTTTTTGTAGTCAGTGGTTTGACTCTATTTTCACTAATTTCATATAAAATTGCTAGTAATATTTTAATAACGGAAGTACTGAAGAATATTGAATACCTTGGTCATCAAAAATCAAATAGACGCGAAAATATCCGTCATGTATACATTATTGATTATGAGTTGATTTTCAGATTTTGGAAATATAATGAGATTTACATTAATCTGCACAACCAAAACAAAAAACCCCAACTTTCGTCGGGGTTTCTTTTTATCATAAAATTTCGCTCAAGGAAACATTGCTGTTGTAGAATGAGACGATTTCGTTTCTGCTGCCGTCAAAATAAAACTTCAAAATGTAGTCCGCCAAATAATCACGGTACTGCTCACGACCAATCTTCGGAAGATAAATGTAGCCTCTTCCCATTGGCTTGTGTTTGATGAATTTTTTACGTTCCAGGATTCGAACAATTGTAGAGACGGTGTTGTAAGCAGGTTTGGGGTTTGGATACAAATCAACAATTTCCTTCACTGTTGCTTTTTCTAGTTTCCAAAGCCTTAACATAACCTTCTCTTCCGCGGGTGTTAGTCTTTCCATGTTATTTTAATTTGTGGTAATGTTGCGAATCTAACAAAAAAAGACAAATTCTCCAATTATTCTACTTATAATTTTAGTTTCAGTTTTAACTCCTTAGATAAACCGTCTTTATTCAGGTAAATATTGATAGTTTTCATGCGGAAATAATGCTCGGAAACATATAGGTATCCCTGAGGTAAGTTATCTGTCCCCCAGGAGTTTTTAACCAGGAAGAAACGTGTTCCGTTTTGATCTTTAAACAAGCCTACAATGTGCATTCCGTGGTCATCCGTTGTTACTTTTCCGTCGTAACCATCCTGGCGTTTTTCCTGTGTAATTGTTTGTTCTTTTACCGGCTCAAGGAATGCGTTGGATACTTTTGCAGCACCTGCATCGTTGAACGATTTATTGTCTTTTCCACGAATTTGAATCGTTGACTCATCTTCCGGGATAATTGCAATTCCCTGGCGGAAGTTGAATCCTTTTTCAGAAACGTCAGCTCCCCAAGCCAAAGTAAATCCGTTTTTCAAGGCATTTTCTGCAACCGCAACCATGTCTTCCAATGGAACATTGTAGCTGTCTCCCCAAGCCCAGTTGTCCGGAATAGCGATCTCGCAAGATTCGTAGAAAGGATCATTGCTGAAAGAAGTGATGGATACGTAATCATTCATTTTCAAGCCCAATGAATTGGCGTAAGTCATCGGAGTGTATTTTTTTCCGTCCAATGTAAATTCAGTAACGTCCGGACCTAAATAAGCATCCAAAAGAGAAGAGAATGCTTTTTTCCACTCTTTTCCGATTCCATGTCCTTTCTGAACTTCAGCCAAAACAGTTTGCATGAAGCTGTTCAACACTGAAAACAATTCTTCGTGATTGTAAGTTGTTTTTCCGTTTGATAAACCGGTGTAAACACTTTTAGGAACAATTCCGTAGCGTTTGATAACATAAGGAATATCGTGGAAAGCACCACCTTCACTGAAATTGATCTTTCCGTCCATACGGATGAAACGGTCAGCCTTTGCTTCATACGCTTTGCGTACGATGTACATTTCAGATAATTCTGCCGGATTTTTGTGCCCCAAACGAATCAATTCGCTTTCGAAGAAAGATAAGGAAGAGAAACTCCAGCAAGTACCGGTCATTCCCTGGTTTTCAACCGGAGTTGCATCCAATTGAACAACTTTGGTGAATTGATATTTACTATCAGTAGCATTCGTTACGGTTTGACTAAATGCAAATTGAGTACTCAGAGCCAGAACTCCGAATAAAATATGTTTTTTCATGTTTCTAGTTTATGGCTCTAAAAATAGCAATTTAACCACAAACAGACTTGTTCTTTAGTGTATTACTTGAAAGCGCCTTCCTGGAAGCGAGCGCACCAAACCTTTGAATTCCAGGTTTAGCAAATCGCAGGTAACTTCACTGATTGTGAGCGAAGACAAATAACCGATGGTGTCGAGATTCAGTTCAGTTTTACTGCGCAGAACGGACATGATTTTTTCTTCCCGCTGATTCAGATCCACGAACAAAACCCGCTGCCGATCGCTTTTTGGCTCATTTATTTGCCAATTCATGTGTTCCACAAGATCGGCTGAATTCCGGATCAGTGTAGCCTGGTTCTTTTGAATCAACTTCAAGCATCCTTTTGAAAAAGGTCGTGTGATATCTCCCGGATAAGCAAAAACATCCCGGTTGTAATCCGCGGCCAGGTTTGCTGTGATGAGTGAGCCACCTTTTTCACCGCTTTCAATGACGACGGTTGCATCCGTTAATCCGGCAACAATCCGGTTTCTCATGGGAAAATGCGCGGGTTCCGGTTTCTGACCCGGAATAAATTCGCTGATAATTCCACCGGTTTCCAGCATGCGTTCTGCAATTTTCCGGTGCTCACTCGGATACATTTTAGATAAACCATGACCCAAAACACCCCATGTCGGTAACTGGAATTTTAATGCTTCCAGGTGTGCACAAATGTCAATTCCATAAGCCATTCCGCTTACAACCGTTACTTCGTGCCCGGATAATCCTTCGATCAGTTCTTGTGTAAGTGCCTTCCCGTAATCGGTTGCATGACGCGTACCCACAACTGAAATCAATTTCGGTGGATTCCAGTCAATGTTCCCTTTGCTGTAAAGCAGTAGCGGTGCATCAGGGCATTGCTTTAATCTGCGCGGATAGTTTTTCTCGGTAAAGAAAACGGTTTTCGCACCGATCCGTTCCAGTTCCTGGATCACTTTATCTGCTTCAATCAGAGCATTTAAGCGCATTTTTTGTGATATGAAATCTGCAGGAACTCCCGGAATTTTGGCGAGATTCAACCGTTTCTCGGCGAAAAAGGTTTCCAGGTCATTAAAGTGTGAAACAATAATGCGGGCTCTTCGACTTCCGATACCACTTAAAAAGGTAAGTGCAATTTGATGATGAATAGTTGTGAAATTCAATTTTTTGGTACTTTGGTCTCTTGAAGGTAAGAAATTTTGCGTTATGAAAAAACTCCTACTCCTACTTTTTTTGCTCCCGAAAACACTTTTTTCACAAGAGATTGTCGGAACGGTTTTGAATGCTGAAACAAGAGAGTTTATTCCTTTTGCGCAGGTAAAAATTGTTGGCGGAGTGCAGGTTTTGACCAATGAGAACGGGGAATTTTCCTTGAAAATTGAAGGCTTTCCTGCCACGTGCATTGTTTCAGCCACGGATTATTATACGGATACCATCCAAATCACTTCTGTGCGGATTGAAGTCATTCAATTGAAACCTTTAATGCCGGTTCAGGAGTTGGGACCTGTTGTCGTAGCGGCTTCCCGAAGAAAGCAATCGGTGGAAGAATTGACGATTTCGTTGGATATCATCAAACCGGAATTAATTGCCAACAAAGGAATCGTGGATTTGGAACAGGCGATTGACCAGGTTCCGGGCGCTTATGCCATGGACGGACAGGTAAGTATTCGCGGAGGAAGTGGTTTTACATATGGCGCTGGAAGTCGGGTATTGGTTCTTTGGAATGAAATCCCGTTGCTTTCGGCAGATGTCGGAGATGCGAAATGGAATGCCATTCCAATTGAAAATGCACAGCAGATCGAAGTCATCAAAGGTGCATCGTCCGTTTTGTACGGATCCGGAGCGTTAAACGGAATGATTTCTTTAATTGAAAAAGAACCGACTGAAAAAGCGGCTTTGAATGTGCAGGTTCAGGGTGGAGTGTATGATAATCCCAAAAGAGCTTCTTTGAAATGGTGGTCTAAAAATCCGCAGTTTTACCAGGGAGATCTGACCTTTTCCAAACAATTCGGGCGTTTCGGATTGACGTTAGGAGCTTACGGTTATACCAACGACGGTTACCGCCAGGGCGAAACGGAAGACCGCGGAAGATTTAACGGAACAATCAGTTACCGGCCGAAAAACATCAAAAATTTCAAAGTGTCTTTGGGCTGGAATGCACAATTGCAGAAAACGGGAAATTTCATCATCTGGCAAAGCGATAGTTTGGCATACCAACCGTTTGGCGGTGCAGATACGAGTTTACCGGCTTCAAGTTTGACATACAACCGCGGAGTTCGTGTTTCCGTTGACCCGACGATTAAGTACATCGACAAATTCGGAAACAAACATCAACTCAGAGGGCGTTTGTATTTTATTGATAACAAGAACTTCACCAATTTATCTCAGAGTTCGAAATCAGAAGTGTGGTACGGAGATTACCAGTTTCAACGCTCCTGGAATAACAATTCCTGGGTGTTGACGACCGGAGTGACGGCAATTGCAAATGAAGTGAAATCGTATTTATTCGGCGACCACAACTCATTGAACGGAGCTTTGTATTTACAAGGAGAAAAGAACTGGAAGAAATTGAACATCGTTTTGGGTGTTCGCGGCGAGTATTTCCAACAGGACGGAAGACAGGGAGATTCGGATTATTATTTCGGAAAAGACTCCACCAAAAAAATCCCGATTCGCCCCATTATCCGATCCGGAATTCATTATGCGGTGGCGAAACACACGCATTTGCGCGCGTCATTCGGGCAAGGAGTTCGTTATCCTTCGGTAGCGGAACGTTATACAACTACTTCGGTTGGTGGTTTGGTTATTTTCCCGAATCCGCAATTGAAACCGGAAACCGGTTGGGCAGCAGAAATAGGAGTGAAACAGGGAGTTAAAATCGGGAAATGGAGAGGATTTGTAGATCTTGCCGGATTTATCAATCACTACGATAACATGATGGAATTTACCTTCGGAAACTATATCCCGGATTCGATTCCATTAAACTTCTTCAATCCGAATGCTCCGGGATACTATAAAAAGTGGTTCGGATTCAGAGCTCAGAATGCAGAAGCGGCGCAAATTGTAGGTGCGGAAATATCCGTTTCCGGAGAAGGAAAAATCGGACCTGTTTCCGTTTTGGCTTTGCTGGGTTACACCTATATGAATCCGATTTCAAAAAACCAGGATTCAACCTATCGAACCACGTTTTCGGATACTTCATCCAATATGCTGAAATACCGTTTCAAACACCTGGCGAAAGCAGATCTTCAGTTGGAATACCTTGGAATCAGTATCGGAGGATCCATGCGGATGAACAGCTTCATGCAAAACATCGATGCAATCTTTGAAAACGGAGTTTTGGGTCAGCAGATTCTACCGGGTTTGAAAAAATACCGGGAAGAACACAACGGTTTAACCATCGTTTTTGATGCACGAATCGGTTATACCTACAAGGAGAAATACAAGATCGCGTTCATCATAAACAACATTGCGAATAACGAATACATGACACGTCCCGGAGATATCCAGGCACCGAGAAGCTTTATGCTTCAGCTGAGTTATAAGATGTGATGCCGCGCAATGTCGGTTCGAGTTCCCGACAGAAACGAAGTGGATTGTCGGGAGTATCGAGAACGACTTGTGAGGGAAATTGTATCAAGACATAGGCATTGAAAAAATTCGCCTGTGCTCTCGATACTTCGTATTCGTTCCTCAAACGAAACTCGAGCAGACAGGCTATTTCGCCTCAAAAAACTGAACAATCACTTTCGCCTTCGCTTTTCCGACAACAGAAGCCAGGCTTTCTTCGTTCTGTTCTTTCACGCGTTTCACGGATTTGAAAGCTTTGATCAGATCCTGAACGGTTTTTTCACCGATTCCCGGAATTTGCTCCAGTTCGTTGTTCAAAGCACTTTTGCTCCGGCGGTTCCGGTGGTGCGTAATTCCAAAACGGTGAGCTTCGTTTCTCAAATGCTGAATAACTTTCAGTGTTTCCGAGCGTTTGTCGAGATAAAGTGGTAAGCTATCTCCGGGATAAAACAACTCTTCCAGGCGTTTTGCAATCCCGATGATGGCAACTTTTCCGCGAAGATCCAGTTTCTCCAAAGATTCCAAAGCAGCTCCCAATTGTCCTTTTCCCCCATCGATGATGATGAGTTGCGGAAGTGGTTGTTCTTCTTCGAGTAAACGTTTGTAGCGGCGGTAAACAGCTTCACGCATGGTTGCAAAATCGTCCGGACCTTCCACGGTTTGCACGTTGAAATGACGGTAATCTTTCTTGCTTGGTTTGGCGTCTTTGAAAACAACACAAGCCGAAACCGGGTTTGTTCCCTGGATATTCGAGTTATCGAAACACTCGATATGAACCGGTAATTCCTTCAGGCGCAAATCGGTTTTCATGGTTTCCAAAATGCGGTTGGTATGTTTTTCCGGATCCTTTATTTTTTCCTGTTTGATTTTCTCCAAACGGTAGAACTTGGCATTCCGGAGCGATAAATCAATCAGTGCTTTTTTATCTCCACGCTGAGGTGCAAAAAAGCGAACGCCCTCCATTTCCCAGTCAACGTTGGATTCCACGAGAATTTCTTTCGCTTCGCTTTGAAAACGTTCCCGCAATTCAGGCAAAACAAAGGTGATGATGTCTTCCTGTGTTTCATCCAGTTTGCGCTTCACTTCAACGGTAATTCCATGGATGATTGCTCCGTAGTTGATAACCAGATAATTGACAAAAACCGTGTCGTTATCTTCCACCATCGTCACCACATCCACCTGGTGAATAGTCGGAGAAACAACCGTTGATTTCGCTTTGTATTTTTCAAGAATCTCGATCCGCGTTTTGATATCGTGTGCCTCTTCAAAACGAAAATCAGCGGAAGCCTGCTGCATCAGCTGCTTCAGGTTTTGAATGACGCTGTAAATATTCCCCTTCAGAATTCCTTCAATCTGCTCAATCATTCCGTTGTATTCGGAGGCTTTCTGTTTTCCTTCACACGGACCTTTGCACTTCCCGATGTGATATTCCAGGCAAACTTTGTAGGAACCCTTTTCAATTTTATTGGCCGACAAATCCAAAGCGCAGGTTCTGAGCGGAAACAAGTCACGAATCAGATCCAACAAGGTGTGCATCACTCTTCCGCTGGGATACGGGCCGTAATAACGCGAACCGTCTTTCACTAAAATCCGGGTAGAAAAAACCCGTGGAAAAGGCTCTTTTTTGACACAAATCCAGGGATAAGTTTTGTCGTCCTTGAGTTGAATATTGTATTTGGGAAGATACTTCTTGATGAGGTTATTTTCCAGCAAGAGCGCATCCATTTCGGAATCCACGACAATGTACTGGATATCGGCAATTTTCTTTACAAGAATGTACGTTTTTGCATGTTCGTGATTCTTATTAAAGTAGGAAGAAACCCGTTTTTTCAGATTTTTTGCCTTTCCAACGTAGAGAATTGTACCGTTTTTATCGAAATATTGATACACTCCCGGCTTTTCAGGAAGCGTTTTCAATTTTAATCCGATATCCAATTTTTTGTTCTCCACTATGTAAAGTTAAACAAGAAGTACGAAAATCATCGTTTCTGAGCGAAGAGAAATAATTGCTTAACCACTAAAGTTTTGGGAATTAATCTATTTTTGTATAAACGTCAATAAGATGAGAAGAGTTATTGTTTTTTCCACATTGTTAATTGCTTCGGCAACTGTTTTGGTGAATTGTAACGGATCCAAGAAATTAGGTTCCGGAATTAATCTTTTTCCGGTTGAGCAAGACCGTCAGCTGGGCGCCCAGGTAGCAGCAGAAATTGATGGAAACCCGAAAGAATATCCTTTATTGGATTCAGTATCAAACAAAGAAATTTATCAATATCTCTACAAAATCAGAAACACGATTTTGAATTCGGGGCAGGTAAAACACAAAGATGATTTTGCCTGGAGATTGCGTATCATCCACGATGACAGCACGTTGAACGCGTTCTGTACACCGGGCGGATATATTTACGTGTATACCGGAATTTTGAAATACCTCGACAATGAAGCTCAGTTGGCTGGAGTTTTGGGTCATGAAATTGCACACGCTGATTTCAGACATTCAACGCGCCAGATGACGCAGATGTATGGTGTAGAAACATTGCTTGCAATTGTTGCCGGAAACCGTCAGCAGTTATCGCAGATTACAGCCGGACTGATCGGATTGAAATTCTCCCGTAATCACGAAACGGAAGCTGACAAAGGTTCGGTGACGTATTTATGTCCTACAGTTTACCAGGCAGACGGAGGAGCAGGATTCTTCGAAAAGATCAATGCTGCAGGAGGTGCACGCACACCGGAGTTTTTGAGCACGCATCCGAATCCGGAAAACAGGATTGAAGCATTTAGAAATTATAAAATAGAATTGGCTTGTCAGGGAGTGAACGATTTCGCAACCGAATACAAAAGGATGATCGCCAAATTACCTAAATAAAATATGCAATTATTTTTAGAAGACGGAAGTTATGTTTTAACCAATGAAGGAATTGATTGTTCGATCCCATTGGAAGGAAATGAACAAAATGTTCGTGCCTGGTATGTAGCACCGCCAAGTATTGAACCGGTTCGTGAAAACGGATGGGTTGGCGCGGTTGCTGAAGGCGGGAGCGTAAATTTCCGTTCGATTCAGTTTAACCCGCATGGACATGGGACACACACAGAATGTCTCGGACACATTACTCCGGAAGTTCATTCGGTGAATGGTGTTGTGGATAAACTGCTTTACAAAACGATTTTAATTACAGTTCAACCGGAAGTCCGGATTCAGGCTGACGGATCGATTGACAGAGTGATTACAGCGGCAAGTTTTTCAAACCGCCTGGAGGAACAAAAAGCGGAAGCATTGATGATCCGCACGCTTCCCAACGACTCTGGAAAAATGCATTTGAATTATTCCGACACGAATCCTGCTTATTGCGATGTAGAGGTATTAGCTATTTTGGATCAGTTGGAAGTCAATCATTTGTTGGTCGACACACCATCTGTTGATCGGGAAAAGGATGATGGAATTCTGGCTTTTCACCATGGATTTTGGGGTGTTCCGGACAAACCGCGTTTTGACAGAACCATCACGGAAATGGTGTATATTTCAGATGAGATTGAAGACGGGGAATACATGTTGAATTTGCAAACAGCACCTTTTGTAAATGATGCAACACCAAGCAGACCTGTTTTGTTTCCTTTACATCGAAATGCTGAGGATTAAAAAAGATTATATTTGCTAATAAATTAGAAAGTGGCCTTATTTTTGGGGTTGAGAATTTGACAAATTATAGAAATATGAAACGAATTTTTGCATTTGCAGTTTTAGTTTTTCTTGTAGCAAGTTGTGCTCAGAAAATTCCTTACACAGACCAGGTAAAACAGGATTTTGATTTATCACCGGAAAATATGACGAAGGTTCAGTTTTATACCTCTTCCAATATTATTCTTGAAAAGAATCAATCTTCCGGAAACCAGGGAACGGGAACTTCGGGTGAATTGGTAGTTAGCTCTTCCAAAACACAAAACAGAATTATCATCCCGTCAAATACCAGAGGAGTTTTTGAAAAAATCGGGCCGAACAATGAAGTAATCGTTCGTTTTGAAGTTGGTTCCGGGAAAGTGATCAAATTTGCAACCCGTGCTACTCAAACAAGTGGAAAATACTATTTGGTTGCAGATTGGAAAAGCAATGGCGGAACAATCGAATATGGCAATGAAACATATACTGTTGCTTCCGGAGGAAGTAGTTCTTTCTTACAGGTTCGCTTGAAGAAACTTCAGAAAACAAAACGAAAAGATCGTGTTGTTAAAGGAATGAAAGTATAATCACAACATAATTGATTTTGGAAACGGGAACGCAATTTGTGTTCCCGTTTCTTTTTAACTTTGCAGGGATGAATTTTTTGCTTGAAAATTATACTGTCTGGAAAGCACTGCATATTGTTTTTGTGGTGAGCTGGTTTGCAGGCTTATTCTACATGGTTCGCTTGTTTATCTATCACACGGAGGCAAATACCCGGCCGGATGAAGAAAAGCGCATTCTCCAGCAACAGTTTGACATCATGCAAAACCGCTTGTGGTACATCATCACTACTCCGGCAATGATTCTAACGGTGATTTTCGGAACGCTGATGCTCATTGCAAATCCCGCCTTGTTGAAAATGCCCTGGATGCACATCAAATTGACGTTTGTCGGAATATTGCTCGTTTATCATTTTATCTGCCAGGGAATCATGAACCGTTTGAAGTCAAAATCTTCCAAATGGACTTCCGGGCATTTGCGCATCTGGAATGAAGTGGCAACTTTGTTGCTGGTCTCCATTGTTTTCCTGGTGATCATGAAAACGAGTTTAGGCTGGCTGGGCGGAGTGATCGGTTTTTTTGGCGTAGGAATCTCATTAATGCTGGGAATCAAACTATACAAGAAGCTGCGAAAGAAATAATCATTTCCTTCCGGGTGTAATTCTGTATGAATGGCTGTGAAATTCTCAGTTAAAAGCGAAAGCTTAACCCGGATTTCCCTGGAGCCAAAACTTCAACTGAGCATTTTTTATTTCCCCGTTTTCATCAAAGTATTTTTTTAAAAACTCTTCGGAATCAGACTTTAAAAAAGCATCCCCGTTTCCATGTTTCTTGTAGGTGATTCTGAATGAAAAATGCTCGTAAATGTCGAGAACATGCGTCATATATGCTTGTGCCAATTTTTTGTTTCCTTGAATAATTGCCAGGTTTTCATCGTTGTCGTATGAAGCCTTGTGACCTAAGTTGTGACTTCCCATAATGACTACGCAGTCTTCCGAAAAAGGATCGATAACCATGACTTTGTCATGAATAATGGCAAATCCTGCATTCAAGAATTCTTTCCGCCAGCCTTCAGGTATTTTTGTTCCGTTAAATGAATCTGCTGCTCCAACTCTGTAATCTTCTTTCACCGGAACACCTTTTACGCGTTTGGGAGGAGTTCCACCCATTAAACCATAATAAAAACCTTCCGATGCGCTGTTATTGGTAACCATGCCGCGCACGAAAAGATCCGGTTTATTCCGCAATGCTTCTGCTGTCCAGTTGGCTATGGAAGGAGAACCGGGATAAAATGCCAGGAATAAGATGGAATGTTTGGCACGATTGATCAATTTGACAATTTCTTCCATGTCTGACGGACGCTGTTCATTCGATTTTCCGCTCACCCGGGCATTGGGTGTATTGGGTGAGAACCAACTGCTCAAAGAAGAGCTCCCGATTGGAATAACTTCTCCCTTGCTGTTCCAGGTTCTGAATACCTTGGACTGAAGTTTCTTTTTGTCTCCGTTTGCAGCAATAGTATCAGCCTTCATTTCTTTCCAATACGCAAAATAACGTTTAGCGAGTGCTTCATTGTCAATAATCAGGGTATTATTGGTCTGAGTACAAAGTCCGCTTGAAGTCCAGTTGGTCGAACCGAAAAGAACTGCCTTGGGAACCTCAAACTGATCCACGTAAACTAAAAATTTGTTGTGCCCGATGTGGCTATTTGGCATGACACGGGCGTGTGTTTCAGCTCCTAGTTCCTTTAATTCATTTCGGATTTCCTCATTTGCATCCAACGTTATTTGATGAAAAACATCCTCACCTTTTCTGTTTTTATACTTGGGACGACTTGTATCGTTCTTCTTCTCGACAGAATTCGATAGAATGATGCTTAATTTACTTCCCAGGCCTTTCAATTTTTCCTTAAGCTGCGGATCGTTGAGTTCATAAAGACCGGCATAAATTCGCCCGGAATCTTTTGCCCTGTCAAGAAAATCTACCAATGCTTCCACCATATCACCGGAAAGACTGTCTCTTAAACTGGAATCTCCCTGGTAATCGGCTGCCAGATCCAACAGGTTTTTCACATCCAGATTGCCATTTACGTAATTGGCCACTTTTTGCGTAGAAATGAGTCCCCGATTGAAGTATGCTTTTACATTGTCGCCGGCATTGGAAGAAATCTCCACCTGGTTTGTAATCAATGGTGCAAATTCTTCCATCGGAACAAAATTTCCGGGTTGCCCTTGCATCGGAACAATGCGGTAATGATACATTCGATTTCCGGTTTCTTCTGCATGAGGTCTTGCATAAACATCCTTCCAATAGAATTTTTGAATCGGAAATTTAGCAGAAGATTTATCCTTAGAATCTATGGGAGTTTTGAAAACCGCTTTATTGGGAAGCACGAACTCCTTTCCGGATTCATCCATGCGATATATCGCAAAACCCATACATCCGACAGGCTTTTTTTCATAGCTCCAGGCAATGGTGATTACATCATTGTTAGAAAAGGCAACAGCATTTGACATAATGATCAGTGTTATAGTGTTTTAAGTTTCAGGTTGCAAGTTAGTTTTTTTGAAAAAACAAAACGATATTTTATTCAAATCGGCAACCAAAAATTCGAGAATGTTCTTGCTGTCGTGACAGAAAAAGCTGTAGCAATAGCAAAAAGGGTTTAAAACTGGTGATTTTCAAACGAAGTTAATTCCGGACGTAATTCCGCAATATTACGTCCAACTTTTTCTTTATTTATCTGTTGGTTGAAATGAACTTTTTTCTTAAATTAAATAAGAAAGCAGTAAAAATGGGTTCAACAAAAAAAGAGCAATACCGTCCAGATCAATTGAGATGTGCGAAACTTTCAGACGCAATGGGGCATCCGGCCAGAATTGCTATTCTTGAATATCTGAATGATTATTTTCAGGCTAACAGCAGAGAATTAATCCGCGTAACGAAGCTTTCAAAGTCGACAGTCAGCCAACATATCAAAGAGTTACTCGATTCGGAACTGATGCTGGAGCGTTATGATGATTTCACGAATAAGCATTACTATTATTTAAATCCGCATGCTTTTGAGATGATGGAGGAAGTTGTGGATCAGATTTTCAAGCGAAGCTAATTCCGGACGTAATATTGCGGAATTACGTCAAAAAGTAACAACTTCGGAAATAAGTCAATAACTTTACAGAAAGACTTTAAAAATGGCGTACGAAAATATCCTCGTGTCTCAAAACGGACACATCCAAACAATCACCATCAACAGACCAAACCAACTCAATGCATTAAACAAGCAAACCATTTCGGAATTAAATCAGGCACTGAATGAAGCAAATAATGACGCTGCAACAGGAGTTGTGATTCTTACCGGATCGGGGGAAAAAGCATTTGTGGCAGGAGCGGATATCAAGGAATTTGCAGATTTTTCAGTAGAACAAGGTCGCGAATTGGCCGCTGAGGGACAAAACATCCTGTTTTCATTTATTGAAAATATGACCACTCCGGTGATTGCGGCAGTGAACGGATTTGCTCTTGGTGGCGGATTGGAATTGGCGATGGCCTCTCACATTCGTATCGCTTCCAGCAATGCAAAAATGGGACTTCCAGAAGTTTCTTTGGGTGTGATTCCGGGTTATGGAGGAACACAGCGTTTGGCGCAATTGGTAGGTCGTGGAAAAGCAAACGAAATGATTTTCACAGCGGGAATGATTTCTGCAGACGAAGCAAAATCCTGGGGATTGGTAAATCATGTATGTGCTCCGGAAGAGCTATTGGATTTGGCAAACGAACTGGCGAATAAAATTTTGAAAAACTCCGGAACAGCCATTGCTTCAGCAATTCGTGCGGTGAATGCCTTGTATTCCAAAGGAGGTCAGGCAGGATTCGACGCAGAAGTGGAAGAATTTGGTTTATGTTTCGGTACGGCTGATTTCAAAGAAGGAACGGGAGCGTTTATTGAAAAAAGAAAACCAAATTTCAGAGGATAATTGAATCCGCTTAAAAAACTACTTGGGCAAACAGCTGTTTACGGGTTATCCACCATTTTGGGGAGAACCCTTAACTATTTATTGGTCCCGCTTTATACTTGGGTTTTTCGGCAACACCCGGAAGAGTATGGTGTGGTATCTCAATTGTACGCCTTTGTAGCCTTTTTAATGATCCTGCTCACTTTTGGAATGGAAACAACCTATTTCCGTTTCATCCAGGATAGCGACAATAAGAAACAGGTATTTCAAAATGGATTCCTGACGGTTGTTTTACTCAATGTGGTGTTCTTTCTCGGAGTATTCTTCTGGGACAGCAATATTGCCGATGCATTGCTTTTCAATGACCATCCCGAATACATTATCCTGATGGGAGCGATTGTGGTGATTGACGCCATGTCGAGTTTACCTCTTGCCAAATTAAGGGCAGAAGAAAAAGCCAAGCAATTTGCGATCATTCAATTTTCCTCAATAGGAGTGAATATCTTCCTGAATGTTGCATTATTGCTGCTTTTTGTAGATCCGAAAGAACCAACCAACGGAGTCTTCTACATTCTGATAGCAAACTTGATATCCAGTTTGGTAAAGCCGGTTTTTCTGCGGAATGATTTCAAGGAAATCCGCTTGAAACTCGATATTCCCTTGCTGAAAAAAATGCTGGTATATGCAATTCCGATTGTCATAGCCGGGTTTGCCGGAATTATTAATGAAGTGATCGACCGGATTATGCTCAAGCAAATGTTGTACGATCCGGCGAATGGATTTACGGCTAAAATGGCGGATGCGGAAATTGGGGTTTACAGTGCTTGTTACAAATTAGCCATGTTGATAACCATTCTGCTTCAGGCTTATCGCTACGCTGCAGAGCCGTTCTTTTTCAACCAGATGAAGAACAAGGACCGGAATAAATTGTACGTCAAACTGATGAACTATTTTGTTGCGATTGTCTGCGTGGTATTCCTCGGAGTGTCATTAAACCTGGATATTTTCAAGTATTTCATTACGAGTAAAATCTTTTGGGAAGGATTAAAAATTGTACCGATTTTGTTGCTTGCAAACGTATTTTTGGGAATTTATTTCAATCAAAGTATTTGGTATAAACTCACCAACCAAACAAAGTACGGAGCCTATATTTCCATCATGGGCGCAATCCTGACCATTGCAATCAATTACATATTCATTCCGAAATATGGTTATGTGGCAAGTGCCTGGGCAACGATGATTGTCTACGCGTTCCAAATGGCAGTGTCTTATTTTTGGGGACAAAAACACTTCCCCATCAAATACAACCTGCGCAAATTTTTCCTGTATCTCGGACTAAGTATCCTGATTTTTTTCCTCGCAGGAAAAATCCCTTATGGAGATCACATGCTGATCAAGTTTGTGATGAACAACCTCCTGATTGTACTTTACATCTACATCGTTCTTTCGGTAGAAGGAGTGAAACTTTCTGCTCTCCGGAAAAAATAAAACCCCGCCCGTCAGCTGACGAACAGGGTTTTGATGGTTTGATTTTTTCTTGATAAAGAAACTGAATCTGTTCAAAAGTTCAAAAGATTGTTTCTCCAAACAGCTTTTCCCTTTTCAATTTTTCCATTCTCCATTTTCAATTACCTTGAAGATTTCTATTTGATCAGTTTATACGTTTTGGAGTGCTTTTCTCCTGAAAGAATCAGGAAATAGGTTCCCGAACCAATAGACTCTAATCCGTCAAAGGCAATGACTCCGGAATTTACACCGGTCTTTTCTCCGATGATTCGTCCGTTCAGATCCGTCAGTTTCATAGATTGAACAACACCATTCTGATTATCAATTTTAATGACATCCGTAAAAGGATTCGGATAGATCGAAACAGATTCCAACAAGTTTTCTGTTTCTGACAGGCTTGAAGCGGAAGACAAATTATCCCGGCCGTAAATAGCAGATGAATCTGTCAAAGTGAAGGAAGTAAACATGGTGTCGGTGTTTGTTGCATCCGTAACATATGCCGAGTATGTTCCCGGACATAAATTATAAATCTGTTGGACTGTGTCTCCGGTACTCCAATGGATGGAATATGGAGCTGTTCCTCCATACGGGAAGACAGCTGCTGTACCGTCACAGTTAGCTGCATTGTTGGATGTCCAGTATGTAGTTGCAAAAGGTTTCTGAATCGTGAAGGAAAAGAATAACGAATCATTAGCCGCATCTACAACAGTCACAGAGTGGTTTCCGACACATAAATGTTCCACATCCTCAGTCATATCATACGTATCCCACAAAATGGAATAAGGCGGCGTTCCACCACGCGGACGAGCGTATGCTATTCCGGAACATTCTGACGAGTTGTAAAAATGGGAATTGTCATACGACCAGAAATCAGCGGAAAGAGGTTCCGGAATCGGGCCAACGTTAATGGTAACCGTAATAGAATCATTAAGAGCATCTACAATCGTTACGTAATAAGTTCCAGTACATAAATCATACGCATAATAGGAGGAATCTCCTGTACTCCAAAGGATGGAATAAGGTTGTGTTCCACCGGTTGGATTAACGGATGCATATCCGGAGCAATTCGAATTATAGTCATCGTAAATCCAGGAATCAGCAGCAAGCGGTTGTGGATTCTGTGCCTCAATGGTAAAGGAATAGTGTAAAGAATCATTAGCCGCATCTACCACAGTGACAGAATAGTTCCCGTCGCATAAATACTGGATGTAATCTGTTGTATCACCGGTATTCCAAAGAATGGAATAGGGTGGCGTTCCACCGTATGGAGTAACGGAAGCAATTCCGGCGCAATAAGCGTAATAGCCATTATCGACAAATAGTGTGGCGTTCAGAAATTCTTCTTCAATAGTGATCGTTCGGGTTTGAACACATCCGAGTGAATCTGTAGCTGTGATGGTGTAATTTCCCGGACATAAATTCCCGATAAATGTAGTACTGTCACCGGTCGACCAGCTATAGGTGTACGGCGCATGTCCTCCATAAGAATACGATTCGATAAACCCGGTACAGCTGTCCGGAATAGTATTAGAAGGGTAGACATTGTGTACAAAATCAGAACATGGATCTCCGATCGTGAAAGGTTCCCAATAAACAGGAGTTCCCATAGAATCCGAAACCAGGAAATAATTTCCGGGACACAGATTGGTGATAATGGAATCAGCTCCGGCAATCTGGGTAGAATCCTGGAACCATCTCCAGCTCCACATGCTAGTGGAGTCGCCCATCCAATAATAAGCCGTGTTAAAAGCTGTTCCGTCACAAGTGCCAATTCCACTGGCATTTGTTTTGATAACGTTTTGCGCAAAACTTTGATTTGCGCCAATAGCGACAAAGATCGCCACTGCGAAAAGATAAAGGTGTTTCATAAAGTTGATTTTATATTAGAATTAAATATACGAAAAATTCGGCATTTTTGCAACTCTTTTACCGTTCTTTCGTATAACAAAATTGATTTTCGTAACTTTGTGGTATGTTGACTTTTGAACAACTTATTGGAGATTTATTATTGCAGCACAATTGTGTGATTGTTCCTTCTTTCGGAGGGTTTGTTGCACAGCGTATGTCTGCAAAAATTGATTCGGCGAAAGGAGTGATCGTTCCGCCGAAAAAATCCGTGTTGTTTAATAAGCAATTGATTAACAATGACGGATTATTGATCGCAGCATTATCACAAGCGAATTCGTTAAGTTATGAGGATGCTGCTCATGAAGTTCAGGCTCACATTTTAGAATGGGAAGCAAAACTTCAAATGGGTGGTCGGATTACAATTGACCGTGTTGGAAATTTGTTTTACGACCAGGAGCGAAATCTGTGTTTTGAACAGGATCGCTTCTACAATTTGTTACTTGAATCATTCGGATTGAGTTCCGTTCATTTTGTTTCCGTTTCGGATGCTCAGGCAAAAGAATCGCGCCAATCTGTGATGAACATGGTGAAAGCGGTTGAAATGGAAGAAAAACAAGTGGTTCCGAGTTCCGAACCGTCTTTCCTTTTGACAGAAGAACCGATTGTTCCGGTTTTGGAAGTTGTTCGCGAAGAAGCAATTGCTCATCCGGCACTTACGGCTAAAAAGAGATCAACAACCTGGCGTTATGTTGCCGCCGCAGCGTTATTGCCGATTGCGTTTTATTCCTTCTGGATTCCGGTGAAAACAGATGTGTTGGAATCTGGTGTGATTTCGCTTGCTGATTTTAATCCGTTCCGTTCAGGTAAACCGGGAACATACCAGGCTCCTGAATCAAACTACCGTTTTTCAGAGCATAAAAGCAAAAAGCAGTTAGAGAACCTGCCGAAAAATGTAGAAACGTTTTCGTATGAGATGGACGAGGATACCTATGTTCCTGTTTCGTTGAACAAGAAAAAAGCAGCAGTCGTTGCGGAAGAGAAAGTAATTGAAAACACGAATCCTGCACCAATAAAGGAAACTCCAAAACCAATCGAACAACCGAAAACATCAGCAGTTGTTTCGTCAACACCAAACGGAGGACAAATTATTGTCGGAAGTTATTCAAGCAAGCAAAATGCACAAGAGCTGATCCAATTATTGGCTTCCAATGGAATCTCGGGTCAGATTATGGAGAAAGACGGAAAAATCCGTGTTACTGCCGGAAACGCTGCTCAGTTCAAACAGCTTGAACCGAAATTGAAATCATTGGGAATTGCTCCCTGGGTTTTGAAATAGTGGTTTGCTATCAGGCTATTTCTTAAATAGTTCATACTTTGACAAGCTCGGATTGTTTAGTTCAAATGTTCAAATGTTCAAATGTTCAAATGTTCAAATGTTCAAATGTTCAAA
>VFQN01000619.1_pt1 | contig 64917 bp, 53 predicted proteins | sample 3512371 | NCBI WGS metagenome assembly VFQN01 (sample SAMN10412370, study PRJNA504923) | tailings metagenome | isolation source: Replicate 2 from Balatoc abandoned mine | place: Philippines: Itogon, Benguet | collected 2017-08-28 | reverse complement strand
GGCGTAAGTGAGCGCGTCCGAGCCGTTGTCGAGCGCGTTGGCGAGCAGGCCGCTGGAGTCGGCCAGCAGGCCGCCGGCCAGCAGCAGGGCCGACAGGCCCACGTTGAGGCCCAGGACCTGCAGCAGGACGCGCTTCTGGTCGGCCGAGGTGGCATCGAGATCGTGGTGATCGCTCATGAAGGTCCTGCGCAAATGGTGTGTGGAGTCGGCGGGCGGCAGCGTCGGTCGGTCGGGCGGTCCGATCGGGATCGGGCCCATCCATCGTAGATGGGTAGCTTGGCGACGACCACCCCCACCCGATTCACGGCGACTGCTTCAATGGGTCCGAACTCGCCATCCTGAACTCCTTCAGTTCGTCATCCACCAGTGACAGAGCGAACTGGTAGAGCACCGAGTTGGAGACGAAGGCACCCCGCTCGCGGTCGGGCTCGACCGTGTTGCCATCCAGACGCGGCTGCACGGGCGCGACCGGCTGGAGCGTGGCGGCGAAGTCCAGCGTACTTCTGGGGATGACGACCGCCCCGCCCCGCGCGTGCGCCGCCGATGTCGTGTTCATGCCCAAGGCACCCGTGGCGCCCTGCAGCGCCTGTGCAAAACTGGCGTCGTGCGCCCGGTAGCCGGGTGTATCGGCGTTGGCGAGATTGGCAGCAAGAAGGGCTTGGCGCTGTCCCCGGAACACCAGCGCGCGCGCCTTCCATTCGTCCTCGACGGGCAGGGAGCGCCCCGCCATGGCGATCCTGTTTCCATCCGCCATGCCAGCCCCCCGGATCAATGACCCAGCGCCGCGCGCTGGCGACGCAACCGGGCCACCTCGTCTTCTGCGCTGCGGACCTGCTCGTCGAGTCCGGCCAGCCGGTTGCGGTACTCCGGCGTGAGCCGGCGGCCCTGACGATCGCCCTCGCGGATGTCCTGTCCCTGTGTCCGCCTCGTGCGCGCCTGTTGCAGCTGTTCGAGGGCAACGCACAGGCGTGCATCCAGTGCCTCGCCCTGCGCCTCGTGCTGCGCGATCTGCGCGGCCATGCGCTGGCGGGCGAGTTCGACCTCACGCACCGCGCGTGCCGCAGCGGCGGGATCCGCCGGATGCGACTCGATCTCCAGTTGCTGCGTCGAGACGGCGCCGGCCTGCGGCCCGTCGCCGTAGGCGGTGGTTCCATCCGGCATGCGTGAACGGACGACGGTGTCGGTGTCGGCGAGCGCCTGCGCGGTCCACAGCATCATCGACACCAGAAGCGCGCGAAGGCACCAGATGGTCCAGGGATCGCGTCGAGGCTCTCGGGCGGCAGGCATGGCAGTTCCTTTTCAGGTCGGGGAACGGCGCATGTGCGATGCCCCACGACCTCAGCCATCACTGTGGTCCGGCCAGATGACGCGCTGCTCTCCGTAGGATTACATCGATGAAATCCATGCGTGCGCGATGCACTCCAGGTGCACCGCGCGCCGCAGAATGCGTCCAACACCCGACAACAACAACAACAACGCACCATGGACACCGGACGCGACCACCGCAGCGGCAACCGCACATCGACCACGGCGCAGCCGCTGCACCCCCCTACGATCCGGGACGACGGCGATCTGACCGACCTGCTCGGCGAGTTGCGGGTCCTGCTGCCCACGGCGCAACTGTTCTCCGCGTTCCTGGTGACCGTGCCGTTCGCACCGGGCTTCGCAGCCATCGCGACCGGAGCGCGGCACGTCTTCCTCGCCACCTTCGGCTTCGCCATCGTGGCGCTGGTCCTGCTCAGCGCACCGGCGGTGCAGCACCGGCTCCTGAGGCCGCTGCAGCACCGAGCCCGCTTCAAGACCTTTGCGACACGCGAGATCGTGGCGGGTGCGACATCCCTCGCCATATCGCTGGTGCTCGCCACGCAGCTGGTCCTGACCGCCGTCTTCGGACACCGCGTCGGCAGTGCGGCGGCCGCCATCGCCGGGCTCCTCGTCGTGCTGGCGTGGTTCGCACTGCCGCTCGTGTGGCGTCGGCGCGGTCATTTCTGACAGGCACCCTTCCCTTCCAGCCCCATCCTCCGAATCCACCCTCCAGACCCATCCAGGGAGTCCATCATGAGTTTCTGGGAACGCCTCCTCGGCGGCGGCCACCACCGGCGCGACGGCCATCACGGCAGCCGGCGATACGACACCCCCGATCCGGCACCCCGGCCTTCACCCGTGCCGGCCGGCGTCGCCTGCCCCTCCTGCGCAACGGTCTCTGCGGCCGCCGCGCGGTTCTGCCAGGGTTGCGGCCAGTCGCTGCTGCCGCGCGGCTGTGCGGGCTGCGGCGCAACCTTGCTGGCGGGCGCGCGTTTCTGCGGCCAGTGCGGAGCGCCAGCCACCAGGCCCTGACTGGTCCGGCAGGCCCGCCAGGGCCTGCGGGCGTTACGCATTTGTCATGTCGGCGTTCCCGAACGGATGAGGTGATTTCCTAGAGTTGGCCAGCGCAGAAGAGCATCGGAATGTCCGGGGGCTCCAGAGCGCGACGCCATGAATCCCGACGCGACCCTCGACCCTCTCCCACTGCGCCACGACCGCCTCCCGCGCAACGCCAGGCTTTCCTGCAGATCCCGGTGCCGGCATGCAGCAATCCTCCTGAGTCCGCCCCATGCCGCGTGAGCCGGCCAGCCCTCTCATGCTGTCGGCCTGGACGCCAGCCCCCCTGGCCAGCATCGTCGCCCTGTGGCTCGTCGTCGCCGGGAACTACAGTTTCTGGACCACGCTGACCGGTGGCCTCGGGGATTCGACCCGCGGCGTCGCCGCCGCCCTGACGCTGGCCGTCGCGCTGTGGGCGAGCCTGACCTTCGCCCTGCACCTGCTCGCCTTCACCCGGCTGCATCGCTGGCTGTGGGCCATCGTGCTGGTCGCCTCGGCCGCTGCGGCGCACTTCGTCGACCACTGGGGCGTGCTGATCGACAAGGCGATGCTGCGGAACGTCGTTCAGACTGACACCGCCGAGGCACTCGATCTGCTGACGTCCGAGCTCGTGCTCGACCTGCTCTTCCGTGGCCTTTTGCCGGCCGCAGCGATCCTGGCCTGGCCCATGCAGCGGCCGCGCCTGAAGAGCTCATTGATCGCATCGGTGTCGCTCGCGCTCCTGGGCGCGGGCCTTTTCACCGCCGCACTCGCCGTCCACTACTCAGAATACGCACCCACGTTCCGGAACCACCGCGAGCTGCGCTATCAGCTCGTCCCAGCCAACTTCGTACGCGCCGGTGTCGGCATCGCGCTTCCGACGGGGCATCCGTCGATGCGAAAGATCGAACCCGTGGCACAGGACGCCACACGCACGCCCGGTGCCCAGCCCTTGCTGTTCGTGCTCGTGGTGGGCGAGACCGCACGTGCCGACAACTTCTCGCTCGGCGACTACGCAAGGCCGACCAACGCGGCGTTGTCGTCCTCTGGCGTGCGCTATTTCCAGGGCGTGAAGTCCTGCGGCACCGACACGGCCACCTCGCTGCCCTGCATGTTCACGGACATCAAGGGCGACGCGTACTCCGTGGAGCAGGCGGGCAGGCGGGAGAATCTGCTGGACATCCTGCAACGCACTGGGGTCAACGTGGCCTGGGTCGAGAACAACTCCGGCTGCAAGGGTGTCTGCGACCGCGTGCCCACCACCCGCTTGCAGGATCTGGACGCATGCGCGGGGCGCGACTGCAACGATGCCGACTTCGCGCTCGCCATCGACCGGCTCCCGCGCCTACAGGCCGACACCCTGATGGTGTTCCACCAGCAGGGCAGCCACGGGCCGGCCTATTTCAAGCGTTACCCCGGCACGCCGGCGTTCGGCCCGGCCTGCGAGACCAACCGGCTGCAGGACTGCCCGCGCGAGACCGTGGTGAACGCCTACGACAGCTCAATCGACTTCACGAGCCAGGCCCTGGCGAACGTCATCCGGGCCCTGGAGCGACGCGCATTCCAGAGCGCGGGCGGGGGTGTCGTGATGTTGTACATCTCCGATCACGGCGAGTCGCTGGGCGAACGTGGGGTGTATCTCCACGGACTTCCGTCGTGGGTCGCGCCGCACGAACAGTTCCATGTACCCATGATGCTGTGGATGGACGACGCCGCGAGGCGAAGGCTGGCCCCCGACACCCGATGCCTCGACGACGCCATGACGCGCGACCTGTCACACGACTACCTGTACCACACCCTCATGGGCGCGTTCGACGTGAAGTCGAAGGTCTACGTCCCGCGACTGGATCTCTTGGCGGGTGTAGACGATGTGTCTCGCTGCCCCCCGAAGACGACCGATTTCGTCGAGCAGCACAGAACCAACCAAGGTACCCCTTGAGGCGTCGGATCGGAGCGGGTCGCAATCCCACCCATGCCCCGCTTCGCCGAAGGGTGGCCCATCGCAACGGCTTTCCACAGTTAAGACCCCACTGTTTGCGCCGACACTGCACTAACCCAGCCTGCGCGATCAATCGTGACCCGCTTAGGCGCCCGGCTCACCAAGCGTGCTGAATGATTTGCCTTCTCTGCTCAAGCAGTCACCCTTCCGGTTGCTCTTGGGCTTGGCTGCGGAGCTTGCGCCTGAGCTCTGTTTGAACCTGTGCGACTCGTTTCGCTTGTGATCTCCCGGATACGAATGCCGTCGCGAAGGTGCATCCGCCTGATCTTGGCCAACATGTCCATGCTGATCACTCCTCACCCCGCACGTAGTTAAGCGGGGCATTTCACTAGGGGTGGGTCAGTTTTGAGTCGGCGTCAGGCTCTCAAGTGGGTCTGTTCTTGGTGAGCGGCAACACCCATCTACAAGCGCCCGGTTTCAGCCCGCCACGACGCCCGTGCCGATGCCGTCCCTGCAAACCCCGCAGCCGGCTGCGACTGCACACCTTCGAACTGCCACGGGGAGCCTTCGTGCCCCGCATTCAGCTCCGCCGTGATCGACGGCACGCGCTGGATCGCATCGAGCTCATACTCGACCCGGACCGTGCCGCCTGCCTGATCGAGCTGGACGCCCACCAGCCGAACGCCCTCCTGAGCCAGCCGCTCCAGCGGAAGCAGCACCTTGTCGAGGTCTGCATTCAAGGCCATGGATGCACGATGCGCGGACGGCGCTTTCGGATCCGCTGGCGGCGTTCGGGCCGAGTCGAGCCGCGCGACCTCTTGGGCAATCGTTGCCAGGCTGGCCTGGGCGACTCGCGCCTGCTGCCGCGAGGCCGACAGGGCCACCAGCGTCACGCCGCAGATCGCCAGTCCCAGCGCGGCCGCAACCGACCACACCGGGATCCACGAGCGTGAGGGGACGAAGTCGATGCGCACGGGCTTCATGACAGCTCCCAATGGTTTCTCCAGGCCGCAGGCGCCCCGGGACCTTCCGGACCGGATTCCACGGAGAAATGGAACCCGGCGACGTCTGCGGCCATCGGAAGGGCCGCGTCGGTGCCGATCACCGACCGCGCAGCTTGCGCCTGCACGACCGTGACGGCGCCTGGCTCACGGACGACGATGGCGGCACGGGTTGCAGCATGACCCGACTGCGTCGCCTGAGACCACAAAGGCCGCACCGAAGCAAGCTTGAAGCCGACGTCCGACGCCCACTGCGCCAACGCGACGAACAGGGACTGGGCCATGCCCGAGCACAGCGCCCCTCCGTCCCGATCACCTGCCAGCTGCACATCCTGGGCATCCATCTGCATCACGCTGCCGACCTGATGGGCGCGCAAGGCCTGCTTCTCCTGCCAGGTCCGCACGCCGGCCGGGATGTCGCACCAGACCGCCGGGCTGTGAGCGGCGCTCAGCGACACCTCGAGCCGCCGCCCTCGCGCTGGCGATGCCTGCCCGGCAGCGCTCCGCGCTTCGCTCAGTTGGCGAAGCACGCGCGCCACGGGCCACGTCGAAGCATGGTTCACGAGCACCTCGCGGCCGTCGGCGTCGCGCAGCAGCACGACGCCGACGCCGAGATACAGCGATGCCGGACCGCTACGCCAGGCCGACCACACGGATCACATCCTCCAAAGTCGTTTCACCGCGTTCGACATGGCGCATCGCGCGGGCGATGAGCCGGTCGTCGGGTCGTGCATAGGCCACGCGCTTGAGCTCCGTCAACGACGCCCCCTGGACCATCAGGTCGCGCAACGCGTCGTGCAGCACATGCACCTCGGCCACCACGAAGCGGCCCCGGTAACCGGTATCGCGGCACGCCGGGCATCCGCCCACGGCCGGCAACCGGGCGGGCACCGGCAATGCCGCCTGCTCCAGCCGACGGGCCTCGGCCGGCGACGGTGGCCGCCAACCCGTGCAGTGCGGGCAGGCCTTGCGCAGCAGCCGCTGCACCACCACGCCATTGAGCGCCGACGCCAGCGCCAACGACTCGATGCCGAAATGCTGGAACCGGCCCAGCACGTCGAACAGGCTGTTGGCGTGCACGGTGGTGAACACCAGATGGCCCGTGAGGGCGGACTGCACGGCGATCTGCGCGGTCTCGGCATCGCGGATCTCGCCCACCAGGATCTTGTCCGGGTCGTGGCGCAGGATGGAACGCAGGCCGGTGGCGAAGGTGAGCCCCTTCTGCTCGTTCACGGGGATCTGGAGCACGCCGGGCAGCTCGTATTCCACCGGGTCCTCGATGGTCACGATCTTCTCCAGCCCCGTGTCGACTTCGGTCAGTGCCGCGTAGACGGTGGTCGTCTTGCCGCTGCCGGTCGGCCCGGTCATCAGCAGCATGCCGTGCGGGCGCGCCGCCAGGTCGCGCAGCACGTCGGCCACCGCGCCGTCGAAGCCCAACCGCTCCAGCGACAGTGCCTGTTCGCCGTCCTGCAGTTGTGCCTTGTCCAGCAAACGCAGGACAGCGTCCTCGCCGAAGATGCTGGGCATGATGGACACCCGCAGGTCGATGGCCGGGTGATCGGCGGCCTCCCAGTGGATGCGCCCGTCCTGGGGCCGGCGGCGCTCCGTGATGTCCAGGTGCGCCATGACCTTGATGCGCGAGATCACTTCTTCCACGCGCGCGGGATCCGCGAACGCCGGTCCGGCCGTCATCACGCCATCGAGGCGGTACTTCACGCGCAGCCCATGGCGATCGGTCTCGAAGTGGATGTCGCTGGCGCCCGTGGCACGGGCCTGGCGGATCGCGGCGTCCACGAAGCGGACGATCTCCGACCCGCCTGCATCCGACATTCCGCGCGCGGTGGGCGTGGCCGTCGGCACGGCGGTGACGACCAGCCCCGGACGGCTCAAGGCCAGCGCGGCATTCACCGGCTGCCGGGCGAGCCATCGGGCCGCGCCCTCCGACCAGGGGTCGTCGCAGACGAGCAGCGACAGGCCGTCCGCCGTGGCCGTGCCGAGCCCGACGCCGGCCGCAGCACCCCGAAGCGGCCCGAGCGCGGTCGCCGCAGGACAGACCTCGAGGCCATGGAGTTCACGCAAGGCCGAGGCGAGCCATGCATCGTTCCCGAACTCGGCAGAAAGGGAACGCCAGATGGCGCCCCCCGCGACCTCGCTCGCCCGCGCAGCGTCGATCGCTGCCTGCAGTCGGGTGTGATCTTGGTTCATCGCACTCCCGTCGCCATGTCGAAGACTGGCAGATACATCATCACCACGATGCCGCCGACGCCCACCGCGACGACCATCAGCAGCAGCGGCTCGACCACTCGGGTCATGCGCTCGACAAAGATCTCGAACCGCTCGGCGTGCATCTGCGACACGACGGCCGCCGCCACGTGGAACTCTCCGTTGCGCTCGGCGGCCGCCATCAGGCGGCGGCCCACTTCGTCGGCCAGGCCTGCCTCGTGCAGGGCCTGCGAAACCAACCCGCCCTGTTCTATCCGCCCGAGCACCCGGGCAAGTCCTGCACGCAACTGGGTCGACAGGGCCGACTGCCCGGCCACCGTCAGCGCCTCGGTCATGGCGTAGCCGCCACGCAGCAGCAGCGCCAGGGCCTGGTACATCATCGCGAGTTGGAAGTCCTCGAAGCGGGCCCAGAGCCAGGGAATCCGGCGCGCGAGCGCGATGGCGAAGCGCCGGGCGCCACCCGAGGCGGCCCACCATCCGGTCACCGCCAGCAGTCCGCCGAGCATCGCGAAGGTCCAGCCGCGGTGGTCGCTGACCCACTGGCTCAACGCGATCATCGCGGCCGTCCCGCCGCTGGCCACGCCGCGCAGGTTCTGGTACATGCGCGAGAAGTTGGGCAGCACCACGATCAGCAGGAACAGCGAGATGGCGATACCCAGCGTCATGACGATGGCCGGGTAGATGGCCGAGCTGATCACCTTGGCGCGCAGCTGCTCGACGAGCACGTTGAAGCGCAGGTAGTCGTCCAGCGCCTCGCGCAGATTGCTGGTGCGCTCGCCCGAGCGGATCGCGGCCACGAGCACCGGTGGGGCCCCCGGCAGGCCCGCCATCGCGACCGACAGGGCCTGCCCCTGCTCCAGCCGGCCCCGCAGGGCCGACGCCAGGCCGCTGTGGCGACCCAGTTGCCGCTCCCGCGCGGACAGGGTGTCGACCGCCTCGACCACGGTCATGCCGGCCTGGATCAGGGTCCGGAGTTCGCGGCAGAACATCGGGAATGCACGGCGGCCGGGTGCGGCATCACCCGTGCGCCCGGGCCAGGCCCATCGCATGCGCGCGCCGCGCGCGCTCAAGACCACCCACCCGCGCTCGCGCAGCAGACGGCGTGCGCCGTCCAGATCGGCGGCTTCGACCCGGTGCTCCTGCACGTCGCGGGTCTCGGGGTCCAGCGCTCGTACCGAAAACTCCATCACCTCACCCCTACCACGCCCGGCGGCTCGTAGACGAAGCGCCAATCGGCATAGGTCCGGGCGGGCACGCCCTGCGCATCGCGCACCACCCGGATCGGCTCGCCGGCCGACAGGCTGTGGACCCCCGTGATGCCGCCCCCGGGCTCGCGCACCACGCCCCACGTGCCCGCGCGGACCATGGGGTCGGAATACAGCTCGCGCAGGTGCCGGTGCGTGCCGACGAAGCGGCGATCCTCCAGCAAGTCGTCGAGCGCGCGCGGCCACTGCTTGACGCCTCCGGGAGACGACTCGTAGTAGGAACGGATGGCCGACCGATAGGCCTCGCCCACCCGCTGCAGCAGCGCCTCGCGTTCGCGCGTCGCCTGCTGCGAGGCCACCGCCATGACCTGCTGCGAGCCCAGGGCCAGGATGAACAGGGCGGCCAGCACGACCAGCATCGTGAAGCCGCCCTGGAGGGCACGGTCACCACGTCGCATAGCGGCTCCCGTCACGTGCCTCGCCAGGGGCGCCGCTCCTGATGTCGAAGATGGTCCGCTCCGTCTCCTTGGGTGGCACCAGCACCCAGGTGTCCACGCGCTCGGTGACCGGGTCGACGGGCACCGCGCGGATGTACCGCTCCTTGACGAGGTCCTCCAGCGCGTCGGGATACCGTGCCTTGTCGCGGTAGAACTGGTCGATGGCCGTGCGTACACCGATCAGGTTCTGCCGCAGCACGGCTTCGCGCGCGTCGTCGGTGCGGTCCAGATACCGGGGCGCCACGAGGCTGGCCAGCATGGCCAGCACGGCCAGCACCACCAGCAACTCGATCAGCGTAAAGCCGCGGGGCGAACGGGAACGGGGCCTGCGATCCATGCGGTCGTGCCTCGGGTTCACCATGTGGCGTACGGCGAGCCGTCGAGCGCCACGGCATCGGACGAGGATCGCACGTCGTACACGTCGTCGCCCGGCAGGGGCTTGTCGGGTGGCGAGGCAAAGCTGCGCAGACGCCAGGTCTTCTCCGCCGCCAGCCACGGATCCGCGAACGGATCGCGCGGCACCCGGCGCAGGAAGTACAGCATCTGCCCCTGGGTCTGCGGGCGGGTGTCCGGCACGCCTTCGACCAGCGCCGCCAACGAGGCCGGGTAGCCGGACTGCCCCTCGGCCACCGCCACGGTGCGCGCCTGGCTCATGCGCTTGTACTCGTCGATGGCACCGCGGATCTCCCACAGGGCCTGGCGCAGTTCGCGCTCCTTCTGCGCGCGCATCAGCGTTTCCCCGAGCGGCATGACGGCGGCGGCCAGCACACCGAGCACGGCCATCACCACCAGCAGCTCGATCAAGGTGAACCCGCATGCGAGCCGGCAGCGGAGCGGGTTCATTGCACGTCCAGCCGCAGCACGGGCCGTTCGCCGCTGGCCGGGTTGCCGCCCACGCCGATCGGCCGCAGGTTCGCGATGCCGAGTTCGATCGGCCCCGGATTCTTCGCCCGAAGTTTGAGCTTCACGAGGCTGCCGCGCCCCGTGGCCCCCGTGGCATCGCTGCGCAACACGCCGACGCTGATGCGACCGGTGGCGGGGTTGACCGCATGCGTGAAGCTGGTCGCGCCGCCACTCTGCCTGAAGAAATCGCCTTCGGTGACTTCGAGCACGTCGAGCATCTGGCTCGGGAAGGCCACTTCGAGCGGAACACCCCGCAACGCCGTCGCGGCCGCGAGATCCAGCGAGACGACGAACTCATCGCCCGCATTGACCCGGGCGGGCGATGTCCAGGCCAGCTGCATCGGCTGCGCGCTCGGGGCCTCGGCTGCCGGCACGGCGGTCGCCGCGCCGGCCCGCGCCGTCGGCGCAGCGGCCGACGCCACCGCAGAAACCGCCTGTGCTGCAGCGACGGCCGGCTCGCTCACCGCACCACGCCCTGGCGGCGCCCGCAGTCGCGTCGCCTGTTCGCTGCCGACCCACATCTCGGCCATGGAGAGATCGGGGCGCGGCGCCGGCCGCAGGATGTGCGGCGTGATCGCCAGCACGAGCTCGGTGCGCTGCACGTCGTCCTTCTGGCTCGCGAAAAGCCGGCCGGCGATCGGCAGATCACCCAGCCCCGGAATGCGGTTGGCGCTGGAGCGGTCGTCGTTGCTGATCAGGCCGGCGAGCAGCTGCGTCTCGCCATCGCGCAGCCTCAGCACCGTGTTGGCGTTGCGCGTGCCGATCTGGTAGGCGATGGAGCCGCCGGCACTTTGCACGGCCGTGCCCAGCGTGCTGACTTCCAGGCCGAGCTTGATGGTGACGTCGTCGTCGGGCGAAACCAGCGGCTCGACATCGAGCTTGAGCCCCACGTCGAGGTAGTTCACGCTCTCGGCCACGAACCCGGTGGAGCTGGAGGTAGCCGTGATCACCGGCAGCTTGTCGCCGATCAGGATGCGCGCCTTCTCCCGGCTCTTGGTGCGGATGCGCGGATTGGCCAGCGTGTTCGAATCGCCGACTTCGCGCCGCAGGTTCACCAGCAGCCCCGCCACCGAGACACCGACCCGGCCGGAGTTGATGGAGCGCAGGCTGTCCACCGTCAACCCCGTCGCCCCCCCGGCCGGCAGCGGCGTGAACAGCACGGAGTTGGGGAAGTTGATGCCGAGCTCGGTCAGGCGCGTGGTCTTCACTTCCAGGATCTCGACATCCAGCAGCACCTCGGCCTCGCCGACGTCGTGCAGGCCCACCAGGCGCTCGGCCAGGGCGATGATGTCCGGCGACTCGCGCAGCGCGATGAGGTTGGCGCGCTCGTCGACGAAGGGCTCCTTGATCCGCAGCATGGAGCGCAACAGGTTGGCCGTGGCCTTGGCCTCGGCATGGGCGAGGTGGAAGACGCGGATCACCTGCTCCTGATGTTCGCGCTGCTTCTCGGGCGTGTTCGGATAGAGCAGCACCGTCTGAGCATCGACGGTGCGGCGGGCCAGTTGGTGGGCGCTGGTCACGAGGTCGATGGCGTCTTCGACCCGCGCCTGGCGGATGAACACCGTCACGCGCGCGTCCTGCCGCACGTCGCGGTCGAGGATGAAATTGACGCCGCTGCCGCGCGTGATCGCATCGAGCACTGTCGACAACGGCGCGTTGCGGAAGTCCAGCGTGATCGGCCGCGTCTCGGCCAGCGCCAGGCGGGCCGCGGGTGCACCGAGCCGCAGATCGGATTCGATCTGCCGCTGCAGCGCGACCAGCTCGGGCTGGCGAGGCGCTTCACGCAAAGCGGCATCGAGGGTGCGCAGCGCCTGCTCCTTCTGGCCGGCCGCCACCTGCGCGCGCGCGGCTTCGAGGCGTGCCTGCACCCGGCGGTCTTCGGCCAGCGCAAGCTGCAGCGCCATGACGCGCTCGTTGCCCGGCTCCATGCGGGACGCGCGCTCCAGCACGGCCGTGGCCTGAGCCGCGTTGCCTTGCGCCCGCTCCTGCGCGGCCTGCGTGATGAGCCGGGTGCTGGCCTCGGCCCGCGCACTGATCAGCTGCGATCGCAAGGCCGTGCTGTCCGGGTACTGGGCCACGCCCTGCTCCAGCGTCGATACCGCGGCCTCGTAGCTGCCCTCGCGCAGGCGCAGGTTCGCCTCGTCGCGGATCTGCTGCTGCGCACACCCGGCCAGCAACACCGCCACCGCCATCACCACCCACCGGGTGGCGCCCTCCATCGATTCCCTCATCATCGGACCTCGTAGCTCGGCGCGGCCGGCAATTCCAGCCGCGCGCTTGTGTTGGTCGGCGGATGGCTCAACTCCACGGCATCTGCGGAGATCGCCTTCACCACATAGCCATTGGGCAGGGCCTGCCCTTCCTTCAGTTGCAGCGTCACCTCGTTCAGTGAGGCGAACACCAGTCGCTGTCCGTCAGGCGCCGTCACCTGCCCCTGGAACACCAGGTTCGGCGAAGGGACGGCCACCACGACGGGCGCCGGCGCAGGCACCACCACCGGCGCGGCCGGCACCGCCACCGCAGGCGGCGCTGCAGCCGCGAACGGATCACGTTCCGCGGGCGTGAGCAGCGGCCGGGCGCCGGCCACGACAGGCGCCGTCATCGGCACGCCCAGGGTCGGCGAACGTGTGGCTGGCGCGCTGGCGGGAGACGTGGGTACCCTGGGCGAGCGCACCTGCCACCACACCACCAGGCCGGCCGCGACCACGAGGCCATACAGCAGCAGGCGATGACGGGGGATGGTCGACACGGTCTCGATCGCCTCAGTCCTTCACCCACAGCGCGAGCGTGGCCTGCATCTCGACGCGCGGGCCCGTGGCCGACTCCCTGCGCAACGACAGCGACTGCACGCCCAGCGCCGGAAAGCGCCCCAGCAGGTCAGCCAGCAGCGTCTTGAGTGCGGGATAGTCCCCGCTGGCTGACAGTGCGAGCTGGATCCGCGCGTACTCGGCGGGCGTGGCTGGCACGGCCTGCACGGCCAACGACTTCACCTGCAGGTTGAGTGCCTGCGCATGGCGCCCCACATCGCGCACCACGTCGTCGACCACCGCCTTCTCGGTCAACCGATCGCCGAAGCGTGAGGCTTCGGGCAACGGTGCGTCACGCAGGGCCTGGAACTCGGCCTGTGCCGACTGAACGGCGCGCTCGCCAGCATCCTGCGCCCGACTCTGCTGCAGCCAGAGGGTGGCAGCCACGATGCCCACGAGCCCGAGCGCCACAACGGCCGCGCGCAAGTGCCAGGCCAGGCTGCGCTGCGTCCAGGGAGTGTCCCAGCTCATGTGTGCGTCGCCTGCCGTTGCTGCTGCTACCAATTGCCGATGTCGGCCTGCGGGCCTTCACCGCCTGGCTGTCCGTCCGCGCCCAGCGAAAAGACGTCCATCTCGCCATGCGCTCCCGGAGACCGGTACTGGTAGGGCTGGCCCCAAGGGTCGATCGGCAGCTTGTCGAGGTATTGGCGCCAGCGCGCCTGCGGCGGTACACCTGCGGGACGCGTGACAAGAGCCTGCAGGCCCTGCTCGGTGGTGGGGTAGCGCTGGTTGTCCAGGCGGTACATGCCGAGGGCTTTGGTGAGGTTGGTGATGTCCGTGCGTGCTGCCGTCAAGCGTGCATCGTCCGCGCGGTCGAGGACGTTGGGGACGATGAGGGCGGCAAGCATGCCGATGATGGCAAGGACGACCATGAGTTCAACAAGCGTGAAACCTCGTTGGTGATGATCGGCGTTCATGGAATTGCCATAGGTAAAAGCGTCCCTATGTCTAGCGAAAACGGGCCATCTCTCGTCACCTTACGACCATGAGTACTGACATTTTTAATGTTCTTTGACTCACTCGAAAGTGAAATTACCGGCACAATCATCCAATGGCCATTCTGCAGCGTTTGCCACGCATTCCAATGTGTTGATAAAGCCGTCCTCAATCCACAGGATGAAAGAGCCGCCATAAGGCAACGCCGGGTGTATCACCTGTACCGACGGAGCAAAAATACTATCGCGGAATTCCTCCGGTACAGGAGAAACTCCAAGAGGCAGTTCAAACTCAACGAACTGACCAACACCAGTGCTCCTTCGATCCTTTACACAAATCACCGCTGCTTGGGCACGGAGAAACGGCATCCAAGGTTGAGGCCCATCCAAGGCACGATCAAGCGCCTGCTTCTCAAGTGATGTGACTGAAAGCATAGTTCTCTTAAAAAGGCTTCATCGTGGCAGTCGAAACACGGAAAGTTCCATTGACAATCGCACCTTTGACATGGACTACAGTTTGTTCGACACGAAGAGCAACCCAAGTGCCAGTCTGATAGTTCTTACCGACAGCGACCAGAGTTTGCGCAGCCTCATGTATGCGTAGCGCTGCAGCCTCGTTGCTCCCCAATTGCCTCACGAGTGGTCCAAGCATGTGCTTGCTATTCATGATGTGCTGAATGCTGTTTGCTGAGTATCCGAGGTTCTTTAGCTCCAACCCAGCCTGAATAGCGCGCCCCACAGCCGGGGATACCTCCCCGGCTGTCGCATTCTCAAGGAGAAACTTCGCTTCGTCATAGTCACCGCGACGCACAGCATCCAAGACTTTGGTCTCTGGAGAGTTTCTGCCCGTGAGGGCCTGATTAAACAGGTATTGAAACGCGCCCATCACCGCGCCATTGGCGAATTTCCCGCCGCCGACCTCGGAGATCACCCCTGCAATCATTGCTGAGCGAACCGTATCTATCCGGATGTCTCCAGTGCTTTCGAGATTCGACGTAATAGCTTTGCTAAGCGCAGCGGTCATTGCACCGTGGCCGCACTTCTCACCACCGGCCTCACTCGCAATGCACCCAGCAACACCGTGCATAGTGATGCGGCCGATGTGGTTCTGAGCGAGACCTTTCGCCGTCACTGCAACCGTGCTGAAGAGCGCGCCAGAAAATCCACCCATTGCGGCGCAATCGGCACCGCAGGCAATCGCTCCGGACGCAGCTCCACCGATCACGCCCGCAAGGAACTCCGCGCGCATGGACTCAGTGCCTACGACGCCAAACCACTGAGGATTGCCCGCAATTGTCATCAAAGCCACCGCACCCAGCAGTCCTCGCGCCGTTTTAGTGTCGATCAGACCCACGGCCCGCGCCGCCACAATGCCCGCAGCGACGTAGCCCGCCGAAGATGCGATCGCCGCAAATATCGGCGCAAAGAACTGCCCACTGGGATCAGTTGCATTGAGCGGGTTGTTCAGCACATAGCTGTACCGGTTGTAGTTCTGCAGCAGGTCCGGCGCCTGGATGAACGGATCGGCCTGCATGAAGCGCCCGATGTGCGGGTCGTACATGCGCCCGTTCATGTTCACGATCCCCACGTCATCGAGGTGCTCGTGGCCCGTGAAGCCCCGGTCGGTTGCCGTGGGGTGGTCGTACACCAGCACGCCGTTGGCGTCGTAGCTGCCGTTGATGTCGCGCCGCTTGCCGAAGGGGTCGTAGCTGAAGCGCTGCGTGACCGCATAGGCGGCATTCGTGATCGTCGCGATGCTGCCCAGGTGATCGCGGTGCCACCACTGGGTCTCGGTGAGCGTCTGCGCGGCTATGTTCGTGTGCGTGCCCACGCTCGTGAGCATCACGAAGGCCTGGCCTGCTGCACTCACGTAGTGGCGATTGGTGATGGTGGCGCCCACGTGCTCCTGCTCGAAGCCCAGCCCGTTCTGGTTGTCCGGGTGGTGGTACCAGGTCGTGCGCGTGGTGCCGCCGGCCACACGCACTTCCTTCACGCGCTCGTGGTCGGGGCCGTACTGCCAGGTGTAGCGGTTGGCATTGGCGCCCAGCACACCGTTCTGCCCGTCGGGCAGGTTGAAGCTCGTGTAGCTCACCTGGCTGTACTTGCCGCCGCTGCCGCCCGTGAGGTTGCCCGCCACGTCGTAGCTGTAGCCGAGCGTGCCGCCCGAGCCCGCCGCGATCGAGGCCACCGCGCCCGGGCGCACCGAGGCGGCTCCGCTGGCCGGGTAGCTATAGATGCCGACGTCGCTCTTGTAGAGGATGTTGCCGATGGGGCTGTAGGCCAGCGAGACTGTGCGGCTGAGGCTGGCGATGCCCGGCGAGCTGGTCTGGTAGCTCGTGAGGCGGTTCAGGCCGTCGTAGCCGAAGTTCTCCGAGAGGCTGTGGTTCGACCCGGGGTCGTACACCTCCACCCGGTCGGTGAGGTTGCCCACGGTGTCCCAACCGTAAGCGTGGCTCAGGAGGGCCGCAGGGCTGGCCGCGCTGCCGGCCTGGATGGCCGTGGCCCGGCCGGTCTGGGCATCGAAGCCGTGCTGTGTGGTCTGCGCCGCATCGCCCAGGACGAACTGCTCGGGCTTGCCCCAGGCGTTGGTCTTGGTGAGCTGCCAGAGCATCGTGGCGCCCCGGCTGATCTGGCTCGGGTAGCCCAGCGCCGTGTAGGTGTGCGTGACGCTCACGCCCGTGGGGTAGGTGGCCGTGGCGAGGCGGCCGTTGGCGTCATACGTCTGGCTGCTGGTGAAGCTCGGCCCGCTGGTCACGGCCTGCGTCGTGCTGCTGGGCCGGCCGTAGCTGTCATAGACCGTCTTCTTGCTCACGCCGTGGCTGGTGACCACCTCGCAGAGCTTTCCGATGCCTTTGGTGCAGGCGGCGTTGTTGGCGTACTTGTCGTAGCTCCAGGTGGTGGTGTATTCCGGCTCGGTGCGGCTAACGAGTCGCCCGAGCAGGTCGTAGGCCAGCGTGGTCCAGTGGCCGGCCGTGATGCTCGGGGTACCTGCAACCTGCAGCGGGCTTTGCTGGCCGGTGAGCTCGCCCAGGGCGTTGTAGCGGTAGTTCCAGGTGCCGGCGTTGGGGTCGGCCAGTTGGGTCTTGCGGCCGCGCTGGTCGAAGGTGGTGACGATGCGGTTGTCCTGCGCGTCGCGGCTTTCCACGACGCTGCCGAAGGCATCAAACTTCTGCGAGAGCGTGGCACCCGTGACGTCCACCACCTGCACGAGCTGGCCCAGCGGGTCCTTCACGCGCGTGGTGCTCAGCGTGGTGGAGGCCTGCTGCTGGCCCTGGCCGTCCCTGGAGGTGCGCACCGTGGTCTCGGTGACCACGAGGCCGTTGTACGTGCGGCTGGCTTCGGAGACGGTGGCGCCCTGGTAGCTGGCCGCACCCTCATCATCGCGCGTGTAGATCGTTACCGGCCGGTCCAGCGCGTCATAGAGGGTCACGGTCCAGCCGGCTGCACCGCCTGCGGTGACGGAGGAGCCGGTGTCCAGGAAGTACGGCTGGCTGACCCTGGCGGCAGCGCCCCAGGCGTTGTACTCGGTGTCCTTGACGAGGATGCGCGCGTTGCCCGGCTGGCCTGCGCCATCGAAGCCCTGGGTTTCTTCCCGCACCACGCGGCCCAGGGCATCGGAGTACTTGCGCGCATACGGCCCGTTGGCCGTGCCCGCGGCGTTCTGCGGCTGGCTCTCGACGTAGCTGACCGCCGCGGCCGGGGCGCCTGGAGGACTGGCCACGCACCCAGCGCTGTTGGACGACGTGTCCGTCACCTTCGCCGGCAGCAGGCAGTGGCGCGTGGCCACGCGGTTGCCATCAGCCGCCACCTCCAGCACTTTGCGGCCCAGCAGGTCGTACTCGGCAGTGGTGGTGAGGGCGTTGGGGCCGGTCTGGCTGATCACGCCACCGAAGCGCGGGTCGTACTGGCGCATCTCGGACTGCGACAGGGCGTTGGTGACCTGGGTGGCGAAGGCGCCGGCGGGGACAGCGATGCTGGAGCCGCTCACGGTCACTGTGTAGCTGGCGTAGGCCGTGGTGGTGGTGCGACTCGTGAACTGCGCTTGCGCGGAGGCCCCCGTGCAGCCGCTCAGCGTCATGCCCGTGCGGTTGCCGTAGGTGTCGTGGGTGTAGACGGTGCGCAGACATGAGTCGGCTCGGCCGGCATCGGGCTCTAATACCTCGGCGGTGAGCAGGCCAGATATCGCGTCGTACTCGAAAGCGGTGGCTCGGTGCCCGCTAAGCTGCTGCGCTTGCGCTCCCACTGCTAAGGCAAGTGAGAGAAAAAATGTATATCCACGCTTACGACTAATCACTGTGCGGATTCGGCAGCAAAGGAGGTTTTGCATCATCACTTCGCACCTCACCAAAGGCCGCATCCGGCACCATTGGAGCCACGAGCTAGATTTGCAGTCCGAGTTGTTGAATTTCCGGCCGAATCTGTTATGACAACTTGAAATAGACTTTGCGACTCGGCGGAGAAACGCAGTATTGCCGATTGGCTGTTGGCCGATACTAGCCAAGAATTACTGATTCCCTGCCAAGAGAAAACATAGGGCGAGACCCCGCCTGAAACACTCAGTGTGAACGATACCTCCGCCTCGTTATCTCGCGGGCAGCTGAGAAGAATATAGTTTCCATTTGACCCCACCAGAGATACAGGAGCCGAAGCTGGGCCATCGGAGTTGTATGTCCCGGGATAGTAAATATGTAAGTAAAGAGCACTGGAAAAACTAGCGGCCAAGGGTGAAGGCGTGTGGTAACGCACGTTCATTTCTTTGGTCAGAGTCGCGCCAAGGCTGTCCATTACGGTCACGCGTACTTGTTCGGTAAAGTCCTGTCCCAAAGCCACCGTTGTGCTGAAAATTGGTGTTGCGCTCGTAGCATTGGTGATCGTCGTGCGCGTACCGTTGAGGCGCACCCAGCTGTACGTGTAGACGCCGCTGCCGCCTGTGACGCTCACGCCCGCGGTGGTGATGTCAATCTCCCCAGGGGTGTTGCGTGTGCCCGAGACGGTGGGCGCCGTCACCGTGGCGGACAATGGTGGGGGCGCCCCCACCGAGTAACTCACGCTCACGTCCTGCGTGCGCATCGCGTTGTCCTGATCGGTCACCGTGACACGGAACGTCTCCGTCACGCTCTGGCTCCACGTGAGGTTGCCCGTCACCGTCAGCACGCCATTGGCGCCCGTGGCCATCGTGAAGGTGTTGCCGGTGAGCCGTGCCCATGTGTAGGCGTAGCCCGGCGTGCCACCGAACGCCGTGGGCGTAATGTCTGCGCTCAGGATCCCGGGTGAGTTCCTGCTGTCGACCACGTTGGCCGAGCTCACCGTGAGCGCCAGGCCGTTGAAGGTCGTGGGTGCGCCGCCGCTGCTGGCCGCCAGCATCACGTCCGGCACGGTGCTGTTGACCTCGGCCCGCGCCAAGCGGCCCAGGATCCAGCTGTCGCCTGCGGTGTTGGCCGCCAAGTACTGGTTCGTGGTGGCCTTGGTGTAGGTGCGGCTCTGCCCCTGCACCTGGCCTGTAGTCTCCACCGTCACATGCAGCGGATCGCTCCAGCAGTTGTAGCTGCCGTTGCTGGTCGTGACCTTGGCCATGGGCGCGAGGTTCAGGTCCCGGCTCTGCTCGGCATTCGTGAGCACCACCGGGCGGTACAGGCGCGGCGTGCCCGTCGCCACCGTCTGCGGGCAGCCCTGGGTATGAAGGTCGCCATAGGTGCTCTCGGTGAGTGACACCCAGGCCGCCGCCCCCGCCGCGTCGGGCCAGCGCCGGGTTTCTTCGGGCAGGGTTATGAAGGGGAAGTCTTGGCGGTAGGTCGTGCGCGTGGACATGGAGGTGCCGTCAGCGGCCGGTGTCGTGCGCGTGAGAGTTCTGAAACCCAGGTAGCCGCGACCGTTGATGTGCGCGCGCTGGCCGCCGTAGGCGTACTCGGTGGTAAGCACACCGCCAACGCCGTTGGGGGCATCGACCGATGAGACCACCCATTGGGTGCTCACGAGGTCGATCGTGGGGTACACAGCGCCCGTCAAGCGCGTGTAGACCGCCGGGTCCGTCAGAGGCTTGTAATGGATTGTGGTCACCGCGCCCAGCGGAGACTTAACGCTAGCGAGCAGGTCGGGCGGCTGCGTCGTGGCGCGACGGAACAAAGCATTAGAGGCGGCGTTGTCAGAAACACGAAGTAAGTTAGCCGAACCCACGCCAGCAAAGTCACCAACGAGGAAAGAATAATCTCCGTTCCACGAAAGAGGCACACTGCTCAGATTTGTTTCTACTTCAGCAAAAGAACCGTCACTAAGCGGACGTACGATTTTGGAGTGATTTCCAGCGATCAAAACTCCTTGCTCAGCTTTTCTTCTAGAAGACAGTATCTCGCTGCGGCCATCGCCATCTAGATCCAAAGCTACATACTGCACATAGCTAGGCCAATCAGAAGGAGGTGGAGGGCATCCAGTGCCCTCTCCCCCCCAAGAGCACTCAGGATAATTTTTGCCAGCCCAGGTTGCAATGTTCCCTCGGTATATAAAGCTTCCGGCCCCATTGTTAATCCAAAGTGAATAAGGCTGAGGACTTGTATAGTCGAGACATGCAAGGTCCCACTGCCCATCGCCATTGGCGTCCAATATCTCAATCCCGGTTGAACATGTCGGTACCTGAGTAGACAATTTTTGAAATTGCCCAGGCAAACCGGAGGCCAAAAATCGAACGCTAGAACTTCTAACAACAATGTCTGGCAAACCATCGCCATTGATATCACTCACGAAAGAATTATCGGATTTGTAAGCTCCAATATTCTCGTATCCCACATTGGCGGATGGACTCGAGTAAGTATTCTCACCACTAATATTTGTTTGCAGTTTTGTATAACTTCCAACTATTGAAGACCCCAAGAAAACACATGTTCTCTCACTACACCCCGAGGGGATAGCAGGATGCCCATCCCATCGGGAGGCATGAATAGGATTCCTATCTTCAGTATTAGAGATTAGGAGATCAGGAAATCCATCACCATTCACATCGGACAACTGAAAATTTCTTCCGACTCTTTGGAGGATAGTCGCGGAACTGAGGCAACCTCCTTCGTCATCCACGATGCAGACGTCGCGATACACTGGCTGTGTGGATCTGCCTCAAAGTGCGCCGCTGTTTCCGTGATCGCGTGACCTCTGCTTCGAGCCACTGGGTCAGTTTGTCGGCATAGGGGTCAAGCCTGCTCGAGCTGGCCCGCTTGGCGTACTGCGGCTCCGTCTGATCCGATCGCAGGTACTTCTTTACTGTGTTGCGCGCCAGGCCTGTACGCCTGGCAATCTCGCGAATGGACAGCTGGTCGCGCAGTGCCCAGCGCCTGATGACATTCAATGTCGCCACGTCTATCACTCCTGATTACTCCCTGCTTTCAGAAGCAAGCAGGGTAGGGCTAACGTGGGTCAGATCTGAATGAAAACTAACGCGTTTAGTGGATCAGATTTAGACGGAATTCAACAACGTCTTAGATGATCTGTTGTCACTGCGTGAGGACTCGTATCAATGCCTCAGATCAGCATTTTACGAGGCCAGAGTGGATAACAGCGGGTCGAAGGCCATTGCACTTTCCGGGGGCTCGCTTCGAAGAAAAATCGATGTAATCGCGTCTAACTGGCTACTAACTTCTGAGTCGGAGGCAAGCGGAAGAAAGCACGATAGGTCTATCATGATTCTCGATAGAGATTCGAGATCCAGAATCACGAACAAGCCCTTCCATCACAACCGTGCAATCGATGTACGAGACATACAATTCTCCGGCAGCGTTCGCAAAGTTATTCGGCTACTGAAGTCTCTGCGCTACGACGCAGATAAGCCCATTGGTGTCTCTAGCTATGACATCGCCGCGCTCGGCTACAACATGCCTGATGAGCTATTGTTTATTCCAAAAGGCTTTGAGCTTCGACTGGTTGATAACTCTCTGGCGTTTCTTGCGCGCGTATCTTCTGATAGTTCATTACGAGACCAGCTTCTGGTGCCAAATGGGACGCGAAGAATATTTGGTCCTGACGCGACCTCCAATGAAGAACTCAAGAAGCTGGTCGCCGAAATTGCTCAGTTGAAGAGCGATATTGATCAAGGTTTGCAAAGATCATTTCGCAAACTTTCCGAAGCACGAGTTGAGTATTGAGGTGGAGGCACGTAGAGGCCGGCGCTCTCGCTACGGAAATACCTCCACATGCACCTCCCCGCATCGGCCGAAGTAGCTCGCATGTCGTCCCGCAATCCACACGATGTATCCCACGCACCCCGCCTGCATCGTGAGCTGCTTGAACTCCGGGTACATCACGCTGCCCCGCTGCGCACCCGCGATGGCTGCGCGCACGCCGGCCACGTCGAAGGCGTCGGCCACGGGAACGTCGATTGAAGGCAACTCGACGGCAAAGGTGGCGCCGTCCGCCAGGTAGTAGGTGGTCCGGTGGCTGCGGTAGTCGGCGTGGTACGACTCGACGTCGGCACGCATCAGCAGCTCGATGACCTCGCCGAAGTGCAAGCGGCCGTCGTGCGATCCGTGGGCGGCTTCGAGGATGAGCGGGGGCGTGGATGCGGGCGTCATGGGGTGGTCTCCGTGCGCGGGCAGGTCGTGTGCCGCAGCCACGGATGACGGTCGCGCCTCGTCGGCCCGACCCCGCCCTGCCCTCGCCACACGCTCTGGCGCCCATCTGGCCACCGAGTCGGTGATGTCGAACCAGACCGTGAGGGCCCGCGCGCTGTCGAACCACAGGTCGTATCGATCGTAGAGGCGATCACCGTGCTCCTCGGTCGACACACGGCACGGCTGCCAGAGGTGGCGGCCGAAGCGCTCGTTCAGATAGAGATGCTGGGCCAGCAGGCACAGGAACGAGGTGGACGCGTCTATGGGCACGACCACGGTCACAGCCGAGTCGGCAGGTGTCCGCGTCGTGTGGCCGCCGGGCACGGCGCTGCCCGGCCCCGCTTCATCTGCATTGCCCATGTGTGGCTCTCCCTGACTTTGTGCGTGCGATTCTGCCACCAATCAAACTCATAGTGTGTGTACTCATAGTGTGTACGACGCAAGACTTGGTCGATGCCCCGGCCGTACCCTCCAGCCCCCTCCAAAGCGAAGGCCCAAGTCACGTTCGGTGCCGCGCTGCGCGGCTTCCGTGAAGCGCAGGGGTTGACGCAGGAGGGCCTGGCGGAGCGTGCAGGCCTTCACACCAACTACGTCAGTTCGGTGGAGCGAGGGGAGCGAAACCTGTCCTTGCACAACATTGCCCGGCTGGCGTATGCGCTGCAAATGCCGGTGTCGGCGTTGATGGCATGCCTGGACGCGGCGCGCCCTGCGAGCCACTGAACCGACGCACCATGACCGCGCCTGAGTCGCCACAACGGCTTCGCCTGCCGATCAACGGGCTCACGCTGCTCAGTCTGGTCGCGTCGTTCTTCGGTGCGTGTGCAGTGCTTCTGCACTTTGTCGGTGACATTGCGCATCGGCAGTACCTTGGCTTCTGGGGGATAGATCGAGGGGTGTTCCAGAAGAGTGCTGACTGGCTCCTCATTAATGGCTACTACAGCGTGTTCGGACAGTTCGTCGCGCTGCTGGGTACTGCGTGGAAGAACTGGTACTGGGTTCTGACGGCGGTGCTGCTACTCGGTCTCTACTTCTTCCTTCTTTCCGCGCCTACACGCAGGATTCAGGAAGAAGACTGGTACACGAAGCTTCCTGCGCACTGGCGCCGCTTGATCAACTGCATTCTTCTCTCTGCGTGGCTGGGCACTGTGCTTCTGGCCACAGTCTTGCTCTCCACCCTGGCGATGGGTGCTGTGGGGGCGATTGGAGAACTCGCCGGAAGAACCACCGCCGAGCGCAGACAGGCTGAGTTCGCGAAGGGCTGCCAAGCCGCGAGTTCCTTCTGCATTGACGTGGTGAAGGACGATCAGATTAGGTTCACAGGCTTTCTGCTCGACAGTTCCTCGACCCACATCGCGGTCCTCGACGCAGCCACGCGCCGCGGCCGCGTGATCGAACGCGCCGGCTTCGAGATCGCCGCGCACGCCAAGCGCCTCGAAGCACCCTGAGCGTCCGCGACTGAACGCCGGGCGCGCGTCGCGCGTTCCGAGTGACCCGCTCCGCACGCACAGCACATAGCAGGGCGAGGCCGGCGTCCTACTTCATTGCAGCCCCGGCGCAGGCGGCTGAGCCGCTACCACGTACCGCAGCACCAGCTCGATCACACTAGCGCGCCGTTTCTGCACGGCGTCGCCCGGTGCTTCTCCGGACTGGAAGATCAGCGAGAAGGTCGGCCGGTTCGACACGTAGTGAAAGCACAGCGCGCTGATCGACAGGTGGATGTCGACCGGGTCGAGCCCATCGCGGAAGACGCCCTGGCGCACGCCGCGCCGGTAGAGCTCGCGCACGGCGTGGATGACCGACTGGTTGAGTTCTCGGATGACGTCGGAGCGCGCCAGGTATTCGCCCTTGTTGATGTTCTCGGCCATCACCAGGCGCACGAAGTCGGGGTGGCCGTGGTGGTAGTCGAAGGCGAAGCCCACCAGTTGCGCCAGCGCCTCGGCCGGAGGCAGCTCGTCCAGGTGCAGGCCTTTCTCGGCCTCGCGGATGCCGCGGTACACGTCTTCGAGCACGGCAAGGTAGAGCGCTTCCTTGCTGCCGAAGTGGTAGTAGATCATGTACTTGCGCGTCGCCGTGGCCGCGGCGATGGCATCGATGCGCGCGCCCGAGAAGCCTTTGTCGGCGAACTCGCGCGTGGCGGCGGCCAGGATGTCGGCCATGGTGCGGGCGGCATCCTTGGTGCGCCGCGGCGCCGGGGCAGATGGGGCGCCGGGCGCGCTGCCCGGCTCGTCGTCGCCCTGCAAGCGCGGCCCGCTCAGAAGGGCTTCAGCGGCGGCAGGGTCTGCACCACCACCTGCTTGCCGTCCTTGATCTCGACGAGGTAGCTCACGCGGTCGGCGTCGCCTTTCGTGTTGAACTTCATGTCCATCAGCAGGCCGGGGTAGTCCTTCACGTACAGCGGCATGTCCTTGACGGCGGCGGCGAAGGCGCGGCGGTCCACCTTGCCGATCTTCTCGCTGACGGCCTTGATGATGTAGGGAACCATGTAGCCCTGGATGCCGTTGTGGTCGGACTTCACCTTGTAGGCCTTCATGTACTTCTGGTCGAATTCGCGCATCTGCTGCGTGGGCGCGTCGGCCGTCAGCGGCACGTGGCCGTAGACGCCGTTGGCGGCGCCGCCGGCCAGTTCGATGGCCTTCTGGCTGACCAGCGTGGTGTCGCCCACGATGGGCTTGCTGTAGCCCTGCTTGCGCAGTTCGCGCAGCAGGCGCGCCGATTCTTCTTCGTTGGTGTAGGCGAAGAGCACGTCGCCGTTGGACTGCTTGGCGCGGATGACGGCGCTGGAGAAGTCCAGCTGCGCCTGCTCGGTGGAGATGTCCGACACCACCTTGAGGCCGGCGGCCTGCGCGGCTTTCAGGAATTCGTCGCGGCCGCCCTTGCCGAAATCGCTGTTGATCCAGACCAGGTCCACCGTCTGGGCCTTGAGGCCTTCCTTGATGTAGCGCACCACCTTGGGCATGGTGTCGGCCTGGGTGGAGTTGGTGCGCAGCACGTAGGGGTTCTGCTGTCCGGTGATGGCGGCGGCGGCCGCACCCGTGAAGTTGGGGATCTCGGCGCGGCGCGTTTCGTTCATGCTGACCACCATGGCCGTGGAGTACGTGGGGCCGATGACGGCGAACACGTCCATGTCGACCGCGCGCACGGCCATGGCCTTGGCCACGCCGGGGTTGCTCTGGTTGTCGAGCGTGGTGAGCTCGAACTTGCGGCCGAGCACGCCGCCAGCGTCGTTGATTTCCTTGACGGCCATCTCCACGCCGTTGCGGTAGTTGGTGCCAGCCGAGGCGATGGGGCCCGAGAGCTCGAGCAGGTTGACGATCTTGATCGTCTCTTGCGCCAAGGCCGGTTGCAAGGCGAGCGCCGCCAGCAGGCCGGCGGCGGCGAACGAAAGGGTCTTCTTCATGGAGTCTCCGTGTGAGCGAGCAGGAACGTCGGCAAATTTACTGGTCAGTTGGTATGGAAAAGATCGGGGTTAACCCGCTGGCCGCCCTGCACCGCCGTCGCGCCGTACTCGACAATCGGGACTTGCCCATCGCGCCCACAAGGATCCGCACGCCATGCACGACATCATCTGCCCGCACTGTGGCAAGGCCTTCAAGATCGACGAGGCCGGCTACGCCGACATCCTCCAGCAGGTGCGCGACCATGCCTTCGAGCAGCAGCTGCACGAGCGGCTGGCGCTGGCCGAAAAGGACAAGCAGGGCGCGGTCGAACTGGCGCGGGCCCAGGCCGCCAGCGAGTTGCAGGCGGCCGCTTCGGCGAAGGACGCGCAGATCCAGGCCCTGAAGTCGCGGCTCGAGGCCGACGAAGTGGCGCGGCGGCTGGCAGTGGCCGAGGCGCTCGGCCCGATCGAGAAAGCGCGCGAGCAGCTGGCTCGCGAACTCGAGCAGGCCCGCGCCGAGCAGCAGGCGGCCGCGCGTCTGGCCGAGGTGACACTCGCCGGCGCCGTGCAGCAGGCCGCCGCTGCCAAGGAGGCCGAGATCCGCGATCTGCGGGCGCAGATCGAGGCGAGCAGCCTCACGCACAAGCTCGCCGTGACCGAGGCGGTGAGCGTGATCGCCAAGGAGCGCGACGAGTTCAGGAACGGGCTGGAGCGCGTTGCCCTGGAAAAGGAGCTGGCCGAGCGGGCGATGAAGGACCGGTACGAGGTCCAGCTGCGCGATCGCGAAGGAGAGATCGTCCGGCTGCGCGACATGAAGGCCAAGCTGTCCACCAAGATGGTGGGCGAGACGCTGGAGCAGCACTGCGAGATCGAATTCAACCGCATCCGCGCCACGGCCTTCCCGCGCGCCTACTTCGAGAAGGACAACGACGCGCGCAGCGGCAGCAAGGGGGACTTCGTGTTCCGCGACTTCGACGAGGCGGGCAACGAAATTGTCTCGATCATGTTCGAGATGAAGAACGAAAGCGACACCACCGCCACCCGCAAGAAGAATGACGATTTCTTCAGGGAGCTCGACAAGGACCGCACCGAGAAAAACTGCGAATACGCCGTGCTGGTGTCGCTGCTGGAGCCCGAGAGCGAGCTCTACAACACCGGCATCGTCGACGTGTTCCACCGCCATCCCAAGCTGTACGTGATCCGGCCGCAGTTCTTTATCCCGATGATCACGCTGCTGCGCAATGCATCGACCAAGGCGATGGCCTACAAGTCGGAGCTGGCGCTGGTGAAGGCGCAGAACCTCGACATCACCCGATTCGAGACGCAGCTCGACGATTTCAAGACCGCGTTCGGACGCAACTGGCGGCTTGCCTCCGACGGTTTCGAGGAAGCGATCAAGCGCATCGACGAGGCGATCAAGGACCTGGAGAAGACGAAGGAAGCGCTGCACAAGTCGGCCAACAACCTGCGACTGGCCAACGACAAGGCCGAAGACCTGACGATCAAGAAGCTCACCCGCGGCAATCCCACGATGGCTGCGAAATTCGCGGCACTCAAGGGCTCAGACGAGGCGTAGTGCGGCAGACCTGCTCCGCACGCGCGAGCCACTGTCCTACGCCCGCCGCGGCGGCCGGATGACTGCGCGGGAGAGGCGTTCGCGCGACGATGCGGCATGGGCCCACGGCCGGGTTTTCCGCACAGGATGCGAACCACGGCAGGCCCCTCTTTTTCAGGAGATTGCCGTGTCTTTGCGTCTGCTTGTCGTCATTCTGGCCCTGGGTGTGATGGGGGCGTTCACCGCCGTCAACTGGTCCACTTTCGTCGCGCCTTCCACGCTCGACCTGTTCGTTACTCAGGTCCAGGCGCCGCTGGGCATGATCATGCTCGGCGTGCTGGTGGCGGTGTCGCTCGCATTCGTGGCCTACATGTCGTTCTGGCAAGGCAACGTGCTGATGGAAATGCGCCGCATGCACAAGGAAGTCGAACGCCAGCGCTCGCTGGCCGAGCAGGAAGAGCAATCCCGCCTGCGTGAGGTGCGCGAAGACATTGCCCGGCTTCACGGCCGCATCGTTCAGGCGCAGGATGGCTTGAGCCAGGAGATCCGCGAGAACGGCGATTCGCTGGCAGCCTCGCTGGCCGTAATGGACCAGCGTCTGGTCGACGGCCGTGCGGTCGATGACGACACCATCCCGTATGCCGCGGCGCATACGCCCGTGCGTGCTCGCACCGCCGGCCTGCCGCCACTGGTCTGACACCCCCGGCCGCCCACCTGCCGTCCAACCAGGCGCTCCTATCCTCTTCATTCGCCGCACCATGACGAAATCCGCACCAGCCCAGACCATCGGCCGCTACCTCGTCACGCCGCTCACCCGGCTCACGGAAACCGGGTTGTATGCGGCTTCGGTATCGATCCGGCGCGGCATGCACGACCGCATCTACCGCTTCACGCAGAGCTTCACCAGCGATGCGGCGGCCATGCAATATGCGCTGACGCAGGCGCGCAGCATGGTGCTGGCCAACCGCCTGGCCTGAACTGCCCGGCAACGCGGCGGCCGTGAGAGCGGCCGCTTTGCCGTACCCCCTTCCGATCCGCCTCTCTTCGTCAGCCATCCCACCGGGAGCCTTCGATGATGACCACCGCCACGCCCACGATGTGGGGTCTGTTTGCCGCGTTCGTCGTGGTTGCGCTGATCGTCGATTTCGTGAGCTTGCGGCGCCAGGGCGCGCACGTGGTCAGCATCCGGGAGGCCGCCGTCTGGTCCCTGGTCTGGGTGGCCGTCTCCTTCGTGTTCGTGGGCTGGCTCTGGTGGTACCTGGGCGGTACCTCGGGCGATGCGCTGCGCGCCGGCCTGGCGCACGACAAGGCTCTCGAATTCGTCACCGGGTATCTCGTCGAGAAGGCGCTGGCGGTCGACAACATCTTCGTCTTCCTCATGCTCTTCACCTACTTCGGCGTGCCGGCAGAGTTCCAGAAGCGCGTGCTGATGATCGGCATCCTGGGTGCCCTGGTGTTGCGCGCGGTGATGATCGTGGTGGGCGCCTGGCTCATCTCCACCTTCCACTGGGTGCTGTACGTGTTCGGCGCGTTCCTCGTCTTCACGGGCGTGAAGATGTGGTGGGCGGCCGGACAAGAGCCGGACATGGCCAACAACCCGGTGCTGCGCTGGATCAACCGGCGCTTCAAGGTGTCATCCGACTACGACGGCGAGCGTTTCTTCACCCAGGTGGATGGCGTGCGCATGGCCACGCCGATGCTGGTGGTGATCATCCTCATCGGCGTGGTGGACGTGATCTTTGCCGTCGACTCGATTCCCGCCATCTTCGCCATCACCACCGATCCGTTCATCGTGCTCACCTCGAACGTGTTCGCCATCCTCGGCCTGCGCGCGATGTACTTCCTGCTGGCCGGAGCGCACGAGCGCTTCCACCTGCTGAGCTACGGGCTGGCCATCGTGCTGGTGCTGATCGGCACCAAGATGCTGCTGATCGACATCTACAAAATTCCGGTGGCCTGGTCGCTGGGCATGACGGTGGCGGTGCTGGCGGCGTCGATGCTGCTGTCCCTCAAACTGCCGCCGCGCGGCCACGCGGGCACGGCTTACCCGTTCCAGGCGAAGAAGAAGCCTGCGGCCCGCGACGCCGCGCGCTGAAGGCGCCACGCCCTCCGTGGGGTTTTGCACTTTGTAGGACTACCCGCACGTCGCCGCTTGCGCGGCGCGCTTATGCTCCTTCGAGATGTCGATGACGATGCCTCCCGAAGAAGAAACTGCTCCCGCCCCCTCCCTGCCCCCCTCATCGGCCGCGGCCGGCGCGGCCACCACACGTGCGGCTGCTTCGGTGTTCGTCGCAGGTGGAGGCGAGATGGGGGCGCGATTGCGGGAGTTCGACTGGCAGTCCACACCGCTCGGGCCGATTGCCGGCTGGTCGCCCGCACTCCGCATCACCGTCGAGCAGATGATGGCGTCGGCATTTCCCACCTGCCTGTTCTGGGGCCCGGACTTCATCGCGGTCTACAACGATGGCTACAAGCCCATGCTGGGGCGCAAGCCGGAGGCACTGGGCCAGCCGCTGCGCGTGACCTGGGCCGAAGCCTGGGACGGCCTGCGGCCGATCGCTGAAAAGGCGCTGGCCGGTCAGGCCACTTTCATCGAAGACCACCACCTGCTGCTCAACCGCCACGGTTCGCTGGAAGATGCGTGGTTCACCTTCAGCTACAGCCCGGTGTTCGACGAGCACGGCCACGTGGTGGGCATGATCGACACGGTGATGGAGACCACCGCCAAAGTGCTGGCGCAGCGCGAGTCGACACGCCAGCATCAGCGCCAGCGCGCCACGCTGGAGCAGATGCCCGGCTTCGTCGCGCTGCTCAGCGGGCCCGAGCACCGCTACGAGTTCGTCAACGACGCCTACCGGGACGTCGCCGGGCACCGGGACTTCATCGGACGCACGGTGCGCGAAGCCCTGCCCGAGCTGACCGAGCAGGGCTACTTCGAACTGCTGGACCGGGTTTACGCGACGGGCCTGCCGATGAATGCGGCGGCGCTGCCGATCCGGCTCGATCGCGAGGATGGCGAGCGCTTCATCGATCTGCTGTTCGCGCCCACGCGCGATGCGCAGGGCGCGATCCAGGGCATCTTCGTCGGCGGCTACGACGTGACCGAACGCCTGCGCGCCGAGAACGCTTTGCGCGATGCCCAGGAGCGCCTGCACACCATGACCCAGGAGGCACTGGCCGAGCGCACGGCCGAGCGCGACACGCTGGCGCGCATCGTGGAAACCACGGACGCGCAGATCCAGGTGGTGGACGCCGACTACCGCTTCCTGGCCATCAACAGCTCCTGCGCGCGCGCCTACGCTCGCATCTTCGGCGTGAGCCCGGCCGTGGGGGACAGCCTGCTCGACTTGCTCGCCCGCCTGCCCGAAGCGGAGCGTGATGCCGCGCTCGCGCTCTGGCGCAGGGCGCTGGCGGGCGAGTCTTTCAAGCTGGTGCACGACTGGGGCGAGGGCGCATTGCGCACCGCTTTCGAGATGAACTTCGAGGTGCTGCGGGCCGCTGACGGCACGCAGACCGGCGCCTTCCTCACCGGCAACGACATCTCCGATCGCGTGCGCAGCGAAGCGGCGCTGGCCGCCACGCTGGAGGCGTTGCGCCATGCGCAGAAGATGGAAGCCGTGGGCCAGCTCACGGGCGGCATCGCACACGATTTCAACAACCTTCTGATGGCCATCGGCGGCAGCCTGCAGACGCTGCAGGTGCACCTGGACCGTGGCGTGCCGCCCGGCGCCCTGCGACGCTACGTCGAAATGGGCGAGAGCGCCGTGCAGCGCGCAGCGTCGCTCACGCACCGGCTGCTGGCGTTCTCGCGCCGGCAGACACTCGATCCGCGGCCCACCGACGTGAACGCGCTGGTGCACGGCATGCACGAGCTGATCCTGCGCAGCGTCGGCCCCGATGTGCAGTTGTGCATCGACGCCGCACCGGGCGCCTGGCCCACCCGCATCGATGCGCCGCAGCTGGAGAACGCGCTGCTCAACCTGTGCATCAATGCGCGCGACGCCATGACGCCCGGGGGCGGCAGGCTGTCCATCGCCACCGCCAGCATCGAGGTACGCCTGCACGAAGCGCAGCGCCTGGCGTTGCCGGAAGGCGACTACGTGCGTCTTTCGGTGGCCGACACGGGCAGCGGCATCGCCCCCGACGACATGTCGCGCATCTTCGAGCCCTTCTACACCACCAAACCTCAGGGCCAGGGCACGGGCCTCGGGCTGTCGATGGTGTATGGCTTCGTGCAACAGTCTGGCGGCCAGGTGGACGTGCTGTCGGCGCCCGGCGAGGGCACGACGATGCATCTGTATCTGCCACGCCACCACGGTGCGGCCGTGGCCGGCGCGTCGTTGCCGCCGCTTCCGCTACCCAGTGGCGGCGGGCAGACGGTGCTGCTGATCGACGACGAGGAGATGCTGCGCGTGATGCTGGCCGACGTGCTGGAAGAAGCCGGCTACCGCGTCCTCACGGCCCGGGATGGCACCGAGGGACTGCAGCGCCTGCAGGACGAGCGCCAGCGTGTCGGCCTGCTGATCACCGACGTCGGCCTGCCGGGCGGCATGAACGGCCGTCAGGTGGCCGATGCCGCGCGCCGGCACCTGCCGGGCCTGCCCGTGCTCTTCATCACCGGCTACGCCGAGAACGCCGCCGTGGGCAACGGCCTGATGGAGCCGGGCATGGAGGTGATGACCAAGCCCTTCCCCGTGGCCGCGCTGGCCGCACGCGTGCAGGGCATGCTGACTGCCGGCTGAGGTGTCAGCGCGGCCCTTTCCCTTCAGCGCCGAGATCCTGAGATGGCAGAACGCGCATCCGGCCGCGCGACACATTGCGTGGCTCAGACTCAGCGCCCGATGCCCCGTCGGTGGATGACGGTGCCGGGCCCGACGCCGGTGCAGCGACGTCCACCGGGAAGGGGAGTTCGGGCGGGTGTCCCCAGGCCCCATACATATCACGCAACTCCGACTCCACCGCGCGCCGCTGGATCGCCTGGATTCGCTCGGGAGGTTGCTCGGTCGCCATGGGCACGATCGGCCGCGCCCCACTCTCCACGGGAAGAGCCGCCGCCAGATACTGGATCGCGCTGTCGTTCGACCGTGGCCGATAGGCGTCGCCCATGCGTTCGGCATTGGAGTGGCTCGCGAGCTCCTTCATGATTTCCGTCACGGCGGTCAGCACGGCCGGCCCGTCCCAGCCCTCCCTGGCTGCATCGGTGTAGTGGCGCAGGCGGGCGGTCGGCCGCATCGATGCCAGGGAGGCGTCGAGCTCTGCGAGCTTGTCCAGCACCCGCTCGTTCTGACTGGCGGCTCCGGTGTACGGCTCCCCGCCCAGAAGCTGCGAGAAGAGCGGCGCGAGCCGGTCCTGCACGATGTCCCGGATGCGCTCGAACATGTTGCCCTCCTGGACGGCGGGCTGGTACGCACTGGCCGCGCTGTAGTTGGCCTCGCGTTGTGCGAACACGTGCCGCTGTACTGCGGACGTGTCTTCCCAGTCCTGAGCCGAGCCGCGCATCACGTATTCCGTTTCGGTGCGGACGGGGCCGCCTTGCGCTACCCGGTCCTCCGACTTCAGCACATCGCGCAGGACGCCCAGGAACGGATCGGGGCCGGCGCGAAACCAGGAGGCGAGCACGTCGGTGTTCTCGCTTTTCTCGAGTGCCTGGCGGAACGCATGGCGATCGATGCCCTGCTCGCCGTCGATCCGGATGCAATCTGCCAGCGTGCTGAAGTAGGTCATCAGCGCCCGCAGGCTGCTGCCCACCACGAAGCTGCCCTCCTTGCGGTTGTTGGCGTACGTCGCCGTGGGCGAGAGGCTCAGCCCGCCCATCGCGTTTCGCATCGCCGTGGCCGCGATGGGCGGAAGGCCCATCGACGTCCTGGCATCGTCCACCGCGCCATAGGTGATCCAGGACGTCTTGAACGGCAGGGGCGGTTCGCCCGCGCGCGGCAGCGGCCGCTCGCGGCGCAGTGTCAACGACAGTCCATGCCGCGTGCCCAGCACCGACAGCGCGCCGTCTTCCCGGCCGACAGTGCGCGCCTGGCGCGTCAGGCCCTGCCGGACATGACGCGCCAGCTCGTCCAGGCGCAACTCGCCCTCGTTGCCCATCTGTTCCGTCACATACTTGAGCACCTGCTGCAGCGTGGCCGATGCCACCGATCCACTGCCGGAAATCTGGAAGGTGTAGGTGTCTGCCTCCTGCGTGCGATGTCCGGCCGGATGCCGGAGATGCTGCCGCCGCTGCCACGACACCTCGATGCCCAGCTCCGCGAGCTCCTTGAACAACAGCGTGCCATCAGGAACCCTTTCGGCAGGTTTGCTTTCAAGACGGAGGATGTCGCCCGGTCGCCCGCGCGCGGTCAGCTTGCCGGTGGCCGTGGTGGTCTCGCTCACCGAGTCGGCCGAGGGCATCACGAGATGCGAGCGACACAGGTGCAGTTCCATCTGGCTGGTCTGCATCCGGTCCATGGCCGCCTTGGCATGGTCGCGGGCCTGCTGGACGTCGTGCATCAGTTCCTGCGCCCGGCCATATTCGGTGCGGTGCCACGCCGACGGCGGGTCGCTGCCGGGCACGGCCTGCGGCGTGTTGTCGCTGCGGGCAGGCAGATCCCGGCCGTCGAACCAGGCCTTGCCGCTCATGTCGTGCTGGAACTTGGCCATCGTGAAGAGACGATCGGTCATGTTGAAGGACAGATCGACCAGCTGCTGGCACAGCAGGTACAGGCGGTTCTTGTCCGCAGGCAGGGAGTGCAGGTCAATCTTGCCGCTCGCATCGCTGCCCGTCGCGAAACGGTTCAGCCGGGCCAGCGCGGCCTCTTCCGCCGGCCCATCGCCTGCGGCGGCAGCGCCCTTGGCGCGAGCGACGTCATTGCACACGTCCAGCCACTGCTGCTGCAACTGCGGGTACGCGTCGCGCAGGCCCGCCAGCAGGTCGGCCGGACGCAGCCCCTCGCCGGGATCCTCGCCATGGATGCCCACCTCCAGCTGCTGCAGCAGCTGCCGGAAGTACGGATGCAGGGCTTCCTGATCGCCGTAGAGCGAAGAGGTGGCGCACGCCTTGCGGTACTCGTTCGACAGCAGCGGCTGGGTGACATCGACCAGCGGCCTTCCCTTGTCGGCTCCACTTGCATGGCGGGGCAGCACAGAGTGCAGCGATGTCAGGCAGCCCGCTTCGCCGAATGGCGCATCGACCGTGCCGGGCGCGCCCGGCGCCGTCTGGTCCACCAGGGCACGCACGGCATCCTGAAGCGCGATCAGATGCTTCGCAGGTGCGAACGCCGGCAGATCGCACGACGCACGATTCAGGCGCGTCAGTTGCAGTTGGCTCGACTGATGGCTCAATTCGAAATTGCCTCCCAGCGCGGGAAGCCGGCTCGATACCGGCTTTCCGTCCTCGCCCAGGGTGTAGCTTTTCGGGTTGACCGACATCGGGCCGACACCGGCGGAAAACGTGGAGGTCTGCAACTTCCACGCCTCGGGATCCTGCTGCGTGGGCCGATGCTTTGCCGATGCGGCGGCCGGCGTCGACTTGGGCACGCCGATGTCCGGAAACTGGCTGCGCTTGCCGAGCTCATCTGCGCTGGCCTCGGCCACCTTCGTGTTGTAGTCCCATGGCAGCGGCATGAGCCGGGTGTGCAGATCTGCGAGGGAGGATCTCAACGGCCGGGGCAGGATCCCGCCCTGCGGGTCGGGCATCTTGTCCCGGGCGGCGTCCAGTTGCGCCGCCTGCCGGTGCAGCCGGTAGGCCAGGTGCGCTCCTTCGTAGGTCTGCGGAGAGAAGGCGGAGGCTGCCCGCACGGCCTCCGAAGTGGGTGAGCCGCCAACGAGCCAGTTCGCTGCCCGGTCGAGCGGAGGGGGGAGACTGAAATTCAGCAGCATGTCCGCGGCGTTTCGCTCGCAATGCATGGCCTCGTACTGCTGCGCGGCCACGGTCGACTTGAAGTCTCTCAACTCGGCGTAAGTCCCCCCGACGACCTGCGTGGAGACCGCCGCGCCCACCGGCTGGCCGAATGCGCTGGCGCTCGCGTTCGCGCCCACGACCCCATAGCGGCGCTCGGACCGGTTGAAGTCGCCGTCGATGTCCTTGTAGCTCGTCGTGGTTGTGCCGCCGCCGCCCGAGACGCCCAGATCGCTGGACAGTACCTTGGCCGCGCGGCCAGACAGTCCCAGAGTCGACGCGTCCATCTTCACCGAGGCCCCCAACGAGTACTGCGCGTTGCGGGTATGGCTGGTACCGATCGGCAGGTCGACGCGCTTGCCGCGAAGGGTTTCAAGATCGCAGGCCAGGTCGGTGGCTGCCACCAGCGTGGTGGGTGCCATGTTTGCCGCGGCACTGTAGCGGGCCTGATCGGCGCAATAGCCGGCCAGCACGCGAAGGTACTCCAGGCCCGGCGGCAGCGATTCGGTGCGGCGCGATTCGGCGGCGGCATACGGCTCGGACGCGTCGTCGAAGGCGGGGCCCGGCGCATTCTTGCGGATCACCGCCCGCAGCTCCTGTTCCACGAACTTCCACTCCTGCGTCAGCGCGCTGAGCGCAGCGTACTGAAGGTGCGCGCGCGTCCAGATATCGGCATCGGCTGACGGCTGCTGCAGGGCATCGGTCCGACCGGCGGCATCGAGTCTCTGGAACGTGCCATCGGCCACGCGCGCCGTCAGCTCACGCAAGGCATTCGCCACGCGCGTGGCGTCCTCGGACGGCAGCGTGGCCATTGCACGGCGGATGTGGTCCTGCAGCCCCTTCACCAGTCCCTGAAGATGCTGGGTGTTGACATGGGTCTCGCCATAGACCGCGTGTGGCGCGAACGGATCGCGCAGCTCCATCGCGCGCAAGTCCAGGCTGGCCAGTGCGGGCAACGCGGCGGGCGTCAATGCGGCACGTTGCCCATGGAATGTGTCGGCGATGGCGGCACCGGCCTTCAGGGTGGCCTGCGTCAAGGCACTCCCTGCCTCATAGACTGCATTGGCCCCCGCGGCGGCTCGCCCGAGGAGCCAGGAAGCCCAGTCGGAAGCCGGCGGCTGCGGCAGTTTCGGCTCAGGCGCAGGCGGCGCGCTCGGCGTGTGTGAATCCCGAGGCAGCTGGATGACACTGTGGGAATGCGCGGTTCCGATGTTGGGGTCCATTGCCGACGTCCTGAAGCAAGAAAGAATGTGAAAAATGACTCTACGTACCGTGGAAAACCTGCAAGACGCCAAAGCGAAGTCCGGTGAAGCCCGGCGAAACCGGTGGTGGGCGGATGGCCCATGGACGCTGGCCAGCGTGCTTTTTCTGTCGGCCTGTGCCGCACCACCGACCCCTTCCGACGCCCTGGGACTGACTTTCACCCGCATTCCGGCGGGCGAGTTCATCATGGGCAGCGACGAGACCGCCCATACGCTGCGTGCCGACTTTCCCTTCGACGATCCGAAGCGCTATGCCGACCTGGCCGATGAGGCGCCGCGCCACCGCGTGCGCATCACACGCGATTTCGAGATGGCGCGGCACGAGGTCACGGTGGGGCAGTTCCGCGCCTTCGTGCAGGCCTCGGGCCACGTGCCCGAATCCATCGCCGATGGCACGGGCGGATTCGGCTACAACGCGGCCTTCGCGCAGGACGTGAACCGCACGGGCGACGCGTTCGAAGGGCGCGATCCGCAGTACTCATGGCAGTGGCCCGGTTTCGTGCAGGGCGACGACCATCCGGTGACCAACGTGACCTGGCGCGACGCCGTGGCGATGGCGCGCTGGCTGTCGGCACGCGAGGGCCGCACCTACCGGCTGCCGACCGAGGCCGAATGGGAATACGCATGCCGTGCCGGCCAGTCCACACGTTTCCAGACCGGCGACGATCCGCGCGCGCTCACCGGCGCCGCCAACCTGTTCGACCAGGATGCGGCGGCGCACTGGCCCAAATGGAAGCAGGAGGCGCTGGCCGGTCGCGACGGTTTCGCCTTCACCGCGCCCGTGGGCCGCTTCGCGCCGAATGCCTTCGGCCTGTTCGACATGCACGGCAACGTGTGGGAATGGACGTCGGACTGGTACGGCGAAGACTGGTACGCGAGGTCGCCCACCGATGACCCGCAAGGCCCGGCCACGGGCGACGTGCGCGTGCGCCGCGGCGGCTCGTGGCACACCTGGCCCCTCTACGCGCGCTGCGCCTACCGCAACATCAACACCGAGGCGACGCGCTATCCGCTGGTGGGGTTCAGGCTGGTGCGCGAGTTGCGCTGAACCGTGGCCATCAGGCCTGCGCCGGCCACGCCGGCAATTCGTGCTTGTGCGTGGCGGCAACCGACCTCAGTTCCACTGGCGGGCCATGCCCGGGCGCTCTTCGCCCGGCCGGTCGATGCGCTGTGCAGCCTGCGCCAACTGGTCCAGGAAGCGTTGTTGCAATGGCGTCGGGCGCCAGCCCCGGCGCAGCGTCATGCCGATGGTGTGGTGGGTGCCCTCCAGTGGCGGGCCCACGCAGCCGAGCAGACCGCTGCGGATCTGCAGGGCCACCTGGTCGGGCGTGGCGAGCGTGAGCAGGGTCGTGCTGGTCAGCAGGCGGCCCACGATCATGATCGAGCCACACTCGATCGGCGCGGGCGGGCGCTCCATCCCGGTGAAGAGCCGCTCCCACTCCGAGCGCAACGGGGAGTTCTCGGGGCCGATGATCCAGGGATAGGAGGCCAGCGTCGCGAGCGACGGACGCCGCCGCCCCACTAGAGGATGCTGGCTGCCGGCCACGATCACCAGTGGCTCCTGGCACAGGGGGGTCTTGAGGAGATCGGGACTGTCATGCGGCGGCAGTTCGCCCACCACGAGATCGATGGCGCCATCCCGAAGGGTTTCGACCAGTTCGCCCCAGCTGCCCTCCAGCACCTGGAAGCCGGCGGCATATTCGCCGCCCCCCATCGCGGCCATCGTGGCCATGGCCTCGGGAACCAGGAAAGCGCGCGCCAGCGGCGTGGTGCCTACGGCGATGGTGGCGGCGTGGGTTCCAAGTTCCAGCTCGGAGAACGCGGCCAGGATCTCGCCCGACACCAGCCGGCAGGCCCGTGCGAATCGCCGGCCGACGAAGTTCACCGACACGCCGCGGCCACGCCGCTCCAGCAGGGGCTTGCCCAGGAGTGCCTCCAGTTCGCGCACGGCGCGGTTGACAGCGGTCTCCGACAACCCGGTGCGCTGGGCAGCGCCGGCAAAGCTGCCGGCCTGCGCCACCGCCAGGAAGGCACGCAACTGTGCCATGGTCACGCGCCGCTCGGCGTAGCTGGCTGCCCCCGCGACGCGCCGGCCCGCGACGGCCAGGTGCTCGATGACGGCACGGGCGCGGGGCGCCATGATCTCACCGGCCGAGTTGGGACGCATGCCACCGGCGCGACGCTCGAACAGCGGCCGGCCGACCTGGGTTTCGAGCTTCGAGATGCCCTGTGTCAGTGCCGGCTGCGACAAGTTGAGCACACGTGCCGCGGCACTGATGCTGCCGTGCTCGCACACGGCCACCAACCCGCGCAGGTGACGCAGGTTCAGATCGAACGGGCCCGGCGCCGCGGGCACAGGAAGGGAGGAGTGGGCAGCCATGGAGAAGAAGGACGGCAGCCCGGCCACCGTCTCTGCGGCACTATACAAACCCGCGGCGCGCGCCGCAGTCAGCGCATCAGCAGGCCGCCATTGAGGTCCAGCGTGGCGCCGACGAAGAAGCCGCCCTGGTCCGAAGCCAGCAGCGCAGCGGCGGCGGCAATCTCGTCGGCTTCGCCGAAGCGGCCGACGGGAACCAGCTTCTCTATGCGCGCAATCTGCTCTGCGGACAGCCGCCCCCTGGCAGTACTGATGGGGCCGGGAGAGATGCAGTTCACCGTGACTCCGGTGCCTGCCAGCTGCTGCGCGAAGTACTTGGACAGCATGGTGGCACCGGCCTTGGCGGCGGCATAGTGCGCCGACGCCACAGTTCCTCCGTTCTGCCCCGCGAGGGAGGTGATGTTGACGATCCGGCCGTGGCCCTGCGCTCGCATCGCCTCGGAGAACACCTGGCAGCTGAGGAACACGCTGCGCATGTTGATGGCCACGATGTCGTCGAACTCGTCGCTGGTGATTTCCTGCACCGGCGTGCGCTTGGCGTAGCCGGCATTGTTGATCACGATATCGGTGCGCCCCCACTGCGCGGCCAGACGGTCGCGTGCGGCCTCGAAGTCGGCCTTGCGGCGCACGTCCAGCGGAAAACCCATGGCGTTTTCGCCCGAGGGATCGAGCCCCTGGGCCACGCGCTCGGCCGACTCCGCGTCGACGTCGCTCACAGCGACACGCGCGCCGCTGGCGTAGAACAACCGGGCAATGGCCTCGCCCACGCCCCGGCCGCCGCCCGTCACGAGCACAGTGCGGCCATCGAAGCGGAACGAAGCTGTTCCGAGCCGCATCGGCTGCGCCACGCTCACAGCTTGATTCCGTTCTTCTGGATCAGCGGTCCCCACTGGTCGATCTCGCGCTGGATGATGGTCTCGAGCTCTTTCGGCGTGCTGCTGCGCGGCTCTGCCATCTTCGATTCGATGTTCCTGCGAACGTCGGGCCGCGCCACGGCGTTGGCGATGACTTCGTTCAGGCGTTGCACGATGGCATCGGGTGTGCCTTTGGGTGCCAGCACGCCGAACCAGGCCGTGCTGTCGAAGCCGGGCAGGAATTCGGACACTGCGGGCACATCGGGCAGCGTCGGCACACGCTTGGGCGTCGCCACGGCCAGGTAGCGGGCCTTGCCCGAAGCGACCATGCTCGTGCCGTCCAGCGGGTTGACCCATGCCGTCTCGATCTCGCCGCCCAGCACGGCCACACCCAGCGCGCCACCACCGCTGTAGGGCACGTGCTGCACCTTGATACCCGCCCGTTCGTTGAGGTATTCGCCCGTCAGATGCGACATCGATCCGGTGCCGACCGAGCCATAGTTCAGGTTGACGCCGGGCTTGCGTGCCTGCGCCAGGAACTCACCGAAGTCGCGCGCAGTCACCTTGCTGGAAGCCACGAGCGCCAGCGGAACCAAGGCGACCGTGGAGATGGGGCGGAAGTCCTTCTGCACGTCGTACGGCACCTTGCGCAGCAGGCCAACGATGGCGCTTGGCGCCGAGTTGCCGAACACCAGTGTGTAGCCGTCGGGGGCCGAGCGCGCCACCGCCTCAGCGCCGATGGCGCCGCCGGCCCCGGCACGGTTGTCGACGACGACTGGCTGACCCAGTTGTTCGCTCATCGACTGCTGGATGGCGCGCGCGAGCTGGTCGGTGCTGCCACCAGCGGAGTACGGAACAATCAGCCGGATCGGCTTGGACGGCCAGGTTTCGGCCAGAGCAGCACATGACAGCGCCAGACCGAGTACGGCAGGAACAAGGCGCCGGGCGGCGCGGGACAGGGATTTCATCGAGGTCTCCTTGGTTTGAATCGGAAAATCGGGCGCGCTGTCTCGCCGATGCGCGCGGGAGGGGTCAGAGATCGAGCGCCAGGACCCCGCTGCGCGCACCGGAGCAACACACCATGACAGCCTGGTTGGACTGCTTCTCGGCGTCGGTGAGGAAGTGGTCTCGGTGATCGGGAACGCCGTCCAGCACTGTCACGCGGCAACTTCCGCAAATGCCTTCGGAACAGGCGAAGCCCACATCGACACCTGCGTTGAGCAGGGCGTCGAGCATGGTCTCGCCGGGCTGCACGTCGATGCTGCGCCCGCTGCGCCTCAGGTCGAGTCGGTAGCCCCCGTCGCATGCCACATCGGTGTCCGCCGAGAAGTACTCGAAATGCAGGCGCTCGCCCAGCGGCGCCCCCAGCTCGCGGAACGCCGCCAGCATCCGTTCGGGCCCGCAGCAATAGACATGCGCGTCCGGTGGCAGGCCGGCGAGGAGGCGCGCCAGGTCCAGCCGTGGCGTGGACGGTTCGTCGTCGATGGTCAGGTGCACCGCGTCGTGATGTTCAAGCCGATCAAGAAATGCGGCGCGCTCGCGAGTGCGCACCGCGTAGTGCAGTTCCCACGATCGGCCCAGTCGTTCGAGCCGCGCGATCATCGACAGCATCGGCGTGATGCCAATGCCGCCGGCGATCAGCACGCTGCGCGCGGCTCCTTCGTGCAGTTCGAAGTTGTTGCGGGGAGCCGAAACATCCACCCATTGGCCCGGGCGCCAGTGCTCGTGTATGTGGCGGGAACCCCCGCGGCTGTCGACATCGAGCTGCACGGCGATCTCGTAGCCGCTGCGGTCGGCCGGATCGCCCAGCAGGGAATAGCTGCGCGCGAGGCCCGCGGCCAGTGCTACGTCGACGTGCGCGCCGGCGGTGAACGCGGGCAGCGAGGCGCCGGCTGCCGGCTCGAGCCGGAAGCCGAGGATATCGTGCGCCTCCCAGCGCACGTGTCGGATGCGAGCCTGCATGGCCGACTTCAGGCAGGTGTCTTCCAGCGCACCGCTTGCTCCAGTTGGGCGCGGTAGGCGTCGTCGAGCGGCACCTGGGGATCGTGCAGGAACGAGCCTGCGCGCGCCCCCATGAACACATCGGGCTCATGCGCCCCGGGCGGCAGCGTGCCCTTGTCGCGCCAGGCGCGTGCGGCCATCAGCACGCGACGCCGGGTCCGCGCGATCATCTGGTCGGTCGGCGCGAGATGCTCGAAGGCGTGATCGGTGACCGCCCCCATGCTCTCGGTGACGGCCTGATCCTGGATGGTGATGTTGGCGATCCCGGTGTACTGGTGGCCATCTCGCTGCGACTGGCGGTCGATGCCCCAGTCGTTGTGCGCGCGGTCGCGGCAGCGCCAGCGGCCATACCAGTCGGTGGTGTTCGGTTCGTATTCGAACTTCTCGTACAGCGGCTCGCCGTTGGCGCGCGTGGAGTTGTAAGCCGGATTGCCATCGTCCACGCCGCCGGAGATATCGAACAGCATGCTGTGGTTGTCGTCCATCGGCACCCAGGCCCGGGCGATGGCGCGGGTGGAGAAGCGCGCGTTCGGCGTTTGCGTCCAGAACGGGAACATGAAATGGGCCACACGCCAGGACATGAGCCCGTCGTCGTTCAGCCGGTAGCCGCCATACATGGAGCCCCATTCCGCGTTGCGCACCTCGTATTCCGGCGCGCGGTTGAGCACGGTCGGACGCATCGGGTGGTCTTCGGGCAGATCGTCAGGGCCCAGCATTCCCACGTGCAGGAAGCCGACGTGCGAGGTGTCGATATCGCCCTCAAGCGCCTGCATCCAGTTGCACTCCCGTTGCAGGCACCAGATTTCGCTGTCGGGGATCAGGTTGGCCTCGATGTTGGGCAGCGGCGGCGGCGAATCCTGCTGCTGGCCCATATAGACCCAGATCAGTCCGTTGCGCTCCGCCGTGCGGTAGGCCTTGGCATGGACCTTGTCCTTGAAGTCCTGGTGCACGGGCACGTTGGGCATCTCCACGCACTTGCCACGCACATCGAACTTCCAGCCGTGATAGACGCAGCGGATACCGGATTCCTCGTTGCGGCCCAGGAACAGCGAGGCGCAGCGGTGCGGGCAGCGGTGATCGAGAATGCCCACCTGGCCGGTGGAGTCACGGAACGCCACCAGCTTTTCGCCCAGCAGCATCAGCCGCAGAGGCTCGCGGTCGGCCTGCACTTCGGACGACATGGCGGCGGGCATCCAGTACTGCCGCATGAACTCTCCCATCACGGTGCCGGGGCCCACGCGGGTCAGGTCTGCGCTGTCGATCGGACTCATTCTCTTTCCTTGTCTCTGTTTCGGCGGGACGACGAAAGCCCCAGCACGGGCCATAAGCCTGTGCTTTGTTTTCATCGTTGGTTGATCAGGATCATAGAAATCTCCCGCCATTTACTCCACAGGCGGTCAATTCGAATCTCTGCCTGAATATTCAAAAACCGGAGGTAAATGGCGCCATCGCGCGCGTATCACGCGCGGTTCATCGATGGCGCGCACGAGACCGCAGTAACTCGATTGCGAGCATTCGCGCAGGCCCGGCCCATGTGCACGAATGCGATGCCGACGGTGTGGGTGGCTACGGTGACGACACCGACTTCGCTCAGGGGCGACGACCCGCAAGAGAGTGTTGGCGCGCTGCGCCTAGCCCAACATCAACACCGGGGCGACGCGGTATCCGCTGGTGGGGTTCCGCCTGGTGCGCCAGTTGCGCTGAAGCGGGCGATCAGGCCTGTGCCAGCAGCGCCGGCAATTCGTCCATGTGCGTGAACACCTGCACCACGCCCGCCGCGCGCAACGCGGCCGGTGCGTCGTGACCCGCCTCGGCCGGGCTGTAGCCGAACACCGTGCAGCCGGCCGCCACGCCGGCAGTGGCGCCGGTCACCGTGTCTTCCACCACCGCGCAACGCGCCGGGTCGGCGCCCAGGTGCGCCGCCGCCGCCAGGTACACGTCGGGATAAGGCTTGGAGCGCGGCATCTCGTGGCCGCTGAAGATGTTGCCCTCGAAGTACGGCATCAGCCCGCACTTGGCCAGTTGCAGCTCGACCTTGAAGCGGTCGGCACCGCTGGCGCAGGCAATGCGGCCGGCGTGGTGTGCGTGCACACGCGCCACCGCATCGACCACGCCCCGCACGGCCTGCAGCTCGCGCTCGAGCCGCTCGTTGCGGCGCTCGCGGAAGGCTACGAGCCAGGGCTCGCCGATGCGCGTTCCGGTCGCGCGGGCGATGCGTTCGGTCTCGTCCTTCACCGCCTTGCCCACGAAGATGGCCATGCACTCGGCCAGCGTGAGGCGCCAGCCCATCTCCTCGAGCATGTCGCGCAGCACGCCGTTGGTGATCGGCTCGCTGTCGACGAGCACGCCATCGCAATCGAAGAGGACGGCGTCGAATCGCGGCATGGCAGGCTTCCTTCAGGAGACGGAGAGAGAAAAACAGCGACCGATTATGCGGGCCCGTGCAGGACGATCCGGTGGTGAACGGACACGCCTGCGCCTGAGCGACTGTCACGCCGCTTTCACGGCAGCGTCACATCAGCCATCGACCATCGCGGGTTGCCATAGCGCCGCACTGCGCGGCCCGACCACCCGACCATGCCCGTACAACGACACACCTCCCCGCGCGCACGCGCCACCTCTTTCTCCCTGCTTCCGCTGGCCGCCGCGCTGGCCACGCTCTTCGCCCTGCCGGCCCATGCGCAGAATTTCACCGTGGGCGCCGGCACGACCGACACGGCCGGGAAGGTCATTGCCGGTGGCACCGGCGTGGTGGAAGCGGGCGGCACCATCTCCACCAGTGCCGGGACGCGGGGCGTGCGCATCCGCAACGGCGTGACGCAACTGACCAACGCCGGCACCATCGAGCAGACGGGCACCGGCCGCGCCATCGACGTGGATGGCACCAACGCCGACGTCCACATCCTCAACAGCGGCCTGATCACCAGCAGCGGCGCGCAGGTCATCCGCTTCGACAGCGCCAGCACGAAGCAGGTGCTCGACAACCAGGGCACCCTCTGGCACACCGGCACCGACGTGGGTGGCGAGCGCGCCATCAAGGCCGATGGCGCCTACACCACCACGGGCAACCAGATCATCAACGGCTCGGACACCAACCGCGCCGCGGTGATCCGGTCCAACGGCAACGACGCCATCCGCCTGGGCAACAACTTCACGCTGACCAACTGGGGCGACATCTTCTCCACCGGCCGCGTCAACACCAGCTGCCCCGACTACCAGGCCAGCGACGTGGGCTGTGGCGCCGATCTGTCGGCCGCCGATGGCGTGGCGATCGAGAACGCGCGCAGCAACGCGGTGATCCTCAACCACGGCAGCATCACCGGCCCCCGCCATGGCGTGGATGGCGGCGATCCGCTGGCCTACGCGCCCAGCGCTCACCTGGTGGATGTCGAGCGGCTGGACATCGTGCGCGCCGACGGCGATGGCGTGCTCTTCAACGTGGTGCGCACCAGCGGCACGACCGAGGGCGTGCGCGTCGCGAACCCGGTGGTGATCAACTACGCGGGCGGCACCATCACGGGCAACAACGGCTCGGGCGTGGGCATCGACGGCCATGCGGTGGTGATCAACCACGGCACCATCACCGGCAACTACGCGGGCGCGGGCCACGTGTTCGACCACCCGAGCAACACGAGCAACGGCGCCGGTGCGGGCCTGACCTCCGCCAACGGCGACGGTGACGGCGTGGACATCGACGGCACCGCCTACGTCGAGAACTGGGGCACCATCCGCGGCACCGGCGCGGGCGGACGCGATTCGGGCGGCAACCCCAACGGCGCCGACGGCATCGCGGCCGGCGGCGGCACCTTCATCAATCATGCGGGCGCCGTGATCTTCGGCCAGACCAAGGGCATCCTGATCGACGACGGCGCGGCCGGCAGCGCCGTGCCGGCGGGACGGGGCACGGCCGATGCGCAGGGCGCGGCCGCGCTCATCGTCAACGACGGCCGCATTGAAGGCGCGACCGGCGCGGCCATCGGACTGGTGGGCGCCTTCGCCGACCGCCTCTACAACGGCGCCACCGGCGTCATCGTGGGCGGCGCCGACGCGCGCCGCGTCGACCAGGAAGGCAGCACCACGCCCGCCGCGGCAGTGCAGATGGGCGCGGGCGACGACCTGCTGGTCAATGCCGGCCGCATCGAGGGCCGCAACGGCATGGCGATCGACCTGGGCCTGGGCAACGACACGCTGCGCCTGATGGCCGGCAGCACCGTCGTGGGCACCCTCGACGGCGGCGACGGCATGGACCTGCTGGAGACACAGGGCACGCAGCGCTTCGCGGCCGGCACGCTGTCGAGCTTCGAGCGCTTCAACGTGCTGGACGGCGTGACCACCTTCGACTACGCGCTGGGCGCTGTCGATGCGGTGACGGTGAGCCAGGCCGCCACGCTGCGCGTGAATGGCGGCTTCTCCACCGCCCATGCGCTCACCGTCAACGGCCTGCTGGCCGCGCCGGCAGGCCAGGCGCTGCGCACGGTGAACGTGGGCAGCTACGAGCAGGGTGCGCACGGCGTGCTGGAGGCGCGCGTGGGCACCTCGGGCCATTCGGATCGCATCGTGGCCGGGCAGGCGGCCACGCTGGCCGATGGCGCCACGCTGTCGGTCAGGCCGCTGGGCTATGTGGCGGGCGGCTCCACCTGGACGCTGGTGTCGGGCAGCAGCCTCGTCGCCGATGCGAACGAGCTCCGGCTGATCGGCGACTCGGCGCTGGTGAAGTATTCGCTCGCGGTGTCGGGCCACGACCTCGTCCTGACCGCCGAGCGCACCGCCACGCTCGCCAGCGTGGCCCCGGCCGGACTGGGCAGCCTGGGACAGGCGCTCGACGCGCTGGGTGCGCAGTCGTCGGCCGCCAATGCGTTGCTGGCCCGCATCGACAGCCAGGACACGGTCGCCGGCGTGGCCGAGGCGCTGCGCCAGCTCTCCCCCGATCGCTCGGGCGCGGCGTTGCGCGCGGCGCAGATGACGCAGGCGCAGGTGTTCGGCGCGGTGTCCGACCGCATGGATCAGGCACGCGGCAGCGCCATGGCGCAAGGGCCGGCACGCGGCCTGTCGGCCGGCGACGTCACGCGCGGCCGCGCCTGGGTGCAGGGCCTGGGCGCCTGGGGCGAGCAGAAGGCACGCGCCGGCAACGACGGCTTCGATCTCGAAGCCTGGGGCCTGGCCGCCGGCATGGAGGCCGACCGCGGCGCGCAGGATGTGATGGGCCTCTCGCTCGGCCTCAACCAGGCTCGCGCCGACGGCGTGGGCACCGGCACGGGCGACGACGTGCGCGTGAAGTCCGCCAGCATCGGCGGCTATTTCAGCCGCACGGCGTCCGATCTCACCATCGATGCCGCCGTGCTCGCCGGCCACAACCGCTACGACACGCGCCGCGCCGTCACCGTGGGCAGCGTGACCGAGCAGATCCGCGGCGACCACGACGGCTGGCAGATCGGCGGCCAGGTGGAGCTGGGCTTGCCGTTCCAGCTGCGCCAGGACCTCAGCGGCCGCTGGCTGGTGGGCACGCGCCTGAGCTACCTGCGGACCGGCAGCTACACCGAGCAGGGCGGCACGGCGGCGCTGGCCGTGAACTCGGCCAACGCCACCAGCATCCAGTCGGTGCTGGGCGCCGAGCTGAACTGGGCCACGGCACCGCGCAGCGCGGTGCAGTTGCGCGCGCGCTGGCTGCACGAATTCGGCAATGCGCCCGAACTGAACGCGGCCTTCGCCGCCGGCGGCCCCGGCTTCACCACGCCGGGCATCGCCGCCAACCGCGACGCGCTGCAACTGGGCGTGGGCCTGCGCCATGATGCCGGCAACGGCGTGACGCTGAACCTGCGCTACGACGCGGAGCTCAAGCGCGGCTACGTGGGCCATCAGCTCACGGCGCGCGCGGCCTGGTCGTTCTGAGCCCACGTGCCATGACCCCGCCCGCGCCGTCGGGCCCGCGGCCACCGCCTGCTTGCGTGCGGCGGCGGCTGCGTCGGTGCGGCCCGTGGCTGGCATCGGCCTGCCTGCTGTTGGCCGGCTGTGGCGCCCTGCCCACGCCCGGAGAGCGTGGCGACGAAGCCCGGGCGCTGATGGCAGCGGCCGGATGGCAGCCGCTGCGCATCGGCGCCGGGCGTTTCGTGCTGCAGGCCGCACGTTCGCCGCAGACGGCGTCGACGTCGGCACCCGTGCCGGAACTGGCGGTGTTCATCGAAGGCGATGGCCTCGCCTGGCGGGACGCGCGCACACCCTCGGACGACCCGACACCGCTCGACCCCGTCGCGCTGCGCCTGGCGCTGGCCGGGCCGCACCGGCCCGCCGCGTGGCTGGCGCGGCCGTGCCAGTACGACGACGCCGCTTCATCACGCTGCACGCCGCGCGACTGGACCGACGCGCGCTGGTCGCCCGAGGTCGTGGATGCGCTGGATGCCGCGCTCGACCGGCTGCGCGCCGAAGCGGGCGCCCGGCGCCTGGTGCTGGTGGGCTACAGCGGCGGCGGCGCGCTGGCCGCGCTGCTGGCGGCGCGGCGCGACGACGTGGCGCGGCTGGTGACGGTGGCGGCCGTGCTCGACGCGCAGGCATGGACGCGGGTGCACGGACTCACGCCACTCACCGGATCGCTCGACCCCGCGAGCGCGGCACCAGCGCTCGCCACCGTGCCGCAGTGGCACTTCGTGGGCGCCGATGACATGGTGACCGGCCTCGCCGCCGTGCAGCCGTTCATCGCGCGGCTGCCGGCGGGTGCGCCCGCCGCCGTGCAATTGCAGGCGGGGTTCGACCATGCGTGCTGCTGGGCGCGAGACTGGCATCGCCTGTCGCCGCCTTGAACCTCGGGCAGCGCCTCCGAGCGCTGAGTGCGCAGCGCTCACGCCTCGGCTCTGCCGAGGCCCCGTGCGAGCGGCCCCCTCGGGGGGCAGAGAGCTGCACGCAGTGAGCGAACGTGGGGGCCCTTCATCTATACAGCAGCTCGGGCAGCCACATGCCGATGGCCGGGAACAGGTACAGCAGCACGATGGCCAGGATCTGGATGCCCATGAACGGAATCATCCCCAGGAAGATCTGGTTGAGCGTGACGTGCGGCGGCGCCACGCCCTTGAGGTAGAACGCCGACATGGCCACGGGCGGCGAGAGAAACGCCGTCTGCAGGTTCAGCGCCACCAGCAGGCCGAAGAACAGCGGGTCGACGTCGAAGTGCGCCAGCAAGGGGATGAAGATGGGCATGAAGATCACGATGATCTCGGTCCACTCCAGCGGCCAGCCCAGCAGGAAGATCACGATCTGCGAGAGCACGAGGAACTCCACCTTGCCGAGATCCATCGACAGCACCCAGCGCTCGATCAACTCCTGCCCGCCCAGCAGCGCGAACGCGGCCGAGAAAATGGCCGAGCCCACGAACAGCCAGCACACCATGGCCGCCGTCTTGGCCGTGAGATAGACCGACTCCTTCACCATCGCGAGGTTCAGCCGCCGGTAGGCCGCCGCCAGCAGCACGCCGCCCATGGCGCCCATCGCCGCCGCTTCCGTCGGCGTGGCCAGGCCGAACACGATGGAGCCGAGCACCGCGAGGATGAGGAACACCAGCGGGAAGAACGACGCCAGCAGCATCTTGAAAATCTCGAGCCGCGCGAACGACAGGAACAGGTAGAACAGCGTGGTGAGCGCGCCCAGCACGGCGAACACCACCCACCACCACGTGGGCGCGGGCTGCGTGGTGGCACCCGCGGGTCCTTCAGCGTCTGCATCGGCGGCCGCAGCAGAACCAGCCGCGGGTGCTTCGGCGCCCGGTGGCAGCGGCGCGCCACCGGCATCCGCATCGGCCGAGCGTTCGGCGCCCGGAGGCTCCTGCACGCCGCCGGCGGCGTCGGCCGTGGATTCGAGCGGCGGCTCGGACACGCCGCCTTCGTCGATCGGCGGCTCGGCCAGCCCGCCTTCGACGGGTGGCTCCTGCACGCCGCCGGTGTCGGTGTCGCGCCGCTCGTCGCCGAAGCCGATGGGCTGGATGTCGTACACGGCCTCGGGCGGCACGTGCGTGACGGCGCGGTAGGTGCCGGCCGCCAGGGCCAGGAACAACACGCCGGGCAGCAGCACCAGCACCAGCTGGCGCAGCACGTACGACAGTGGCACGTCGGCATTGCGCCGGCCCTTGAGCGCGGCCAGCAGGCGCGTGGGCGCGTAGACCTCGCCATGGGCGGGCAGCGCCTCGGTCTGCGCGGGCAGCTGCACGCGGCGTTCTTCGGGCGAGAGCGGCGGCGCCCAGTGCGGCTTGAGCTTGGCCATGAGGATGACGTAGCCCACGTAGAGCGCGGCCAGCATCAGCCCGGGGAAGAACGCGCCCGCATAGAGCTGCACCACCGACACGCCGGCCGTGGCGCCGTAGAGGATCAGCAGCACCGAGGGCGGCAGCAGGATGCCCAGGCACCCGCCCGCCGTGATCGAACCCGCCGCCATGGGCGTGCTGTAGCCGGCGCGCAGCATGGCCGGCAGTGCCAGCAGGCCCATCAGCGTGACCACCGCGCCCACGATGCCCGTGGCCGTGGCGAAGACCGTGCAGGTCACCAGCGTGGCCACGGCCAGCGAGCCGGGCACGCGCGCCATCGCCAGATGCATGCTCTTGAAGAGCTTCTCGATCAGGTTGGCGCGCTCGACCAGGTAGCCCATGAAGACGAACAGCGGCACGGCGATGAGCACGTCGTTGGCCATGCTCTTGTAGGCCGCCTGCACCATGAGGTCGAGCGTGCGGTGGATGTCGCGGTCGTACGCCAGCCACGTGAAGATCATGCCCATGCCCATGAGCGTGAACGCCGTGGGAAAGCCCAGCATGATGGCTACCACCACGAGCGAGAGCATCAGCAGTCCCAGGTGGCCGTTGGTGACGGTTTCCACGCCCAGCAGCAGCCACACGATGGAGGCCACCACCAGCGCCATGATGGAGAAGCCGAACCAGAGCTCCTTGCGCATCTTCATGGCCGGCCCTCCCCATTCCGGGGCTCGCGCGGCAGCGGGCCGGTGGATTCGCCGGTGGCCTGCGCCACGTCCTGCGCCAGGCTGCGTTCGGGGTCGATCACCGTGTCGCCCTCGCGCGCGGCCAGCGTGCGATCCAGCTCCCGCAGATCGTCGTCCTTCACATGCACCATCTGCTTGAGCTTCTCGACGTCCACCTCTTCCACGTCGGCCTGGCGCGAGGGCCAGGCGCCGTTGCGCAGGCAGATCACGCAGCGCGCGATCTCGGCCATGCCCTGCAGCAGCAGCGCCGCACCGGCCAGCGGGATCACGAACTTGAACGGATACAGCGGCAGCGGCTCGGCCGAGAAGGTCTGCTCGCGGATGGCGAGCGATTCGCTCGCGTACGTCCAGCCGGCCCAGGTCATGGCGATCACGCCGGGCAGGAAGAACACGATGTAGAGCACCAGATCGCAGCCCGCCTGCGCGCGCGGACTGAAGAAGCCGTAGAGCACGTCGCCTCGCACGTGCCCGTTCTTGGAGAGGGTGTAGGCACCGGCCAGCATGAACAGGGTGCCGTACAGCATGATCTGCGCGTCCAGCACCCAGGCGTGGGGCTTGTTGAGCGCGTAGCGTGAGAACACCTCCCAGCTGATCAGCAGCGTGAGGCCGACCACGGCCCAGGCCGAGATCTTTCCGATGAAAGTCGATATCGCGTCGATGCCGAACAGCAGCTTGCGCATGGGAGACGGTTCCTGTGAAAACGGGAGGCACGCGAAGAAAGCAAGGGGCGCCCGGTGCGGGGCGCCCCTGCAGGACGCACGATCAGCGGCGGCGGCCGGTGCCGCCGCCGGGCTTCAGGTCTTCTTGGCGTTGCCGCCGCCGGCGCGCTGGCCGTAGTAATGGTTCCAGGCCATGCGGAAGTCGATCTCGGTGTCGTTCTTCCAGCGGCCGGTGCGCTGCGAGAACGCGCGCATCGAATCCATCACCTTCTTGAACATCGCGTTCTCGGCCGCCTTCTTCTGCGTGACCTTGTCCCACGCGGCCAGTTGCGCGCGCAGGATGGTGTCGGGCGTCTTGAAGAACTTCACCCCCTGCTTGGCCTGCATCTCGAGGTAGTCGGTGGAATAGCGGTGCGCGGCCTTCCAGCTCATGTCGGCCGAGGCGGCCTGCACGGCGTAGTCGATCACGGCCTTGAGATCCTGCGGCAGCGCGTTGTACTTGGTCTTGTTGAACAGCACCTCGAACTGCTCGCTGCACTGGTGGAAGCTCTGCAGCATGCAGTTCTTGGCCACGTCGGGGAAGCCCAGCACGCGGTCGCTGGAGGCGTTGTTGAACTCGGCCGCGTCGAGCAGGCCGCGATCGAGCGCGGGCACGATCTCGCCGCCGGGCAGCGGGTTGACGGCCAGGCCCATCTCGGTGAACACGTCCACCGCCAGGCCCACGGTGCGGAACTTCAGGCCCTTGAGGTCTTCGACGCGCGCCACCGGCTTCTTGAACCAGCCCAGCGGCTGCGTGGGCATCGGGCCGTAGAGCATCGACACCACATCGAGGTTGAGGCTCTGGTAGATCTCGGTGAGCAGCTCCTTGCCGCCGCCGTAGTTGTGCCAGGCCAGCACCATGTTGGCATCCATGCCGAAGGCCGGGCCCGAGCCCCACAGCGCCACCGCCTGGTTCTTGCCGTACCAGTAGGCCACCACGCCGTGGCCGCCGTCGAGCGTGCCCTTGGCCACCGCGTCGAGCAGCTGGAACGCGGGCACCACGGCGCCGGCGGGCAGCACTTCCACCTTCAGGCGGTTGCCCGCCATGTCGTTGATCTTCTTGGCGAAGTCCTGCGCGAACTCGTGGAAGATGTCCTTGGCCGGCCACGTGCTCTGGAAGCGGAACGTCGTGGTCTGCGCCGTCGACACCATCGGGAAAGCGGCGGCGCCGGCACCCACGGCGCCGGTGGCGGCACCCTTGATGAAGCGGCGGCGCGGGGAAGAGGTCTGGCTCACGTGTGTCTCCTTGTGTGGTTGATAAGCCGCTGGAGTGTGTGTTTTTGTGCGACGTGAACGGGCATGCTAGGGACGACGGGGCCGCGCCCGTTCTAGCAATTACCCGCGCAGTGAATGCTTTTTTTTTCGTCGTGCACCGCAGCATTGACCTCGCAGCGCGGCCGCTATGCTGGGTGGCCCGCAACCCCGCCCCACATCGAAGGAGACTGCCGTGTCCGCCCTCACCCACATCCCCTCGCCCGGCCGGTTCAAGGTGCCGCCGCTGTCGGCCGCCGTGCGCGTGGGCGATCTGCTGTTCGTCTCGGGCACGCCCGGCTACGACGAGGACGGCCACATCGCCGAAGGCGACTTCGGCCGCCAGTTCGACCAGGCCGTGGCCACGCTGCAAGCCATCCTCGCGGCAGGTGGCGCGTCGATGCGCTCCATCGTCAAGGTCAACATGCTGCTCACGCGGCTGGACGACGTGGCCGAGATGAACCGCCGCTATGCCGAAGCCTTCGGGCCCGGCCCCTACCCGGCGCGCACCACCTGTGTGGTTCTGTCGTTGCCCGACCCGCGCATGCTGCTGGAGATCGAATGCGTGGCGCAGGTGGATCCGCGCGCCTGAGGTCCGGTACTCAGGGCGGCGGCGCCAGCTCGCCGCCCAGCGACTGGATCAGCTGCCGGAACTGCGGCGACTGGCGCAGGATGTGGCGGCCGGCGTCGATGAGCGCATCGACGTCGCGGTGCGGAATGGAGAAGGCCGTGGGCACCTGCAGCAACAGGCGCGGCTGCAGCAGCTCGGGCGCGTCGCGCAGGTTGACGGTGACCACGTGCACCTGCGCGTCGGCCGCGAAGCCGTCGCGCGCGCCCTGGCGCCGCGACAGTTCGCGCCGCCACGATTGCGCCGTGTCGGCCAGCAGGCCCAGCGTCTCGTTGGTGGCGCGCGCGCCGGCACCGAACAGCAGCGCATCGGCCACCTGCAGCGAGCTGGGCACCGTGTCCTGCTGGTCGATGCGCTCCGACGGGTCGCGCTCGGCGTTCACCGCGATGATGACCAGCCGGCGGATGGCACCGGCCGGCACTTCACGTGTCACGCTGCGGATGCCGCCCCCCGCGAGCGCGCGGTCGAGCAGCGTGCGCACGCCCAGGTTGTCGGCCAGGCCGCCGTCGACCAGGTGGATGTAGGGCCGGGCGTCGCCGTCGAGGTAGCTGCGCTGCGTGGAGCGCAGCAGGCGCAGGCGATAGTCGGCATCGCCGGGCGTGGCCTCGTCGCCGGGGCTGGCCGTGCGCAGCGGGCACTGCGCACTGTAGTTGCGCAGCGTGACGGGGCTCAGCACGATGGGCACGGCCGATGACGCCGCCACGGCGAACGACAGCGGCACGCTGCCGAGATCGGAGCAGATCAGCGCGAACTGCTCCCAGCTGAATTCGAAGCTCGCGCCCAGCGACAGATCGGTGGCCGACACCAGCAGGCGCGGCCGGCCGGGGCGCGCGGCCAGGTCGGCGAAGGTCATGCCGCCGTAGAGCTCGTCGAGCCGGCGCGCCAGCAGGTGCGTACGGCCGAACCATGGCGAGGTGAGGTCGAACAGGCTCGCGGGCTTGAGCATGTTGCTGATGAGCGAATCCTGGAAGTCCTGCCGCAGGAATTCGCGCTCGAACGCGGGAAAGGCCTGCTCGCCGTGCGCCGCCACGTAGGCCGCGACGATGCTGCCGCCCGAGACGCCGCTGATCACGTCCACCTCGTCCAGCAGCGAGGTGTCGCGCCCGTCCCAGCGCACGCGGGTCTGCCGGAGCGCATCGAGCACGCCGTAGCCGAAGGCCGCCGCGCGCGCGCCGCCGCCGGAGAGCGTGACCGCGATGGTCATCGACAGATCGGAGGCATCGACGGCCTGCGCCGCTCCGATGGCGGCTGCGGCCGGGTCGGCGTCGGCCGCCAGCGGCTGGTTGATCCAGGGCCGTGCGCTGGAGCATCCCGCCAGCGCGGCGGCCAGCAGGCAGGGCAGCAGGATGCGCCAGGCGCGGCGCGGCTTCGGGGTGGCAGGTACTGCGGGCATGGGTGCGGAGATTACCCGCGCCGCGCTCACTCGCGCCAGAACTGCGGCGTGAACAGCACCAGCACGGTGATGAGTTCCAGCCGCCCGATCAGCATGCCGAAGGTCAGCACCCAGTGCTGCAGCGCGCTCAGGCCCTCGAAGCTGCCCGCCGGGCCGACGCTTCCAAGGCCGGGGCCGATATTGTTCACGCAGACGATCACGGCGGAGAACGCGGTTTCCAGATCCATGCCCGTGAGCATCATCAGCATCGACAGTCCGAGGATGGCGCCGCCGTAGATGAGCATGTAGGCGAGCACGTTGGCCGTGACGCTGCCCGGCACGATGCCACCGGAGAGCGTGACCGGGTTGACCACGCGCGGGTGGATGGCGCGCACCAGTTCGCGCCGAGCCTGCTTGACCAGCAGGATCATGCGGACCATCTTGATGCCGCCGCCGGTGGAGCCCGCGCACGACGCGAAACAGCCCAGGAAGATCAGCAGCACCGGCGCGAACGCGGGCCACAGCGTGTAGTCGGTGGAGGCGTAGCCGGTGGTAGTGGCCAGCGACACGACGTGGAAGGCCACCGCGCGCAGGCTTTCGCGGTCGCTCTCGTAGTAGTGGCGCACGCCCAGCAGCACGGTGAGCAGCGCGATGGCCAGCAGCATCACGCCCACGTAGGCGCGCACTTCCTGGTCGCGCCACAGTGGCATCAGCGAGCGCACGCGCCAGGCCACGAAGTAGCGCGCGAAGCTCACGCCCGAAACCAGCATGAAGACCATGGCGATGGCTTCGAGCAGCGGCGAATTCCAGTAGCCGAAGCTGCTGTCGTGCGACGAGAAGCCGCCCAGGCCCATGGTGGAACACATGTGCATGAAGGCATCGGGCCAGCTCATGCCGCCCCAGCGGTAGGCCAGCAGGCAGGCGCCCGAGAGCACGAAGTACACCGTCCAGAGGCCGCGCGCGGTATCGGCGATGCGCGGTGTGAGGCGCGCGTCCTTCAGCGGGCCGGGCGCCTCGGCCTTGTAGATCTGCACGCCCCCCAGGCCCAGCATGGGCAGCACGGCCACCACCAGCAGGATGATGCCCAGGCCGCCCACGAACTGCAGGAAGCAGCGCCACACGTTGACCGATACCGGCAGCGCGTCCAGCCCCGTGAGCGCGGTGGCGCCGGTGGCCGTGAGCCCGCTCATCGATTCGAAGTAGGCGCGCGTGAAGTCCAGCCCCGGCATCGCCAGCACCAGCGCCAGCGCCGAATAGAGCGGCAGCACCACCCACACCAGCGTGACCAGCAGGAAGCCGTCACGCGGCTGCAGCTCGCGGCGGTGGCGCCGCACGGCGCGGCCCAGCAGCCACGCGCTGCCCAGCGTGAACGCGAAGGCGCCGGCCCACACGTAGGCCAGGTAGGGGTGGTCGAGCGCGAGGGCCCACGCCATCGGCACCAGGAAAGCGAACGCGAAGCCGCCCAGCGCGCGGGCCAGCACGAACAGGACGGGTTGCAGGCTGTGCATGGACGGCGCGCCGGTCAGAAGAACGTGGCGCTGACCTGGAACAGGCGCTCGACCTCGCGCACGCAGCGCTTGTCGGGGATGAAGAAGACCAGGTGGTCGCCTTCCTGGATCAAGGTGCCGGGGCGTGGCAGCACCACTTCGAGCCCGATGTCCTCCCCGCGCACGATCGCGCCCAGGCGCACGCCCGGGGGCAAAGACAGGCGCTCGACGGTACGGCCCACCAGGCGCGAGGTCTTCTCGTCGCCGCGCGCAATGCCTTCGAGCGCCTCGGCAGCGCCGCGCCGCAGGCTGTGCACGGCCGCCACGTCGCCGCGCCGCACGTGCGTCAGCAGCTCGCCGATCACCGTCTGCGCGGGCGAGACGGCGATGTCGATGCTGCCGCCCTCGATCAGCTCGGCGTAAGCCCGGCGGTTGATCAGCGCCAGCACGCGGCGGGCGCCCATGCGCTTGGCCAGCATGGCGGCCAGGATGTTGTCTTCGTCGTCGTTGGAGAGCGCCAGGAACATGTCGACCCCGCGCACGCCTTCGTCGGCCAGCAGTTCCTCGTCGGTGCCGTCGCCGCCAAGCACCAGCACGCGCGAGGGCAGCTCGGTGGCCAGCACTTCGCAGCGCCGCAGGTCGCGCTCGATCACCTTGACCTCGCAGCGGCCGGCCAGGCGGCGCGCCAGCCGCAGGCCCACCTTGCCGCCGCCGGCGATCATCACGCGGCGCACCGGCTCGTCGGCGTTGTGCACGGCCACCAGCGCGGGCCGCACGGCGTCGCGGTCGGCCAGCAGGAACAGCTCGTCGCCCGGCTGGATGACCGGATCGCCCTGGCCCGTGATCTCGGCGTCGCCGCGGTAGACGGCCACCACCTGCACCTTGGCCGAGGGGATCAGCGTCTCCAGTTCCGACAGGCGCCGCTGCACCAGCGCGCCGCCCGAGGCCGCCCGCACCACCACGAGGTGGGCCCGGCCCTGCGAGAACTCCAGCACCTGCAGCGCCTCGGGATAGTCCACCAGGCGCCCCACGTAGCGCACCACCGATTCCTCGGGCCGGATCACGTGGTCCACGGCGAAACCGTCGCGGCCCAGCAGCGGATGGTCGTCGGTGAACTCCGGCGAGCGCAGGCGCGCGATGGTGGTGGGGATGTTGAACGCGGCGTGCGCCACCTTGCAGGCGGCCAGGTTGGTTTCGTCGAGCGTGGCGCACGAGATCAGCAGGTCGGCATCGGCGGCGCCCGCGCGCTCCAGCGTGCCGGGCTCGATGCCGTTGCCGGCGACGCCGCGCAGATCCAGCCGTTCCTCCAGCGCGCGCAGGCGCGCCGCGTCGGGGTCGATCAGCGTGATGTCGTTGCGCTCGGACAGCAGGCTCTCGGCCACGCTCTCGCCGACGCGGCCAGCGCCCAGGATGATGATCTTCATGAGGCCCGAGGTTAACCCGGCGGCCGAGCGGGCAGCGCCGCGCCTGCACGCCGGCACCCCGGCTGCCGCCGCGGCCTACACGGTAGGAACCGTGCCGCCGTCGATCCTGTACTCGGCTCCGGCGATCGAAGCGGAGCGCGGCGAAGCCAGGAACGCGATCAGATCGGCGACCTCGTCGGGTCGGGCAGGACGACCCACCGGAATGCCGCCCAGCCAATCCATGACGATCTTCTTGCCGCCCTCGTAGTCCGTTCCGGCCTCTGCGGCCCGCTGCCGCGCGAATGCAACGGAAGCTTCTGTCTCGATCCAGCCCGGCGCGACGCTCAGCACGCGCACGCCCCGGGGCGTCACCTCTCTTGCCAGCGACTTGCTGTACGTAGTGAGGGCGCCCTTGGCCGCGGCGTAGGCCGTGGTCGATTCGGGCAGGGGCAGCACGCGCTGGATGGAGCTGACGTGGATGATGACGCCCGAGCCTCGAGCCAGCATCGTGGGCAGCAGCGCACGATCCAGGCGGACGGCGGGCATCAGGTTCAGGTTGAGTTCGGCGAACCAGTGCTCGTCGCTGATCGCCGCGAAGCCACCGCCGGGAGTCTTCGAGCCGCCGAGCACGTTGACCAGGATGTCGACGCCGCCCCATTCCTGCAGGACATGCCGGGCCAGATCGTTCGTGCCTTGCGCCGTCGACAGATCGGCCGCCACGTAGGTCACCCCCGCCACCGGCTGCGCCGGCAGGGTGCGCGCCGACGTCGCCACGCGGGCGCCGGCGTCCGCGAGTGTTTTCACGACGGCGGCACCCAGGCCCAGCGTGCCGCCGGTGACCACGGCCCGCAGGCCATCGAGTTGGAGGTCGAAGCTCATGCGGTGATCTCCAGGCTGGCGATCAGGCCGCGTTCGAGGCGGAAGCGGTAGTTCAGAACGGCCGGGCTGCCAGGGAAGTTGCCGGTGACGTTGGCGCGCACGAGCTGGGTCGCGTTGTCCCGCTCGATGGCGAGAGGCACGCTCGTTGCGCTGTATCTGGCCGATGCCTCGGCCAGGAAGGCCAGGATGGCGTCGACGCCCGCATACGTGTGGCCGTCGTCTTTCAGGACGGCCTGCGCCGCGAAGCACCGCGCGAGGGCCTCGGGATCGTGTTCGGCCGCGAAGTACGCGGCGATCGGCTCGGGAAGGGTCAAGGCATTCATGTGGATGGCTCCGTGGGTCGATGAAGGCCTGAGGATGCGCGCCGCTTTGAATTCAGTGAATCACCTAGAATCCGCACGATCTGTGTAGGCAGGAATACATAATGCGCGGATCCGAGTTCACCGAACTGAAGGCCTTCGCCGCCGTGGTCGAACGGGCGAGCTTCGCCCGCGCCGCAGAGCATCTGGGCCTGTCGCCCTCGGCCCTCAGCCAGACCATCCGGCAGCTGGAGAGCCGGATCGGCGCGCGACTGCTCAATCGCACGACCCGCAGCGTCGCCCCTTCGGCCAGCGGCGAGCTGCTCTACAGGCGCATCGCGCCCCTGTTCTGCGAGATGGATGCCGCGGTGGCCGAGGCCAGCGAGGCCGCGGGGCGCACCAGTGGCACGCTTCGCATCAACACGCTGGGCCTCGCGGCGAGAACCCTCATCGCGCCGCGCCTTGCACGCTTCCATCGGGCGCACCCCGAGGTGGTGCTCGATATCGTCGTCGACGACGCGCTGGCCGACATCGTCAGCGGGCGCTTCGATGCCGGCATCCGCGTGGGCGGGCAGCTGGAGAAGGACATGGTGGCCGTCCGGCTCACACCGGACCTGGACATGATCGCGGTGGCATCCCCCGACTACCTCGCGCGCCGGGGCGTGCCCCGGACCCCTGCCGAGCTGCACCAGCACGCCTGCATCAACTGGCGGCTGCAGATGGACGGCAGGCACTATCGCTGGGAGTTCGAGAAACGGGGAAAGCGGCTCGAGGTGGCGGTGGACGGCCCCATCGTCACCAACCACGCTGACGTCGGCGTGGCTGCTGCACTGAACGGGTTGGGCATCGCCTATCACTTCGAACGGGACGGGGTGGGGGACCTCCTGGCCCAGGGGCGGCTGGTTCAGGTTCTCGCGGACTGGTCGATCTCGCGCCCCGGACTGTTCCTCTATCACCCCAGCCGGCGGCACCGCCCCGCCCTCCTGGGCGCCTTCATCGACTGCCTGCTGGACCGGGACACGGACGATCGACTGGACCCGGTCGGAGCGTGACCCGCTGGATGCAGACCCGGCATGCGGCCGGGCGGCTCCGCCGCATCGACACGCCCGGGCCGGCGTTCAGAGCGCGCGCTGGATGATGATCTTCTGCACGTCCGACGTGCCCTCGTAGATCTGGCACACGCGCACATCGCGCCAGATGCGCTCGACGGGAAAGTCGTTGACGTAGCCGTAGCCGCCCAGGGTCTGGATCGCGGCGCTGCAGACCTGCTCGGCCGCCTCGCTGGCGAACAGCTTGGCCATGGCGGCCTCCTTGAGGCAGGGCCGGCCCGCATCACGCAGCGCCGCGGCATGCCAGATGAGCTGGCGCGCGGCTTCGAGCTTCGTCGCGCACTCGGCCAGGCGGAAGCCCACCGCCTGATGGTTGAAGATGGCCGTGCCGAAGCTCTCGCGTTCCTTCGCATAGGCGATGGCCACGTCGAGCGCGCTGCGCGCCATGCCCACGCTCTGCGCGGCGATGCCGATGCGCCCGCCCTCCAGCGACGACAGCGCGATGCGGTAGCCGTCGCCCTCGGCGCCGATGAGGTTGTCGGCCGGCACGCGGCAGTTCTCGAACTGGATCTGCGCAGTGTCGCTGCTGTGCTGGCCGACCTTGTCTTCCAGCCGCGCGACCCCGTAGCCCGGCGTGTCGGTGGGCACGAGGAAAGCGCTCATGCCCTTCTTGCCCGCTCCCTTGTCGGTGACGGCGATGACGATGGCGACATGGCCGTTCTGGCCGCTGGTGATGAACTGCTTGACGCCGTCGATGACATAGCCGTCGCCCTCGCGCCGCGCGGTGGTGCGCAGCGCCGAGGCATCGCTGCCCACGTGCGGTTCGGTCAGGCAGAACGCGCCCAGCATCTCGCCACGTGCCAGCGGCGCCAGCCACTGCTGCTTCTGTGCCTCGCTGCCGTAGCGCAGGAGGATGGCGTTGACAGGGCAGTTGGTCACACTGATGGCGGTGCTGGTGCCGCCGTCTCCTGCCGCGATTTCCTCCAGCACCAGCGCGAGCGAGAGGTAATCCAGGCCCGCGCCACCGTAGGCCTCCGGCACGCAGATGCCGTAGGCGCCCAGCGCGGCCAGGCCGCGGTGCGCGTCTGTGGGGAAGTGGTGGTCACGGTCCCAGCGCGCGGCATGGGGCCAGAGCTCGGCCTGGGCGAACTCGCGCACGGCGTCGCGGATCATTTCCTGATCGGTGGTGAGCAGCATCGAGGGTCTCCGGGTGTCGGGGGGCGCAACGGGAATGAGATTGCGGCGTGCAGGCCGGTGCGCCTCACCAGGTGCCGAAAGGCGTACCGTCGTAGTCGACGAAGGTGCCGCGCTGCGATGGCGTCAGCGCCGCGATCGTGCGACGCATCGCCGTCACGCTCTGCTCGGCCGTGAGCGGCGCAGCGTCCCCACCCATCGCGGTGCGGACCCACCCGGGTGAGAGGGCGACGAGCAGCGCGTCCGGGTAGTCGAGTTGCGCCGACGCCACCGCCATGTTGAGCGCGGCCTTGCTGACGCGGTACGTCCAGCCGCGGCTGGATTCCACGCCATCGATGCGGGCCATCCGGCTGCTGATGAAGGCGAAGCGCCCGCGCGCAGCCTCCACCAGCGGCGCGACCTGCGGGATGGCCTGCATGGCGCCCAGCACGTTGGTGTGCATGGCCTGATCGAACGCGTCCTTCGTGGGTGGTTGCCGCGCGTCACCTTCGGGAAAGGCGCCAGCCACGTAGAGCGCGACGTCGATCTTCTCGCCGTCGAGCTGCCAGGCCAATGCGCTGATGCTGGCCGGATCGGCCACGTCGACACGCAGCGGCTCGGCGCCGGCGGCGCGCAATTGCTCCAGCGCCGCGTCGGTGCGCGCGGTGGCGATCACGCGCGCGCCATCGGCCACGTACTGGCGCACGAATTCGAAGCCGATGCCTCGCGAGGCGCCGATGACGAGGATGGTGGGCATGGGTCTCTGGCTTTCTTGGTGTTCAGGGGTGGTCAGGCGTGATGTTGCGCCTGGTGTGCGAGGTCGGCGGGTACGTCCCTCCGCGAATGTCCCCCGGCTTTGGCGGAGCCAAAGCCTCCTCCCTGATTTCGCTGCGGGACGCACCCACCACCCTCGCACAGGGGCACGTGCGCTGCACATCCGAGAAGAACGGACGTCCCAGGATCCCGCCGATGCCGCGCTCCCCGCAGCGAAATCAAGGAGGAGCCGGCCGCAGGCCGGCGGGGGACATTCGCGGAGGGGAGTGCGGCGTCGGCGGGATCCCTCCCACCCATCGCACGAGCCGCTTCCATCATGATCGAAACGAGACTCGCAGCGACCCGCCGTTCAGACCAGCTCGACCGCCAGCGCCGTGCCCTCGCCGCCGCCGATGCACAGCGTGGCCACGCCGCGCTTCTTGCCGCGCGCCTTGAGCGCATGGATCAGCGTGACGATGATGCGCGCGCCCGACGCGCCGATCGGGTGGCCCAGCGCGCAGGCGCCGCCGTTGACGTTGACGATGTCGTGGCCGATACCCAGTTCCTTCATCGCGGCCATGGGCACGACGGCGAAGGCTTCGTTGACTTCCCACAGGTCGACGTCGGCAACGCTCCAGCCGACTTTCTTGAGCAGCTTCTGCACCGCGCCCACGGGCGCCGTGGTGAACCATTCGGGTTGCTGCGAATGCGTGGCATGGCCCACGATGCGCGCGATCGGCGTGGCGCCCAGCTGCTTCGCGGTGGACTCGCGCGCCAGCACCAGCGCGGCCGCGCCGTCGTTGATCGACGAGCTGCTCGCGGCGGTAATGGTGCCGTCCTTCCTGAACGCGGGCTTGAGCGTGGGGATCTTGTCGAGCTTGACCTTGCCCGGGCCTTCATCGGCAGACACGGTGACCTCGCCCGTGCGGTTCTTCACCGGCACCGGCACGATCTCGGCCGCGAACGCACCCGACTCGGTGGCGGCCTTGGCGCGCTTGACGCTCTCCATGGCGAACGCGTCCTGCGCCTCGCGCGTGAACTGGTACTTGTCGGCGCATTGCTCGCCGAAGGTTCCCATGGAGCGGCCGGCCTCATAGGCGTCTTCCAGGCCGTCGAGCATCATGTGGTCGAAGATGCGGTCGTGGCCCATGCGGTAGCCGCCGCGTCCCTTGAGCATGAGGTAGGGCGCGTTGGTCATGCTCTCCATGCCGCCGGCCACCATCACGTCGCGGCTGCCGGCCACGAGCTGGTCGTGCGCCAGCATGGCCGCCTCCATGCCCGAGCCGCACATCTTGGACAGCGTGACAGCACCGGTCGATGCGGGCAGGCCGCCCTTGAAGCCGGCCTGCCGCGCGGGCGCCTGGCCCTGGCCCGCCATCAGGCAGTTGCCGAACAGCACTTCATCCACCTTGTCGGCCGCCACACCCGAGCGCTCGAGGGCGGCCCGGATGGCCGCGCCGCCCAGATCGTGCGCCGATAGCGCGGAAAAGTCGCCCTGGAAGGCGCCCATGGGCGTGCGCGCGGCACCGAGGATGACGACGGGATCGGACATGGATGAAGCTCCTTGATGGATGGTTTGGCGGGGAGCGCGCTGGCGCGCTCAGACGAGGTGGCGGCGCTCTTCGGAAACGCCGGCGATGGCGGCCTTGTACTTTTCCTCGATGCCGCCGGTGCCGGAGACCGACAGGTGCATGTCGTGCACCAGCCCGTCGCTCAGTCCGTAGCACCAGGCATGCAGCGTGACCTGCTGGCCGCGCTGCCAGGCGTCCTGCATCACGGTGGTCTGCGCGACGTTCATCACCTGCTCGATCACGTTGAGCTCGCACAGCACGTCGTGGCGCAGGTGCTCGGCGGTGGATGCGATGAGCGACGCATGGCGGTCGCGCACGTCCTTGATGTGGCGCAGCCAGTTGTCGGCCAGGCCCACGCGCTGGTCTAGCAGCGCCGCCTTCACGCCGCCGCAGCCGTAGTGGCCCACCACCATGAGGTGCTCGATCTTGAGCTGGTCCACCGCGAACTGGATCGTGGACAGGCAGTTGAGGTCGGTCGGCACCACCACGTTGGCGACGTTGCGGTGCACGAACACCTCGCCGGGCTCCAGGCCGGTGATCTGGTTGGCCGGCACGCGGCTGTCGGAGCAGCCGATCCACATGTACTTGGGCTCCTGCTGGGCCATCAGGCTGCGGAAGAAACCGGGGCGGTCGCGCTCCATCTGGGCGGCCCAGTGGCGGTTGCGTTCGAAGAGCTTGGAGATGTCTGCAGTCATGCCGCTATTGTCGCGTCGTCAGTGGCAGGGGCGGCTCACAGGGTCTCGGCGAAGAGCTCACGACCGATCAGCATGCGCCGGATCTCGCTGGTGCCCGCGCCGATTTCGTAGAGCTTGGCGTCGCGCCACAGGCGGCCCAGCGGGTACTCGTTGATGTAGCCGTTGCCACCGAATATCTGCACGCCCTCGCCCGCCATCCAGGTGGCCTTCTCGGCACACCAGAGGATCACGCTGGCGCAGTCCTTGCGCACCTGGCGCACGTGCTCGGTGCCGAGCAGGTCGAGGTTCTTGGCCACGGTGTAGGCGAAAGAGCGGCCGGCCTGCAGCACGGTGTACATGTCGGCCACCTTGCCCTGGATGAGCTGGAATTCGCCGATGCTCTGGCCGAACTGCCGGCGGTCGTGGATGTAGGGCACCACGTTGTCCATCACCGACTGCATGATGCCCAGCGGGCCGCCGGTGAGCACGGCGCGTTCGTAGTCGAGCCCGCTCATGAGCACGCGCGCACCGCCATTGAGGCCGCCGAGGATGTTCCCGGCCGGCACCTCGACGTTCTGGAACACCAGCTCGCCCGTGTGGCTGCCGCGCATGCCGAGCTTGTCGAGCTTCTGCGCGACGGAAAAGCCCTTCATGCCCTTCTCGATCAGGAAAGCCGTGACGCCACGGGCTCCGAGCTCGGGTTCGGTCTTGGCATACACCACCAGCGTGTCGGCGTCGGGGCCGTTGGTGATCCACATCTTGCTGCCGTTGAGCAGGTAGTAGCCCCCCTTGTCCTCGGCCTTGAGCTTCATGCTGATGACGTCGGAGCCCGCGCCGGGCTCGCTCATCGCCAGCGCGCCCACGTGCTCGCCGCTGATCAGCTTCGGCAGGTACTTGCGGCGCTGCGCCTCGCTGCCGTTGCGCTTGATCTGGTTGACGCACAGGTTGCTGTGCGCGCCGTA
>VFQN01000618.1_pt1 | contig 64948 bp, 63 predicted proteins | sample 3512371 | NCBI WGS metagenome assembly VFQN01 (sample SAMN10412370, study PRJNA504923) | tailings metagenome | isolation source: Replicate 2 from Balatoc abandoned mine | place: Philippines: Itogon, Benguet | collected 2017-08-28 | reverse complement strand
ATGATCCCCGGCCTTGAGAATGCCGAGTTCGCGCGTCTCGGCGGCTTGCATCGCAACACGTTTCTCAACAGTCCCAAATTGCTCGACAGCCAGCTCCGCCTGAAGGCGATGCCGCGCCTGCGCTTCGCTGGGCAGATCACGGGCGTCGAGGGTTACGTCGAGAGCGCCGCCATCGGGATGCTCGCGGGCAGGTTCGCGGCGGCCGAGCGGCTGGGCCGGCCAATGGCCGTGCCGCCACCGACGACCGCGCTCGGTGCGCTCGTGGCGCACATCACTGGCGGCCATATCGAGGGTGCCGGCGAGGGCCCGCGCTCGTTCCAGCCAATGAACGTCAATTTCGGCCTGTTTCCGCCGATCGAAGAAGCGACGACCGATGCAGCCGGCAAACGCATCAAGGGCAAGGAACGTGGCGCCGCTCGCAAACGGCTGATGGCGGAGCGCGCGCTGGCGGATCTCGGTGCATGGCTGCGGGCGAGCGCTCAGTAAAGGCGCGTCCGCAACGTTGCGGCAAGCGCGACGGAATCCCTTCTCCCCGCGCTTGCGGGGAGAAGGTTAGGATGAGGGGCGGCGGCATACGCAAACGCCGGCGTTTGGCGCCGCCCCTCACCCCTCCCTCTCCCCATTGAAGGAATGGGGAGAGGGAGAGACTACGCGCTCGCGAAGCGACCCCGCTGCCGCACGTTGGAGGACATTACATGCAATCCCTGCTTCCCATCGCCGCCGAGATCGGTGCCATTCTCAAGGCGCGCAAGGAGACGATCGCTATCGCGGAATCGTCGACCGGCGGTCTGATCAGCGCGGCGCTGCTATCGGTGCCGGGTGCATCCGCGTACTACCTCGGCGGCGCGGTGGTCTACACGCGGCAGGCGCGCTCGGCGCTGACGACGATCACCGATGACGACATGCGCAAGATGCGCTCGGCCAGCGAGCCGTATGCGGCATTGCTGGCCAAGCAGGCGCGCGAGCAGCTCGGCGCGACGTGGGCACTTTCCGAGACCGGCGCCACCGGTCCGACCGGCAACCGCTACGGCGACGCTGCCGGACATTCGTGCATGGCGGTGTCGGGCCCGGTCGAGGCGGTCATCACGCTCGAGACGGGCTCCCCCGATCGCGAGGCGAACATGCGCGCGTTCGCTGCCCGCGCGCTGACGCTGCTCAAGGACACGCTGTCGAAGGCTTGACGCCCTACTCCGCCGGCTGCGGACTCGCCCTGGCGAGCACGGTCTCGCGGCCCGGCCCTGGATCGAGCGGTACCAGCAGCGACAGCAGCAGCGATGTCGTCGCGATGCCGGCGCCCAGCCAGAAGATGATCGAGTAGTTGATCGTGCCGATCATTCCGAACGTGACGGGGATCGCGACCGCGGCGATGTGGTTGATCGTGAATGCCACCGACGCCGTTGCTGCCATGTCCGCGGGGTCGCCGATCTTCTGGAAGTAGGTCTTCTGCGCGAGAATGAGCGTGAAGAAGATGCCGTCGACGATGAACAGCGCCGCCGCGAGCTTCGGACTGTCCGTCGTCGCGTAGCCGATGAACACGCAGATCAGCACGGCATTCTCGAGCATGATCGTGTTGCGCTCGCCCCATTTCTGTACGAGGCGGCCGAGACGCGGCGCGAAGAACGTGTTCGATGCCGAGGTGACCAGCATCAGGAGCGCGATGTCGGCGACCGAGTAGCCGAACTTCTTGACCAGCAGGAAGCCGCCGAACGCCATGAACAACTGGCGGCGCGCGCCACTCATGAAGGTGAGCGCGTAGTAAAGCCCGTAGCGCTTGCGCACGACGAGGCCGGGGCGCTGGCGCACAGGCCCTTGAAAACGCTTGAAGTACATCATCGCGACGACGGTGAGAAACGCGCAGGAGAGCCCCAGGATCGCGTAGAGCGCCACGTAATTGCGCCAGCCGAGCCACCACACGATCGCGATGCTGCCATAGGCCACAAACTGTGCCATCGCACCGGCGCTGATGATGCGGCCGATCAGCGACGGCGCCTGCGCTTTGGGCAGGAGCTGCAACTGCATCGAGGTGTTGACGGTCTCGAAGTAGTGGAAGCCGACCGACATGACGAAGGTCGCGAGCAGCACGCCGGTCAGCGTCGGATTGGTTCCGGTAAGAGCGACACCGATGCCGAGCAGGATGAGTGCGATGTAGCCGAGCACCTGCTCGCGCACGATCATCAGCCAGAACGCCACCGTGAAAGCGAGAAACCCAGGGATCTCGCGCACGGTCTGCGTGAGGCCCGCCTCGAACCAGCCGAAGCCCACCGCCTCGATCGTGTAGTTGTGGAGGAGCGCGTTCCAGCCGGCGAAGCCGAGCCAGTTGATGAAGTGGAGCGCCATCAGGAACTGGACGGCCGATTGCACGGCCTGCGGGTCGCGCGGAGGGGATTCGGTCATGCGGAAGGGCCCCGTCAATTTGCTGGCGGACGCTGCGCTCCGGGGCCAACAACGTCAACTGCAGAATTCGCAGGGTTGAGCCATGGTTTCCACGGACCGCGCCGGTTGTGGCGTTCCAGCGCCACATCTATTCTGGAAGCGTTCTCAGGGCGGGGCGAAACTCCCCACCGGCGGTATGCGTCCGAGCATCGACTTGGTCGCGAGCCCGCGAGCGCCTTCTCGCAAAGAGGAGGGTCAGCAGACCAGGTGCGAAGCCTGGGCCGACGGTTACAGTCCGGATGAAAGAGAACGTGCAAGTCTCGCGGGCCTCGCCCGCGGGGCGGGCCGTGATCGCCTTGGGTGATGTGTCGCAACCAAGGAGCAATCACCATGACACCCACCCGCTTCGCCTTCATCAAAGCCCGCTGGCACGCCGATATCGTCGATCGCGCGCTCGACGGGTTCTGCGAAATCATTCCAGCCGAGCGTGTCGATGTGTTCGATGTACCGGGCGCGTTCGAGATGCCGCTGCTCGCGCGCGACCTTGCAGCGAGCGGACGCTATAGCGCGGTCGTGGCTGCAGCGTTCGTCGTCGACGGCGGGATCTATCGCCACGAGTTCGTGGCCCAGGCCGTGGTGGACGGTCTCATGCGCGCGGGCTTGGATACCGGCGTGCCCGTGCTGTCCGTCTCGCTGACACCGCAGCAATATCGCGAGGACGAGCACCACAACCGCATCTTCCGCGCCCACTTCGTCGAGAAGGGACGCGAGGCCGCCCGCGCGGCACTGATGATCACGGAGACGCGAGCAAAAGTCGCCGCATAGTCGCGGTTCTTGGTTGCCGCTGTCGCCGACGGCCGGGCGCACTTCTTTCGGCACATGCCCGGAAGGGGTCGCTCGGCTCAGGCTTCGGCGGCTGCTCGCGCCGGGTTCCACCCTGCGGCGCCGACGCGGGCGCGGGCCGCGTGATATTCGCGCGCGAGCCGGTCGACGAGCTCGGCGGCGGGAACGATCGCTTTGACCGCGCCGATACCCTGGCCCGAGCCCCAGATGTCCTTCCAAACCTTGCGACGCTCGGCACCGGTCGCGAAATTCATCTTCGAGGGGTCGCCGCTCGGCAAATTGTTTGGATCGAGGCCGGCCTGGACGACGGACGGCTTCAGGTAGTTGCCGTGCACGCCAGTGAAGAGGTTGGTGTAGATGATGTCGTCGGCGCCGCTGGCGACGATCATATCCTTGTAGGCATCGATCGCGTTCGCTTCCTTCGTTGCGATGAAGGCCGAGCCGATATAGGCGAGGTAGGCGCCCGCCGCTTCCGCGGCGAGGATGCCGTCGCCGCTGCCGATGGCGCCCGAAAGCGCGATCGGTCCGTCGAACCACTCGCGCACCTCGTGTACCAGCGCGAGCGGGTTGATCTTCCCCGCGTGCCCGCCGGCGCCGGCCGCGACGAGGATCAGGCCGTCGGCGCCCTTCTCGATCGCCTTCCTGGCGAAGGTATTGTTGATCACGTCGTGGAGCACGATGCCGCCGTAGGAGTGGATCGCGTGATTGCGCTCCTCGCGTGCGCCGAGGGAGGTGATGACGATCGGCACCTTGTGCCTGACGCAGGCTTAGACGTCGTGCTGCAGACGCTCGTTGGTGCGGTGAACGATCTGGTTGACGGCGTACGGTGCGGAGGGGCGATCGGGATGCTTGGCGTCCCATTCGCCGAGTTCGTTGGTGATCCGCTTCAGCCACTCGTCGAGCATCTCGGCGGGGCGCGCGTTGAGGGCCGGAAACGAGCCGACGATCCCCGCCTTGCACTGCGCGAGGACGAGATCGGGGTTAGACACGATGAACAGAGGCGAACCGATTACGGGGATCCGCAGGCGCTTCTTCAGGAGGTCGGGGAGCGACATGCCGGACGTTTCCTCAGAGGGGAGCCTGTGCTCCGCGTGCAAGCGTTAGAAGCGGGAGACTAGCAGGCCCGCCACCCCGCCGTCACGGGGGCGCCGCTAACGGCCGCAGAACTGTGGTCAGGGTCGCAGAAGCGCCAGGGGGCAGTGTCCGGGCATCGTCGGCGGCCCATGCGGTTTCCAGACAAACCATGTGACGATAGTCGTCCGGCGCCATGTCGCCGAGGCGCGCGGATTTCTCGATCCAGGGGTTCCAGACGACCAGGCTGCGGCTGGTGCCGACGCCGTCTACCTCGATGGCGCGGCGACCGTCGTGCAGGGTGGCGCGATCGACGGCGTAGATGCGGTCGATCTCAGCCCCGAAGGCAAGCTCGCCGCGCTGGGTGTCGCGCGCGCCGTCGCGGAGCTTGTCGTGGAAGGCCGCGCCGTCGAGGCCGGTGATGCGCACGCCCGCGATATCGTCGACGGCGAGATAGGTGTGCAGCGCTGCCGTCAGCGTGACGGCGGCCGTCCCCTCGTTGCGCGTGGTCAGCGACACGCGCAGGGTGTCGGCGAGCGTGACATCGAGCCGGGCATGGAGAGCGCCATGGCGCATCATGAGCACGGCCGAGTTGGCGCCGTGCTCGGTCACGTCCCATGCGGCGATCCGGGCGACGCCGTGTGCGGGCTTGGTGCTGTCCGTCGGATTCGCGCCGAACCACGGCCAGCAGACGGGAATGCCACCCCGCAGCGGCTTGCCCTCGAGGCGCGTCTTCGCGCACCACAACATCTGGCGGGCGCGATGCCGCCACGAAACCACGTGCCCACCGAGCGGGGCGACGAGCGCTTCTTCGGCCCCATACGACAGGCGAAGGGCAGGCCCCGCCAGTGGATGTTCAACGATCTGCATCGACGATAAACCGCACGAATTCACGAAGAGACGATTGCGACGTTAGACGGACCTGCCCGCCGATCAAGGCGCTTTCATCAGACGCACGGTCGCGAGGATCGGCAGGCACCATTCGGGATCGCGGCTCCATTCGCTCTGGTCGGTGCACGTCACCGAGAGCGCCGCGTCGCCAACTTCGAGCGTGCCGTTGATCTCGGCGATCGGGCCACCGCTGCCGCCACCGGAATCGTCCTCGAGCCGATAGGAGAGCATGGCCCCGCTCGACAGTTTCCGCTTCGGACCGAGCGGCCCGCTGGCCTGCAGCGGTTCCCGCGAGACGATGAGCAGGCGCTGGAGCCGCATGTTTTTGCCGAAGTCGAAGACGACGCGGCCGCTCTGGACTCTGACGCGCTTTGCGTAGGCTTCGGGGATCTCCACTGCAAACGCCAGACCGCCGAGGGTGAACTCGCGGGTGACGAGCGGCTGATCAGATTGCGCAGCGGCGGTCTGCCACGGCGCAGCGAGCATCATGGATATGCACAGCAGCAGGACAGCACGAAGCACCGCGACACCCGGACGATCAGCCGAAGCGCGTCTTCGACACCTCGATCGCGTCCTCGATGGTCCTGAGGCCGGTTGTCGGCGCCGACACCAGCACTGCCATGTTGCCGGGCTTGTGCTGGTTCTTCATCATGCGCGTGTGGGCTTTCGGGATCTGGTCCCAGGTGAAGATCTCTGACATGCACGGATCGATGCGGCGCTCGACCACGAGCTTGTTGGCCTGCGCGGCCTGCAGAAGGTTCGCGAAGTGCGAGCCCTGCACGCGCTTCTGATGCATCCACAGATAGCGCGCGTCCATCGTCAGATTGTAGCCCGTCGTGCCGGCGCAGATGACGACCATGCCGCCGCGCTTCACCACCAGCAGCGAAACCGGAAACGTCGACTCGCCGGGATGCTCGAACACGAAATCGACGTTGTTGCCCTTGCCGGTAATCTCCCAGATCGCCGAGCCGAACTTGCGCGCTTCCTTCATCCACGCCGCGTACTCCGGCGTGTTGACCTTCGGCATCTGGCCCCAGCAGTTGAATTTCTTGCGGTTGATGACTCCGCGCGCGCCGAGCTGCATGACGAAATCGCGCTTATCATCCTCGGATACGACGCCAATCGCGTTGGCGCCAGCGGTCGCGCAGAGCTGGATCGCGAACGAGCCGAGACCGCCGGACGCACCCCACACGAGCACGTTATGGCCAGGGCGCAGGATGTGCGGGCGATGACCGAACAGCATCCGGTAGGCGGTGGCGAGCGTCAGCGTGTAGCAGGCTGCCTCTTCCCACGTTAGATGCTTCGGTCGCTCCATCAGCTGGCGATCCTGCACGCGGCAGAATTGCGCGAACGAACCGTCGTTGGTCTCGTAGCCCCAGATGCGCTGTGACGGCGAGAACATCGGATCGCCGCCGTTGCATTCCTCGTCGTCGCCGTCGTCCTGATTGCAGTGGATGACGACCTCGTCGCCGACCTTCCAGCGTTTCACCTTCGAGCCGACCGCGTAGACGATGCCCGACGCATCGGAGCCGGCGATGTGGTAGGGCTGCTTGTGTCCGTCGAACGGCGAGATGGGCGTGCCGAGCGCGGCCCACACGCCGTTGTAGTTCACGCCCGCCGCCATCACGAGAACCAGCACGTCGTGGCTGTCGAGCTCCCACGTCGGGACCACTTCGACCTGCATCGCGCTCTCGGGCTCGCCGTGCCGCTCCCTGCGGATTGCCCAGGCATACATCGTCTTCGGTACGTGACCGAGCGGCGGTATTTCGCCCACCTCGTAGAGGTCCTTCAGCGGCGCGTCGGTTGTTGAAACCGGCTTCAGAACCTGAGCTGAACTTGCCATGGGACACCTGCCATCGTTGCGGGTGCTGATAGTGTGACAGAGTACATAGTGCGCTGCAATATGAGATTGCCGCGACGCACTATCGTCACTTAGTGGCAGGCGTGCCCTGGTTGAGTTGGTCGCCCCAAAAGCCCCACGGACCTCCTGGATACCGTCTTTTCAATGGCTTGGAGTTTGTCGTACGAAGTGGGTGCGATTGTTTTGCGATCTGGAGGACCTCTCAATGAAGTCTTCGACATTCGTTTCCTCGAGCGGCGATGGTTATGAAATCCAGATGGGTCGATGGAGCCGCAGGCTGGCTCCCATGCTCATCGAATTCGCCGGCGTCGATCGGGGAGCTAGCGTCCTCGATGTGGGATGCGGCACTGGCAACCTGGCTGTCGCCCTTGCACAAAACCCGAAAATTCAAGGCGTCCACGGGATCGATTTCTCGCAGGCCTACATCGACCATGCTGCCAGCCGAAACCATGATCCGCGTGTCGAATTCACCGTGGCGGATGCTTGCGCGCTTCCTTTCGCGGACGCCTCATTCGACCACGCCCTTTCGATGCTGGTGCTGCAGTTCATTCCGCAGGCCGATCGCGCCGTTCGCGAAATGCGGCGGGTCTTGCGTCCAGGCGGGACCATGGCTGCAGCGATATGGGATTCGCGCGGCGGCTTCGTCTCGCAGCGAATTTTTCTCGATACCGCAGCGATGCTCGATCCCGGCGCCGTCGAACGCCGCGCAAGAGCCTGCACCAGGCCGTTGTCGCGTCCTGGGGAGTTGGCCCGCGCCTGGCAAGAGGCGGGGCTTCAGGACGTGGTCCAGAACATGCGAACAATCCGGATGGATTTCGCGTCCTTCGATGATTTCTGGGCTCCCAGCGAAGGCAAGGACGGACCGATTGCCGAGTACGTGAGCACGTTGAACGACGACATGAAGCAACGCATTCGAGAAGCGGTGCGTTTGGCATACCTCGACGGCGAGCCCGACGGCCCGAGGTCCTATGCGGCGACGGCCTGGGTCGTGAGAGGCAGAGCGCCGCTGTAAATTCGGGTATCCGCCCGTCACACCTTCTGCGAGGTCTTCAGCGCCTGGTCGAGGTCCTCGACGATGTCGCGCGCATCCTCGAGGCCGATCGATAGCCGCACCAACTCCTCGCCGACACCTGCCTTGCGCAACTCCTCGGTGCTCATCTGCTGGTGTGTCGTGCTCGCCGGATGGATGATCAGCGACTTGGCATCGCCGACGTTGGCGAGGTGTGAGAGAAGTCGCACGCGCTCGATCAGGATCTTTCCCGCGCGCCGCGCGCCGCCATTGCCCGATCCATCCGGCGCCTTGATACCGAAGCTCATCATGGCGCCGGCGCCGCGCGGCATCTGCTTCTTCGCGAGCGCATGGTCGGGATGGCTTTCTAGGCCCGGATACTTCACCCACGCGACGGCGGGATGCTTCTCGAGGAAGGCGGAGACGGCCCGCGCGTTCTCGACGTGGCGGGCCATGCGGACAGGCAGCGTTTCGATGCCCTGCAGCAGGTAGAATGCGTTCGCCGGGCTCATGCACGCGCCGAAATCACGCAGTCCCTCGGCGCGCGCCCGCGCGATGAACGCGGACGGCCCGAACTCCTCGGCGAAGACGAGATCGTGATAGCCGGCGTAGGGCTCGGTCAGCGTCGGGAATTTTCCGGACTTCGCCCAGTCGAAGCGCCCGCCGTCGACGAGCAGCCCGCCGATCGCGATGCCGTGGCCGCCGAGGAACTTGGTCGCCGAATGCATGACGATGTCGGCGCCGTGCTCGAACGGACGGCACAGGTATGGCGTCGAGAACGTCGCGTCGATCATCAGCGGCAGACCGTGGTCGTGCGCGACCCGCGCGACGGCGGCGATGTCGAGCACCTCCAATCCGGGATTGCCGAGCGTCTCGGCATAGAGGAGGCGCGTCTCGGGGCGGATGGCGGCGGCGAAGGCCGCCGGGTTGCGCGGATCGACCTGCGTCGTCGTGATGCCGAAGCGCGGAAGCGTGTGCACGAACATGTTGTGCGAGCCGCCGTATATCCGGTTCGAGGCGACGATGTGCCCACCCTGACCCATGAGCGTGGTGACGCCCAGATGCAGCGCCGCCTGCCCGCTCGCCACTGCGACAGCGCCGACGCCGCCTTCGAGCGCCGCGATGCGCTCCTCGAGGACGGCGACGGTCGGATTCGAGATGCGCGAGTAGATGTGGCCGGCGCGTTCGAGGTTGAACAGCTCCGCGGCGTGGTCGGCATCCCGGAAAACGAAGGACGTCGTCTGGTAGATCGGCACGGCGCGCGCACCGGTTGTCGGATCGGGCTGCTGCCCGGCGTGCAGCGACAGCGTGTCGAAGCGCGGATACTGGTCGTCGGCCATGGGCTTAATCCTCCGGGAACTCAGCCTATTCAGTAGCGAAGCGGCCCGTAACCGACAACCGGTGCGTTGAGATCCTCCGCGTCCGGGCAGGCTGGGGATACCGGGGACGGACAGCCAGCACCCGGTCTTGCGCCGCCGCGAATCACATAACGCTCGACCCATGGAAAGCGTGCGACGTGCAGCGTCGAGGAGGGCGTGATGGGGTATGGTCGGTTCGGTTCCAGTGGCGGAATGCGGGCAGCAGCAGGCGGTCTGGTCGTCTCGGTGGCATTGGCGGGATGCGCCGGTCCGACGGCGCTGAACCTGCCCGGCCTTGGCCTGCAGACGTCCGCCCTGAACATCCCGGAGAAGCCAGCGATCCCCGAGAAGCAGGTCTCCGCTGCGGACACCAAGGCCGCGCGCAACCGCCTCAACGATGCGGCGACGCTCGCAGCAGCGCGTGCGAATCCGGCCGATACCGAGGCAGTGATGTCAGCGGCGAGCGTCCTGCGCCGGCAGGGTGACAAGGCGGGTGCGCTGGCGATGCTCGATGCGGCGGCTTCGCCCGCTTCGGGCGACGCGCGGGTGCTGCGCGACAGGGGACTGCTGGCGCTGGAACTCGGCGCCGTATCCCGAGCGCGCGACCACCTCCAGCGTGCCGTCGCGGCGGGCAGCCGGGATTGGCAGACGCATTCGGGTCTCGGTGTCGCGCTCGGCGCGAGCGGCAAGCCGAAAGACGCGGAGCGGGCGTTCGGCGAGGCGCTGAAGCTCGCGCCCGACAATCCGGTCGTCCTCAATAACCTGGCACTGGCCATGGCACTGGACGGCCGTCGTGGCGAGGCCGAGCAGATGCTGCGCCGTGCCTCCGCCGTCACGCAGAAGGGCGGCGATGCGCGGGTGGCGCAGAACCTCGCGCTGGTGGGCCGGATCAGCGAGCGGACGGCGAAGCCCGCGGATGGTGCGCGGCCCGCGCAAGGCGCTGCGTCGCAAGCGCCGCCCTCAGCGCCGGCCAAGAAGGATGATGCGAAGGATGCGAAGAAGGCCGCGTCCGTCTCCGGACCGCTCAAGACTGCGCGCGCCGACTGACGGACGCGATCGTCGTCCCGCCTATTGCTGCTGCGTCGAAAGCGATCCGACCGTGCGACCGCGGATGTCGTAGACGGTCGCGAACGGCACGTCGTCGCGGACGACTTCAGCCGCTACCGGTGCATTGATCTCGCGGCAATAGAACTCACGTAGGACGAGCGCAAAGTCGGCGCCGCGCGGATTGCTCGTTGTCTGGAACTTGGGTCCGAACTCAACCTGGGCGACGCGCTGGGGACCGCACACCGCGACGATCCAGTATTTGCGGCCGGCGGGCGGCATGGCCTGCTGCGCCTCGATGTTCTCGCGCAGCTTCTCCGTTGCCTGCTTGAACGCGAGGCCCCAGTAGTCGAGCATGAAGGCGCGGTCGGCGCCGCGCACCCCCCCGGCCAGCGTGTTGAAGTAGGCGTATTGATACGGATGCAGCCGGGCCATGCCGTTGACGGTGGCGGTAAGTCCGACCGTCAGCGCGAGAAGACCAGCCGCCAGTGCCGCCCTGCCGCCGCGCTCGTTCAGCCACGCGAGGATCGCCGCACCCGCCACGCCGGCGACAATCGCGAGCGGGGGCACGATGAACACGAAGTGGCGCAGGCCGTTGTAGAGCGCCGGCCGCGTGATCATTGCAATGATAACCGGGATCGACGCTGCCCCGAGTACGAGCAGCAGGCCCGCGCGCTGGCGCACGGGGAGTGCGTGCCGGGTCGCGGCGCCTAGAATGCCGATGCCGCCGGCAACCACCAGCGCCAGCGTGACCTCCGGCAGCTTGAGCGCGAGGAGGCGCGGCACATAGCTGGACGGCATGTCCGGCACCAGCACCGGCATCCCTTCGTAAAGCTCACGCCAAGGCTTCTCGAAGAACACCGAGAAATAGGTCACGGCGCGTAGCGGATTGAGTGGCTCGAGCACCGACCACGGCCAGAGAATTCCCATGACCACGTAGGCGACTGGCAATCCCGTCGCGAGCAGGAGCGAGAACTGACCGAAGCGCCCGAGCGCCGACCGCACGCCACCCGAGCGCACGTCGTGCGCGACGAGCAGAGCCAGCGGCGCAATCGCGAACAGCACGGCGATCGCGCCGAGCACGCGGGTACCGATGACGAGGCCGATCGCGGCGCCGAGGCCGACGATGATCCCAGGCGAAGGCGTCGGATACTCCTCGATCGCGCGCACCAGCGCGAGAAGCAGCACGCACATCGCGACCGCGAACGGCCCGTCCTTGGCGTTCATGAACATGTGGCCGTAGTACATCGGCGTCGTCGTGAGCAGGACGAGTGTCAGCAGTCCCGCGACCGGTCCGCCGAGGCGGCGTGCGAGCCGCCAGACGATGGCGAGGCCGGCAATGCCGACCAGTGCGCCCATGAGGCGGCGCGTCTCGAACAGATCGAACGGCAGCAACTTGGCGGCGAGCGCGCACAACAGGTCGAAGCCGCCGCCGTACATGTAGAGGTTGACGAAGCTCAGCGCGCGGCGGTCGGTGAAGCCTGAGCGGTAGTAGGCGAGCAGCAGCTCGCCATACTCGGAGTGCGTGTAGTCGTCCCACCCGAGCCCGTAGGCGCGGAAAGTGAGCATGGCAACGACGCCGACGCCCAAGAGAAACGCGACAGCCGTCGCATCGCAGAGTCGCGCGGATGGACGCGCGAGGGTGGCAGACGGCAACGGCACGCGCGCGGTCAGCATGGGGATCGGTCTTGAGAGACAGAGTTTGCGGGGAGACGACCTCGGCAGAGACCGGCCAAGACAGGTGTGGATGGGCAAGTATGCTACGGCGCTAATGTACCGCCGATGAATGAAAACATTACAGCGGCTTGGTGTCTCATCAGTACATATACGGGGAGGTCGGCGGATGCACGGCATCCGCCCGGTGGCAATCATCGCAGCGGGCCCGCACCAGCCAGTCCACGATCCTTCGGCAGATCGTCAGCTAGTGCGCAGCACTCGGGCGGACCCGGAATGTCTCAGCGGAACCGGGCGTTGATCCCTTCCAGCGCCTTCGACCCCGGGCAGAGCTCATTCATGGAAATGGAATTCAGCGGGCGCGCGTCGGTGCCGAGCACGTCGTGGAGGTCCTGCTGGTCCTCGTTCACGTAGAGGAGTCCGGTGACGACGGTCCCCTTGGCCGCGTTCTTGCGGATGGTGTCGATCGCCGCATCCGAGTCGCGGGGGTCGTGGCCGCCGTCGACTTTGTAGAGGCGGAGCGAGGCGCCGTCGTGCAGCGTCACGTTGGTCGAGGTGCCCTCTGCGTAGTCGGCAGTGATCTCCTCCATCGGCTCGACATAGTCGAGCTTGTTTTCGGACGCCATGTTGTGCATCCGCACGTACTCGTAGCTCTTGGTCGAGGCCGGGTGGTTGTTGAAGGTGACGCACGGGCTTATGACGTCGAGGAAGGCAAAACCCTTGTAGCTGATCGCGGCCTGGATCAGCGGCAGGAGCTGGCGCTTGTCGCCGGAGAACGAGCGCGCGACGAAGCCGGCGCCGAGCTGGATCGCCATCTGACAGAGATCGATGGCGTCGAACGGGTTGGCCTCGCCCTTCTTCGACGGCGAGTTCTTGTCGTTGGTCGCGGAAAATTGCCCTTTGGTGAGGCCATAGCAGCCGTTGTTCATGACAATGTACGTCATGTTCAGGCGGCGACGCACGACGTGGCAGAACTGGCCGAGGCCGATCGAGGCGGTGTCACCGTCGCCGGAGACGCCGATGTAGTAAAGGTCCCGATTGGCCATGTTGGCGCCGGTTGTCACCGACGGCATGCGCCCGTGCACCGAGTTGAAGCCGTGGCTGCGCGAGAGGAAGTAGGTCGGCGCCTTCGACGAGCAGCCGATGCCGGACACCTTGGCGATCCGATGCGCCGGCAGGTCCATCTCGTAGCAGGCCTCGATGATGGCGGCGGTAATGCTGTCGTGCCCGCAGCCGGCGCACAGTGTCGACATCGAGCCCTCGTAGTCGCGGCGAGTGAGGCCGAGGGCATTGCGGGGGAGCGCGGGGTGGTGCGCGGAAGGTTTGGCGATGTAGCTCATAATGGAGGTTCCTGCTACTCGGCTGCGGCGGCTTTTTGGGGCTGAAGATGGCCAAGGATGGCCTTGCGCACGAAGGCGGCCGTCATCGGCATTCCGTCGTAGTTGAGCGTTGCGATGAGCTTGGTGCCGGGCACGTCGGCCTCGGTCATCAGCAGCGAGCGCATCTGGGCGTCGCGGTTCTGTTCGACAACGAAGATCTGGTCGTGCGCGGCGCAGAAGGCCTTGACGTCGTCGTTGAACGGGAAGGCCTTGAGGCGCATGGCATTGAGGTGCACGCCCGCGCGCTCGAGCTCGTCGAGCCCCTCGAGGACGGCGGGACGCGTCGCGCCGAAGTAGATCAGGCCAATCTTGGCGCCCTTGTCGCGGATGTCGATCTCGGGCTTTGGCACGAGCGTCGCGGCGGTGTCGAACTTGCGCCTGATGCGATCGATGACGCGGGCATGGATGCGCCCGTCCTCGGTGTAGCGCGCATACTCGTCATGGCTGGTGCCGCGCGTGAAGAACGAGCCCATCGAGGGATGCGTGCCGGGCAGCGTGCGGTAGGGAATCGCATCGCCATCGACGTCGAGGTAGCGGCCCCAGGGCTGGCCCTTCACAGTCTTGAAGGCCTCCAACTGCTCGGCGGAGAGCACCTTGCCGCGGCTCTGCGCCTTGCTGTCATCCCATGTCAACGGATCGGTGACCCAGTCGTTCATGCCGATGTCGAGGTCGGACATCACCATGACCGGTGTCTGCAGCATTTCAGCGAGATCGAAGGCGTCGGCGCCCATGGAGAACACCTCGGTCGGATCCGAGGGGAAAAGCAGGACGTGCTTGGTATCGCCATGGCTCGCGTAGGCGCAGGCGAGAATATCGGGCTGTCCGGTGCGCGTCGGCATGCCCGTCGACGGGCCGCCACGCTGGATGTTGAACAGCACCACGGGCACTTCGGCGAAGTAGGCGAGGCCGAGGAACTCGCTCATCAGCGAGATGCCGGGGCCTGAGGTCGCGGTGAACGAGCGCGCACCGTTCCAGCCGCCGCCGATTGCGACACCGATCGCGGCAAGCTCGTCCTCGGCTTGCACGATGCCGTAGAGACGCTTGCCTTCCTTGGTCACGCGCAGACGGCGCGCGTGCTTCTCGAAACCTTCCGCAAGCGACGTCGACGGCGTGATCGGATACCACGCGCAGACGGTGGCGCCGCCGTAGACCGCGGCGAGCCCGCCGGCTTCGTTGCCGGTGACCATGATCTTGCCCTTGGCGCCTTCGGCGGCGCGGGCGCGGATCGGCAGCGGGCAGGAGAAATTTTCGCGGGCGAAGTCGCGGCCGAGATCGACGGCCTGCAGGTTCGCCGTCATCAGCTTTTCTTTGCCCTTGAGCTGGTCGGAGATCACGCCCTTGAGCGCATCCATGTCGAGCGACAGCAGCTCGACCAGCGCGCCGACGTAGACCATGTTCTTGAAGAGCTGGCGCTGGCGCGCGTCCGTCCACTGCTTCGCGCAGATGTGCGCGATGGGGATCGGCAGCAGCGTGATGTCGTCACGCGGCCAGATGCGCGGCATCGAGCTGTCGTAGAGCAGATAGCCACCGGGCACGACCTCGGCGAGGTCATCGGCGTAGGTCTGCGGGTTCATCGCGACCATGAAGTCGATGCCGTCGCGGCGCGCGAGATATCCCGCCTCCGACACCCGCACCTCATACCAAGTGGGAAGGCCCTGGATGTTCGAGGGGAAGATGTTCTTCGGGCTCACGGGGATGCCCATCCGGAACAGCGTCTTGGCGACCATCGTGTTGGCGGATGCCGATCCGGATCCGTTGACGGTGGCGAACTTGATGACGAAATCGTTGATTCCGCTCATGGCGTCTTCAATGTCCTTATTCCAGCAGGACACCTGCAGCGTTCGTGGCCGTCAGGTGCACGCATGACCTCCTCCCGTAACCGGTCGGCCGATCATGCGTTGAGATAGGCATTGTGATGCGTCAGGCAGGCCGACGAAGCCTGCGCCTCCGCATAGGCAAACTTCTGCATGTCCCAGGCGCCGGTCGGACAGCGCTCCGCGCACAGGCCGCAGTGCAGACAGACGTCTTCGTCCTTGGCCATGATCCGCCCGGTCTTGAGCGTCTCCGAGACGTAGATGTCCTGCGTCTTGTTGAGGGCGGGGACACGCAGCTCGCGCCTGAGATCCGGCTCGTCGTTGTTCTCGGTGAAGTTGATGCAGTCGACCGGACAGATGTCCATGCACGCGTCGCACTCGATGCAGAGCGACTCGGTGAACACGGTCTGCACATCGCAGTTGAGGCAGCGCTCGACCTCGCGCGCAGCGATCTTGTCGTCGAAGCCGAGCTCGACCTCGAGCTTGAGGTTCCTGAGCGACACTTCGAGGGCCGCGTGCGGCACCGCCTGCCGGTTCCGCGGGTCGTAGTTGTTGGAGTACGACCACTCGTGGATGCCCATCTTCTGGCTGACGAGCGTGTGGCCGGGCTTCGGCCGCTCGACGAGGCTGCGGCCGTGGCAGTAGGCGTCGATCGAGATCGCGGCCTGATGGCCGTGCGCGACCGCCCAGATGATGTTCTCCGGCCCCCAGGCGGCATCACCGCCGAAGAAGATGCCGGGAACGGAGCTCATGAATGTTTTGCGGTCGACTGCCGGCTGGCCCCATTCGTTGAAGGTCATGCCGATGTCGCGTTCGATCCAAGGAAAGGCGTTCTCCTGGCCGATCGCCATCAGGACGTCGTCACATTCGATGGTGACGATCTCGCCGGAGGCTTCGAGCTTCGGGCGGCCCTTAGCATCTACGCCGGTCTCGACCATCTTCTCGAAAGTCATGCCGACGAGCTTGCCGTCCTTGACTATGAACGACTTCGGCGCGTGATTATCGAGGATCGGAATGCCCTCGTGGAGCGCGTCCTTGATCTCCCAGTCGGAGGCCTTCATGACCTTGCGCGGCGAGCGCACCGTCACCGTGACAGCCTCGGCCCCGAGACGCAGCGCCGTGCGGCAGCAGTCCATCGCCGTGTTGCCGCCACCGATGACGACGACGCGGCGTCCGACCTTCTCGACGTGGCCGAAGGCGACCGACGTCAGCCAGTCGATGCCTATGTGGATGTTGGCAGCGGCTTCCTTGCGGCCGGGCAGCTCGAGGTCCTTGCCCTTGGGCGCGCCGGTGCCGACGAAAATGGCGTCGTAGCCCTCGCCCTGCAGCGCCTTGAGGCTGGTGATCTCGGCGCCGAACCGCGCCTCGACGCCCATGCCGATGATGCGTCCGACTTCCTCGTCGAGGACGCTCGCCGGCAGGCGGAACGAAGGGATGTTGGTGCGCATCAGGCCGCCGGGGACGGGATCGCGCTCGAACAGCGTGATGTCGTAGCCGAGCGGCATGAGATCGCGCGCCACCGCCAGCGATGCGGGCCCGGCGCCGATCAGTGCGACGCGCTTGCCGTTCTTGGCCGTTGGTATTCCGGGAAGCAGGGCGTCGATGTCGCCCTTGTAGTCGGCGGCGACGCGCTTGAGGCGGCAGATTGCGACCGGCTCGGCGTTCTTCTTCGAGGGGTCCTTGGCGTTGCCTTCATCGCCGACCTGGATGCGGCCGCGTCGGCAGGCAGGCTCGCACGGGCGGTCGCAGACGCGGCCGAGGATGCCCGGGAAGACATTCGATTCCCAGTTGAGCATGTACGCCTCGGCGTACTGACCCTGCGCGATCAAGCGAATGTACTGGGGGACCGGTGTGTGGGTCGGACAGGCCCACTGGCAATCGACGACTTTGTGGAAGTACTTCGGATTGTTGATATCCGTTGGAGGAGTCCGACCTCGTGTCCTTGCTCGGGCCGCGATTTCACTCGCCTGCATATCGCCTCGATCCCTGGCTCGTTCCTGTGCCGGGGAGAGATCCGTGCCGAACGACGCCGAGAGCTGCCGTAGCTGCCCGCCGCCCCGCCATTGGATCTGGACCCAGCCCCTGATGCGACCCCGTTTCGGCGGGGCCTGCAACTTAGATTTTTTATAACGCCTGATAGATCAGTTGACCACACGCCTTCACGCATTGCTGATCTAAGATTAACAGTGCCGAAGTTGTCCCGCTCCAACATCGTTCATGCACAAAAAAGAAAAGCGCCGGCTCTGCCAGCCGGCGCCTGAAATATAGTGCGTCGCACGCTGTCGAAGGCGCTGCGTTGCACAATAGTGCATAGAATTCAGAAGAGACCTTCGAACTTCTTCTTGAAGCGCGAAACGCGGCCGCCGCGGTCCATGAGCTGCTGGTTGCCGCCGGTCCAGGCCGGGTGGGTGCTCGGATCGATGTCGAGCTGGAGGGTGTCGCCCTCTTTGCCGTAGGTCGAGTAGGTCTGATACGTGGTGCCGTTAGGCAGGGCCACCGTGATCATGTGGTAGTCGGGGTGGAAGTCCTCGATGTTTTTCATGGCGCACTCTCTAGGCGTGGCATCTGTCGTGGGAGGACGAACACCATTTCGGCGGCGCTGCGGGCGCCCGGCTCAACGGCGATCGTGGGTGAGAAGCTGCGCGGGTGTATACAGGAGGGTGGAAGAGGGGGCAAGTCTGGTCGGAAGCCGGCCTGTCGGGCGGGTTTAGGGCCTACACGAATGGCATTCCGGGACTGCGTCGCCCGTCAGGGGCCATGCGCTCCCGTTCATTGACGGCGGAGAGCGATTTGCTAACGTCCGTCGAAAAAGCAGGAAGCGTTCATGAAGCCCCAAGACCGCTGGATCTCGCCCTTTAGTGAGCAGGTGAGCCGTCCCAACCAGGAGGGGGACTTTCTCAGGGAGGAAGTCCGGCTCGCCAACCGCAATTCGGGGATCTTGCTCGAGGCGCTGCGCCATGACGTGACGCCGACCGGGATGCACTATCTCCTCAACCACTTCGACGTGCCTTTCGTCCCTTCCGCTGAGAATTGGACGCTGAGCGTGACCGGCCGGGTCCGCAGACCGCTCAAGCTGACAATGGCGGACTTGAAGGCGCTGCCCGCAAAGACCCTTACGGTGACGCTCGAATGCGCGGGTAACGGGCGTGCCAACATCGCGCTGCGCCGCCAGAGCATGCCTTGGATGTACGAGGCGGTTGGCACCTCGGAGTGGACGGGGACGCCGCTTCGCCACGTCTTGGAGCTTGCCGGCCTGGAGCCCGACGCGATCGACGTTTCCTTCCTCGGTATCGACAGCGGCTTCGACAAGGTGCTTCACGAGTACGGCCGCAGCCTCGCGCCGCATCTCGCGCTCAACGACGACGTCTTGCTTGTGTGGGCGATGAACGGGGCGCCGCTGCTGCCGCAGCACGGCTTTCCGCTGCGAATGATCGTGCCGGGCTGGTACGGCATGGCGAGCGTCAAGTGGCTCGACCGCATCGAGGTCCTCGACCGCCCCTACGAGGGCCAGCAGCAAGTCGGTAGCTACGTCTACAAGGAGAGCGCCGACGATCCGGGCGTGCCGGTCACGCATATCCGCGTGAAGTCGCTGATGGTGCCGCCCGGGATACCCGATTGGTACACCCGGCACCGCCTCGTCGCGCCTGGACCGACGACGATATTCGGGCGTGCGTGGTCGGGAAATGGCGTGCCTGTGACGCGCGTCGAATTCGGGGTCGACGGCGTGTGGCAGGACGCGACGCTCGGGCCGAACCTCGGCCGCTATGCCTGGCGCGGCTGGCAGGCGACGTGGGATCCAGCACCCGGCGAATACGAGATCGCGTGCCGCGCTACCGACGAGAACGGCGACACGCAGCCGCTCGAAGAGCGCTGGGATCGCAGCGGCTTCGGCAACAACATGGTGCACAAGGTGAGGGTTACCGTACGCGCATGAGCACGACCACGGAAGCGACGATGGAAGTGAGGGTGTGGCGCGGCGGCGCCGAGGGCGAGTACGAGGCCTTCGACGTGCCGCGTCGCGACAGCCAGACAGTGCTCGACGTGGTGACGTGGATACAACGCCATGCCGATCCGACGCTCGCCTACCGATTCGCGTGCCGGGTGGGCGTGTGCGGCTCGTGCGCGATGACGGTCAATGGCCGGCCGCGCTGGACCTGCCGCACGCACGTTTCGAAGGTGGTCGAGAACGGCCGGCTCGAAATCGGTCCGCTCGCCAACCTGCCGGTGATCCGCGATCTCGCCGCCGACATGACGCCGTTCTTCGAGAAGTGGCAGAAGGCGGAGGGGACGTTCGTCCCGTCGCGCACGCGCCACGAGCCCTTGGAGACGATCAGTCCCGAGAGTCCGGAGCGCAAGGCGGCCGACGAGGCGATCGAGTGCATCAACTGCGGTGTTTGCTACGCGGCATGTGACACGGTCCGCTGGAGCCCCGAGTATTTCGGCCCGGCGGCGCTGAACCGCTCATGGTCGCTGGTCAACGACGTGCGCGACACCGGCAATCTCGCGCGTCTCGCGGCGGCAGCGAGCAACGGCGGCTGCCATAACTGTCATTCGCACCAGTCGTGCGAGCAGCTCTGTCCGAAGCAGCTCAATCCGACCGCGTCCATCGCCGGGCTCAAGCGCCGCACGATGCAGGCGTACATCCGCGGAGAGATCTCGTGAGCGCGGTCCGCCTCTACGTCTGGCAGCGGCTGACGGCCGTGCTGATGGTGCCGCTCATCGCAGTGCACCTGATCGTCATCATCTACGCTACCAACCGGGGCCTCAGCGCGGCCGAGATCCTCGGCCGCACGCAGGGCAGCGTCGCATGGGCGATGTTCTACAGCCTGTTCGTCGTTGCCGCCTCGATCCATGGCGCGATCGGCGTGCGCGGCGTCGCGCGCGAGTGGCTCGGCTGGCGCGAGAAAGCGCTCGATCGGCTGATGTGGATTTTTGGCGCGATATTGCTGGTGCTCGGGCTGCGCGCCGTCATTGCGGTGGTGATGCCATGAGCGCGCGTCCGCACAACTCTGCCTATCGCGCCGACCGGCTGTGGCTGGCGGCGATGGTCCATCGCATTTCCGGCGTGCTGCTGGCGGCCTTCCTACCCTTCCATTTCCTGGTGCTGGGGCTTGCGTTGCGCGGCGAGGCGGAACTCGACGGCTTTCTCGTGTGGACCAAGTCGCCGCTGGTGAAGATTGCAGAGATCGGTCTCGTGCTGCTGCTTGCGATCCATCTGCTTGGCGGCATTCGCGTCCTCGTCATCGAGAACATTCCTTGGCGCGAGGGCCAGAAACGGCTTGCGACGCTGGCTGCGGTCGGTGCTCTGGGAATCGCGGCGGTGTTCTTGGCGGCGCTTCTCTAGCTTTCCGCGGACGCGTACGGCTCCGCCTACACGCGCCGCGGCACTGCCTCGTGGTAGCAATCTTGCCTCGCGGTCTTCGACCGCTGCCGATAAGCATGTGTCTCAGATATTCGGTAACGCTCGAAGAGCGTGCCGTAAGAACTCGACCGTGAGGCAGCCCGCGGCGCGTGTAGGCGCAGCCGTACGCGTCCGCGGACAGCATAAAGGGGGAATGCGCGTGCGACTGCGGCACGGATCCGACTGGCGATCGATCGGCGGCGCGCTCGCTGAGCGGCTGACGCGGGCGGGCGAGCGCGTGCGTGCCCGTGTGCCGCTGCTGATCGGCGCGGCGGCTGCCGGTGGCATGGCCGTTTTCCTTGCGGGCCTGTCGCCATGGCTGGCGGTTGCAGGCGTCATTCTCGCGCTGGGGCTCGGTGCGTTCGTCGAGCTCGAGGACGAGGAGCGGCCATCACGCCGGAGCGCCGGCCATGCGCGCGATGGAGTGGAGACGACGCCACGGGCCGATTGGCAGATGGTGCTCGACGCGATCCCCGATCCGGTGCTGGCGCTCGGCGACCACGGGCGGATCGTGCATTTCAATCCGGCGGCGCGCGAGATCTACGGCACCCTCCGCATCGGCGGCCAGGCGGCGCTGCTGAGCCGTGATCCCGAATTCCTGCAGGCGATCGACGAGGTGGTGGACGATGGCCGCCAGCGCACCGTCGAGGTGCAGGAGCGGGTGCCGATCGATCGCCGCGTGCGGATCACGCTGACGGCGATGCCGGACAGGGAGATGGCAAGATCTGGCGAGCACGTCGTGCCGCGCGTCGTCATCGTGCTGCGCGACCTCACCGAGCAGGACCGCCTCGCGCGGATGCGCGCCGACTTCGTCGCCAATGCCAGCCACGAGATGCGGACGCCGCTCGCGTCTCTGGTCGGCTTCATCGAGACGCTGCAGGGCCGCGCCAGCGATGACGCGGTGGCCCGCGCGCGCTTCCTCGGGATCATGAGCGATCAGGCGGCGCGGATGTCGCGGCTGGTCGAGGATCTGCTGTCGTTGAGCCGCGTCGAGATGCGCGAGCACGTGCCGCCGCGCACCGCCATCGATCTCAACGAGACCATCGCGGCCGCGATCCTGGCGCTGGAGCCGCTCGCCCAGCGCTCGGGGGCGAAGCTGACGCTGTCGCTATGCGATGGCCCGGCGACGGTTCTCGGGGAGACGGACGAGATCGTGCAGGTCGTGCAGAATTTGGTGCAGAACGCGATCAAATACGGCCGTCCTGGAGGTCCGATCGACGTCACCGTGCGCCGGATCCGTCAGGGGCCGACGATGCGTCTAGCCGTTGCCGTACGTGACGAGGGGCCCGGCATCGCGCCGGAACACCTGCCGCGCCTGACGGAGCGGTTCTACCGGGTGAGCGCCAAGTCGAGCCGCGAGAAGGGGGGCACGGGCCTCGGCCTTGCGATCGTGAAGCACATCGCCAATCGCCACCGGGGCGAGCTGCGCGTCACCTCCGAGCTCGGCAAGGGCTCCACCTTCACCTTCGTCATCGACGAGCAGATTCTGCGGACAGGGCACCCCGCGCCGCGCTGAACTCAAATATAAATCAATATATTGAATTGTCACATTTCTGTAGGCTGAGGCCGTTACATTCCCAGTCAAACGGGCCGCAGGCGCGGCCGATCCGGACGACCGGGATCGCGCCTCCAGCGCCACGTCGGAGACACAGAATGCGTGAGCATACCGTCAAGGCCTTCGAGCAGGAGCTGGCGCTCCTCGACAAGCGCGTGTCGCAGATGGGCGGGCTCGCCGAGCAGCAGCTCGGCCGCGCCTTCGAGGCGCGACCCGAAACTCGCCGCCGACATCGTCTCCGGCGATGCGCTGATCGATCAGCTCGAGCGCGATCTTCAGGAGCAGGCGATCCTCATGATCGCCAAGCGCCAGCCGCTCGCCGACGACCTGCGCCACATCATGACCGTGCTGAAAATCGCCGGCGATCTCGAGCGCATCGGCGACCTCGCAAAGAACATGGCGAAGCGCGCGCTGGCGATCTCGGGCGAGAACCATCCGAAGCCCCTGCTGACAGGGCTCAAGCACATGACCGAGCTTGCGCTGAAGCAGCTCAAGGACGTGCTCGATGCCTATGGCGAGCGGCAGGCCGACAAGGCGCTCGCCGTGTGGCGGGCCGATGAGCAGATCGACACGATGTACAACTCGCTGTTCCGCGAGCTGCTGACCTACATGATGGAGGACCCGCGCAATATCGGGCTCTGCACCCATCTGCTGTTCGGCGCCAAGAACATCGAGCGGATCGGCGACCATACGACCAACATCGCCGAGAACGTCTACTACCTCGTTCACGGACAGCCCGTCATGGACGCGCGGCCGAAGAGTGATGAAACCAGTTCCACGCTGATCCGAGCGACCGAGCCATAGGGCCCGGCGCCTTCGGCGTGCGCGAGATGCGTGACAGGCCCAGATGGAGGCGTCGATGGACGCCATTTCGGGGCCCGCTCACGCGTAAGACCGGTAGGGAGTTTCAGGCGTGCGCAGTGCAACCTTGAGAACGGCACGTGGCAGCGCGATCCGCGGTGAGACCACGCCCGAGGGCGCGGTGGCCAGGGAGGGCCGGGCGCACATGAGCGTCAAGATCCTGGTGGTCGAGGACGATCCCGCGATCGTCGAGCTGATTACGTACAACCTCGAGGGTGAGGGCTTCACGGTCGTCGTATCGGAAAGCGGCGAGGAAGCGCAGATCCTGGTCAACGAGGACCAGTTCGACCTGATCCTGCTCGACTGGATGCTGCCGGGCGTGTCGGGCATCGAGCTGTGCCGGCGGCTGCGCCAGCGCAGCGAGACCATGGGCGTGCCGATCATCATGCTGACCGCGCGCGGCGAGGAAGGCGACCGAGTGCGCGGCCTCGCGACCGGTGCCGACGACTATATCGTCAAGCCCTTCTCGGTCGCCGAGCTCATCGCGCGGGTCAAGGCGATGCTGCGCCGCGCCGCGCCGGAGCGGGTCGCGGACGTGATCGCGGTGGGCGATGTCACTCTCGACCGTCTGGCGCACCGGGTGAAGCGTGCGGGCCGCGAGGTGCGCCTCGGGCCGACCGAATACCGTCTGCTGGAGTTCATGATGGAGCGCGCGGGCCGCGTGCTCAGCCGCGAGCAGATCCTCGACGGCGTGTGGGGCCGCCAGGCCGAGCTCGACGAGCGTACGGTCGACGTCCACATCGGGCGGCTGCGCAAGGCGCTGGTGCGCGGCAAGGAGGCGGAGGTCATCCGCACCGTGCGCGGCGCCGGTTACGTCATCGAGCACGCCTGACGCCGTCGCTTCTCACATGCGGGCCGTAGTGCTAGAGGGTCGCTGTCGCTCACGCTACTGAGTGGGTGGCGCATCGTTCCCTCCCGCGACCGGCTTACCCCATGACCATCGATTTCAAGGACCCCGTGGCGCTGACGCAGGCGCTGATCCGCTGCCCATCGGTGACGCCGGAGGAAGGCGGGGCGCTGTCGCTGCTCGAAGCCGCGCTCAAGCCGGCGGGCTTCGAGTGCCATCGCCTGATGATGTCGACGCCCGGCACGCCCGACGTCGACAATCTCTATGCGCGCCTCGGCCGCAAGCAGCCGAACCTCTGCTTCGCCGGGCATACCGACGTGGTGCCGGTTGGCGACGCGGCGAAGTGGACGCATCCGCCGTTCGGCGCCGAGATCCACGACGGCGTCCTCTACGGCCGCGGCACAGTCGACATGAAGGGTGCGATCGCCGCGTTCGTTGCCGCGACGCTGCGGCAGGTCGAGCGTCACGGCGGCGAGCTTCCGGGCGCCATCAGCTTCCTCATCACCGGCGACGAGGAGGGGCCGTCTATCAACGGCACGATGAAGGTGCTCGATTGGATGCGCGAGCGCGGCGAGGTCATGGACGCGTGCATTGTCGGCGAGCCGTCCAATCCGACCGAACTCGGCCAGGAGATCAAGATCGGCCGGCGCGGATCGCTGAACGCAGAGCTGGTCGTCGCGGGCAAGCAGGGCCACGCGGCGTATCCGGCGCTGGCCGAGAATCCGGTGCCGAAGCTCGCGCGACTTATCGACCGGCTGTCCTCGACGCCGCTGGATCAGGGCAACGCAGACTTCGAGCCGTCGAGCCTGCAGGTGACCGTGGTGACCGTGCCGAATACGGCGACCAACGTGATCCCCAACGAGGCGCGGGCAAAGTTCAACATTCGCTACAACAATCTGTGGACCCGCCCGAAGGCCGAAGCCTGGGTGCGCGAGCAGTGCGCGGCGGCGGCGGAAGGGGTCGCAGCGCGGTGGCAGGTCAGCTTCTCGGGGACCGGCGATGTGTTTCTGACCAAGCCCGGGGCGCTCGTGCGAACGCTGGCTAAGGCCGTCGAGGAGGGGAGCGGACGCACGCCGGCGCTGACAACCAATGGTGGGACTTCGGACGCGCGGTTCATCCAGGCCTATTGTCCGGTGGTCGAGTTCGGACTCACCAATGCGCTGGCTCATCACGTGGATGAGTGCGTGCCGGTGGCTGACCTGCATCGGTTGACCGCGATCTATGAGCGGTTCATTGAACAATACTTCGCGACCTAGCCGCGCAGACGCCTTCAATGCCTAGATTTCGCCCTGAGCGCGACGTTTCAATCGGGCTGACATCGGGGAGTTGCTTGTCTAAGCTTGCCGGCGGATGTCCAAGCGCGTGAGCCGTTTCGCGCAACGGTCTGGCAGTGTGCGTGTTTCAACCTGCAGAGTGAGCCGCGGCGGCGGCTTTGGAGCATGGAGAGCCCAGATGGGTGACGCACACATGGACGGCTGGGTGAGTAGGCTCGGCGGTCGGCTCGCAGTGGCGGCGCTTGGCAGCCTCCTTGCAACCTCGGCCGCGCCCGCCGCTTCGGCCGATGCCGAGGTCGTGCTGAGCCCCCATCGCGCCGTCTACGATGTGACGCTCGTGCGCGCGCAGGGCGGCTCGGGCATTTCTGAGATGTCGGGCCGGCTCGTCTACGAGCTGAGCGGCAACCCCTGCATCGGCTACACGCAGACGATGCGCTTCGTCACCCAGATCGTGAACCAGGAAGGCGTCACCAGCATCTCGGACCTGCGCATGTCGAGCTGGGAGGATGCGGCGTCGCGCGCGTTCCGCTTCAACTCCACCCAGTTCAAGGATCGCAAGCAGACCGAGCAGACGGTCGGCGACGCCTCGCGCGCCGACGGCACCGGCCGTCTGAAGGTGGCGCTGACGCAGCCGAGCAAGAAGCAGCTCGACCTCGCCCCGGAGGCAATGTTCCCGGTCCAGCATTCGCGGGAGCTTGTGGCGCGCGCCATGAAGGGCGAGCAGCTCTTCACCGCCGATCTATACGATGGCTCGGAAAAGGGTGACAAGATCTACACCACCGTGTCGTTCATCGGGAAGCCGCGCGCGGCCGGCGATCTGACCGGTCTCGCCGAGGTCGAATCGGCAAAGCCGCTCGAGAAGCTCGTCTCGTGGCCGATGTCGATCAGCTACTACGATGCGCAGACCAAAGCGGCGGATTCCGTGCCGGCCTACGAGGTGGCGTATCTCTATTACTCGAACGGCGTGTCGCGGCGCCTGATGATCGACTACGGCTCCTTTGCGGTGCGCGGGACGCTCAAGGAGATCGCTTTCCTCGATCCGGGTAAGTGCGATCGCGCTCAGGCGAAGCCGTCGCGCTGAGCTCTCTCCATTCAGCGTCAAACTGCGGCTGCGGACGCATCCACCCATAGCCACGCGGCGCCGCGCGCGCCGGAAGCGTCACCCCAGCGGGGCGGGCGGATATCGACGCTGGTGTCGTCTGCGAAGATGTGCGGCGCCATCAATGCCGGGAGCTGCTCGTAGAGATGGGTGAGCCGCGACAGGCCGCCACCGAGCACAATCACGTCGGGATCGAGGATGTTGACGACGTGGGCGAGGCCGCGCGCGAGGCGGTCGGCGTGGCGGGTGAGGGCGGCCTGCGCGAGCGTTTCGCCTTCGGCAGCGCGCCGCACGATCTCCTCGCTGCTCGACGTCCGGCCGCCGCTGCCGAGGTAGGCGGCCGCGAGTGCCGGACCCGAGACCCACGTTTCCATGCAGCCGCGGCGGCCGCACCAGCACAGCGGGCCCGGGACCTCTTCGGCGGTGGCCCAAGGAAGGGGATTGTGTCCCCATTCGCCGCCGATGCCGCGGGGCCCGTCGACCAGCCGCCCGTTGATCACGATGCCGGAGCCGCAGCCGGTCCCGAGTATGATGCCGAGCACGCTGCGGATACCGGCGGCGGCCCCATCCCGCGCTTCGGACAGCGCGAAGCAGTTGGCATCGTTGGCGAGGCGGACCGGGCGACCGAGGGCCGCGGCGAGGTCCGAGCCGAGCGTACGCCCGTTGAGCCATGTCGAATTGGCGTTCTGGATGCGGCCGGTGCGTGGCGACTCGGATCCGGGGGTGGCAATGCCAATCGTGGCCGTCGGCATTGCTGCGGGATTTCCGGTATCGCCGATGAGATCGCCGACCAATGCGACGATCGCGGCGAGGGTCGCGTCGTAGTCGTCGCGCGGCGTCGGCACTCGCCGGCGCGGCCGCTCGGCACCGGCCCCGTCCATGATCACGCCCTCGATTTTGGTGCCACCGAGGTCGATGCCGATGCGGAATGGGTCAGCGCCGGGCGCGACGGCGACGGCGACCTGCGGTCTCATGTCCTGCCTCCGTGACGCTCCAGCGCCACCAATGCCGGCGCGACGGCTTCGGGCTCGTGCCGACTGTGGGAGCAGAAGATCAACAGCAGGGATTCGTTGCCGAGCAGATACTCCAGAACCGCCGCGAGTGTGCCATCCTCTCGTGCGTGCGCGCGAAGATCCGTGGGGCTCATGCCACTCGCGTTAAGGAACTGTGCTGTCCGTTGATCGTCGTGCAGAATGAATAGGAGTGCGTCCAACGCCAGTTCTCTTGCGTTTTCAATAGCAGGAATGGCGTTTCGGTGGTCGTCCTGTCGCATGTATCCGGACCTCCAGCGCGTGTCTGTAGCGGCTCTCTTAAACATATCCTTAGGCTTTTGCCGCACAGTGGTCCTCAGCGGGGGCACTGATTCGACGGAAGCGTCCAATGACAACAATCGAGCGGACCAAATCGATGGGTTTCCCAGACCGTCAGCGCGGGTTCGAGGGTCGCGCTCCACGCACCGGCAAGGCCCAGCCGAGCGTGCTCATCGTGGAGGACAACGAGCTCAACATGAAGCTCTTCCGCGATCTGCTGGAGGCGCATGGATATGCAACGTTAGAGGCTCGGAACGGCCTTGATGCGCTGGCCCTGGCGCGCGCCCACCGCCCCGACCTGGTGCTGATGGATATCCAGCTTCCCGAGGTCTCCGGTCTCGAGGTCACCAAGTGGCTCAAGGATGACGAAGCCCTCTGCGACATCCCGGTCATTGCCGTGACTGCCTTCGCCATGAAGGGCGACGAGGAGCGGATCCGCGAAGGCGGCTGCGAGGCCTACCTGTCCAAGCCGATCTCGATCGGACTCTTCATTGATACCGTACGACAGTTCGTCGTCGCGGTGTGAACTTCTTCGGTGACGCTGAGCCTCGAGATCCACACTCATGACCGCGCGCGTCCTTGTCGTTGATGACATACTTTCGAATGTCAAACTACTCGAAGCCCGGCTCACGGCCGAGTACTTCGAGATCCTGACCGCGTACAGTGGCCGCGAGGCTCTCGACATCATCGCCCGCGAGCGCATAGACGTCGTCCTCCTCGACGTGATGATGCCCGGCATGGACGGCTTCGAGGTATGCCGCCGCATCAAGCAGAACGAGCTGACGACCCACATCCCCGTGGTCATGGTCACGGCCCTCGACCAGCCTTCGGACAAGGTCAACGGCCTCGAGGCCGGCGCCGATGATTTCCTGACAAAGCCAGTCGATGACATCGCGCTCGTGACGCGTGTGAAGAACCTCGCGCGCCTCAAGGTTCTCGCCGACGAGATGCTGATGCGCGCCTCGACCACGCAGCAGATGGGCATGTCGGATGCGCCGAAGGTCGACTGGCAGTCCGCCGGCGACGGTGGAAACGTCCTCATTGTCGACGACCACGCGCGCTCGGCGCAGCGCCTCGCCGATACACTGCGTAGCCAGCATACCGTCGCCGTCGAAGCCGACCCGCAGGCCGCGCTATTGAAGCTCGCCGAGGAGCCGGTCGACGTGCTGATCGTTAGCCTCAGCCTCAGCAACGCTGACGGCTTGCGGCTGTGCTCGCAGGTTCGATCACTCGAGCGTACGCGCCACCTGCCGATCCTGATCGTGGTCGAGCCGAGCGATGATGCGCGGCTGCTGCGCGGCCTCGACATGGGCGTCAACGATTACGTGCTGCGCCCCATCGAACGCCACGAGCTGATGGCGCGCGTCAAAACCCAGGTCAAGCGCAAGCGCCATGCGGACTTCCTCAAGGCCCGCCTCGAGCAAAGCGTCGAGATGGCGATTACCGATGGTCTGACGGGGCTGCACAACCGGCGCTACATGGAAGGCCATCTGCGGACGCTGGTCTCGCAGTCGCTCAATTCCGGCCGGGCGCTGTCGCTGCTCGTCGCGGACATCGACTTCTTCAAGTCGGTCAATGACACCTACGGACATGCCGCCGGCGACAACGTGCTCAAGGAGTTCGCCCAGCGCTTCCGACGCAACACGCGCGGCATCGATCTCGCCTGCCGCCTCGGCGGCGAGGAGTTCGTCATCATCATGCCGGATACCGATCTCGCCCGCGCGATCCAGGTGGGCGAGCGCCTGCGCAGTACCATTGCCTCCGAGCCGTTCCAGATGTCGGCCGGACAGACGCTAAACGTTACCGCGAGTGTCGGCATCTCGACGCTCGAATATCGTGACGACACGCCCGAGGCGCTGTTCAAGCGTGCCGACAACGCGCTCTATGCAGCCAAGCGCAAGGGGCGGAACCAGGTGGTAGCCGACGCGGCTTGAGTCTCTTCTTGCCGCGGTCCGCAACGCCTTCGGCTACTGCGGCCGCGGGGCTGCCTCCCCGGTTGGCATGCTGATCTCGCGCTCTTCGAGCGCCACCGAATATCCAGTATCTCTGTTTGGGTAGCGGCCGAGGCCGTGAGGTTGGAATGCAACCGCGAGGCAGTTCCGCCGCGCGTGTAGGCGAAGCCGTACGCGACGGCGGCAAGAATGAACATCCGAACCGCGACGTGGCGACTAGTGCCCCACGGACTTCACGATCTCTTCCGTCATCTTCTTCGCGTCTCCGAGCAGCATCATCGTGTTGTCGCGATAGAAGAGGGGATTGTCGATGCCGGCGTAGCCGCTCGCGAGCGAGCGCTTGTTGAACATCACGGTGCCGGCCTTCCACACCTGCAGCACCGGCATGCCGTAGATCGGTGAGGTCTTGTCCTCCTCGGCCGCCGGGTTCGTCACATCGTTGGCGCCGATCACATAGGCGATGTCGGCCTGCGCGAACTCCGAATTTATGTCCTCGAGCTCGAACACCTCATCGTAGGGGACGTTCGCCTCGGCGAGCAGCACGTTCATGTGGCCGGGCATGCGGCCGGCGACAGGGTGGATAGCGTACTTCACCTCGACGCCGGCGGCCTTGAGGGTGTCCGCCATTTCGCGCAGCGCATGCTGAGCCTGCGCGACCGCCATACCGTAGCCCGGCACGATGATGACCTTGCCGGCGTTCTTCATCAGGAATGCGGCGTCTTCCGCTGAGCCGAGCTTGACCGGTCGTTGCTCGGCATCGCCGCCGGCCGGCCCTGCGACCTCGCCACCGAAGCCGCCTGCGATCACCGAGAGGAAGCCGCGGTTCATGCCCTTGCACATGATGTAGGACAGGATCGCGCCTGACGAGCCGACCAGTGCGCCGGTGATGATCAGCGCTATGTTGCCGAGCGTGAAGCCGATGCCGGCGGCCGCCCAGCCCGAATACGAGTTGAGCATGGAGACGACGACCGGCATGTCGGCGCCGCCGATCGGGATGATCAACAGGACGCCGAAGGCGAGCGACATGATCGTGATCAGCCAAAACAGCCACGACGAGCCGCCCGACTGCGTGAACCAGTAGACGAGGAGGATCAGGAACAGCCCCAGCGTGCCGTTGATGACGTGGCGCATCGGCAGCAGGATGGGTTTTCCTGACATGCGGCCCGAGAGCTTCGCGAAGGCGATGACGGAGCCGGTGAACGTGATCGCGCCGATGGCGACGCCGAGCGACATCTCGAGCAGGCTCGACGGGAAGATGCGGCCGGTCGCGTCGGAGATGCCGAACGCAGTCGGCGCGTAGAGCGCGGCGGCGGCGACGAAGACAGCCGCGAGGCCGACCAGCGAGTGGAATGCCGCGACGAGCTCCGGCATCATCGTCATCGGGATGTTGCGGGCGGTATAGGCGCCGATGCCGCCGCCGATGCCGATGCCGGCGATGATGAGGATCCAGGTGAAGACGCTGTCGATGGAATGAATGAGCGCGAGCGTCGTGACGATCGCGATCGTCATTCCGATCATGCCGTACATGTTCCCCGAGCGCGAGGTCTCCGGGCTCGAGAGACCGCGCAGCGCGAGGATGAACAGGATGCCCGAGACCAGATAGAGCAGGGCGGCGGCGTTGGCGCTCATGGTTTCATCCTGTTGAGGAGCATCCTGAAGCGGCTCGTGGGGACGAGGTCCGGCAATGCCTTTCCAGCGGCATCGCGCAGCTCGGCGTCATTGGCTTCGTAGAGGCTTGCCGGATCGCGAAGGCTCGGATCGGGGCAGTAGGCCTCGACGACGTAGAACAGCGTCTCGATGGGCGGCGGAACGCGATCGTTGGCGTGTTGCGCCGCGTGCCAGAGGTCGAAAAAGCGGTCGTGGAACGTCCGCTCGTCAATGCGGCGCTCGACAAAGGCGCGGACGAGAGGGTGCCAGCCGCCATCGCTCACTTCTTCTCTTTCTTCTTGTACATCGCCAGCATGCGCTGGGTGACGAGAAAGCCGCCGAAGATGTTGATCGAGGCCATGATCAGGGCGAGGAAGCCGAAGAACTTGGCGAGGATGGAGCCCTGCTCCATGTAGCTGACGCCGACGGCGAGGAGCGCGCCGACCACAATCACCGAGGAGATCGCATTGGTCACGCTCATCAGCGGCGTGTGCAGGGCCGGTGTGACGCTCCACACGACATAGTAGCCGACGAAGATCGCGACCACGAACACCATGAGCTGGTAGACGAACGGGCTGACGTCACCACCGCCTGCCGCCAAGGCGGGCGTCGCGGTGAGGGCGAGCAGGGGCAGCATCCATGCGAGAACAGGGCGCATCATCTCAGGCTCCCTTCGGCTGCAGGCTCGGGTGCACGATCTGGCCATCCTTGGCGACCAGCGTGCCCTTGATCACGTCATCGTTCCAATCGACCTTGAGCGTCTTCTCCTTCTTGTCGATCATCAGCTCGAGGAAGGTGAAGAGGTTCTTGGCGTAGAGGCTCGATGCGTTGACCGGGACCTCGCCGGCGAGGTTCAGGCGGCCATCGATACGTACGCCGTTGTGGTCGACGATCTCGCCTGGCTTGGTCAGCTCGCAGTTGCCGCCGCGCTCAGCCGCGAGGTCGACGATCACCGCGCCGGGCTTCATGGTCTCGACCATCGCGCGACTGATCAGGCGCGGCGCCGGCCGGCCCGGGATCAGCGCCGTCGTGATGACGATGTCCTGGGCCTTGATGTGGTTGGCGACCAGCTCGGCCTGCTTCGCCTGATAGGCCTCGGACATCGGCTTGGCGTAGCCGGCAGCCGTCTGCGCCTGCTTGAACTCGTCGTCCTCGACCGCGATGAACTTGGCACCGAGCGAGGCGACCTGCTCCTTCGTCGCGGGTCGGACGTCGGTTGCCGACACGATGGCGCCGAGCCGTCGCGCGGTGGCGATCGCCTGCAGGCCTGCAACGCCGACGCCCATGATGAATGCCTTGCACGCCGGCACGGTGCCGGCGGCAGTCATCATCATCGGGACCGCCTGCTCGAACATGGCGGCCGCGTTGACGACCGCCTTGTAGCCCGCGAGGTTCGCCTGGCTCGACAGCACGTCCATCGACTGCGCGCGCGTGATGCGCGGCATGAACTCCATCGAAAAAAGGCTTGCGCCGGTCGCGGCGAGCGCATCGAGGCCTGGCCGGTCGTCGGTCGGGCTCAACATGGCCGCGACGATGCCGCCTGACATCAGCCCGCGTACTTCATCGACGGACGGTCGGCGCACCTTGAGGAGAATGTCGGCACCGGCGACGGCCTCGGCCGCCGTCGCGGTAATCTGTGCGCCTTGCGACTTATAGGTCTCGTCGGAGAACCGGGAACGAATCCCGCTGCCCGCAGCCACCCGCACGGCGCAACCCAGCGCCACGAGCTTGCGAACCGTCTCGGGCGAGATGGCGACACGCGACTCGTCGGGTGCCTCGGGCGTGACCGCAACCGTGACCATCGCGTCGCGTCCTCTGTGGTCGTTGATGCCGATGGAAGCCGCCGCCGGGAGGACGGGATGTCCGCGGCGCCGTTGCGACGCCTCGGGCGGCGGGTGCGAGTGCTACACCAGGAAGTAGGCCATGCAGGCGAGTATGAACACGACCAAGCCCGTCAGGATGACGGTGCCGCGCACGAAGCCGCTATAGGTCCGCTGATGTTCGGCGTAGTCCATGTCGGGATGGCCGCCGGACGTATCGATGGTCATGGGGAGCCTCTGCATTGCCTGTAATCCGCGCTTCCTCACTACCCGATGGTCGCGGAGGCATCAAGCACGGGGTTTGCGGCCCATGTGTCGTGTAGCGCCGAAAGCTGTGGGCCGGCACTCCTCGCGGTTCGGCGCTCAGGCCGCTTTTGCCTCTCTCGCCCACGCTCCCCACGCTGCGATAGCCTCGATATCCGGCGGATCGCCGTTCCTGAGCACCCGCTGGCCTTCGGTGGAGGTCGCGAATGCGAGCACGCCCGCGCAAAGGTCGTCGGACGAGGCGGCGGCGAGACTGGCGGCGTCACGGAACCCGGCCCCGACGATCAGCTGTGCGTGCGTGCCGCGCAGATTGGGGACCGTCATGACAAGCCGGCTCTGGTCCTGCCAGTCGCGGATGGTCTCGGCCGTGATGTGTCGGGTCGCCACAGCCTTCGCCAGCACGGGCGGATCCGCGTCGAGCAGGTCGCCGACAGTCTTGATGCCGGCCTCGGCGAGGCGGGCCGCGGTCTTGGGCCCGATCGAGGGCGCATCGACGACGTCGTCGCCGCGCGCAAGGTGGATCTTCGGCGCGCGCCAGTCTGCGGAAGCGACGGAGGGCACGGAGCCAGCGCGGTTGCGCTCGTGCGCATCGAGACGATCGACCAGTCCCATAGGCGCTGTCGGTGCGAGGGAACCCGGTGCCGGCGCTACCTTCGCGACGGAGATCGCAGGCACCGATCCGGTCGAAGTTGCCGCAGGAATTGAGACGGCGGCAGGCTCCGTCGCAAGTGCGGCCTTGGCCTTGTCACGCGCCTCGACCTGCTCGGCGATACGGCGCTGAGCCTCCTCCAGGGCGCGCTTGCGGTTCTCTTCGCTGAGGCGCGCCGCCCTCTCGACCGCGGTCTCCGGCGCCGGCACGTTCTGGTAGGGGAAGCGCTCGGCGGCGGGGAATTGCTCGATCTTGGCGAGGACCTCGGCGGCGTACGCGGTCCGCACGGCGCGATCGTCCTCGGGGAGGTTCTTCTCGACGCGGCCCGTCGCCTGCAGCTCATCGTACATGCGCTCGACCGCGTGGCGATCGCTGGAGTCGGCGAGCTTCTTCTGCAGCACCTTGATGGGCACCTTGATGGTCGCGAGGATGGTGTCGAGCGTCAGGCTCACCTCCGGCGGCGTAACGCCTGCTTCGTCGATGGCCCGCTGGAGCACCTTGCCGAATGTCATAGCCGCGCGTGCGATCAGGCCAGCGACGAACCGCTGCGCGACCACGTCCAGGCCGGCCGGCGGATCGACGACGCCGCGGGCGAAATCGTAGTGCGCAATGAGCTGCTCGTAGTAGCGGTTCGCCTCGACCGCGCCGTCGCATACGAGCGTCTCCAGCCAGTTGTCGGCATCCGAGATCGTCACCTCGGGGCGCGGCTGGCTCGCGGCGAGCTGCCATAGGGTGTCGTAGCTGCGATTGATGCTCCACTCGACGGCGCGATGGACATCATTTTCCGCCTGCGACTGGCCGGTGTGGAAGGGATGCAGGGGATCGGTCAGGTAGTGGCTGAGGACGCCTGCCGCATAGACCGTGGTCGTCCAGTCCTGCTGACGCATACCGACGACGACGTGCCCATACCAGCGCCGCGCCTTGACCGGTGCGCCGCCCCAGAATTTGTCGCGTGGATGCAGGACGTGGTTGGTGAAATCCTTGAAATCCTCGTCCGGCACCTTGGAGCCGATCATCAGCAAATCGGCGTGCTTCAGGAACACGTTCCGCCACGCATCCGCACTCGGCCCGTCGAGATAGCGGAGGCCGTCGAGGGCGAGCTTGTGGTGCGTGCCGCGCGCGTGAGCGGCATAGAGGACGCGGAAGAGGGTGTTCATCGACGGCTCCGGAAAGCTACGCGCGCACCTGGTGTGATACTCGAGGTCCTGCTGGCAGCTCCGGATCATCCGCCGGCGCCATAGCGGCTGGACGCTAAGGCGAGTCGTCCCTCGAACGGAAGGGCGCCCCGCGTAAGCGGGTGTGGTCAAACCGGCTCGTGTCTGTAGAGATCGTCGCCGCCGGGCAGCATCGCGAAGGGACCGGCGCTGCATGAGCAACCTGTGGATCTGGGCAAGTATCGGCGCGGCGTTCTTCCAGGCGCTGCGCTACGCCGCGCTCAAGGTGCTGAACCAGCACCTGTCGACGGCGGTGACGTCCTACGTACGTGTTCTCTTCACCGTGCCGTTTCTCGGCGCCTATCTCATCGCCGTGCTCCACTGGACCGGTGAACCCATGCCCGCGCTGGATGGCTGGTTCCTCGGCTACAGCGCCACCGCCGCGACCTTCCAGTTCCTCGGCACGTTTCTTGTCGTGCGCATGTTCCAGCTCGGCAACTTCGCCATCGCGACGCTGATCATCAAGGCCGATGTCATCATGACGGCGCTGATCGGCACTGCCTTCTTCTCCGAGCGCATCACGCCGATCGGCTGGCTGGCGATCCTCGTGACCATCGTCGGTGTCTCGGTGACCTCGCTCGGCCGCGCGACCGGCGGGGTCGAGGGGCCGGCTGCGGGCCGTCGAGGCGTTTTCGTCCAGTCGAAACCGACGCTGATCGGTCTCGCGGCCGCGCTCAGCTATGCGCTGTCCTACCTGCTGCTACGCGAGGCTATCCTGGTGCTCGATCCGGCGGCGGGGGCCGTGCTCCGCGCAGCAATTGCCGGGTTGGGAATGTCCGCCACGTCATCGATCCTGCTCGGTCTCTTCTTGATCGTGACGCAGCCCCGCGAGCTCGCCCGCATTCTGGAGTTCCCGAAGCTGTGCTGGCTCATCGGCTTCCTGAGCTCGTTCGGTACGATCGGCTGGTTCCTGGCCTCGGCAATGGCGAATGCGTCCTACGTCGCGGCCGTCGCGCAGGTGCAGGTCGCGTTCACGCTACTGCTGTCGTATTTCTATTTCGGTGAGCGCATTCGCGGCGCCGAGATCGCCGGAATCATCATCATGGTGACCGGCTTGATATTGTTCCGGGCGGCATGAGTCAGACGTCGGAAATTGGGTTCTCCTCGTGATGCCGAGGGGCCACTAGGCACGGCCACGCAGTGCTTGACTTCGCAATGCGCGTGGCTAGATTGCGTGCAAAGTACGACCCTCGAATTTGTCGAAGAGAACAATATGGCCAAGCCCGCAACGCAGAAGATCAAGCTGATCAGCAGTGCAGGAACGGGCTTCTTCTACGTAACGAAGAAGAACCCGCGCACGGCGACCGAGAAGCTCTCGTTCAAGAAGTACGACCCGATCGCGCGCAAGCACGTCGAGTTCAAGGAAACCAAGATCAAGTAAGACCTTTTCCGCCGCGCTGCCTTGAGGGCCGCGTGCTTTTGCGGATTCAGCCATTAACCACGTTCACGTGGCGTACGGCGTTCGGTCTCGAGCGTCGAGCGGGAGCGTTTTGCTTTCGCGCAACGGGGAACCATTTGAATGCTGGATATTTCTCGCCAACGCTTGAGGGGAAAACTTAAAGAGGGTGAAAGCGTGGGCGAGAGGGGTCCGGCCTGTGACCATTCTCGGCAGCGGGGTACGAAGACCGAGATGTCACAGGCCGGCTCTGAACCAAGCAGACAACCAAAGAGGGCGTTGGTTCGCTGCTTGGCCGACCGATCAGCGTTTCATGGCATCTTCGAGGAGGCCACTCCTGCCATAGTCGCTGACCGCCTCATTGGGACTAGGAGATGCGGCGGACCTAATCCCATGAGCTCGATGTAAAAGCTTGCCCACTGTTTGACCCAAGCCCCCTACTTGCCCCTGAATGGCGACAGTACTGTGGCGGCGAGGGCTCTTGTCCTAACAAAATCAGCCGTCTGAAGCGTCGACTGCAGATTAAATTTGCGCCTAAACAATGGCAGATTTCCGTAACTTGCGCAATGTCAAGCTAGGAACTGATGGTTTTTGCGTTACCGAGATAATTCCTGTTGATATTGACGGCGGTGTGGCGGTTGCGCGCGCGATGACCCCGCAATACGTGCCTGCAGGTGTCCACACTGTTGGGCGGTGCGCTGTAACAGCGGGCCTCGGCATGAAGTAGCGCACATCGCCGATGTCAGCGCTGACGCGCCTACTGCTCCTGAATAATCGCGCGGCCTTGTGCGACATGGATCGCCACGTCGAGCCCCTCCTCGCCGCCACCGACGCGCGCGCCACGAATGGGCGCAGCCTCACGCGCATCGCAGCCGATCGCGACGCGGACATGGTGGTCGGTAGGACAAATTCCTTCCGATGGATCGAACCCGATCCAGCCAAAGCCCTTGATGTGCACCTCGGCCCAGGCATGACCCGAGCTTTGCTCGGGACGATCGGGCTGGAGGTAGTAGCCGCTGACGTAGCGCGATGGCAGGGCGAGGGAGCGCGCCGCCGCGACCAGGATATGCGTGTAGTCCTCGGCGATCCCGTTCTTCGCCTCGAAGGCCTCGCCCGCCGTCCGCTCGGTGCTCGTCGCGCGCGCTGTGTAGGTCATCGCCTTGTGCAGATGGCGGTTCAGCGCGTGCACCGTGGCGAGCTGATCGCCGCCCTGGCCGGCGGACGTCTCGCGCGCGAAGCGCCGTACCGCCGGCGTGATGCGCGTCAGCGCCGTCTCGCGCAGATACAGGCCGACCGGCTGACGCTCGACGCCTCCGCTCAGCTTGCCATTGGTGTCGCGCGTATCGACGTCGCCATCGATGGCTATGGTCACGTGATCGACGGGGCCGTGGATGAAGACGAGATTGGTGATGTTGCCGTAGGCGTCCTCGCTGCGATCGAGACGCGCGTCGGCGTCGACGGTGACGCGCCAGTGGCGAACGAACTGGCCATCGTGCGGGCGCGGAGTCATGCGCAGCATGTGGAGCGCGCTGGTCACCGGCTCGGCGTACCGGAAGGTGGTCTCGTGCCGGATGTTGATGCGCATGAGGCCCAGCCGACTAGGAGAGATATTGCTGGGTAATGGCGGACCCCAACCGGTTGTTGTCGTCGATGAAACCGGTGAGGAATTCGTGCAGCCCCGACTGGAAGATCTGGTCCATGCTGGCGTTCTGCAGCCGCGCCGTAGTCGAGCGCGCGATATGCTGGGCGGGGCCTTGCCGGCCGTAGGCTTCGGCAATCTTGTCCAGGAAGTCGTTGAGTTCCATGTAGCAGGAGATCAGCGAACGCGGCTGCTCGGGGCGCAAGATCAGGAAGTCCGCGACCAGCCACGGCTTAATGTTCTCGCGGTAGACCCAGTGGTATGACGTCAGCGCGTTGACGCTGCGCAGAATCGACGACCACTGGAAATAGTCGAGACCGCCGCCGACCGGCGCCTGGTCTGGAAGCAGCAGGTGATACTTGACGTCGAGCAGTCGCGCCATGCTGTCGGCGCGTTCGACGAAAGTGCCGAGCCGCTGGAACCAGTACTGGTCCGTCCTCAGCATCGTGCGATAGGCGGCGCCGTCGAAGCGCAGCGACATCTGCTGGACGCGCTGGAGGAACTGGGTCAGCGCCGACTGCGAAATGCCATCGAACTCGATGCCGCGCATCTCGTTCCAGCCCTCGTTGAGAATCTCCCACATCTCGCTGGTGATGGCGGTGCGAACGGCGCGGGCATTGGCACGCGCGGTCTCGATGCAGGCCTTGATCGACGTCGGATTGGAGGGACTGTCGACGATGTAGCGGACCACGTTTTCACGCGTCGCGCCGGTCGGATAGATGGCGTTAAACTCTGCCTCGCAGGCGGCGGTGGCGACCGCCGATTCCCATTCGTTGGACGCGCCCGCATAGGTCAACGGCAGCGCCGCGAGCCGCTGCGCGACGTGAAGAATGCGCGCGAGGTTCTCGGCCCGCTCCGTGTATCGAGAGAGCCAGTAGAGATTGTCTGCCATTCGCGAGAGCATTTACCGCACCAATTCCAAAGCTCGCCGTACGTCACCGCGCGATGTGGTGAAAGCCACTGATTGCACGAACTCAGGTTTCGACCACCCAGGTGTCCTTCGTGCCGCCGCCCTGCGAAGAATTGACGACGAGCGAGCCTTCCTTCAGCGCGACGCGGGTCAGGCCGCCGGGAACACACCTGACGCCATCGGTACCGCAGAGGACGTACGGGCGGAGGTCGACGTGGCGCGGCGCCAGGCCTGAGTCGACGAAGCAGGGGACCGTCGACAGGGCGAGCGTCGGCTGGGCGATGAAGTCGTCCGGGTGGGCCTTGAGCTTGGCCGCGAAAGCATCTCGCTCGGCCTTGGTGGCGTGCGGTCCGACCAGCATCCCGTAGCCGCCCGAGCCGTTGACCTCCTTGACCACCAGCTCGTGGAGACGGGAGAGCACGTAGCGCAGCGCCTCGGGCTCCCGGCAGCGGTGCGTCGGCACGTTGGAAAGTAGCGGTTTCTCGCCGAGATAGAATTCGATGATCTCGGGCATGTAGCTGTAGATCGCCTTGTCGTCGCCGACGCCGGTGCCGAGCGCATTGGAGATCGTGACGTTGCCGGCCTTGTAGGCGGAGACGAGACCCGGCACGCCGAGCATCGATGCGGGGTTGAAGGCGATCGGATCGAGGAACTCGTCGTCGATGCGCCGGTAGATCACGTCGACGCGCTGCGGCCCCTCGGTGGTGCGCATGTAGACGACGTTGTCGCGCACGAAGAGGTCGCGGCCCTCCACCAGCTCTACGCCCATCTTGTCCGCCAGGAACGAATGCTCGTAGTAGGCCGAATTGAATGGGCCCGGCGTCAAAAGGACCACCGTCGGATCCTGAGAAGCCGTGCGTGGCGCGACCGACCGCAGCGTCTGCAGGAGCGCGTCCGGGTAGTTGTCGACGGGAGCGACGCGGAGCTTGCCGAACAGTTCCGGCAGCAGCCGCATCATCGCCTCGCGGTTCTCCAGCATGTAGGACACGCCCGACGGCGTGCGCGCGTTGTCCTCGAGGACGTAGAAGGTGTCGGCGTCGACGCGGACGATGTCGATGCCGGCGATATGGACGTGGATGTCGCCGGGCGGCTTGAACCGCGTCATCTCCGGCTGGAAGGCCGGGTTCTGCAGGATCAGCTCCTCCGGCACGATACCGGCCGCCACGATCTCGCGGTCGCCGTAGCTGTCGGCGATGAACATGTTCAGGGCCTTGACGCGCTGCTCGAGCCCGCGGACCAGCTTCTGCCACTCGGCCGCGGTGAGCACGCGCGGGACGATATCGAAGGGGATAAGGCGCTCGGTGCCCTGGTTGTCGCCGTAGACGTTGAACGTGATGCCGATGCGGCGGAAGAAATGCTCGGCTTCGAGCTTACGGCTGGCGAGGAGTTCCCGCGGCGCCTGCTTCAGCCATTCGGCAATCCCTTCGTAACCGGCCCGAATCCCACCGTCGGGCAGATTCATTTCGTCGAAGAACGCCGCTGAAGCTGCTGGCATGGTCTCTCCGCGGTGGGTGCGCGTGGCTGATTTGCACGATACTAGATGCGCCGCGGCCGCAAATGAAGCGTTTGCTGAACGACAGCCTGCCCGCTTGTCGGGCTGGGGATGCCGCAAAGGGGGGCATCGCGGCAAGGGGTGGGACGGTCGAATTGCCTGGAGTGACGATGATCGGCGGCGGCGCGATCCTCGTGGCGTATCGAGGATAGAGGCCCCGAAAAACAAAACCCGCCGGGAAGGCGGGCCTCGCATCGGCTCAATTGCCAGTCTCTTTTGGAGCGGGCGATGGGATTCGAACCCACGACCCCAACCTTGGCAAGGTTGTGCTCTACCCCTGAGCTACACCCGCATCCATCCGAGAGCGACCGCCCGGGGGCGATCGAGGGCCACCTTATGGCGGAAAGCCCGGCCGAATGCAAGCCGGTCGCGGCGCTGTTTGTGAGGCGGTCGCAGGGCGCCCGGAATCGGCCCCTTGGCCACGGTCCACCGCCGCCGATCGCATAACTGCTTCTCCGGAATATGGCGACCTCAGCCGGAACTTTGCCGCTATTCGGCGCATTCCTTCCGCTGCCGGGACCAAAAGGAGAGCCAGGAATGATTCGTTCGATGTTGATCGCCGCCGCGGTGGCGGGAGGGGCGACGCTGTGGGGTGCTGCAGGGCTTCAGGCAGCGCCTGCCGCAGGTCCGATCGCCAACCCCGCCGCAAGCCAGACACTGATCGAGCAGGCGCAGTCGTCACGTTATTGCCGTCGTTGGTATCGCGAGTGCCGAGCCCGCTGGGGCGGCGGCCCGGACTTCCGACGCTGCATGCGTAGGCACGGCTGCTAACAGCACGTCTGTGAGCTCATCGGCATGGTGCGGGCAACCCCGCGCCATGCCGATTGCCTTTAAGCGTCCGCGTCAGGCCTCGCAGATGTAGCTCACGGTGCGGATGCGCCGCTCCTGAAGATTGAGCACCTGGTTGCGGGTCATCGCGGGAAAATCATCCCCGAGGAACGTACGGAAAGTAAGCGGCGGTGTGCTGCCCTGCTTCATGCGTGCGGCCATCGCTTCGAACCATCGCTGGCTCTCTTCCGTCGAATCGATCTCGTTCAGAATTTTGAACCCGGCGCCGGCGAGTAGGGATTTCATCTGGTCCGGCGTCGCGACATGGCTGATCGACGGCTCGCGCGCCCATGGCACGGGATAGAGCACGTCACCGCCTTCGCCTTGCAACACATCGTAGATGCCAAAGCGGCTGCCCGGTCTGAGTACGCGGCGAGCTTCGGCATACATCCGATCCTTGGCGGCAATGTTCATCGCGACGTGAATGGTCATCGCGGCGTCGAAGCTGGCGTCGGCGAACGGTAGCCGCGTGGCGTCTCCGATCTGGAACTCCACCTTGTCGGCGAGCCCGACCCATGCACTCAGCGCCATCGCCGCGGCACAAAACGCGGGCGTGAGATCGATACCGGTGACGTGGCAGCCGTACGTTTCGGCGAGCGTGCGGGCAGGGCCGCCGAGGCCGCTGCCGAGATCGAGAACGCGCGAGGAGGCAGTGAGACCAAGCCCCGCCGCCAGCTCCAGGGTCGCCTTGCGGCCGCGAATGTGAAACTCGTCGATGGCTCCGAGGTCGGCGGTCGTCAGCGCGGCGATATCCTTGCCGCTCTCGCGGAGCCGGCCGGCGATCGCATCTGCCAGGTCGCTGTGTGAACTGTAGTGATTGGCCACCTTGTCGCTCATCGGTGCCTCCCGGTCGTCGCGCCTCAGCGCTCCACTCACCTACAGACATTAGCGCCGCTGACCTTCCGGCGCGAGGAGGCAACTAAAGCGTAAGCCGTCGTGAACCTGGCGGGCGTTCCTCGCGACTGATGTGTGGAGGTGCATGGCGCACCTTGCACAACAGGAGACGACGAACATGAAAGTATCCGTCATGGCAGCCATCGCCGCCGCGTTCGGCATGACCGCACTCGCGCAGCCTGCATCGGCTTGTCCCAATGGCTACGAGTCGGTCTGGATCCAGGGCAACAAGGTCTGCAAGATCAAGACGCCCAAGCTCGACCTGAAGGCCAAGACGGGTCCGGAACTGACCGAGGGCACCGCCACCTTCAAGGCGCGCACCGCCGCTCCCGCCCGTCGGATCGCGCGCTGATGCCGGTGACGCGTATTGACACAACGAGCCCGGGTCGAACAAACGGCCCGGGCTCGTTGGTCGCCACGTGTCTGCTCATCCAATGAAGGCGGCAGGCCGCGTCATTTCTGGGACTTGCGATCGCCCGCCTGCAGATGTCGGCCGCTGTCCAGCAGCTCCGAGGTGTATTCCTCGTAGGAGACGCCGGCCGCCTCGGCGCGCTTGAGGCGGAACATCATGATGGCGTAAGGGGGGTTCTTCCACGCTTCGCGGTGCGCCTTGCGCCAGCGATAGGCGACGAAGAGGTCGTTGACCGGCTGGTCGAGCGGCGGCCCGCCGTTGTGGCCGATGGTGGCCGAGGGGGGCAGCCCCCAATTGATGATGTCGGGCGGAGGACGGCGCAGTCCCGCCACGAACGGGGGCCGTGGTCCGAGCTTCCAACCTCGATCGTAGCGGTCGCCCATGTTGGTCGGTGCAGCCTGGCAGATCCTCTGAATCGCAGTCGATCGAACCACAGGGACGTGGAGCTATCGAGCCCGAATTCCAGGCACAGAGGGCAACACCAAACCCGCACTATTTCTTCAGGGCACATTAACGGGCGAAAGGTACAATCACAGGGTGCATAAATAAAATTAAAACAACCTTGGCGGTATCGCCCATGTTCATCGCCTCCCCGGCATTGCCCGTGAAGCTGCCTCCCCTGCTGGCCGGCGCTCGTATTCGCTATGACGCCAGCCAGGCCCGCCGCCTACGGTACCGGCGGTTTCGCCGGGCACGATTGGACGTGACCGTCCTCACGGTTGTTGGCCCTCACGCCGCGACCGTCAGGGGCATCACGCTGTACGGCGCGTGTCTCCACGGCGGGCGGCGGCTGCGGCGCCGCGAAATCGTGGCGTTGAGGTTGCCGAGCGGGCATCGCATCACGGGACGCGTCCGCTGGCGGCTCGGCACGCGCTCGTGCGTGGTCTTCGCAACGCCGGTCGCGGACTTCGCCCGCCTCATCAGCGAAGGTGCCCTGGTCCACTCGCTGCGGCGCCGGCGACCCGGGCCGTCGGATCGGCCACGAATGATCTTCGAGGTGGAAGGTCCTGATGGGCAGCCCGCCGTTGCCGTCTCCCGTCTGCGCGAGGCCGTGACCAAGGCGTGGAGCCTGATCGAGCAGGTGGTTGCCGCGCGCGCTGCGAAGAGGAAAGCGGACATGCGGCGTTTCGACTGAGCCGCGGGCCCCGCTCTGCCTTGCAATCGCCCACCCCCACTGGCATCTGACGCGCGTCGGGACGCCGGAGTGCGGCGAGACCGCGGACAGCGGCAGGAGAGTCTTCGGAGATGTGGCGGACGCGATCGGCGGCGCGCAGCGGCGTGATGGGGCTGGCGGCCCTGGTTCTGACGATTGCCTCGAGCGGCGGCAGCCTGGCGCAAAGCGCCGTCTACACCATCAGCAAGGATTACACGAACGTCCGCTTCTCCTGGTCGAACCTCGGTCTGTCGCGTCAGTCGGCGCGCATCATGGCCGTCGACGGCAGCGTCGAATTCGATCCCAAGGTGCCCGAGGCGAGCCGGGTCGACGTTGTGATGAACGCGACGAGCCTGTGGACCGGCATCGCATCGTTCGACGAGCTGATGAAGTCCGCCGACTTCTTCGACGTGCGACGCCATCCGAGCATCCGCTTTCGCTCGACCGCGGTGCGCCGGATGAGTGAACGCACCGGCGAACTCATCGGCGACCTCACGATCATGGGCACCACCAACCCGGTGACGCTCTACGTCGTATGGAACTACACCGGTGAGCACCCGCTTGCCGCCGTCAATCCCAACTACAAGGACGTGTTCGTGTCAGGGTTCTCGGCGACGGGGGTGCTGCGGCGCTCCGACTGGGGCCTCTCGCGCGGCGTGCCGCTCGTATCTGACGAGATCGAGGTCACAATCGAGACTGAGCTGATCCGCAGATAGTCGCTACTTCCTGACCTCGTCGATCCACGCGCGCACGGTATCGACGGCTCCGTAAGAGTCGAGATCCACATGGCCGCCGGCCGGGAACTCGATGTAGCGCTTGGGCTCGCGCGCCAGCTCGTTGAGCCGCCGGCCCATGGTGACCGGCACCACCCTGTCGCGGGTGCCATGCAGGATGAGCAGCGGCGCGTTGATGCGCGTGATGCGGCTCGCGTTGTCGTAGCGCTCCTCCATCAGCCACCGCACCGGCAGGAACGGATAAGTCTGCGCGCCGATATCCGGCACCGACGTGAAGGGCGCATCGAGCACGACACCCGCGACCGCCACCTCGCTCGCGAGATGGGTGGCGACGGCGGTGCCGAGCGACTCGCCATAGACGACGATGTCCGCAGGCCTCAGACCGCGGGCGCGCAGGCTGTCGTAGGCGAGGCGCGCATCGGCATAGTTGGCGGCCTCGCTCGGCGATCCGGTGCTGCCGCTGTAGCCTCGATAGGACATCATGAGGACGCCGAAACCGGCCTTCTGATAGCGCTCGAACCGATAGGCGCGACCGCTGAGACCCCCGCCGTTGCCATGGAAATAGAGGAGCGTCGGTTGGCCCGGTCGTGCCGGCGCGTACCACGCGACGAGCCTGGCGCCGTCGGGCGTCGTGAACGTTTCCTCGGTGACGCCAGATAGACCGAGCTCGGCCGGCGCGATGCGGGTCGCATCGGGGAAATAGGTCAGGCGGCGCTGGGCGAAATACGCGATGGCCAAGGCGGCCAGATAGAGGAGCGCGAGACCGACCAGGATTTTCAGGAGACCGGATATCACGTGCAAGTCGCCTCAGCGGCCGCGGAAATGGGCTGGCCGCCGCTCGAGAAACGCCGCGATGCCTTCCTTCGAATCCTCGGTTTTCGTCGTTAGTACGAACTGGTCGAGGTCCATGTGGCTCGCGAGATCGTCAAGGGCGCCCGCGAGGCGGTTGACGGTGGCCTTGGTCATCTTGACGGGTAGCGGTGGCTCGGCGGCGATCCGGTTGGCGAGGGCCATCGCCGCCGTAAGCGCCGCGCCGTCCTCGGCCAGATGCTCGACCAGCCCCCACTCGAGCGCCTGCTCGGCCGGTATCCGCTCGGAGGCGAGCATGACCGCCTGCTTGGTGCGCGCCGGGCCCATGAGCTGCAGCATCCGCGGGATCGAGCCCCAGCTCATGTTCATGCCGAGCGCGACCTCGGGAATGCGGAAATGCGATTGCCGCGCGGCGACGCGAAAATCGAGCGATACCGCCAGCGCAGCTCCGCCACCGATGCAGAATCCTTCGATCGCCGCGATCGTCACCTGCTCCATCTCGTACCATGCGCGGCACATGCGCGGGCCGGCCGCGATCGAGCGGCGGAGCGCGCCGAGGCCGTCGTCGGCGGTGGCGCGGCGCTCGCCGTCCTTGAGGTCGAAACCGGCGGAGAACGCTCGTGCACTTCCGGTCAGCACGACGACCGAGGTCTCGATATCGTCCTCGAACGAGCGTGCCGCGGCGCGGAGCTGGCGCATCGCCTCGGGCGAGAGGGCGTTGATGCCGTCGCCGCGATCGAACCGCACCATGGCGACGCGTCCGTGCGGGCCGATCCCGCGCTCGACGGTGACGAAGTTCTCGATAGCCGCCATTGTGCGCTCCCTCGTTCGTTGTCCACGCGACACGAGCACGCCCACAAGATCAAGACAAACTAGGTCAGAAAGTGCTCAACCCTCCTTGACGGCCGTTGTCAGGGCGAGGGCGTGGAGGACGCCGCCCATGCGCCCCTCGAGCGCCTCGTAGACCATCTTGTGCTGCTGGACGCGGGTCTTACCCTTGAACTGGGGCGCGACGACGTGCGCTGCATAGTGGTCGCCGTCACCGGCCAGGTCCTTGATCGTCACATCGGCACCGGGAAACCGCTCCTTGATCATTTTCTCGATGTCATTGGCGTCCATGGGCATCGGCGATCTTCCTCGGGCTGTCGTCATCCTTCGCGCCAGTCTAGTGCACCGCCGGCCACCTCGGAAGCCTACCTCGGCTCACCCGCGAACGAGCGCTGGATTTCGCCGATGCGGGCGAGTGCCGCCGGGCTCAAAGAACCCTTCTCGACCGCCGCGATAGCGCCGGCCACCTGCTCATAGGTCGCCACGCCAACCTGCGTCGTCGAAAGCGACGGCTGCGAGATCACGTAGCGGGTCGCCAGCTCGACGAGATCACCGGCATGGCCTTCCGCGATCAGCGGGCGGAAGCGGCGCGCGCGCTCGACGTCGCGGCCATAGTCGGCGCCGGAGCCGATTGGCGGCACCACCGCCCAGCCGCGCGGATGGCGCGCGGTCTCGCCGCTGAGTGCGCCGCCGGCGAGTGCCCGGATGCAGATGGTGCCGATCCCGGCCTCGTGCGCGCGCGTCATCAGGCGGCGGTAGTCCTGTCCCGGGTAGTTGGCGGGGACCGGTGCGACCGGCGACGGGTTGAGCGCATTGAGGCAGACCTGCGCCGTGTCGAATACGCCCGCCGCGACCACGCGATCGATCTCGTCCATGTTGCCGAGCGCGGTGAAGCCCTTGAAACGAATTTTGCCCGCCGTCCGCAGCTTCTCGAAGGCGGGAATGACGTCATCGAGGATCTGCTGCGCGGTGATCGATTCGCCGCTGCCATCGGGCGCGAGCACGTTGTGGAGCTGGTAGAGGTCGACGTGGTCGCGGCCGAGGCGCTTCAGGCTCTCGTCGATCGCGTCGTTGATGCGGGCGCCGATGCGGGCACGATCGGCGGCGGCGATCCTAACCTTGGTGCCGATGATCGCCTTGGACTTGAGCTTCTTCAGAAGCAGACCGAGGTTGGTCTCCGACGCGCCGTCGCCGTAGCCGGGCGCGGTATCGAAGAAGTTGACGCCGTGGTCGAGCGCCAGCGCCGCCGCGCGCTCCTGCTCCGCTGCATCTGCCTTCACCATTAGCCCGCCGACAGCACCGCAGCCGAACGTCAGCACGGACACGTCGAGCCCGGTGCGGCCGAGCTTGCGCTTCTCGATCATGGGTTTCCTCCTGTCTTTCGCCGGCTTCGGCCGGTCTCATGCGTTGCGCCTATTTCTTGAAGAACTGGTCGAGGACGGCGACGTCGCGCTTGGGGCCATCCTGGTCGGCGGCGATGTCGGTGTAGAGCGCTGCGATGCCCTTGTAGATGGCCGCCGTCGACGGCCGTCCGCTCTGGTCCGCGATCTCTTCCATCTCGCCGACGAAGCGGTAGGCCTTCACGAACATGTCCGGCACCGATCGGCTGATTACCTGCAGAACCTGACTCTGGCTGCGCTGCAGCTCCTCCAGCAGCGCTTCCTTGGCGCCGTACTTGTCGGCCATCAGGATCGAGGCTGAGGCGAGCGCGGTGAGGCCCTTGCCGATCGCCGCATAGGCCATCTTGAGCGCCGAAGCGGCGCCGATCGGCCCGTCGACCATCTTCACCTCGAGGCCGCCCTTACCGAGCACGGCCACGCGGTCCGCGGGAACCCCGGCGAAAAAGAAGACGGTGCCGCGCGACTCGGGCCGCGGCGGCGCGCCGATGATGCCGCCGTCAGAGAAGGTTGCGCCGGTCTTGGTGATGACGGCGCCGACCTCCTGCACCTTGGCCGAGCTGATCGCGTTCATGTCCGCATAGAGCGGCTTCTTCTTCGATGCCGTGAGCGCGGGCGCGAGCTGCTCGGCGAGACGGAGCGCGTCACGTGGCGGCACGATCGAGAGGATGATGTCGGCGGCAGCAATCCCGGCGAGATCGACGGCGCGCATCCCGGCCTTCTCGGCCCGCGCCCGGCTTTGGGCGCTGCGCCCTTCGAGCCAGGTGACTACATCGACGCCGTTGGACGTCAGGCGCTGCGCCGTCCCTGCGCCCATCGCGCCCTGCGCAATGATGGCTACTGTCTTCTTCGTCATCGCTTCCTCTCCGTCGTTTATTGCGGAAGGGACGCGATTGCTTCTGCGCCCCGCTATTCGATCTCCAGCTTGACGCCGAGACGCCCCGCCAGCTCCTGTATGTACTGCCACGCGACACGGCCGGAGCGGTTACCCCGCGTCATCGCCCATTCGCGCGCGCCTGCGATCAGCTCGTCATCCGCGACCTCGAGGCCATGATAGGCCGCGTAGCTGCGGACCATGTCGAAATACTGGTCCTGGCTGCTGTTATGGAACCCGAGCCACAGCCCGAACCGGTCCGAGAGCGACACCTTCTCCTCGACCGCTTCGCCCGGATTGATTGCCGTCGAGCGCTCGTTGTCCATCATGTCGCGCGGCATCAGGTGACGCCGGTTCGACGTCGCATAGAAGAGCACGTTCTGCGGGCGCCCTTCAATGCCACCTTCGAGCACGGCCTTGAGCGATTTATAGCTGGTGTCGTCGTGGTCAAAGGAGAGGTCGTCGCAGAAGACGATGAAGTAGTGCGGGCTCGAACGCATGTAGTTGAGACAGAGTGGGAGCGAGTCGATGTCCTCGCGATGGATCTCGACCAGCTTGAGGCCGACCTTCGATCCTGATTTGACGAGATCCCGGTTGACCTCGGCGTGGGCCGCCTTGACCAGGGACGACTTTCCCATGCCGCGCGCGCCCCACAGCAGCGCGTTGTTCGCCGGCAGGCCCTTGGCGAACCGACGCGTGTTCTCGAGCAACTGATCCGACGCGATCTCGATACCTTTCAGCAGCTTGAGCGGCTGCCGGTTGATCTGCCTGACAGGCTGGAAGGCGGGAGGCGCGGCCTGCCAGACGAAGGCGTCGGCGGCGGCGAAATCGACGGGCGGGGTCGCGGGCGGCGCCATCCGCTCCAGCGCGGCGGTGAGGCGTTCGAGGTAGGCGAGGAGGGCGGGAGAGTCGGACATCGTCGGCGGTGGCTTTCGGGCGAAAAATGAGGTGCGGGCGGGTCTATAGCCCGTGCTGCAGCGCCCGTCACCCCATCCGCACGCGGGTCTCCCCTATGAAGCGGGCGCGATAGGCTCAACCAGACTAGAAACCGCTTTTGTCGAAGTCGATGCTGCGGCCGGTGCTGGCGAGAGGGGCGAGGCATAAAAAAAGGGCCGTCCGAATCTCGAACGGCCCAAGTCTAGGGAGGAAACGCCCAAAGGAGGGCTGCGAGATCGCTCTCGCATGAGTAGATCTAAATGTGCGGCGCACCATTTACAAGAGGGTTTTTTGTGCGGCGCACCTCAATTTTGCATGGTAAGCCAGCGCAGAGCCAATAACTGAACGCTGATATATGAATTGTACTATTTAATTTCAATGGCTTGCAGCTATGCATTTGGCGATATGTCAACCAAGGCACTGCCCGGTGCCCATGACGAAAGCCATTTGAAAGGGTAGCATCTCACTGCCGTCCGGCCGAGATCTGGAATTTGAATCGCATCCAGCGCCTGCCGGATTCGCTGATATCAATGAGACGCATCACCAAACCAGAGGAATCGCCCCAATGATCTACGAGCTCAGGGTCTACTACTGCGTCCCCGGCCGACTGCCCAACCTGCTCAAGCGCTTCGAGACGATCACGCTCAAGATCTGGGAAAAGCACTGCATCAAGCAGGCCGGCTTCTGGACCGTGCTGGTCGGTGACTCGAACCAGGCCCTCTACTACCTCCTCGCCTTCGACAGCATGGCCGACCGCGAAAAGAAGTGGAACACGTTCCAGAGCGACCCCGAGTGGATCGCCGCCCGCGCCGAGACCGAGAAGGACGGCCCAATCGTCGCCAAGATCGAGAACCAGTTCCTGGCCCCCACCGCGTTCTCGAGCGTGAAGTAGCTTTTGGTGGCGCCGGTCGCGTACGCCTTCGGCTACACGCGCCGGCGCGGCCCCTTACCCGGTCTTATCCGCCAATGCGCTCTTCGAGCGCTCCGGGCCGAAAGCCCTTAGATTGGTAGCGGCGGCCGAAGGCCGCGAGGTGAAATCGCCAACCGGCGAGGCAGCCCCGCGGCGCGTGTAGGCGAAGCCGTACGCGTCCGCGGCAAGAGAAGCGGCTCAGGCCGCCGCTAACATGCTCTCAAATAACTTCCGCCCATCCACCGAGCCGAGCATAGCCTCGGCGGCGTTCTCCGGATGCGGCATCATGCCGAGGATGCGGCCGGTCGGATCGCAAATGCCGGCTATGTTGCGCTGGGCGCCGTTGGCGTTGGCTTCCGTCGTGACGTTGCCCTTCGGGTCGCAATAGCGGAATACCACGCGGCCCTCGCCCTCGAGGCGATCGAGCGTTGCGACGTCGGCGAAGTAGTTACCGTCGCCGTGGGCGCAGATCATCTGCGCAACCTCGCCCTGATTGTAGCATCGCGTGTAGTGCGTCTGGGTATTCTCGACCTTGAGCCAGACGTCCTTGCAGATGAACTTGAGCGACGCATTGCGCTGGAGAATGCCCGGCAGGAGGCCGGTTTCGCACAGGATCTGGAAGCCATTGCAGATGCCGAGCACGGGCACGCCGGCCTTGGCCTTCGCAATGACGTCGCGCATGATCGGCGAGTGGGCGGCCATCGCCCCGCAGCGCAAATAGTCGCCGAACGAGAAGCCGCCCGGCAGCACGATCAGGTCGGACTGGGGGACTTCACTGTCGCCATGCCAGACGATCCGAGCCGGCGTGCCGGTCACGGCCTGCAGCACATCCGCGACGTCCCGCTCACGATTGGTACCCGGAAAAACGATCACGGACGTCTTCATGGCGCGCTCCTCGTTCCGCCCGATCAGGCCTTCGCCAGTTCGAACGCGTAATCCTCGATCACCGTATTCGCGAGCAATTCCTTGCACATCCGTTCGACCTCGGCGCGGGCCGCCGTTTCATCGGTCGATGAAAGGTCGACCTCGATGTATTTGCCCTGCCGCACCTCCTGCACGCCGCCGAAGCCGAGGCTGCCGAGCGCGTTCTGGATGGCCTTGCCCTGCGGGTCGAGGACGCCGTTCTTGAGCGTAATGCGGATACGGGCTTTCATGCGTGGACCGTCGACGGTTGGCTGAATCTCGCTCTCTTCGAAGAGACATGCCCGGTCATGGCCGCCGATACAAGGTCTTTCTCCGCGGTCGCCAACGCCTTCGGCTGCTGGCGCCGCGGCCGCAATTTACCCGGTCGAATAAGCCAAGGCGCTCTTCGAGCGCTTCTGATCGGCGGCGACCGAAGATCGCGCGGCATAATCGCCGACCGGCGAGGCGGCGACCGCGGCGCGTGTAGGCGGAGCAGTACGAGTCCGCGGAAAGCTTAGGAAGAGAGCCGCAGGCTATTCAGCTCCGTCGCAATCGCGCGGAAGGCATTGCGCAACTGTTCGCCGTTGGCCGCGTCGAAGAAGCTTGCCGCCGAGGTAGCGCAGTCGCGCAGCGTCTCGAGCGCCGCTGTCGGAGCCTGGAAGCCGATGGCATAGACGCGGATGCCCTGGGCACGCATGGCACGGCAAGTGTCGACGGCAATCCCCGAGACCTGACGTGCAGTCGCCGAATCGTCACCGCCGTTGACGCCGCCGAGAGTATTGTAGCTGCCGTCTGTCATCAGCACGACGGCCTTGATCGTCTTGCCGTCGCGGTAGGGCGCGGGCCGCGAGGCGGTCGGCCACACACCCGACCACTCGGGCGAGACGAGATACCACGCCCACGCAGTACCGAGGTGGCCGGCAGTCGTGCCGCCGTCGCGATAGGCGTCGACGGTCGAGCGCAACGTCGCCTTGTTGTCGCTGAGGGCGACGATCCGGGCGTTGGTGGGGCACGACTGGATGCTGCGGCCGGTGAGATCGCTACGCGCCTTGAGCGCGAGCGGTCCGATCGCCGGCGCCTCGCTGGCCTGATCGGCAAGGTTGCGGCGCTCGTAGACGCAGCCGTCGGTCGCGCGGCCGTTGCTGACGGCTGCGGCATACGGCCCGGCATTCACGCCCGCGGAGAAGGGCGCGAGGCCGACGCGGACCTTGTTCGTCGTGCCCTCGTCCGGGAGCATGATATCGAGGAGATCCTTCACCGCGACCTTGAGATCGGCGAGACGGCGGCCGGCCATCGAGCCCGTCACGTCGAGCTGCAGCGCAAGCTCGACATCGTTGCTCTCGTAGATCGCGGTAGCGGAGCGCGGCACCTCGAACTGGTCGATGCCGGCAAGACGGGCGAACAGCGTCGGCACCTGGCCGGCGATGTTGAGCGCAATCGAGTTGTTCACGCGGTCGACTGTGACCTGCAACTCACCGAGATCGGTGTAGGTGACGCCCGAGCCATTGAAGTTGAGCAGGAAATAGCGTTCGGCGACGCGGCGAACGTCCTCGTCGGTCAGTCCTGCCTCGCGCATACTCTTGGCCGCCGAGAGCGCGGCAGCATCCAGCGCGCTCGTCATCTTCGTGGACGCGTGATAGACGCGCGCGACATCGATCGCGAGGCCGGCGCACATCACCAGCACGAAGCTCGTGAGGGCGAAGATGATGGCAACCGTGTCCTCCTCGGTCTTCCGGTACCGCTCGATCAATGCTTGGAACGCAGGCATCGGTGTCATCCTGGGACAGAAATCAAGGTTCTGCCGAGGAGAGTGCAGCCGATGTGCCGGCCGATCGGGCACGGTGCGGGAAGGGCCGGGTTAACGGCCGTAACAGTCGCTTAAGGTTGAGGAAGTGTTGCCCTGGTAGTCGAAACTCGCGCACTAGCCGCTGGAGGATGTACTACTGCACGGTGCAGGGCCGTCACCGGATGGGGCGATCGGCGTCCGTCAATTTTCGCCGGCCGCTGGGAACGCGTGACGCTGGCACTCGCCGTGCCGTTTTGAGATCGTCGTTAAATCATCGACGGCTCAGAAGTCCGAGATAATCCCGCCCTTTTCCCAGTCGCCGTAGCGGACAGGATCGGGGCCAGCCTGGCCGCCCTTCTCAACGGGCAGCGGCTTGGCCTCGGCGTCGCGTTGGCGGCGGCGCTCCTCGGCCTCGGCGAGCGCGCGCTGGGCCTCGGGCGTCAGCGGCCGCTTCGGCGCCGTTTGGGGATCGGGCGCCGCGGGCTGCGGGGCGGAAATGTCCTTGGTCGTCACTTTTCTGATCCTGGCGCTTTGCCGGGTCTCTGGCTATTCGCTCGTGTCCGCACCATATACCATGCGAACATTCCGGAAGCCCGTTATGTAGTGCGGGTGGGCCGGAAACTTAATCTGAGGAGTAAAGACGTTAGATGCCCCTGAACTTTGCCAAGACTGCACTCCTGCTTGCCTTGTTGACCGCGATCTTCGTCGCGATCGGCGGACTTGCCGGCGGACAGACCGGCATGGTGATCGCGTTCCTGGTGGCGCTCGCGATGAACGGCTTCAGCCTGTGGAAGTCGGACAAGATGGTCCTTTCCATGCACGACGCCCAGGAAGTCGACGCGCAATCGGCGCCTGAATACTACAACCTCGTGCGCGAACTCGCGGAGCGCGCCGAGCTGCCGATGCCGCGCGTCTACGTGCTGCACAGCCCCCAGCCGAATGCCTTCGCGACCGGGCGCAACCCGCAGAACGCGGCCGTTGCCGCCTCGACCGCGCTGCTCGAGTCGCTGTCGCGCGAGGAAGTCGCTGGCGTGATGGCGCATGAGCTTGCGCACATCAAGAACCGCGACACACTGACGATGACGATTGCCGCCACCATCGGCGGCGCGATCTCGATGCTGGCGCAGTGGCTGCAGTTCCACACGCTGTTCGGCGGCAACCGTAACAATAATGGCGGCGGCGCCATGTCGATGATTGCCTCGCTCGCCGCGATGATCCTGGCGCCGATGGCGGCCATGCTGGTGCAGATGGCGATCAGCCGCTCGCGCGAGTACCAAGCCGATCGGCTGGGCGCGATGGTCTGCGGCAACCCGCTCTGGCTTGCGTCGGCGCTGCAGAAGATCAATGCCTACGCGCAGCAGATCGAGAACCCGACCGCCGAGGCCGCTCCCGCGACCGCGCACATGTTCATCATCAACCCGCTCTCGGGGCGCGGCATGGACAACCTTTTCTCGACGCACCCGAACACGGACAATCGCATCCACGAGCTCGAGGCGCTGGCGCAGGAGATGGGCGTCAACAGCTACCGCGCCGGGCCGACGCCGACCGCCCAGTCGTCCGGTTACGGCGGCGCGCCGCGCCGTGGCTCGCGCGGGCCGTGGGGCTGACGCGTGGCTCGCGATCGCACGAAACCACCGCCGCAGGCGTCGAAGCGCCGCTACCGGAAGCCCGACTCGGACACCGCGATCCGGCCGGGACAGCCGGTGTCCCGAGGCCGCAACGAGCGCAAGCCCGAACGCAAGGCGGCCGAGCCGCCGCCGGCGGCCGGTCTCGACGCGCGCGTAATGGCGGTCGACATCATCGAAAACGTGCTCGGCCGCGGCAAGACGCTCGACGAGGCGCTGAGCGCCACCCAATCGGGTGCCCGCCAGCGCGAGATGGCACCTCGCGACCGCGCCTTCGCGCGCCTGCTCGCGACGACGGTGCTGCGCCATCGCGGGCGGCTCTCGACCGTCGTGAGCAAGTTCATCGAACGGCCGCTGCCACGCGAGGCGCGCCGCGCCGAGCTGATCCTGCTTGCCGCCGCCGCGCAGCTTCTGGTGCTCGCGACGCCCGGTCACGCGGCGATCTTTCTCGCCGTCGAGCAGGCCCAGCGCGATGCCAAGGCCGAGCGTTACGCGAAGCTCGCCAACGCGGTGCTGCGCAAGGTCGCCGCGCAAGGTCCGGCGATCTACGCCGGTCTCGACGCGGTGGCGACCGATGTGCCGGCGTGGCTGATGGCGCGTTGGACGGCCGCGTATGGCGCCGACACCGCGCGCCGCATTGCCGAGGCCAGTCTCACCGAGGCTGCGCTCGATCTCACCGCGAAAACCCCGGATGAAGCCGTGGAACTCGCGAAGGAGCTCGGCGGTATCGTCCTGCCGAACGATACCGTCCGCCTCGGCGAGCACGGTCCGGTCGAGGAGCTTCAAGGTTTCGCCGAGGGCGCGTGGTGGGTGCAGGACGCGGCAGCGAGCCTTCCGGTTCGCCTGCTTGGCGACGTCGAGGGCAAGCGCGTCGCGGACCTCTGCGCAGCGCCGGGCGGCAAGACCGCGCAGCTCGCGAGCCTCGGCGCCCGCGTCATCGCCGTCGATCATGGATCGCCGCGTCTCGCGCGCCTCGAGGAGAACATGCGCCGGCTCGGGCTTGCCGATCGCGTGACGAGTGTGCAGGCCGATGTGCTCGACTGGCGTCCCGCCGAGCCGTTCGACGCCGTGCTGCTCGATGCGCCGTGCACCGCGACCGGCACCATTCGCCGCCATCCCGATCTGATGCATCTCAAGACAGAGGGCGACATCACGCGCCTTGCCGGACTTCAGGCACGGTTCCTCACGGCAGCCGCTGCCATGGTCGCTCCGGGCGGCACGCTCATCTATTGCACCTGCTCGCTGGAGCCGGAGGAAGGCGAGCAGCAGATCGCGCGCTTCCTCGACGGCAACACCGATTTCGCGCGCGCGCCGATCGCTGCGAGCGAGATCGGCGGCGTCGCGGATTGGGTTACGGCGGCGCGTGACATGCGGACGCTGCCGCACCAAATGCCGGTCGATCCGCCGTACAAGAGCGGCATGGACGGCTTCTACGCCGCGCGGCTGGTGCGCAAGCGTTAGAAGCCCAGCGCCCGATCACATATGGATCGGGCGCTTGTCGACGGCGAGAGCGGCTTCCTTGATCGCCTCTGTCATCGTCGGATGCGCGTGGCACGTCCGCGCGAGATCCTCGGCCGAGCCGCCGAATTCCATGATCACCGTCGCCTCGCCGATCATCTCGCCGGCATTGGCGCCGATGATGTGGACGCCGAGGATGCGATCGGTCGTGGCATCGGCGAGCACCTTCACGAAGCCCTCGGTCGTGCGGTTGACCTTGGCGCGCGCGTTGGCGGTGAAGGGGAACTTGCCGACCTTGTAGGCTATCCCTGAGGCCTTGAGGTCTTCTTCCGACTTGCCGACTGTCGCCACTTCGGGCGCGGTGTAGACGACGCCGGGGATCGTGCCGTAGTTCACGTGGCCCGCCTGGCCGGCGAGGATTTCCGCAACCGCGACGCCTTCCTCCTCCGCCTTGTGCGCAAGCATCGGACCGACGATCACATCGCCGATCGCGTAGATGCCGGGCACGCTCGTCTGAAAGTGATCGTCGACGGCGATGCGCTTCCTCTCGTCGAGCTTCACGCCGGCTTCGTCCAGCCCGAGGCCCGTCGTGTGCGGCACGCGACCGATCGCGACGAGCACGACATCGGCATCTAGCGTTTCCGCATCGCCGCCTTTCGCTGGCTCGACCGTGACCTTGCAGCCGCCCTTCGATGTCTTGATCGCCGTCACCTTGGAGCCGAGCTTGAACGCGAACCCTTGCTTCTGGAGGATACGCTGGAAGCTCTTCGCCACGTCGGCATCCATGCCCGGCAGGATGCGATCGAGGAATTCAACGACCGTAACTTCGGCGCCAAGCCGCCGGTAGACGCTGCCGAGCTCGAGACCGATCACGCCAGCGCCGACGACGAGCATCTTGCCCGGCACCTTGTCGAGCATCAGCGCGCCGGTCGATGATACAACCTGCTTCTCGTCGATCTCGATGCCCGGCAGCTTCGCGACGTCGGAGCCGGTCGCGAGCACGATGCTCTTCGCTTCCAGCGTCTCGGTGCCGCCAGCCGTCAGCACGACCTCGACCTTGCCGGCACCAGCGAGACGCCCGATCCCGTGATAGGCGGTGATCTTGTTCTTCTTGAACAGGAACTCGATGCCGGACGTGTTCCCCTTCACGCCCTCATCCTTGTAGGCCTGCATCCGCGCAATATCGATCTTGGCGGTCGCGTCGATGCCCATCGCGGCGAAGCCGTGCGTCGCCTCATGGTACAGCTCGCTCGCGTGCAGCAGCGCTTTGGACGGGATGCAGCCGACGTTGAGGCAGGTACCGCCGTGCGTCGCGCGCTTCTCGACGACGGCAACCTTCAGCCCAAGCTGCGCTGCGCGGATCGCGCACACGTAGCCGCCAGGGCCGGTGCCGATGACGATGAGGTCGTAAGTGGTAGCCATGCGAACTAAAGCTCCAGCACGAAGCGCTGCGGATCCTCGAGACACTCTTTGACGCGCACGAGGAATGTCACGGCTTCGCGGCCGTCGACGATACGGTGGTCGTAGCTGAGCGCCAGGTACATCATCGGACGGATCACGATCTGGCCGTTGCGGACGACCGCACGGTCCTCGATCTTGTGCATGCCGAGGATGCCGGACTGCGGCGCGTTGAGGATCGGCGTCGACATCAGCGAGCCGTAGACGCCGCCGTTCGAGATCGTGAACGTGCCGCCCTGCATCTCGTCGATGCCGAGCTTGCCGTCACGCGCGCGCTTGCCGTACTCGGCGATCTTCGCTTCGATCTCGGCGAGGTTCATGCGATCGGCTTCGCGCACCACCGGCACCACGAGGCCCTTCTCGGTGCCAACCGCGACGCCGATGTGGTAGTAGTTCTTGTAGATCACGTCGGCGCCATCGATCTCCGCGTTGACGGCCGGGATCTCCTTCAGCGCCTGGATGCACGCCTTCACGAAGAAGCTCATGAAGCCGAGCTTCACGCCGTGGCGCTTCTCAAACAGCTCCTTGTACTGGTTGCGCATCGCCATCACGGCGGTCATGTCGACGTCGTTGAACGTCGTCAGCATGGCGGCGGTGTTCTGCGCATCCTTGAGGCGGCGCGCGATCGTCTGACGCAGACGCGTCATGCGGATGCGCTCTTCCCGCGCTTCATCGTTCGGCGTCGAGGGGAGGCGCATCTGCTGCGGCGCCACGCTCGGGACCGATGGCGCATACGCGACGGGGACGGATGCTGGCGATGCTGCCGGCGCCGCCTTCGGCTTTGCTTCGGCGGCGAGCACGTCCTCCTTCAGCACCTGACCGCGGCGGCCGGAGCCGGCGACCTCGCCCTCGGCGAGGCCCTTCTCCTTCATCATCTTGCCGGCGGCGGGCGACGGCGGCATCGCCGGACCACTCGACGCAGGCGCGGCCTTCGGCGGTGCCTTTGCCGGTTCAGCCGCCTTCGCGGGAGCGGCCGCCGGAGCCGGCGCCTTCGCCGCGGCGCCGCCACCCTCGTTGAGCTTGCCGATCACCGTGCCGACCGCGACCGTCTCGCCCTCGCCGATCGACAGCTCCGCGAGAACGCCCGCCGACGGTGCCGACACCTCGACGGTCACCTTGTCCGTCTCGAGTTCACACAGCGGCTCGTCCACCGCAACCACGTCGCCGGCCTTCTTGAACCACTTCGCAAGGGTTGCCTCGGTCACGGACTCGCCGAGCGTCGGCACCTTGATATCGATCGCCATCTCACCTGCCTCTTACCGCGCGCCGCGGATCGGCCGCGCCCATTCCTCAATTCGCCAGGCCCACCTCAGAGAAGCGCCTGATCGACCACCGACTTCTGTTCCTCGTTGTGCTTCTTGGCGAGACCGGTGGCGGTTGCCGCCGAGGCCGGCCGCCCGGCGTAGCGGACGCGCTTGTGCGTCGCGCCGACCTGGTCGAGCACCCATTCGAGGTTGGGCTCCATGAAAGACCAGGCGCCCATGTTCTTCGGCTCTTCCTGCATCCAGACCATCTCGGCCTTGGGGAAGCGCGACAGCTCGTTGATCAGCGCGCGCGCCGGGAACGGATAGAACTGCTCGACGCGCAGGATGTAGACGTCATCGATGCCGGCCGCCTCGCGCGCCTCGTAGAGGTCGTAGTAGACCTTGCCCGAGCACATGACGACGCGCTTGATCTTGTTGTCGGCGACGAGCTTGATCTTCTCGCCGCTGCGCGATTGCGCGTCGTCCCACAGTACGCGATGGAACGTCGTGCCGGGCCCCATCTCGTCGAGGCGCGATGTCACGCGCTTGTGGCGGAGCAGCGACTTCGGCGTCATCAGAATGAGCGGCTTCCTGAACTTGCGCTTCATCTGGCGGCGCAGGATGTGGAAGTAGTTGGCCGGCGTCGAGCAATTCGCGACCTGCCAGTTGTCCTCCGCGCACATCTGCAGGAAGCGCTCGAGGCGGGCCGAGGAATGCTCGGGGCCCTGGCCCTCGTAGCCGTGTGGCAGCAGGCAGACGAGGCCGGACATGCGCAGCCACTTGCGCTCGCCCGACGACAGGAACTGGTCGAACAGCACCTGCGCGCCGTTGGCGAAGTCGCCGAACTGCGCTTCCCACATGACGAGCGCGTTGGGCTCGGCGAGCGTGTAGCCGTACTCGAAGCCGAGCACGGCCTCCTCCGACAGCATCGAGTTGATGACCTCGAAGCGCGCCTGGTCGGGCGACACGTATTTCAGCGGCGTATAGCGGCGCTCGCTCTCCTGGTCGATCAGCACCGAGTGGCGCTGCGAGAACGTCCCGCGCTCGACATCCTGGCCCGACAGGCGGACCGGGACGCCCTCCTTCAGCAGCGTGCCGAACGCGAGATGCTCGGCCATCGCCCAATCGAGGCCATCGCCGCTGTCGACCATCTCGCGCCGGCGGTCGAGAAGGCGCTGGATCGTTTTGTGGGCGTTGAAATCCTGCGGCACGCTCGTTAGGCGGCGGCCGATTTCGCGCAGCACATCGAGCTCGACCCCGGTATTGCCGCGGCGCGCCTCGTCGTCGGCGAAACCGATATCGGCCCAGCGCCCGTCGAGCCAGTCGGCCTTGTTGGGCTTGTAGGACTCGGCGGCGGCCATCTCCTCGTCGAGGCGATCGCGGTTCTGCTTACGCAGCGCGGCCTCTTCCTCCGCGGTGACGACGCCTTCCTCGATGAGCTGCTTGGCATAGATCTGCGAGGTCGTCGCGTGCGCGCGGATCTTGCGGTACATCAGCGGCTGCGTGAACGCCGGCTCGTCGGACTCGTTGTGCCCGTAGCGGCGGTAGCAGACCATGTCGATGACGACCGGCTTCTGGAAGCGCTGGCGGAACTCGGTCGCGATCTTGGCGACGTGCACCACAGCCTCCGGATTGTCGCCGTTGACGTGGAAGATCGGCGCTTCGACGATCTTGGCGACGTCGGTGCAGTAGGGCGACGAGCGCGAGTAGCGCGGGTTCGTCGTGAAGCCGATCTGGTTGTTGATGACGAAGTGGATCGAACCGCCGGTCCGATGACCCTTGAGGCCCGAGAGGCCGAAGCATTCCGCGACCACGCCCTGGCCGGCGAACGCCGCGTCGCCATGGATGAGCAACGGCAGCACCGTCTGCCGCTCGCCCGGCTTGCAGCCGTGCTGATCCTGCTTGGCGCGCACCTTGCCGAGCACGACCGGGTCGACGATCTCGAGGTGCGACGGGTTCGCCGTCAGCGACAGATGCACTTTATTCTGGTCGAACTCGCGGTCCGACGACGCACCCAGATGGTACTTCACGTCGCCCGAGCCTTCGACGTCGTCGGGCTTGAATGAGCCGCCCTTGAACTCGTTGAAGATCGCGCGCAGCGGCTTGCTCAGCACGCTCGCGAGGACGTTGAGGCGCCCGCGATGCGCCATGCCGAACACGATCTCCTTCACGCCGAGCTGGCCGCCGCGCTTGATGATCTGCTCGAGTGCCGGGATCATCGCCTCGCCGCCGTTCAGGCCGAAGCGCTTGGTTCCGGTGTATTTGACGTCGGCGAAGGTCTCGAAGGATTCCGACTCGATCAGCTTGTTGAGGATCGCGCGCTTGCCTTCATTGGTGAAGGTGATCTCCTTGTCCTGCCCCTCGATGCGCTCCTGCAGCCACGACTTCTGCTGCGGGCTCGTGATGTGCATGAACTCGATGCCGATATGGCGGCAGTAGGTGCGGCGGAGGATGCGCAGGATCTGGCGCATGGTGGCCGTCTCGAGCCCGAGCACCTTATCGATGAAGATCGGGCGGTCGAGGTCCGCTTCGGTGAACCCGTAGGTCTCGGGGCGCAGCTCCTTGTGGATCTTGCGCTCGGTGATGCCAAGCGGATCGAGGTCGGCGGCGAGATGGCCCATCACGCGATAGGCGCGGATGAGCATGAGCGCGCGCAGGCTGTCCTGGGTGGCGCGGTAGGAGGCGGCCGGCGAGATCTCATAACCGTAGGTCTGCGCGCGCTGGCCGATCTTGTCGCGCACGTCGCGTTCGGTGGCGCCGAAATCCGAGGTTAGCGCGGCGACCAGTTCGCCCGAAGCGCTCGAAGCTGGTGCCTGCAACTCGTCGACCGACCTGCCCCAGGATGGACCGCCATTCCCGTTCTCCGCTCCGTGCCCAGCCTGCTCCTCCTGCAGGCTCTGGAAGAACAGGCGCCACTGGTCACTTACCGAGCCAGGGTTGCGCTCGTATTGCGCCTGCATTTCCTCGATGTAGCTCGCATTGACGCCGTTCAGGAAGGAGGTGAGGGCAAAGCCTTGGTTGGAGTCCTGGCGTGACATGCTTTGTGAAGTCCTGTTGCGATTTTGGGAGCCGGACGCACACATCCGCCCATACGGCGGGCGCTGCCGGCTCGAATTGCGGCGCTATCTAAACCATATCCGACCGCTATAGTAGCTATTCGTTGGGAGCATCCGAATCGGGTGTCCCGGCAGGCATATATAGAGATTCCAGCCGAGATTTACTCTCGCCGCGCGTCAACGTAGCCCCCCGATGTGACGTTTTCGTGCACATTCTTCGGGCGTTCGGCCCGCGCAGCGGCGAACCGTCCGTCAGTCGGCGGCTCTTTGGCTCAGCGCTTGAGGGCCGCGAGCAGCGTCGTGCCGAGGCTCGCGGGACTGTCGGCGACCGCGATCCCCGCCGACCGCATGGCTTCGAACTTGTCCTCGGCCTTTCCCTTGCCGCCCGAAATGATCGCGCCGGCGTGACCCATGCGGCGTCCCGGGGGTGCCGTCGAACCGGCAATGAAGCCGGCCATAGGTTTCGCCCGGCCCTTGGCCGCTTCGCGCTTGATGAACTCGCAGGCGTCTTCCTCGGCCGAGCCGCCGATCTCGCCGATCATGATGATCGCCTCGGTCGCCTTGTCCGCGAGGAACATGTCGAGCACGTCGATGAACTCGGTGCCCTTGACGGGGTCGCCGCCGATGCCGACGGCGGTCGACTGGCCGAGCCCGGCGTCGGTCGTCTGCTTGACCGCTTCGTACGTCAGGGTGCCCGAGCGGGACACGATGCCGACGTTGCCGGCCTTGAAGATATTGCCCGGCATGATGCCGATCTTGCACTGGTTCGGCGTCAGCACGCCGGGACAGTTCGGCCCGATCAGCCGCGACCAGCTCCCGCTGAGCGCCCGCTTCACTTTGATCATGTCCATCACCGGGATGCCCTCGGTGATGCAGATGATGAGGGGGATCTCGGCGTCGATCGCCTCGAGGATCGCGTCGGCGGCGTAGGGCGGCGGCACGTAGATCGAGGTCGCGGTGGCGCCGGTCGCTTCCTTGGCCTCCTTGACCGTGTCGAAGATCGGTACGCTGGCGAGCTCGGCGTCGGGGTGCTTCGAGCCGCCGCGGCCCGGCGTGATGCCGCCGACCACCTGGGTCCCGTAGGCCTTCGCCGCCTTGGTGTGGAAGGTGCCCTGGCTGCCAGTGATGCCCTGGCAAAGGACCTTGGTGCTCTTGTCGACGAGGATGGCCATCGGCAGTTCCCTGGTTGCCCGCGCGCTCTTGTCCGACAGATTGCACGCCCGATCAAGTGATGCAAAGGGCGCAGACGCGCTAAGTTTTGGCCGGATTGGCGGGGCGGTCGGGCGTCCCTCTGACATATCTGAAGCATTCTGTCGGCTGCGGCCACGCAGGCTCGACGGGTACCGGGACAGGCGACAGCAGGGGTGGCAGGCGCTAAACTTATAGGGAATCCTCATAAGCGGCGGCGGATGTGAAAAGCAGGCGACTTGATACAGACGGGGCGGCCGGGTCCGCAGGAACCGCGGTCGTTCACGCCGGCCTCGGTCCGGGTGCCCGGTTCCGCGTGCTCATCTGTGGGCCGGCCGCGTCCACAGGCGGCCTCGCGGCCGAACTCGAACGGCTGGCCGCCGCCGAGTCCGGATTGGCGCTCGACATTGCTGGGATCGCAGCCGACCCAACTGGCGGCCCAGGCGCGAGCCAGCCGCTCCTCGACGCACTGTCGAGCGCAACGCTCGCCGTCGTGGTGGTCGACGGCGTGACCGGCTTCGATGCTCGGGCACGTGCCACCGCCATGCTCGCCGCTCACATCATCGGCGCCGCGCCGATCCTGGTGCTCGCGGGTGACGGCGGCAACGACCGCGCCGCCTATGGCCGGGTTAACGCCGAATGGCAGCGGTTCGCGCAGGATCTTGGCGTCGCCATGCCCGACCGCGAGGTGATCGACGCCTCCCGGCGCGGAGGCGGCGACGTCCGCTTCCTCACTAACGCTATAGAACGGCGCGCGCGGGCGCGGCTCGCACGACTGGAGCAGAACCCGTCGCTGCGCGGCTGGATCGGCACGCCTACCTCGGGCGCCGCCGGCGGGCCGGAGACGATCGACGTCGTACTGGTCAGCGGTGCCGCAAGCGTGGGCGACGATGTCGTCCTGCTGCCGTCCGCGACGCTCGCCAAGATCACCGCTGTCGAGCCACGCCCTGAGCGCGATGGCGACACCGGCCCGCATCTCGCCGTGACCCTCGACCGGCCGGTCGCGGAGCTTTCAGATTGCGTGCTCGCCTCCGCCGCCTCGCGACCGGAGCACGCTGACCAGGTCGTCGCTCACATAGTCTGGCTCGGCCGCAAGCCGATGCTGCCCGGACGCAGCTATACGGCGCGCCTCGGCACGCAGAGCACCCGCGCCCAGATCGGCCTGCTCAAGCATCGCCTCCATCCGACGACGCTCGAGCCGATCGCCGCTCGTCGCCTGTCGCTCGGCGAGGTCGGTCTCAGCAACGTCTCGTTTGCCGACCCGCTGGTGTTCGATGCTGCCGACCGCAGCGATCCCGGCCGGCGCCCGTCCTCGCGCTTCGTCCTCGAGGACGCCGTCGACGGCGGCATCGTTGGCATCGGCGAGATCGCCTTCCCGCTGCGCCGTGCGACCAACATCCACTGGCAGAAGCAGTCGGTCGACAAGGCCGCGCGTGCCGCTCTCAAGGGGCAGCGGCCGGCCTGCCTGTGGTTCACCGGTCTTTCGGGCAGCGGCAAGTCGACGATCGCCAACGGTCTGGAGCAGCGGCTCAACGCCATGGGCCGCCACACCTACATGCTCGACGGCGACAACGTCCGCCACGGCCTCAACCGTGACCTCGGTTTCACCGACGCCGACCGCGTCGAGAACATCCGGCGCGTCGCCGAGGTCGCGAAGCTGTTCGTCGATGCCGGCCTTCTGGTGCTGGTGTCCTTCATCTCGCCTTTCCGGGCCGAGCGGCGCATGGCGCGCGGCCTCTTCGGGCGC